>ERZ1023313.42-NODE-42-length-76503-cov-5.232498_pt1 | contig 76503 bp, 70 predicted proteins | sample MGYA00521233_ERZ1023313 | MGnify/ENA primary metagenome ERZ1023313 (study PRJEB32759, sample SAMN07749866) | skin metagenome | biome: transportation; feature: city; material: polyester macromolecule | host: Homo sapiens | place: Hong Kong:TKO line | collected... | reverse complement strand
CTGGCCGTACGCTTTACAACGAACTGACCTTCAATTTTGAGCGTGGTACAACTGCCCCCGCAAAGAAATACCGGTTGAAGGTCCTGGAAGACACCAGCACCGCCTCCGTCGCAGTTGAACAGTTCTCTGATGTTCCGTCAGCCTACACTTTGACCATGAATGCTTCCTTCGTCCTGAGTGACCTTGAAACCAACAAGACACTGATGACAGGACGGTCCTTCCAATCTGCTTCATATGACTTCTCCAGCCAGCGTTTCGCCAACTTAAGAGCGCAACGGGATGCAGAAGAACGTGTGGCAAAGGCGGTTGCGGAAGACATCACAGCCCGAATTGCCGGATACTTCGCAACCCACCAGGGTTCATAAAGAAAAGGGCAAAGCACACGTGTCCACGCTTAAGGCCGCGGAGATTGACCGGTTCGTCGCCAATCCCCCGGATGGCGGCGGCGTGGTGCTGGTGTTTGGCCCGGACACCGGTTTGGTATCCGAGCGCGCCAGCCGGCTTGTTGCCAAGGCGTCCGAAGGCGACAGCGACCCCTTCAACCTCATAAAAATCGACGCTTCTGAACTCAGTTCGGACAGCAACCGTCTGATCGATGAGGTGCTGACCGTGCCGCTGTTTGGCGGCCGCCGTATTGTGTGGGTCAAGGATGCCAGCGGCAAAAACCTGGTGCCATCAGTCGATCCTGTCTTGAAGCTGGATGATTGGCAAACGTTGGTTGTTCTGGAAGCTGGCGACATCAAAAAAGGTGTCGGTCTTCGCAAGCTGATCGAGCCTCATAAACGGGCCGTCGCGCTGCCGTGTTATGCGGACAACGACCGCGGCATTGACCACTTGATTGATGAGGAAACACGCGAAGCTGGCCTCACCATCTCCCGCGAGGCCCGCGCCGCTCTTCACAGCCTTCTGGGTGGTGACAGAATGGCCAGCCGAGGCGAACTCAAGAAGCTCTGTCTCTATGCCATGCAGAAGGAGCGAATTGACAGCGAAGACGTGGAAGCCATTATCGGCGATGCCTCGGCGTTTGAAACATCTGAGTTGATCGATGCAGCCGCTGGCGGCGATCTATCGACGCTCGATCATGGCCTTGAGCGCCTGACCGATGCAGGATCCAAAGCATCGGTCATTGCCAATCAGGCGCTCAAACACTTCCAATCCTTACATCGGATGCGAATCGAAATTGATGCTGGAAAAAGTACCCAGCAAGTCGTCGACGGTCAGCGCCCGCCCATTTTCTTCAGCCGCAAGCCAAAATTCAGCCAGCAGCTCCGTATTTGGACCATTAAGGACTTGGAACGGGCCATGGGCATCCTGAGTGAGGCAACGCGGGTATCCCGTCTGAATGACAATTTGGGCGTTCCGGTCCTCTCAGAGGCCCTTCTTACGGTCGGCCGCGCCGCACGCGCCCGCAGTCAACGCCGCTGACAGAAAAGGCCGGGACATCCCGGCCTTGATCAATTCTGTCTCACACCAATACTCAGCGGTTTTCAACGCCCAAAAGCCGGCAAATCTGATCAAGCTGTTCCAGAGACGTGTATTTGATCTTCAGATCCCCAGACTCTTTTCCCGGCTTATGGCCGACAGTGACCTTCAGTCCCAAAGTGTCAGCCAGCCGCTTCTCCAAAGCTTTCGTATCAGCATCTTTCTGTGGCTTCTCAGTCGGGACTTTATCGCCCTTCAACTTGGCCAGTGCATCCGGATCCTGAGCGAGCTTTTCCGCATCGCGTACGGTCAGACCCTTTTCAACGATCAATTCGGCCAAGACCGCCGGATCATCAACCGTAATCAGCGCGCGCGCATGACCAGCCGTCAAAAGCCCCTCAGCCAGATAGTCTTTGACTGAATTGGGCAGCTTCAACAACCGCATTGTGTTGGCAACATGGCTCCGGCTTTTGCCGATCACCTTTGCCAACTCCCCCTGGCTGTAGCTGAATTCGGCAGTCAGCTGCTCATATCCCATCGCTTCTTCAATCGGATTGAGGTCTGCCCGCTGCACATTCTCGATGATTGCGAGCTCTAATGCTTCCTGATCCGTGACGTCTCGGATGATGATCGGCGCTTCATGAAGCCCTGCCCGCTGAGCGGCCCTCCAGCGCCGCTCACCAGCAATGATTTCAAACCGGTTCGCTTTCCCAGCTGCCGGACGAACGAGGATCGGCTGCACAATGCCTTTGGCTTTTAGAGACTCGGAAAGATCCGCCAGATCCTTCTCTGTAAAGGTCTTGCGCGGGTTGCGCGGATTAGGCTCCAGATGCTCGATCGGGACCTTCCGGCTGTCGCGAACCACTTTTTCAGGTGCTGGCGACGCCTCCGGCGCTGAATCGCCGATGAGAGCTGCAAGACCGCGGCCCAGCCGCTTGTTTTTGACGTCCTTATCCGCCATTCCGCACCTTTTTCTTTTTATTTCAATAAGTTAAGAAGGATCGGCCCAGATGTGGTCTGACCGATCCTACTAACATTCCAATTCGGAACCGATTCGACAGGCTTTTAAGCCGCAACGCTGCGCAGCTGCCGTTCCCGCTGAATGATTTCAGAAGCAAGGCGGAGATACGCCTGGCTTCCGGCACATTTCAGATCATAAAGAAGCGCCGGTTTACCGTAGGACGGTGCCTCGGAGATCCGGACGTTGCGCGGAATGATCGTGTCATACACGGCATCGCCCATCGTTTCGCGCACGTCAGCAACGACCTGACTGGAGAGATTGTTCCGGCTGTCATACATCGTCAGAACGATGCCATGGATGCTGAGCTCCGGGTTCAAGGCTGATTTCACCTGCTCGACCGTGCTCAGCAACTGGCTCAGACCTTCGAGCGCAAAGAACTCGCACTGCAGCGGAACCAGGATCGAGTGGCTTGCTGACAACGCATTGATCGTCAGCAGGTTCAAGGACGGCGGGCAATCGACGAGGACATAAGTAAAGCCGATTTCCTTGAAGAGCCGGGAATGAGTCAGGTTTTCGATCGCATTGCGCAGACGGAAAGCGCGGTCGCTGGTCGACGCAATCTCTAGCTCCAGGCCAAGAAGGTCCATGGTGGACGGGGCCACCCACAAGCGTTGAACCGCCGTCTCGCGGATCGCTTCGTCCATCGAGCAGTCGCCACTCAGGATTTCGTAAGTCGACAGGCCACGGTCCCGGTGCTCGATGCCAAGACCCGTCGAGGCGTTTCCCTGCGGATCAAGATCGATTACGAGGACTTTCTCCCCGATCGCGGCAAGCGCGGTACCAAGGTTGATGGCCGTGGTGGTTTTCCCAACCCCGCCCTTCTGGTTTGCGAGCGCAAGCACACGCGGCATTTCGGGAAGCATGTTCATTACCACCACACCTTCCTGGTTACTCTGACCGGGCTGAAATGTTTGAAAAAAGGAGCATCCGGCTCAAAGGATCAACAACACTTTCCTTTTCTACCAGATCGAACTGCCAAGAGTCAGACACTTCATCAAGTTCGCGCCGAAAATCCTGACCTTTGTGGAAAACAGCCTTTGCACCTTGCGCTGTAAATGGCTCGGCAAGATCAAAAAGCAGTTTCAAAGAGGCTAAGGCACGCGCCGAAACCGCGTCTACCGGGCCGTAGGTCCACCCTTCCGCAACCGATTCGATCCGGCCCGCATGGACAGTCCCTTTTGATCCCGTCTCTCTCAATGCCGTCCGAAGGAACGCGGCCTTGCGCTGATTGCTCTCGATCATGTGGACATGGGCATCCGGTTGGTCCGCCAGAAGGATCGCCGTCACAACGCCTGGAAACCCGCCGCCGCTACCGATATCGACCCAGACCTTCGCCTCTGGATAACTCCACTGGGTTTGCAGGCTATCCGCCACATGGCGGGTCCAGATGTCCGGAATTGTTGAAGGAGCAATGAGGTTTTGTGCGGGTTGCCACTTCAAAACCAGGTCCACGTAGATCTGGAGACGATCCAACGTTTCACGTGAAACATCCCCAAACTTATACACAGCCTCTCCAGAACCATTCAACACCAAGGAGCGTCCCATCAGGCCGCCCCTCGCTGAGACTGGCGTTTCAAGTGGGAGAGGATGAGCGTCAGGGCTGCTGGTGTTATGCCATCCATACGCGACGCCTGTCCCAAGGTCGCAGGGCGAATATCTGCGAGCTTTTGTTTGACTTCATTGGACAAACCCACAATCGCTTCGTAGTCGAAACCATCCGGGATTCCCAAAGCTTCATCGCGCTTCAGAGCTTCGATATCAGCCGTCTGCCGTTCCAGGTAAACGGCATAAAGAGCATCTGTTGTCACCTGCTCAACAATTGCAGCATCCATTTGCCCGAGCTCCGGCCATACCAGTTGAAGCCCTTCAAACGTGACATTCGGATAGGACAGGAGATCGAAGGCAGAGCGGCGGACGCCATCCTGATTGACAGGCAAACCTCTCTTTGTCGCTTCATTCGGGGTTACTGTCAGGCTCTTCAACAAATCGCGCGCAGCTGAGATCTTCTCCATTTTCGCTTCATAGGCAGAACGGCGCACATCGGACACACAGCCGATCTCAATTCCGAGAGGCGTCAAACGTTGATCTGCATTGTCTGCTCTGAGGGACAGCCTGTACTCCGCCCGTGAGGTAAACATGCGATAGGGTTCTGTAATTCCCCGGGTGATGAGATCATCGATCATAACTCCGATATAGCCTTGAGATCGGTCCACGATAAACGGCGCCTTGTCCGCGACTTTCAACGCGGCATTCAAACCCGCCACAAGACCCTGGGCACCTGCCTCTTCATAGCCGGTCGTTCCGTTGATCTGACCTGCGAGGTAAAGCCCCGCACAACGCTTAGCTTCCAGAGTTGCCCGCAATTCGCGTGGGTCGACGTGATCGTACTCGATGGCATATCCCGGCTGAATGACTTCTACATTCTCTAGCCCTGGAATTGTCCGCAAGAACGCGATCTGCGCATCTTCCGGCAACGAGGTGGAAATCCCATTTGGATATACCGTGTGATCATCCAGACCCTCAGGCTCCAGGAAAATCTGGTGGCCATCTCGATCGCCAAAGCGGACGATTTTGTCTTCAATGGATGGGCAATAGCGCGGACCGCGGCCCTTGATCTCACCGGAATACATTGCAGAGCGATCAAGATTGTCGCGGATTATCTGATGTGTTTCCGGCGTTGTCCGCGTGATGTGACACGGGATCTGAGGGATCGAAATCTTGTCCGTCAGCGTTGAGAACGGGATCGGTTCTTCATCGCCCGGCTGCTCTTCCAGCCGGTCCCAATGGATGGTCCGCCCATCCAACCGCGCAGGCGTGCCCGTTTTCAAACGGCCAAGGTCAAAACCAATCTGTTCCAACGAGTGAGACAGCCCCATTGAAGGCGCCTCACCAGACCGCCCGGCCGGGATCTTTCTGTCCCCGATATGGATCAACCCGCGCAAGAACGTTCCGCTTGTCAAAACCACTGCACCGCAGTCAATCACCTGACCAGACCCAAGAACGATGCCTGCCACGGATCCCGCATCAGCACCAGAAAACCGAAGCTGGTCTGCTTCTCCCTCGACAACGGTGAGGTTTTCGATAGCGGCGATCTCACGCTGCATGGCTTCCCGGTATAGCTTCCGGTCTGCCTGTGCCCTGGGCCCACGGACAGCTGGACCCTTCCGACGGTTAAGCATGCGGAACTGAATACCGCCCTGATCGGCGACGCGTCCCATAAGACCATCAAGCGCATCGATCTCACGAACGAGATGCCCCTTCCCCAAACCGCCGATCGCGGGGTTACAGGACATCACGCCAATGGTCTCGAATTTATGCGTCACCAGCGCTGTCTTGGCGCCCATGCGCGCAGATGCAGCTGCTGCTTCACAGCCGGCATGACCGCCGCCAATTACCACAACATCAAACGATAGAACCTGATCGTTCATAGTCTCACCGCTTGCCCGGGTCGCCCTTCTTGCCGTGCGCCCGGCCATTCAAATTCTTATTTCGGGATCATATCCGGATCTGAGCCGGAGCGTCTGACACAGCAAAAGCCGGTCTTGTTGCCGCCTTTATACGCCGGACCCGCCCCTTAGGTCAAAAGAGATTTCGGCGCTGGGGGGCAGCCATGCTAAAGCTCGGGTTGCTCTACATTTCAAAGAGCGGACATGATTCACGTGAAACACATTCCGGTTCTGAATCGATCCAGGCTTTTCCTGAAATGATTCACGTGAAACAATCTACTTCCCGATACAGAAATCCCGAAAGATCACATCGAGTAGATCCTCAACATCGATCCGGCCGGTGATACGTCCAAGACTGTCCGCTGCCCGCCGCAGATCTTCGGCCCGGAGTTCCGTCGGCAAATGGTCTGACGATACGGCCTGACCCAGGCCAGACAGGCAGTCGGTCAGATAGTGGCGGTGCCTTGCCCGTGTCGCTAGGGGCGCCTCGCCGACAGAAATCGTTTCCTCCGCAAAACGTGTCAGGGCATCAAACAGGCCCTTTATCCCTTCGTCAGACTTGCTCGATGCAGGAATTTCCTTGGTTGTTCCGGAAGAGTCTTGTTCCGGAAGAGTCTCAAGATCTGCCTTTGTCCGCACCGTCCAGACAGGGATCTGATTGGTGACATCCTCTGGCAGACCTGCTTGGGAATGCCCCGCTTCTACACCACCTGGCTCAACAGCCCAAAGGATGAGGTCCGCCTGCCTTCCACGCTCTTCCGCGCGGCGAATGCCTTCCCTCTCAACGATCCCATCTGTTTCCCGAAGACCTGCAGTGTCGACAAGGGTGACCTGATAACCTCCGAGATCAAGATGCACCTCGATTACATCCCGGGTCGTTCCTGCTTCCTCAGTGACAATGGCAACGTCCCGGCCGGCGATTGCATTCAGCAAGCTCGACTTGCCGGCATTGGGAGCCCCCATCAAAACCACTTGCAGGCCGGTTCGCAGACGCTCACCGCTCCGGGATTTTTCCAGGTGATCGGCAACTTCTATTCGAAGCGCGGCAGCCTCTTTCCAGACTTCATCCGCAACACTGCCAGGAACATCCTCTTCATCGGCGAAATCGAAATCCGCTTCAATCATCGCCCTCATGTGTATGAGCCGCTTGCGCCAATCCTCATAGAGCGATCCGAGGGCGCCGCCCATCTGGCGGACAGCTTGTTTGCGCTGGCTTTCCGTTTCAGCCGCTATCAGATCCGCAAGGCCCTCCACCTCGGTCAGGTCCATCCGGCCCCTGTCAAAGGCGCGACGAGTGAACTCTCCAGGTTCGGCGGGACGGCAGTTTGGAAAGTCGCTCAACACGCGAAGCATCGCAGCGACGACGGCACGTCCTCCATGGCACTGAAACTCGACAACATCTTCACCGGTGAAACTTGCAGGCCCCTCAAAGAAAAGGACTAGAGCCTCATCAATGATCTCTTTCGTGGCCGGATCGCGAAGTTTCGAAAGCATGGTTTTTCGTGGCCCGGGTGTCTTGCCGCAGAGCGCCTCTGTAACAGTTCTGACTTCGGGACCAGAGACGCGGATAACAGCGACCCCAGAAGGCACCGCACCACTCGACAACGCGTAGATCGTGTCAGCCATATAACTTTCCGTTTCAGAGGTATTCTTGCTGCCTCTTTATCAAGAAGCACGAACGTTCGAAAGGTGGTGGCGGCGCTGGTCCACGGTCGGAACACTGCCTAGATCAACTCGCCGGTTTTTGGACCGAGAGACGTTGCACAGCCGAATCAAATTAGGCGGCTTGAGTAACGGATAGGTATATCTGTTTCACGTGAATCAAGCGGCTTTGCCTGTCAGCAAGACCGGCAAATGGGTAACTAGATTATGAAGCTCGTATCGCCGTCCTCGCTATTGCGGAGCTTGGGTAAAAACAATCCGTACCCGATTCAATTCGGATTCACGTGAAACAGTTTTCGATTCGCTAATTCCGGTATCAGGTCTCCGAAACCCGCCCCACCCTTAAAATCTGTGTTTCACCTGAATCTCTAAACCCACCTTTTAACTGAAGTGCGTTGATCACATCTGACGACTAGCCCAAGTCTTGCGGTCCAGCCGATACAAAACATGTGGTGCAAGCGCATGAGTTTCTGGAAGCATGGGATGAAGAAAGTCATCCGCCGGATCCCGGCTCATACCAATCCGTCTCATGACCTTTTGAGACGGTGTGTTGGTGTCTGCTGTGAAGGACACAATTTCCTCAAGACCGATGGTTTCAAAACCGAATCGAATCCAGGCTGTTGCGGCTTCACTCGCATAACCCTTCCCCCAGGCAGAGCGCTTCAAACGCCAGCCAACTTCAACGCATGGACCAAACGGGAGCGGCTTGGCGTATGCAGGAACACTCAACCCAACGAACCCAAGAAACTCAGATGTGTCCTTGGTTTCCACGGGTACAAAACAAAAACCGTCCTGCTGATGTTTCGCCCTGGCCCGGTCAATCAAAGCGGCGGTTTGATTATGAGTGAGTGGTTCTGGGAAGTACCGCATCACCTCCGGGTCAGCACACATCTCAGCGAATGGTTCAAGATCGGCATCCTGCCAACTTCGGCAGATGAGCCGCTCTGTTTCCAAAAGAATGTCTTGGGTCATAAAACGGGTCCGAATCTAAATGTGGATTCACGTGAAACAGGTCTTAACAAAAGGTAAAGGCGTGACCCGATCTGGGTCACGCCTCCACTGATAACAAAGATCGTTAGATGAAACGATCAGGTGTTCATGCTGTCGAAGAAATCGTCGTTCGACTTTGTCTGCTTCAGTTTGTCGAGCAGGAATTCGACCGCGTCCACTGTCCCCATCGGATTGAGGATCCGGCGCAGCACGAATGTCTTCTTGAGACGCTCCGGCGGGACGAGCAGTTCTTCCTTACGCGTACCGGACCGTTGAATGTCGATCGCCGGATAAACACGCTTGTCGGAGATTTTCCGATCCAAGATGATTTCGGAGTTACCCGTGCCCTTGAACTCTTCGAAGATAACTTCATCCATCCGGCTGCCGGTATCGATCAACGCCGTTGCGATGATGGTGAGTGAACCACCCTCTTCAATGTTACGAGCCGCACCAAAGAAGCGTTTCGGACGTTGAAGCGCATTCGCATCGACACCACCGGTGAGAACCTTACCGGAAGACGGCACGACCGTATTGTAGGCTCGGCCAAGGCGGGTAATGGAGTCCAGCAGGATAACAACGTCACGGCCATGTTCCGTGAGACGCTTTGCCTTCTCGATCACCATCTCGGCGACCTGAACGTGGCGGGAGGCCGGTTCGTCGAATGTGGATGAGACCACTTCGCCGTCGACCGTCCGTTGCATGTCCGTCACTTCTTCCGGGCGCTCATCGATCAAGAGAACGATCAAGTAGCATTCCGGATGATTGTTGGTGATGGACTTTGCAATGTTCTGAAGGAAGACGGTCTTACCGGTCCGCGGCGGCGCCGTTATCAAGGCACGCTGGCCTTTACCAAGCGGAGCAACCAGATCGATGACCCTGGAGGACAGATCCTTAATCGTCGGATCTTCGATCTCCATCTTGAACTTTTCGTCCGGATAGAGCGGCGTCAGGTTATCAAAGTGAACCTTGTGCCGGGCCTTGTCCGGGTCTTCAAAATTGATTGTGTTGACTTTCAAAAGCGCAAAATACCGTTCGCCCTCTTTCGGGCTCCGGATCTGGCCTTCGACAGTGTCCCCTGTCCGCAGTGAGAACCGCCGGATTTGAGACGGAGACACATAGATGTCGTCCGGACCTGGCAGGTAGTTGGCGTCTGGCGACCGCAGGAAGCCAAAACCATCCTGCAGGACTTCAACAACACCTTCGCCGATGATCTCTACGTCTTGAGCAGCAAGGTTCTTCAGGATTGCGAACATCAGCTCCTGCTTGCGCATGGTGCTGGCGTTTTCGACTTCAAGCTCTTCCGCTTTTTGCAGAAGCTCGGTCGGTGTTTTTTCTTTTAGGTCTTTGAGTTTCATTTCCCGCATCGAGTTTGGGGTCTTAACGTTGATATGGATATTGGTTTGGAAGGTCGTTCCGGACCCAGGAAGATGGGAGGGCCGGAAAAATCTGAAAGACGTCTAACTGTGTCCAGATTGCCGGTGAACGCGGAATGTCAAGCTACGCAGCGTCACCAAATCGAAGTGGCTGGAAGATACGTTGTTTCGTCGGCGAGCGCAAGACGGGAATTCTGCCGGTTCTTTGGGCATTGTTGCGTTGCACCCAAAAAAGGCGGCCATCCCTTCGAACGCCGCCTTTCTTTACGTCAGTTTTAATCGGAAATCAGAACGGTTTCACAATCACCAAAATGACAACAATGATCATGATTACCGTCGGTATCTCATTGATCATGCGGAAATAGCGTGTGGACCGGGTATTCTGATCCGCGGCAAACGCCTTCACGCATTTGGACAGGTGGCCGTGAAACCCGGACATGATGAACACAAGAAGAAGCTTGGCGTGAAACCAGCCGTCACTCCAGGCATTCAATTCATAAGCTGTCCAAAGACCAAACACCCATGATGCAATCATTGCCGGTGTCATGATGGCTTTCAGCAGCCGCCTTTCCATCACCTTGAACGTTTCCGATTGGACGGAGCCAACCTCTGCGTCCACGTGGTAAACAAACAGCCGTGGCAGGTAAAGCAAACCAGCCATCCACGCGATGATGGAAATAACGTGAAGGGACTTCACCCAGAGATAAAGATCCATCGATTATCCCTGTTTCACCATCTCAACCATCCGCGCAACGTTGTCCGGATCCGCGTCCGGCGTCACACCGTGGCCGAGATTGAAGATGAACGGTCCTTTATCGAACGTCTTCAGGATGTGCTGAACACCGTCTTCCAAAGCCTTGCCGCCGGCAACGAGTCGCATCGGATCCAGATTGCCCTGGATTGGAACCTGTTTCTGGATCTCCAATGCCAAATGGTCGGGCGCAGTCCAGTCGAAGCCAACCGCATCCACACCCGTTCCCTTGATGTAGGCGTCCATACGAGCGGATGAGGCTTTCGGGAAACCGATAATCTTGGCATCCGGCCGGGCTGCTTTCACACCGTCGACAATTTTGCGCGTCGGTTCAATACTCCACCGCTGAAACCCGGCATCATCCAGAACACCAGCCCAGGTGTCAAAGATTTGAAGCGCATCAGCGCCCGCATCCAATTGGCGGATCAGATAGGCAATCGACGCAGTGATGAGCTCGTCGATAAATCGCTGCATCAAATCCGGATCTTTGTAAGCACCAACACGGGCAGCCACCTGATCCTGTGTCGTGTGACCGGCAACCGAATAACAGGCAACTGTCCAGGGAGCGCCACAGAAGCCGAGCAACGTCGTTTCTTCAGGCAGATCCGCTCTGAGGCGCGAAACCGTTTCTATGACCGGTTTGAGATGATCCTCGGCCTTATCCTGTTCGAGACGGTCGATCAATTCTGATGATAGAGGTTCCAGAACTGGTCCCCGTCCTTCTTCAAACCTGACCGGATATCCGATGGCGTCCGGCACGACGAAGATGTCCGAGAACAAAATACTCGCATCAAAGCCATAGCGGCGGATCGGCTGGAGAGTGACCTCGGTTGCGAGATCAGGGGAATAGCAGAAGTCGAGAAAGTTTTTCGCCTTGGCTCTGACTTCCCGATATTCGGGGAGATAACGGCCGGCTTGACGCATCATCCAGATGGGAGGTGGCCAGATCTTTTCTCCGGAGAGAACCCGCATTACGGCTCTGTCTTTGGACTTCATACGGTCGCGCCTTTCCCACATTTCAAATCTAATAAGATTCTATATTTGAATCTGTTTTTTATATTAGAGCGTGGATTACCGGGATCCTTTTTCATCCACAATCCGTCACTCCGATATCTGTTTAGGGAAAAATCCGGCAGCAAACACGCTTTAACTCCTCCCCAGGAGTCGATAACAAAATTTCGCGGGCAATTACAGCGATTTAGAAAAGTGTTTACCTTTCGTTAAGAATTTGGGCGTTGGTGGATAGCCTGTCGAAATGTCACAGGCCTCATGTTGATCCACAAAACCTCACAACCATTCCGGTTTCAGTTTCCCGGCGTTTAGACATTGTTAATAAAATCGGCGGAGTGGGCATAAATCCGTGCTAGGCAGAGAGCAATGACAGCAACTCCCAACTCATCAACACCCCTGGGGATGACACCGTGAATAATCCGAGACACTACTTTCATCTGCATCTGGTCTCGGACTCCACTGGCGAAACCCTGATGACGGTCGCGCGTGCCGCGACGGTTCAATACGAAAATGTCCAGGAAATCGAGCATGTTTACCCGTTGGTGCGCTCCCAGAAACAGCTCGACCGGGTGATCAGTGAAATCGAAAAAGCGCCGGGAATTGTCCTCTACACTTTGGTGGACGAGGAAATCGCTCAGAGGCTGGAACAAAAGTGCCGCGAATTGGGAACGCCCTTCGTCAATATTCTGGACCCGGTCTTCGCGGTCTTTCAATCCTATTTGAATGTCACGCAAACCCACCGCATCGGTGGTCAGCATGAAATGGATGCCGAGTATTTCAGCCGGATGGAAGCGCTGAACTACACCATGATGCATGACGACGGGCAGATCTGGGACGATCTGGAGTCCGCCGATATCGTGCTACTTGGGATTTCAAGAACCTCGAAGACACCGACATGCATTTATCTGGCGAACCGCGGCATCAAGGCGGCGAATGTGCCGCTGGTTCCGGACATTCCGCTCCCCGAAAGCGTCAAATCCTTGAAGAACCCGATGGTGGTGGGATTGATCGCCTCCGCAGAACGGATCCAACAGATCCGCCGGAACAGGGTTTTGTCATTAAATTCAGAGGGTTATAACGATCAGTATGTTGATCGGAAAGAGATTTCCCGGGAGATCAACATGACCCGGCGTCTGTGTTCGGAACACAACTGGCCGCTGATAGACGTTACGCGCCGGTCGATTGAAGAAACGGCGGCGGAAATTCTGACGTTATTCAAAGACTACAAGACAGCACGTGAAAACGGAGTATCGGAGTAATCCGGACTTTTCATTTCAAGAGGATATCATGGCACTGGTTTTGGCAAGCGGCAGCAAGATCCGCGCTGAACTGATGAGAAATGCGGGTCTGACCATCGATGTCGATCCGGCAAATGTCGACGAACGCGCCGTGGAGGCTCCGCTCCTGGAAGCCGGGTTCCCGCCGGAAGACTTGGCCAGTGTTCTTGCGGAAGCAAAAGCAAACGACGTCAGTGCACGCCGTCCGGGCGAACTGGTGATTGGTGCAGACCAAATCCTTGCGTTTGAAGGTGAGCGCCGAACCAAACCGGACGAAATGGAAGCGGCCCGCCGGCAATTGCTGGCATTTTCTGGAAAAACCCATGAACTCCTGTCGGCCGTTGTGATTTCAAAAGACGGTGAGGCGATTTGGCGGCATGTGTCGACGGCGCGTTTGACCATGCGAACCTTGTCGCCGGCATTTGTCGGCCACTATCTGGCTGAGGCGGGCGACGACGTTTTGTCGAGTGTCGGCGCCTATCAGTTGGAAGGATTGGGTCTGCAACTCTTTGAAAAGATTGATGGTGACTATTTCACGATCCTCGGTTTGCCGATGCTGCCCTTGTTGGCGCAGCTACGGGAACTCGGAGTGATCGAGGCATGAGTGGGGCCACCAGAAAAGCCGCGATTACAGGGTTTCCTGTTGATCAATCCCGGTCTCCGCTCGTGCATGGATATTGGCTCAAAAAACACGGCCTTGACGGAGAATATGGCCGGGTGCCGGTCACACCGGAAACGGCAGATGCCTTTTACAAGGATTTTGCCGGCTCCGGATTGATCGGCGCGAATGTGACCGTACCGCACAAGGAGGTTGCCGCTGCCGCCTGTGCACATCTGGACGATGCGGCCAAAGCCATGGGTGCTGCCAACACGCTTTGGTTGGATGAGAGCAGGGCTTTGTGTGGCGCAAACACCGACGGGTTGGGTTTTCTCGGAAATTTGGATCAATTGGCGTCCGGTTGGGATGCATCTGGCGGAACGGCTGTCGTTCTGGGCGCCGGCGGAGCGGCAAGAGCCATCATTTGGGCTCTGCTCTCCCGTGGATTCACAGCGGTGCATATTGTCAATCGAACCTTTGAAAAAGCGAGGGCTCTTGAGGATCAATTTGGATCTCAAACGACAGCCCATACTTGGCACAAGTTGGGGACACTTCTTGGAGAAGCAGATCTCTTGGTGAACACGACGGCACTTGGCATGACGGGTAAAGCACCGTTGGAAATTGATCTTGATCCATTGCCTGTGTCCGCGCTTGTTACCGATATCGTCTATGCGCCATTGGAAACCGACCTCCTCAAACAGGCCGCGGAACGCGGTAACAAAACCGTTGATGGCTTGGGCATGCTGCTTCACCAGGCCGTGCCCGGATTTGAGCGCTGGTTTGGCGTCCGGCCCGAGGTCGATAAGGAACTGCGCGACCTGGTTCTTGCTGATCTCGGGGTGACACCGTGATCAAGCTTGGATTGACCGGTTCCATCGGAATGGGAAAATCGACCACCGCCAAGATGTTTGCCGAACTGGGTGTGCCCGTCCACGATTCAGACGCGACAGTGCACGCGCTCTATTCGGGCCGCGCGGCACCACTCATAGAAGCGGCTTTTCCTGGAACCGTAGTTGACGGAACCGTCGATCGATCCCTGCTGTCCCCGCATGTCCTGGGAAAACCGGAAGCGATGAAGCGGTTGGAGGCCATCGTGCACCCCTTGGTGCGCGAAGAAGAACTGGCGTTTCTTGAAAAAGCTAAAACTAACCGCCACAGGGTGGTGGTGCTGGACATTCCGCTGTTGTTTGAAACCGGTGGTGACAACCGGGTCGACGGTGTCGTGGTCGTGACGGCGGATGCAAATGTCCAAAGAGCGCGTGTCCTGGACCGGCCGGGGATGACCGAAGACAGGTTTGAGGCGATCCTTTCAAAACAAATGCCGGATGCCGAAAAACGCAAACGCGCGCATTTTCTGATCGACACCGGGTTGGGAATGGACGCGGCACGCCGGTCGGTCGCCGCTGTCTTGAAAGCCTCGGCCGCAATTGGCTGAGGGTTTTTGCTGTTCTTCCTGCTGAAGACCGGGGAAAACCTGACGCTGATCTTGCGTCAGGGCCACCTGCTTGCGCAGATGGGACGGGCGGAATACAGGCGGAACCATGCGTGAAATCTCATTCGATACGGAAACGACGGGTCTTAATCCGCGCGGTGGAGACCGTTTGGTCGAAATTGGCGGTGTGGAACTGATCAATCACGTTCCCACCGGAAACTCCTATCACGTCTATATCAATCCGCAGCGCGACATGCCGGAGGAAGCCTTTCGAGTTCACGGGCTATCGGCAGAGTTTTTGTCCGACAAACCTCTCTTTGAGCAGGTCGCAGATGAATTTCTGGAATTTGTCGGCGACGCAACGCTTGTGATTCACAACGCGGCTTTCGACATGGGCTTCATCAATTTCGAGCTCGAAAAGGTTGGCCGGCGCACCATCCCGAATACGCAAGTGATCGATACGCTCGAGATCGCGCGGCGCAAGCACCCCACTGGCCCAAATTCGCTCGACGCGCTCTGCTCAAGGTATGGCATCGACAATTCCAAGCGTGTCAAACACGGCGCGTTGCTCGATGCGGAGATCCTCGCCGAAGTCTATCTGGAAATGATCGGCGGCAAACAGCGTGCGCTGATCCTGGACCCGGATGAAGAAGATGGCCTTGGAGGGTCTGGAGACGCAGGATCAGAGCCTGGAGAACTCGGCTCCTTCAATGCCCGCCCCCGTCCGGCACCTTTGTCTGCGCTTTTGAAAGACGACGAATTCACCGCCCACAAAGTGTTTGTGGACGGCATGGGCGACGGTGCGCTCTGGAAGAAATACGGCAGGTAAGCGGGATCTCGAAAAAGATCGACTGTCTCGGTCACTCGCAAGCTTGATCCGTATTGTCAGGCGACTGCCCGTCTCTCGTTCGTCATCCCGGACGAAGTGCAGCGGAGATCCGGGAACCACTCGTTTGCAGAGCTCTCGCGTTTGAAACTCAGCCGCCGCGGCTTTTTGGATTGCGAGTAGATCCCGGCTCAAGGCCGGGACGACAGTTCATGACAATCGAACCAACGCTGCATGGCATTCTCTGGTTTTCAAAAAAAAACCCCGGCGCTGGGCCGGGGCTTATCATAATGTAATCAGAGACTTCAGAGCATCGACGGTAGAACGCGATCCGGCGGGCGGTGCCCATCCATGAACGTCTTGATGTTGATGATGACTTTCTCGCCCATTTCGATCCGGCCTTCTATCGTGGCCGAGCCCATGTGCGGCAAGAGCACAACATTATCTAGCTTGATAAGCTTTGGATTGACCGCGGGTTCGTGTTCGAACACATCGAGGCCTGCACCCGCCAGCTCGCCTGCTTCCAGCATCCGGATCAGGGCGTTTTCATCGATCACCTCACCGCGCGCGGTGTTCACCACATAAGCGTCTTTTTTCAAAAGCTTGAGGCGACGGGCAGAGAGCAAGTGGAACGTGCCGGGCGTATGCGGGCAGTGAACCGAAACGACATCCATGCGCGCCAGCATCTGATCTAGGCTCTCCCAGTAGGTTGCCTCAAGCTCTTCCTCAACAGCTGCCGGAACACGCCGGCGGTTGTGGTAATGGATGGACATGCCGAAGGCCTTGGCGCGGCGGGCAACAGCCTGACCGATCCGGCCCATGCCGATGATTCCAAGGCGTTTGCCCCAGATCCGGTGGCCCAGCATCCAGGTTGGCGACCAACCAGCCCAATCACCGCTTTCCAGAGCGTGGATCCCGGCTGACAGGCGGCGCGGCACGGCGAGCATCAGCGCCATTGTCATGTCAGCTGTGTCTTCGGTCAGAACACCCGGTGTGTTGGTGACATTGATGCCGCGGTTGTTGGCCGTGACCACGTCGATGTTGTCGACACCGTTACCGAAGTTGGCGATCAGTTTAAGATTTTCTCCGGCCTGGGACAGGACGGAGGAGTCGATCCGGTCGGTGACCGTCGGTACCAGAACATCGGCGGTCCGCACGGCTTCCACAAGTTCTGCCTGGCTAAAGGGCCTGTCACTTTCATTGAGGCGCGTTTCAAACAATTCGCGCATCCGGGTTTCGACCACATCCGGAAGTTTCCGGGTCACAACGACGACAGGCTTCTTTTTCGCCATACTAACTGCCTTTCGGGCTTCGTTGAGGAATCCTTAACCCCAACGGATTCACCTTGACGCTACGCGGAGCGCAAGCGGATGACACCACTCCCTTTTCCTTACCAGATGATCCGTCAGAAACAAGGGATTGGGTGCATTCCTCAGCCAAACAGATAAGCTGATTCCGGCCTACTGGTTTTCGCGTCCACTTTTCTGTAGTGGTGTGCCTTGAATAACCGTTCGATAACAATTGGACTTACCGACAATATGGCCCGTTCGATCGCGATTGCGTTTTTCCTGCTTACTCTCGGGGTGATGACCGGTGGCACGTCACTGGCACCGCCTGCCTTTGCTCAAGGCACAACCACAGGCGCAACCGGATTGCCCGTTCCCCGCTTTGTCAGTTTGAAGTCTGACCGGGTTAATGTCCGCCTCGGCCCGTCCCGCGAACATGATATTGCCTGGACTTTCGTTCAGTCCGGCCTGCCCGTGGAAATCATTCAGGAATTTGAAAACTGGCGGCGAATCCGCGACTGGGAAGGCAAACAGGGCTGGGTGTTCCACTCTCTGCTGTCAGGGCGTCGTACGGCTCTCGTAACACCCTGGGAGAAGGACAACCGCACGCCGCTACGGGCCCGCTCACAGTCTGATGCAGACATTGTTGCCGAACTGGAACCGTTTGTTCTGGCGGCTGTCGGAGAATGTGCCGGCGGTTGGTGCCGCGTGAGCGGTGAAGAATTCAACGGCTGGCTCGATCAAACCCGTCTGTTCGGTGTTTATCCGGATGAGCTGATCGAGGATTAAATCAGCGTCAATCTGGTAAGAAAAAAGGCGGCCCATTGGCCGCCTTTTGTTTTTTTGAGCGCGTGCGAATCAGTCGGCGCGGCTTTCCTGAACTTTCAGCTCGTCCAGACGCGGCATCGACATGATGTTGTAGCCGCTGTCGACGAAGTGGACTTCACCGGTCACACCCCCGGAAAGATCCGACAGAAGGTACAGACCGGTGCCGCCGATTTCGTCGAGAGACACAGTCCGCTGCAGCGGAGAATTGCGCTTCTGGAAATTGAACATCAGGCGGGCATCGGACACACCAGAGCCTGCCAGGGTCCGGACAGGACCGGCAGAAATGGCATTGACGCGGATGTTCTGAGGTCCGTAGTCGGCCGCAAGGTAGCGAACCGAAGACTCCAGAGCCGCCTTGGCTACGCCCATCACGTTGTAGTTTGGCATCACCTTGGTGGCACCGCCATAGGTCAGGGTGACGATGGACCCGCCATTCGGCATCAGGTCTGCTGCGCGCTTCGTGATCTCTGTGAAGGAGAAGCAGGAGATCACCATGGTCCGGGAGAAATTGTCCCGGGTGGTGTCAGCGTATTTGCCCTTTAGCTCGTTCTTGTCGGAAAAGCCGATCGCGTGGACCAGGAAGTCGATGGAGCCCCACTCTTCCTTCAGCTTGGCAAAGACTGCGTCCACGCTGTCGATGTCTTCCACATCGCACGGAAGCATCAAGCTGGAGCCAACGCTTTCAGCAAGCGGTTTTGTGCGCCGGCCAAAAGCTTCACCTTGATAGGTGAACGCAAGCTCTGCGCCATGTTCAGCCAACGTCTTGGCAATACCCCAGGCAATGGAGTGATCGTTGGCAACGCCCATGATCAGGCCGCGTTTGCCCTTCATCAAATCAGACATGTACCGCTCCTCAGCCGTGATAACGCGACATCGCGAGCGATGCGTTGGTGCCGCCGAAGCCGAAGCTGTTGGACAGGACCGTATCGAGACCGGCATTGTCCACGCGTGTCGTCACGATTTCTTCCGGCTTCAGAGCCGGGTCGAGTTCGTTGACGTTGGCGGATGCCGTGATGAAATCGTTCTGCATCATGAGCAGGCAGTAAATCGCTTCCTGAACACCGGTCGCGCCGAGGCTGTGACCAGTCAGGGACTTGGTGGAGGAAACCGGCGGTTGATTTTCACCGAAGACGCGGCGGATTGCCTCGATCTCACCGACATCACCGACCGGTGTCGAGGTGCCGTGTGAGTTGATGTAGTCAACCTTGCGGTCGCCCAGCGTGCTTGTTGCGATCCGCATGCAGCGCTCACCGCCCTCACCCGATGGGGCCACCATGTCATAACCGTCGGAGTTGGCAGCGTAACCAGTGACTTCTGCGTAGATTTTCGCGCCGCGAGCCTTGGCGTGTTCCAGTTCTTCCAAAACAACGACACCGCCGCCACCGGCAATGACAAATCCGTCGCGGGTCGCGTCATAGGCGCGCGAGGCCGTTTCCGGTGTGTCATTGTACTTGGAGGACATGGCACCCATGGCGTCGAACAGGCAGGACAGGGTCCAGTCGAGTTCCTCGCCGCCGCCTGCAAACATCACGTCCTGCTTGCCGAACTGGATCTGTTCCGTTGCAGCACCGATGCAGTGCGCGGACGTCGAACAGGCCGAGGTGATGGAATAGTTGATGCCCTTGATCTTGAACGGCGTCGCAAGACAGGCCGAGTTGGTTGAGCTCATGCCGCGGGTCACCATGAACGGGCCCATGCGCTTCGGTGAACCTTTTTCGATGACAATCTTGTGCGCTTGGAACAGGTTCTTCGTGGACGGACCGCCGGAGCCCATGATCAGGCCTGTGCGTTCGTTGGAAACATCACTGTCTTCCAACCCGCTGTCCGCAATTGCCTGTTGCATGGAGATGTAGTTGTAGGCCGCGCCGTCACCCATGAACCGCAGCTGGCGCTTGTCGATCAGCTCGGGAATGTCGACGTTCGGCATACCATGGACCTGACTGCGGAAGCCGTGTTCTGCATAGTCGGGGGCGAAGCTGATCCCGGATTTTCCTTCCCGGAGGCTTGCCAGAACTTCTTGTGCATTGGAACCGATGGATGACACGATTCCGATCCCGGTGACGACAACGCGTCTCATTGCGGTCTCCTAACGTTTCGATGGGCTTTATTTCGACTCTTCGGTCCGGCCCTTAGAATGGATGAACCGGCGCGTCCCTTTTAAGGAGCGCCGGCTTGAACTTTTCTGGCTCCGCAGAACCGGAGTTTAGGCGGTGGACAGGCCCACGCGCAGATCTTTTGCCTTGTAGATTTGCTCGCCGTCAGCTTTCAGCCAGCCGTCGGCAATGCCCAGGACCAACCGGCCTTTCATGACGCGTTTGAAATCAACGCCATATTCCACGAGCTTTGTTTCCGGTGTGACCATGCCCTTGAACTTGATTTCACCGGTGGAGAGCGCCATGCCTTTGCCCGGCAATCCCTGCCAACCCAGATGAAAACCAGTCAGCTGCCACAGGGCGTCCAAACCCAGGCAACCCGGCATGATCGGATTGCCTTGGAAGTGGCACGGAAAGAACCATAGATCCGGCTTGATATCGAATTCCGCCCGGACGTATCCCTTGTCATATTCGCCGCCGGTCTCGGAAATCTCCGTAATCCGGTCGAACATCAACATCGGGGGGAGAGGCAATTGTGCATTGCCGGGGCCAAACAGCTCGCCGCGGCCGCAGGCGAGAAGAGCTTCGTAGTCGTAGCTGGAGCGGCGCTCGGTCATTCACTTTCCGTCTTTTTGGCCAAGACTCTTTTAGGAGAGAGCCTTGTTATGGGTTTGTTTTCGTTTCGATTGTGGCGCCTTCCTAACACAGGGGAACCATGACCGAAAGATGTCGTACGCGTGAAGTTTGCCCCTTTTTCTGCGGTTTTTCGAACTTATTAAATGCTGCGCTGCACGAATTTTATAGGAGGCGGAGAAAGTAGCTCTGCGTTAAAAACTTGCATATAAGGTGCAAGAAATGGCAGATATAGGCCAGTGCTTGGGTTTTTGGCCCACTTGGAACAGCTTGATGGCGCGGATTTGATGCGCTGTGAAATGGCAAGAAAGACTTGGACCGGATCTGAATGGCAATAGAGATGGTGACTGAAACAGCCGGGAAAGACGTGACCGATATGCTGCGGAACGCTGGCCTGCGGCCGACCCGCCAACGTGTCTCCCTGGCCGAACTTCTGTATTCCAAGGGCGACCGGCACCTGTCTGCTGAACTCCTGCACGAAGAAGCTGTTGCTGCTGACGTTCCGGTGTCCTTGGCAACGGTTTACAACACGCTGCACCAGTTCACCGAAGCTGGCCTTCTGCGGGAAGTCGCAATTGAGGGCAACAAGACTTACTTCGACACCAAAGTCTCCGATCACCATCACTTCTTTATTGAAGGCGAGAACAAGGTGATCGACATTCCAGGTGAAGGTGTTGGCATTGGCGAACTCCCTGACATCCCGGAAGGGATGGAAGTCGTCCACGTCGATGTGGTCGTGCGCTTACGGAAAAAGTCCTAAACCATTCAGCGTTCAAAGTTCAGCGACGAAGTAGTCGGCAATCCCTTCGATTTTGGGCAGCGACTTTTGGCCGTTTGGCTGAAATCCGATTTTCATCAAAAGAGCGGAAGACCGCGCGTTTTCCGGATGCGTAATTGCGCAGAGCTGCGATAATCCGAGCTCAGATCGGGCAAATACAATGACGGCCTCGGCGGCTTCAAGTGCATAGCCCTTGCCTCGATGGTCTTTGTGGAACGCATAGCCGAGATCCGGCATCTCCAACCCGTCCCGTACAACAAGGCCGCAGAGACCGACAGGGTCATCGCTGTCTTTTTCTGTGACAATCCAAAGCCCGACACCTTCGTTTTCATCAAAACCCGGCAGCACTTTTTCATCGATGTAAGCCCGCGCGGCGTCCAAGTCCGTGATGCCGCGGTCAGCGATGAAACGAATGTAGTCCGGGTCACTCATCAGCGATTGATAAAAGGCGGCGTCAGATAGTTCTGGCAACCGAAAACGAAGTCTTGGGCTTTGCGGCATGCCATCTGGTTTCAGCATGAACTGGCCTTTTCGCGATCGATGATGGCTTTGGCCCGGACCGCGATATCCGGTACGGCATCGAACTTTTCTTTTTCAGGGCTTTTGCAAAGATCATAGATGACGCAGCGCTTGCACTCTGGCTTGCGCGCCTTGCAGATATATCGTCCGTGAAGGATCAGCCAGTGGTGGGCGTGGAGCGAGAACTCCTTCGGTACCGCCTTTTCCATCGACTTTTCGACATCAAGCGGGGTCTTGCCTGGGGCTATGCCGATCCTGTTGCCAAGCCGGAACAAATGCGTGTCGACCGCGATGGTTGGATGGCCGAAAAAGATATTGAGCACAACATTGGCCGTTTTCCGGCCAACTCCCGGGAGTTTTTCCAGCGCTTCCCGATCTTCCGGCACTTCACCGCCGTGATCACGGATCAGCTGTTCAGACATTAGGATGACGTTTTTGGCCTTTGTCTTGAAAAGACCGATGGTGCGGATTTCCTCGCGAACCTTGTCTTCTCCCAGCGCAACCATCTTTTCCGGCGTATCCGCGATCTGAAACAGATGTTTTGTCGCGCGGTTGACGCCGACATCCGTGGCCTGGGCAGACAAAAGAACCGCGACCAGCAAGGTATAGGCGTTGATGTAGTCGAGTTCTCCTTCCGGCTCCGGATTGTCTGCGTGGAACCGCTGAAAAATCTCGTAGGTCTCCGCTTTCGTGTAGCGGGACCGCTTCAGGACTTTGCCCGGATTATCGACCGACGGAGCCTTCTTTCGGACCTGCGCCGATTTGACAGATCGTTTTGCCGGTTTGGCGGTGGCTGGGCTCTTTGCTTGCGTCATCTTCTCTCTATAATCCTCTCCCATGAGCGGGAACAATTCAGATCAGAGCCGTTTTGACAATACGGAAAGCGAAGACCGGCCGTTTTTTACAGCTGTTCTGACGCCTTACCGGTCGCTTGGTCCGAACGGGTTCCTGATCCTCATGCTCTGTTTGGGCCTTATCAGTTTTGTTGCCGGTGCTGTGTTTTGGAGCATTGGGGCTTGGCCGGTGTTTGGGTTCTTTGGCCTCGACATGGCGCTGATCTGGCTGGCGTTCCGTTTGAATTACGCCTCGGCGCGGCAGTTTGAAGAAATTCGCCTGTCCCGTCATGAAATCCTGGTTCGCAAGGTTGGCCCGGGCAAACGGAACCTTGAATACCGGTTTAATCCCATGTGGGTGCGGTTATCCGTCGATAAAATAGAAGATGAGGGTGTGACCAAGATTTCGCTTACAAGCCGAGGCGAGACCGTGGACCTCGGCAATTTCCTGAATCCGGAGGACCGCACAAGTTTTGCCGGTGCCATGACCAATGCTCTTGCCACAGCAAAAGCAGGCGGCGTTTAGAGGACCCTTCAAACCGGCCTTGTTTCCGGAGAGGGCCTCAACCGGGCGGTGGCGAGCAGAACGGCCATTCCTGCCAAAGACACTGCCGAGGCGACATACAGCACCGCGCGGTAGTCGACAGCCGACGCAATAAAGCCCATTGAAACGCTGCCGATCATGCCGCCCAGGAACAGGCTGTTCATGTAAACAGCTGTCGCCCGCCCAGGCCGGTCAGGGGCAAAGCTCTGCACGAATGTAATCGCCACTCCGGCGAAGAGGCCGTAATGAATGCCCTCCAACACGGCGACCGCCGCGACCTGCCAGACTTCATTCACCTGCGCGAACAACAACATGTCGATGACTGCAAGACCTGCTGAAAAGAGCAGGATCGTGCGCACACCAAACCGTTCCGCCAAACGGACGGATGCCAGGATGATGATAACCTCCAATAGGCATTTCACCGACAGCGACAGACCGGGTGCGAACCCCGGCAGGCCGACTTGATCGATGAAGTAAAGCGGCATCACTGAGACAAACAGGGAATTGGTAATGACGAAGGTGAGGCAGATCAGTCCGGCCGTTATGAGCCCCCAGTTGATGGGGTCCCTGTCGGCGGATGATGTGTCTTTGGGCGGCGCGCGAAAGCCCATCGGCATCACGACATGCCACAAAACGAGATACAAAAGACCGAGCCCGAAGGCGCTGATAAACGCAGCCTGAAAGCCGAATTGTGCTGCGATCGAAAACGCGGCTGCCGGGCCTATCATCCAGGCAAGCGAAACCGACATGCGTAGCCAGGAATTCATCCGGCCGATATCAAGACCGGCCCGATCTGCGTAGAGGCGGCCATAGGTGAAGACGATCCCCGAGCCCATGTTGGAAAGGCTCATCAAGGGGGCGACGAGTGCCAGCAAAAGCCAGAGTTCTGTAGTTTGTGTGAGGAGGCCGGCAACGGCAAGGAAGGCGATCACGGCAATCAAAAGCTGCGGACGGACCAACACTCCACGATCCAGCCGTTCCCCGGCCCATCTGTTGGTCAGCAACGTCAGCGGAGCCACAAGGCCGGTGTAGAGCCCGATCTGCCATGGGTCAGCGCCCAGCCCATCGACGATGAAATACCCCATCATCGGGACGAGCGACGACACACACATGCTATTGGTGAGCTGCAGCGCAATGATCAGCATTGCTTGCCGCGGCAAAAATCTGGAACTGGACACGAAATCGCCTTTGGGAGGGTCAGGCATCTGAAAAGATGCTGAAACCGTACCCCGGCACGTCTGGGGTGTCATCAGGCAAAATACAATTTTGGTTCAATGCAGACTTGGAGGTGCCCAACAAAGAGTTCCCATAAGCAGTCGGCAATATTTGCCCAGTCGTCAGGTGCCCTGTGCATATCGGAAAACGAGATCGGCCGGTCCGTTGCCGTTTTTTGAACGGTTCCGCAAGGTTTTCATTTGTGCAGATGCGCTTGAGAGAGCAACATGGCCATGATGGAAAACTTGGCGGGCCAGCAGCAACAGCTCGCGTTGGATGAAAAACCGGACCGGGCGCTTCCGCCCACCTATGCAAGTTACGACTGGATTAGCGAAGGCTTGGCGGAACGGTCGGGCGAAAATGCGGTCATCTACACTTATTGGGACCAGCCGTTTGGCTGCAAGGTCCAGCGCCAGAACCGGGAACCGGAAGACTTCCTGCCCGACTGGCCGGTTTTCGATGCTCCGGATTATGGTCGCAAAGCAGAGCTCAAAAGCGTCCTCTCCCATCATCCCAAGACCCTTGGAACCGGGATTGCGGCCGGACCGGGCGTGGACAAGGCGTTTCAGGATTACATAGCGACGCTGCCGCTGAGCCTGACAAAGCTCGCCGCGCCGTTCGGGGCCCAGCAATGGCTGCTCCTGGATCTCTTCCGCCGGGCACCGGGCCTGTGGCGCAAGGTCCATCAGCAAAGCGGGCTTGGACGGCTCGGAACGTTATCCCTGACGCTCGAACTCTTTTGCGCCGCAGGCCGTACGCGTCCGCAGCAGCGCCAGCAACTTGCCACAGCCCTTAACGAAACGACGCGTGAAGTCGTGCTTAGCCGGTATCTTGGTCAAACGCCGGAGCCGTCTCTTCTTGCGCTTCTGGAACAGGTACCGCCTGGCTCCGGCATTCTGGAACACCGGGCCCTCAAGGCAGCGCTCAACCAGAAAAGCGATACCCTGGACTTGAAAGATCTTGTTCGGATGAAGGACGAAATGACCGACAGGGTCCTGAAACAAACCGATTGGCCGGAGACGCTGCAGATCCGCGCGCTTCTGGACCAGGGTCTCTCCTTCGCCCGCATTTTGCATATCGTCCAGTCGGGTTTAAGAAACCTGACCGAGGCTGAGCGTACCGGTGCTTTGAAGGCGTTAAAACTGATTGCCTCGCCCCAGAAACTGCAATGGTGGCTGGCGCACTGGACAATGCTGGCGGGCCGAAGCCGGGAGGTTCCCCCGCCGCCCATTCCGGCAACCTCCCTGTTGTCTCCGCTGCAGACACTTTCTGCGATCGAGGAAGAAAACCGCCGCATGCGCAATGGCATCGCGCGGTATGTCCCGGACGTTCTGGCGGGAGACCTCTATTTCTATCACTGGGACGGCCACCCGGCGGCCACCCTCTGCCTTGCCGTTTCCGGAAATGGCGACTGGACCTTACTTGAGGCGCTGGGCGAAGACGGTGTCCCGATCCACGAGGAGGCTTTGGCGGAGATTATGTCGGCGGTTCAAGCGGGATAGGACGCCTGTTGGATTTGACCGATCTGCGATATTTCCGCAATGCCCACCGGATCAGTCACCGTCCGTGTCCGTTTTTCAGTGGTCATCCCCGCCTCCGAGCGGGGATCTACTCGCAAACCCAATTGCTGCATTTATGGCTGTTTGGTGTTTAAACGACCCTACCCCTCTTTGACCTGCAATCCCTTCAGTTTGTAAAGCGCTTCCAAAGCCTCCCGCGGCGTCATGTCGTCGGGGTCGAACGCTCCGAGTGCCTCGTGGATTGGATCAGCCTCTTGCGACGAAATCGGGGCGCTGGGCGGCGGGGCCAAGGTTGCGAAGAGCGGCAGTTCATCAATGAGGTTTTGAGAGGGCGCGTTGCGGTCCTGTTCTTCCAGTTGTGACAGAACCTGTTTGGAGCGCTCCACCACCGTTGCCGGAAGACCGGCCAGCTTGGCGACCTGAATGCCGTAGGACCGGTCGGCCGCGCCCGGCACGATCTCGTGCAAAAAGATCACCTCGCCGTTCCATTCCTTCACCGACACGGTGGCGTTTGAGAGCCGCTCGAGTTTGGCCGAAAGCGCGGTGAGTTCGTGATAGTGCGTGGCAAAGAGGGCGCGTGACTTGTTGACCTCATGCAGGTGTTCGATGGTCGCCCAGGCAATGGAAAGTCCGTCGAAGGTCGCCGTACCCCGGCCGATCTCGTCGAGGATCACCAGCGAGCGGTCGCCGGCCTGATTGAGGATCGCGGCGGTTTCGACCATTTCAACCATGAAGGTCGAGCGCCCACGCGCCAGATCGTCCGCTGCGCCGACACGGGAAAACAGCCGGTCGACTATCCCAATATGCGCAGAGGCTGCCGGAACGAAGGAGCCCATCTGGGCAAGGACGGCGATCAGAGCGTTCTGGCGCAGAAAGGTCGATTTGCCGGCCATGTTCGGACCGGTGATCAACCAGATATTGCCAATGTCTTCACCCGCTTCCGGGCCGAGATTGGCATCATTGGCAACAAAACTGTCCCCGCCCGCTTTTTTCAGCGCCAGTTCCACGACGGGATGGCGCGCGCCCTTGATGTCAAAAGCGCGGCTGTCATCGACAAGAGGACGGGCGTAGTTTTCGTCTTGCGCGAGTTTTGCCAAGGCAGCCGACACATCCAGAATGCTGAGGCCCTGCGCGGCGGCTTTGATCGCATCGCCGGCATCGATGATCGCCTGGGATAGCCGGTCGAAGATTTCCAGCTCGATTGCGAGGGATCGCTCCCCGGCGCTGGCGATCTTTGATTCCAGATCCGCCAGTTCCGTCGTGGTGAAGCGCATGGCGCCCGCCATCGTCTGCCGGTGGATGAACCGTCCCGGATCTGCGGTCAGCTTCTCGGTTTGTGCCGTCGGCGCCTCGATGAACCAGCCAAGCACGTTGTTGTGCTTGATCTTTAAAGAGCGCAGGCCAAGCTTTTCCGCATAGTCGGCCTGCAGTTTGGCGATCACCTTGCGGCTTTCATCGCGGAGCGCCCGCAATTCATCGAGGTCGGCGTTGTAGCCTGTCGCAACGAAGTTGCCGTCGCGTTTCAACAGCGGCGGTTCTTCCTTGATGGCGGCAGCCAGTTCGGCTCCCAGCTCGTGCGGGGCCTGATCGAGGCTGGAGCGCGCCGCTGCGATTTCTGCCGGGATCTCAGATGGTGTCGTGCCGGTCTGATCCAGTACAGCGCGGGCTGCGGCCAACCCTTGAGCGATTGACAGGATATCGCGCGGACCGCCCCGGTTGAGTGCAATCCGGGACAAGGCGCGGGCCATATCCGGCGCGCCTTTCAAGGTCTGGCGCAGGCCTTCGCGCATGATTTCGTTGTTGAGAAAGAACGCCACTGCATCATGGCGCCGCTGAATGGCATCCACATTGATCAGCGGTCCGGCCAAGCGGCTCGCCAAAAGGCGGGACCCACCGCCAGTGACGGTCCGGTCGATGGTGGACAGCAGCGATCCCTGCTTTTCACCAGACAGTGTGCGGGAGAGTTCCAGGTTGGCGCGGGTTGCCGGGTCGATGAGCATCCGTCCCGCGCCGGCCTCGCGCACCGGCGGATCGAGCGGCGGGCGTTCGCCGAGCTGTGTTTTTTCGATGTAAGAGAGAATTCCAGCCGCAGCTGAAAGTTCGGCCCGGCTGAATGTGCCGAACCCGTCGAGGGTTTTGACGCCAAAATAATGCGCCAGCCGGTCGGCGGCCGTCGATCCGTCGAAAAAAGCCCGCGGCACTGGCGACAGCGCGCCGCCCGAGAGCTCGGCAAGCTGGCGGACGTCTTGTTCCTGCAGAAGATTGTCCGCAAGGATCAATTCTCGCGGGGCAACTTGTGCAAGATCGGCCGCAAGGCGCTGGTGATCTGTTTCGGAGACCTGAAACGACCCGGTCGACATGTCGATCCAGGCAAGACCATAGACCGCATCGCCCGCGAGCGATCCGCCCTTCAACCGGGTGAGTGCCATCAGGTAATTGTTGGCTCCGGCATCCAGAAGCCGTTCTTCTGTCAGTGTACCCGGCGTCACCAGACGCACCACATCGCGCCGGACAACGGATTTCGAGCCGCGTTTTTTGGCTTCCGCCGGATCTTCGGTCTGTTCGCAAACGGAGACGCGATGGCCCAGCGCGATCAGCTTTTGCAAATAATCATCGGCGGCATGGACTGGAACGCCGCACATCGGGATATCTTCGCCCTGATGCTTGCCGCGTTTGGTCAGAGTGATGCCCAATGCCCGCGATGCGACTTCAGCATCTTCAAAAAAAAGCTCATAAAAATCGCCCATCCGATAGAATAAAAGACTATCCGGGTTGGCGGTTTTGATCTCGATGAACTGGGCCATCATCGGCGTGACTTTGGTGTCCGCCTGAGCCGGTTTTTGCGCGGTCGTTTGGGTCATCCCCGATACCTAAAACAACGTGCTGTGAAGGGAAAGCTCTGCAAGCGCGGAACCGCGTCATTGGCCGCCGGTAAGAGATGTTTGTTGTGAATAGGCGCTTGGGCGTACCGTTCACACGGCCGTCAGCCTTGATCCGCATAAGGGATTAGATCCTCTGGGTTGAGGCATCAATACTCCGGCGATAAGGTCATACCCCGCCTTTCAGAAGCGCGCCGATAATTTAAGGAAACGCCTGCAAAATGTCCGCCGACAAGACTTCCTCCAAAACATCCGTCAGTTTCACAGATCAGGAAGCCCTGCAGTTTCACCAGCAAGGCCGTCCCGGCAAACTCGAAATCACCCCGACCAAGCCGATGGCGACGCAGCGCGATCTGTCGCTCGCCTATTCGCCGGGTGTAGCTGTTCCGGTGCGGGCGATCGCGGAGGATCCGAGCAAGGCATACGACTACACCACCAAAGGCAATCTGGTTGCCGTGATCTCCAACGGCTCCGCCATTCTGGGCCTTGGAAATCTTGGCGCGCTGGCGTCCAAGCCGGTGATGGAGGGCAAGTCGGTTCTGTTCAAGCGGTTTGCCGATGTTGACTCGATCGATCTGGAACTGGACACGCAGGATGTCGATGAGTTCATCAACTCCGTGCGCTACATGGGCCCCTCTTTCGGCGGTATCAATCTGGAAGACATCAAGGCTCCAGACTGCTTCATCATCGAGCAACGCCTGCGCGAATTGATGGACATTCCCGTCTTCCATGACGACCAGCACGGCACGGCGATCATTGCCGCCGCCGGCCTGATCAACGCGCTTCACCTCACCGGCCGGGACATGAAGGACACGAAAGTGGTCTGTAACGGTGCGGGCGCGGCCGGCATTGCCTGTATTGAGCTGATCAAGGCAATGGGCATTCCGAACGAGAACGTGACGCTCTGCGATACCAAGGGCGTGATCTACAAGGGCCGTGAAGAGGGCATGAACCAATGGAAGTCGGCTCATGCTGTCGATACCAAGGCCCGTTCGCTGTATGACGCCCTCAAAGGCGCGGATGTTTTCTTCGGCGTGTCGGTGAAAGGTGCGCTGACGCCAGACATGCTGCGTGTGATGGCGCCGAACCCGATCATCTTTGCCATGGCAAACCCGGATCCGGAAATTACACCGGAAGAAGCGGCAGAAGTTCGCGATGACGCGATTGTTGCGACGGGCCGGTCCGATTATCCAAACCAGGTGAACAACGTCCTTGGTTTCCCTTACATCTTCCGGGGCGCGCTGGATGTTCAGGCGATCACAATCAACGACGACATGAAGGTCGCCTGCGCTAATGCGCTTGCCGAGCTTGCACGCGAGGAAGTGCCGGATGAAGTCGCAGCCGCCTATCGCGGCAACCGGCCGAAATTCGGTCCGGAATACATCATTCCAGTTCCGTTCGATCCGCGCCTTATTCACGCAATTCCGCCAGCCGTTGCCCAGGCGGCGATGGATTCAGGCGTTGCCCGGCGGCCGATCGTTGATATGGAAGCCTACAAACATCAGCTTTCCGCGCGCCGCGATCCGGTTGCCGGCACCCTGCAGCGGATTTTCTCCAAGGTGCGCCAGCAACCGAAACGGGTTGTGTTTGCTGAAGGTGAGGAGGAGCCGACCATCCGCGCGGCCACAAGTTTCGTCAGTCAGGGGCTTGGAGAAGCCATCCTCATTGGCCGGGAAGACGAAATCCAATCCATGGCTGAGCGCGCGGGGATCGATATCAACCGTCCAGGCATCAGCATTCAAAATGCGCGTCTCTCTGACCGGAATGCCGATTACGCGCAATACCTTTATGGCCGTATGCAGCGACGCGGATACTTGCTGCGTGACTGCCAGCGCATGGTCAACAACGACCGGAACTATTGGGGCGCGATCATGGTCGCACGCGGCGATGCCGACGCCATGGTGACCGGCTTGACGCGGAACTATTCAGTGGCGCTCGACACGGTCCGGGCGACCATCGATCCTAAACCGGGTCACCGCGTCATAGGTGTGTCTTTGGCGCTTGCCCGAGGGCGGACCGTTCTGGTGGCCGATACGGCTGTGATTGACATGCCGAATTCCGAAGAACTGGCGGATATCGCTGAAGAAGCAGCGCACGTCGCCCGTAAACTCGGCTACGAGCCGCGCGTTGCCATGCTTGCCTATTCCACGTTCGGCCACCCGCGCGGCGAACGGTCCGAAAAGGTCATCGAGGCGGTCAAGATCCTCGACCGGCGCCGGGTCGACTTTGAGTATGATGGCGAAATGGCCGCCGACGTTGCGCTCGATATGGACCGTATGGCCGCTTACCCGTTCTGCCGCCTGTCCGGACCGGCGAATGTTCTCGTGATGCCGGCCTTCCACTCTGCGTCCATCTCGACAAAGATGCTGCAAGAGCTTGGGGGTGCAACAGTGATCGGCCCGCTTCTGGTCGGGTTTGACAAGTCGATCCAGATTGTCCCGCTTGGGGCCAAGGACAGCGACATTGTCAATATGGCCGCCATCGCAGCATTCAATGTGACGTAGAACGGGTCATTACCCGAGCAACAAAAAACCCGCATCGGTGAGACCGGTGCGGGTCTTGGTCTTTTATGTCTAAAAAGCTTAGTTCGGCTTTTGCTCGCCAGCCTGCTGATCAGCTGCCTGGTTTGCCATGTTCTGGCGGTACAGCTGCGCAAAATCGATCGGGTCGAGCATCAGCGGCGGGAAACCACCATTGCGGGTTGCTTCAGACAGAATGTTGCGCGCGAACGGGAACAGCATGCGCGGGCATTCGATCATCACGAACGGATGCATGTGATCCGCCGGAACGCCAGAGATCTTGAACAGGCCTGCATAGACCAGTTCAACGTTGAACATGACCATGTCCGGACGCTCGGCCTTGGCGTTCAGGGTAAGGATCACCTCGAACTGGTCGTCGCCGATCTGTTGGGCGCCAACATTGACATTGATGTCGAGCTTCGGCTGCTCACCCTGGATTAGGGAGCGCGGTGCATTCGGGTTTTCGAAAGAAAGATCCTTGATGTACTGGCCAAGGATGTTCATGCCCGGTGCAGCATCGGCGCCTTCCGCCTGCGGGGCTGCGCCGCCGTCATTGGTGTCGGTCATCGTTGTATAATTCCGTTGCGCGGTGCTGTTTCAAGGTAAAGGGCGTTGCCGCCCCAACTGGCTGCAGGTCCGCGTCTGCCTACAACCACCATTCCCCGGCTGGCTACCATTTAGAGGGGCCAGACACAAGGCCCGGGTGGGGAATGGCGGCTTGTCAGGCCCGGAAAACCGTATCAAAAGGGACAGATGGCTGATGATCCGACTTCCACCGTCCTCCTGCAACACAGGCATCTGAAACTCGATACGCTCGTTCGCCTTCGCTGGCTGGCGATCGGCGGTCAAACCATCGCGCTGCTCGCAGTTCATGTGGGACTTGGGTATCCCTTGCCGGCAGTACCTGCCTTTGCGCTCGTCGCCATGTCAGCCTGGCTCAATATCTTCCTGAAAATCAGGGCCCCAGCGGTAACGCGCTTGTCAGAACGCGGCGGTGTGATCCAGCTCGGTTATGACATCCTGCAGATGAGCGGACTGCTTTTCCTCACCGGTGGGCTGGGCAATCCCTTTGCGTTCTTGTTGATGGCACCGGTCATGGTGTCGGCTGCCGGTTTGTCGGCGCGTCACACGGTCCTTTTGGGCGCGTTGGCAACGCTCTGTGCGAGTATTCTTGCAGTCTACCATTTCCCATTGCCCTGGCCGGTTGGCAATGAGTTCCGTTTGCCGGTGGTCTATTCCGTCGGCATCTGGGTCGCGCTGGTTTTGACGCTTGTGTTCATGGCGATCTATGCCTTTCGCGTTGCCGAGGAAGCCCGTCAGATGGCCGATGCCTTGGCGGCGACGGAACTCGTTTTGGCCCGTGAGCAGCATTTGAACGCCCTCGACGGGCTGGCAACGGCAGCGGCGCACGAGCTCGGCACGCCTTTGGCAACGATTTATCTTGTCGCCAAAGAACTCTCCGATGAATTTGATGCCGGTGACCCTCGGGGCGAAGATGTGGCTTTGATCCGATCACAGGCAGAACGCTGCCGCACGATCCTGAAGCAGTTGACGAGCCTTTCAAGCGAAGAGGACACGACTTATCAGAGCATGCCGGTGTCGCAGCTGATTGAAGACGTGATCGATCCGTATCGCGGTACCGGCGTGCCGATCCACCCGGTTCTGGAGGGAGAAGGCCCGGAACCGATCGGTACGCGAAACGCTGCAATCCGCTATGGCCTTGGAAACCTGGTTGAGAATGCGATCGACTTTGCCAAATCCAGCGTCACCGTTTCGGCCGCATGGGACGACAAGACACTGAGCCTGACGATCGAAGACGATGGACCGGGCTTTGCACAAGAGATCCTCAGCAAAATCGGTGATCCGTATGTCTCAATTCGCGGCGGAAAATCACGGGGAAAGGGCACGGCGGGTGGCCTGGGGCTCGGTATATTTATTGCCAAAACACTTCTGGAGCGCACGGGGGGCCGAGTTCAGCTCGGCAATCTCGGACCAGGGTCCAGAGGTGCCATGATCCGCGTCAGTTGGCCGCGAGAGGTCTTTGAACGGCATCAAGGAGTGGACGAAACGACCGATTAGCCCCATAACCAGAGAAAATGCGGTTCCGCCTTGGCAATAATTGCCCAAGTTTCATCCAGATGGGCGGTAACCGCGTAAAGCAATAAACGGTTGTGCGGTATGACAGATCCGATTGTTTCGATTGAAAGCCTTGAGGATAAGAGCCTCCTCATCGTTGATGACGACAAGCCCTTCCAGCAGAGACTGGCCCGGGCCATGGAAAAACGTGGCTTCAGCACGGAGACGGCTGACGGATTGCAGGATGCCGTCATCAAAATCAGTCAAAATGCTCCGGCGTTTGCAATTGTCGACATGCGCCTGGAAGACGGTAACGGTCTGGATGTCATCCAGCAAATCCGGGCCCGGCGTCCAGATGCCCGTGCAATCATTCTAACCGGATATGGAAACATCGCGACTGCGGTGACCGCGGTGAAGATGGGCGCAATCGACTATCTGGCAAAACCTGCGGACCCTGATGACATCATCGCAGCTTTGGCACGGAAACCGGAAGATAAGGCCGAGCCGCCTGAAAACCCAATGTCGGCAGACCGGGTGCGTTGGGAGCATATCCAGCGCGTCTATGAATTGTGTGATCGCAACGTTTCTGAAACAGCTCGGCGGCTCAACATGCACCGGCGCACGTTGCAGCGTATTTTGGCAAAGCGCGCTCCACGCTAGGGTCTGGTCAATCGATAGGTTTGTGAGAAACACGGGAGGCTTGCCCTTTCGGTGCCACTTTGCCTAAGTAATCGCAACTGATTATCCCATCGCGCTCTCATGGAGATCGCCAATGCGGCGCTCGGCTGCCAGGACTGATATGTCAATTTTGTTCCGCACAGGTCTCATGGCCTTTGTTGGTCTTGGTGCGCTCTGCACGATCAACGGCGTAAACGCACAATCCGCGCCGGAGACCTTGCGTATCAACGTGGAGCCAGCTGAGCCGGGTATCCGGTCCGTGACCCTCAACAAGCGCTACCGGCCGATTATCAATAGAGACGACAAGGGCGTCGTGATTGACACGATCGGCAGTAGCAACACCTTGCCTCCGTGCGATATCAAACTTGAGATCACGCTCGAAAACAGCCGGGTTCTGCACCGGGATGCCAATATCTGTAGCGGAAACACTTTGCTTGTCGATGTGACGAGCAACGAAAAGCCGGGTGCCGTCGCACGTGTTGTCGGCGCGGGATCCGGTGTGGCAGCCGGGCCGAGCACCAGTTCGCCTGAGCAGCAAATTACAGCGACGTCTGAAACACCTCAGTCGAACCAGAACACTGGATCCCCGGATCCGGTTGATCTGTCGGCGGTGGATACGGGTCCGTCCGGGTCCCTGGAACCGTTGGCTGGTGGTCTGGAGCCACTGGAACAAGTTGAAACGCCAATTTCCGTGCCGGACGGCCAGACAGATACCGCGGCTTTGCCGAGCGGCTTGGAAAATCTGGTGCAAGACCGGCTGAACCAGACCGGCAATTCGGGGCAAGCCAATACCCAGGCCGTGCTTGTGACCCCATCCGAAACACGGGAGTGGATCGCCGAGCCGGGCAGCCAACCCGGAGCACTTACTGTTCTTCAGCACTCAGCGCCGCAAACCGATGACCGGGACTTCCGGGCGCAATGCAGCACGCAGTCCGGCTTTGCTGCGGTGACATTTCAGCAAGCCCCGGCCGGATTGATTGAAGGCATGCCGCAGACGGTCTCGTTGGTCGCCGGTGATTTTTCCGCAAGCTACAGCGCGTTCGGGTCCTCCAACGCCAATGAAGCCGGTGTGTCGCTCCCGCAAGTGACTCTGGAGATGACTGATCCCTTGTGGCAGGCGTTGATCCAGCAATCGGAACTGTCGATCACCGTTGAAGGATTGCCACCTTACACAGTGTCCTTGAGGGGAAGCGCAAACCCTGTCCGCCTGTTTGTCGCAACATGCGCGGTTCCGCAGCAGATCGTGTCCGATAATGGGCTTGCACCGGGTCAGGATCCGAGCTCGGACCTTGCGTGTACTGAGCTTGGCCGTGTCCGCTCTGTAGAGGCTGAAAGGCCGGGCGAAATCATCTTCCGCAATTCAAGCGCAGAAGTGATTGAGGTGAACTGGGTCGATTATCGTGGCGGTGAGCGTCCCTACGCCCGCCTCGAACCGGGTCAAATCCTGGAGCAGCAAACCTATGTATCCCATGCATGGACTGTGCGCGGTGCCAACGGCCAGTGTCGGGGCATATATGTGAGCCGGACACCCTATCGCGAGGTGGTTGTTCAAGGAGCTCCTGGCTCCGCGCCTGGCGGCTTCGGAAACACGTTTGGTGGTCAGCCAGGGCAATTGCCGGGTGGTCCGGTGCCCCCTGGTAGCGTGGGCGGTTTAAATTCTCCGCAGGCCTATCCGCAGCAGGCGGCGCGCGGCAATGTGGCGGACTATCTGTGCACGGCGGGCATCGATCTCAATGTCGTTTTCTCGCCAGATGGTCAGACGGCAACGGTTGCCGAAATGGGGTATGGCGCTGTGACCCTTCAACGTCAGGGCGGAGCAAATACATTTTACTTCGAGGCTCAGGGGCACGTGCTGAAAGGTCAGCTTCAAAACGCCAGCTGGTCGCGGCCAGGATTGCGGGATGTTTTTTGCGCCAGACGGTGATTGCTGAAAAGGTGTGGTAAAAATATAAGCAATCAATGGTAGATGTTGAGCAGTAACTGCATGTCAGGTACGTCAATCTACCAATGAATGCCCTATTTATTTGCAAAAACGCGTAACTTTTAAGCCTTTGGTCAGCAGTTCGGTGTTTCTTTCCCTCAGGAGTTAAATGAGGGAATCACCGGAAATGTCATTCGCCCGCTGGCCAATCACCTGGAAGATCAGTCTACCGATCGCCACCATTCTTCTTTTCACAATTGCGATCTGTGTCATCAGCTTGAACAGCCTTTATTCGGCTATGTTCGATCAGAAGCTCGCGAAGATTGAAGACATTTCCAACAGCGCAGCAACGATCGCTGCCTACTACCAGGAGCAGGAAGCGTCCGGCGCGATGAGCAAGGAAGATGCTCAGGCCGCCGCGAAGGCTGCTATCGGCGCCATGCGGTTTGAAGGCGACAACTACGTCTTCGTTTATGACTATGCAGGCAACAACCTCGTCCACCCAAAAACGTCGTTGATCGGCACAAATATGATGGGCTTCACCGACAAGACAGGTGTGAAGATCGTCGCTGAACTGATCAAGTCCGCGAAAGCTGGCGGTGGGTCCCTGCTCTACTTCTGGCCGCGCGCAAACAGCGAAGTCGCGATTGCCAAGTATGGTTGGGGTGCTGGATTTGAGCCTTGGGGCTGGATGCTCGGCACTGGTGTTTACATGGATGATCTGGACGCAGCTTATTGGAGCGCTGCCACCGTGATCATCGCATTGGCTGTGGTTGGTGCGCTCATCGCAATGGGCATTGCCATCTTTGCCGTGCGTGCAACAGTCGTTCCGCTCACCAAGCTCACCGGAAACATGAACCGTCTCGCAGATGGTGAAGTTGACGTTGTTATTGAAGGCGCAGATCGCGGTGACGAAATCGGCCAGATGGCCTCGGCAATGGAAGTCTTCGTTAAAAACGAAGCGGCCCGCCGTGACCTGGAAACTCAGCAGGATGTCATCCAGGAAGAGGCCGCTCGCAAGGGTGCTGAAATTCAGCAGCTCAGCGCGGAATTTGATCGTCAGATCACCGACATGATGAACATCATCGATTCCTCCGTTCAAAGACTGCAGTCGGCTTCTGCGGACATGACCGGCGTTGCCGCCCAGACCACTGAACAAAGCGGGTTTGTGTCGAACGCATCTTCTCAGGCTGCACACAACGTGGAAACTGTGGCCGCAGCGGCTGAAGAGCTGTCTGCATCGGTCAACGAGATCCGCCGTCAGGTGCAGTCGTCCAGTGAGATTGCAGCCAAGGCAGCCAATGAGGCTGCAGCTACCAACCAGCGCATGAACGGTTTGTCGGAAGCAGCGGGCCGCATCGGTGAAGTCGTCACCCTTATCCAAGCCATTGCCGAACAGACCAACTTGCTTGCGTTGAACGCAACGATCGAGGCAGCGCGCGCCGGTGAAGCGGGCAAAGGCTTCGCCGTTGTTGCAGCCGAGGTGAAGGAGCTTGCAACGCAAACTTCCAAGGCGACCGAAGAAATCTCAAGCCAGATCACTGCGATCCAGGATGAGACCGGTCACGCGGCAACCGCCATCTCTTCTGTCACTGAAATCATCAACAACATGAACGAGATTGCTTCGTCCATCGCCTCGTCTGTCGAAGAGCAGGGCGCTGCGACCCAGGAAATCGCGACCAATGCAACGGAAGCCTCCCGCAGCACTGTAGAAGTGACGACCAGCATTGAATCGGTCGCCTCTGCCGCGGAGAATACCCGTGACACTGCAGGCAATGTGGAGTCTTCCGCGCAGCAGCTGGAACAGAACGCCAGCATGTTGCGGGATCAGGTTGCAAACTTCTTGAGCGAAGTCCGCAAGCGCTCCGCCGCTTAATTCCAAGCGAACTACAATTTAGAAACCCGCGGAGCACCGGCTTCGCGGGTTTTCTTTTGTACTTGGGCTTTTTGTCCAGATCGCTGATCAGATTTTGCGCAGGGCGACTTTGGAGATCCGGTGGCTGGCGTTCTTGGTCAGGATCAAGTCGGCGCGTGGCCGGGTCGGAAGGATGTTTTCCCGAAGGTTGACCAAGTTGATGTTCGACCAGATCGTGTTTGCAGTCTCCACGGCTTCTTTGTCTGTGATGCGCGAAAACTTATGGAAATAGGATCCCGGATCGCGGAAGGCCGTTTCCCTCAGGCGCATGAAGCGATCGACGTACCATTGCCGCAACAGTTCTTCGTCCGCGTCCATATAGACGGAGAAATCAAAGAAATCCGAGACGAATGGAACCGCCCGCCCGTCTCGTGGCAGTTCGCGCGTCTGCAAGACATTCAGCCCCTCGACGATCAAAATGTCCGGTTTGTCGACGGTCACCGTGTGACCGGGCATCACATCGTAATAGAAGTGCGAATAGACAGGTGCGCGAACATGCCGCTTTCCGGCCTTGATATCGGACAGGAATTTCAGAAGACGGGGCCGGTCGAAGCTTTCGGGAAAGCCTTTTTTGGACATCAGGCCTTCGGATTCCAAAATTGCATTCGGGAAGAGAAAACCGTCCGTTGTGATCAAATCGACTTTCGGACTGGCTGGCCAGCGCGCCAGAAGCTCCCGAAGGACACGGCTCGTGGTCGACTTGCCGACCGATACGGAGCCTGCGACGCCGATGATAAACGGGGTTTTCCCATCTCGCGTGCCGAGAAAGTCCTGGGTTGCCTGGTGCAGACCGACGGTCGATTCAGCGTAGAAGGCCAAAAGGCGCGAAAGCGGCAGATAGATCGCTTCCACCTGCTCCATGGAGACCGGCGCGTTCAGGCCCTGAAGCTGGGCGACTTCCTTTGCGGTCAGGGTCATCGGCGTATCGGCCCGCAGCCGCGACCACTGGCGTTCGGTAAACACCCGGTAGGGTGACAAATCCATGTCGAGCGCTGTCGCGACTTTCTGATCCATGGTGCCTTCGTCCCTGCTGCAGTGGCCAGCCGGCATCAGCCTATCAGGATTTATTCCTGTTGGCGGGATGCTTTTTCTTCAAGACCGGTTTGTCCTGTGCGCCCGGCAAGCTCTGCCATGACATCATCCAGCGGAACATTTAAGACATTCAGAACCACCAGCAGATGATAGAGAAGATCTGCAGCTTCCGACGTCAGTTCCTTCCGGTCTTTCTGGACGGCCGCAATCGCCGTCTCCACTGCTTCTTCCCCCAGTTTTTGAGCGCATTTGGCAACGCCCTTACCGATCAGCTTGCGCGTATAGGACATCTCATCCGAGCTCTGCGCGCGCGCCGCAATAATGGCGTCGAGGTCTTCCAGTGTGAACTTCGTCATTGGTCTATGTCCTTGCGGCAGCTCAAATGCGGCAATCAGCCGTCCATCCGCATAGCTATTCCGGCATCCGTCATGTGTTGTTTGGCTTCGTGAATCGTGTATTCGCCAAAATGGAAAATGGATGCAGCAAGCACTGCGGTCGCGTGGCCGTCCCGGATGCCTTCCACCATGTGATCCAGAGTACCGACACCGCCGGAAGCAATAACCGGCACAGGGACAGCGTCGGCAATCGCTTGGGTCAGCGCCAGATTGTAGCCGGACTTCGTACCGTCGCGGTCCATTGAGGTCACCAGCAGCTCACCTGCACCGAGTGCAACCACCTTCTTGGCAAATTCAATGGCATCAATCCCGGTCGGGGTGCGGCCGCCGTGGGTGAAGATCTCGAACTTGTCCGGTGCACCCGGCTCATTGACCTGCTTTGCGTCAATCGAGACGACGATGCACTGAGCGCCAAATTTCTCGGCGGCTTCTTTCACGAATTCTGGATTTTTGACCGCAGCCGTGTTGATCGAAACCTTGTCCGCTCCGGCGATCAGAAGCTTGCGGATGTCTTCCACAGTGCGCACACCGCCACCGACCGTCACCGGCCTGAAACAGGCCTCAGCGGTCCGGCGAACCACATCGTAGATCGTGTCCCGGCCTTCATGGCTGGCGGTGATGTCCAGAAAACAGAGCTCGTCGGCCCCGGCCGCATCATAGGCCTTGGCTGCTTCCACCGGGTCTCCGGCATCCACGAGGTCCACGAAATTGACGCCCTTGACGACACGGCCGTCCTTCACGTCTAGGCAGGGAATGACACGGGATTTAAGGGTCATGGTTTTTAGCTCCGGCTGGCGCGGATCAGATCCATCGCTTCCCTGGGATCGAGACGGCCGTCATAGAGTGCGCGGCCGGAGATTGCCCCTTCCAGAATGGCGCAATCCGGCTCCAAGAGACGATGAATGTCGTCGATCGACGCAAGACCACCGGAGGCGATCACCGGAATGGAGACGGCCTTTGCAAGCTCCAGGGTCGACGGGATGTTGAGGCCTTTCAGGATGCCGTCCCGATCGATGTCCGTGTAGATGATCGCAGAAACACCGGCATCTTCGAACCGCTTGGCAAGATCAACGGCGGTCAGTTCTGATGTTTCAGCCCAGCCCTCGACCGCGACATAGCCACCCTTGGCATCAATACCGACGGCCACCTTGCCGGGAAATTTTTTGCAGGCTTCCTTCACCAAATTCGGGTCGCGCACGGCGACCGTGCCGAGAATGACCCGCGAGATACCCTTCTCCAGCCAGACTTCGATGTGGTCCAGGGTCCGGATCCCGCCGCCCAGCTGAACCGGGTTTTTCGTTGACCCCAGAATGGCATCGACCGCAGCACCATTGACGCTTTCACCGGCAAAGGCGCCGTTCAGATCGACAACGTGCAGCCACTCGAACCCCTGGTCCTCGAAGGCCTTGGCCTGAGCGCCCGGGTCATCATTGAACACGGTCGCCTGATCCATGTCGCCGAGCTTGAGGCGCACGCACTGGCCGTCTTTCAGGTCGATGGCGGGAAACAGGATCATCTTGTCTTACATTCCTTCCACGATGACGATCTCGCCATCGGCTACTTTCTGGCGGATTTTGACCGCTTCCTGATATTCCGGCGAGTTATAGCAATCGACGGCGTGTTGGAAGCTCGGAAATTCAATAATGACGTTCCGGGCGCGGCCCTGGCCTTCGATGGCGTCGGTTTTGCCGCCGCGGGCGAGGAAATTCGCGCCGAAGCGTTCAAACGCAGGTTTTGCTGTCTCTACATAAGCCGGATAGCCATCCGGATCCCGTACGTCGACCCGTGCAACCCAATATCCCTTGGCCATTGTTCTCTCCCCGTCTTGTTTAAGGTGTCCAGTCCAGAAAATTGGCGATCAGCTCAAGGCCGAGGCGCTGGCTTTTTTCCGGGTGGAACTGTGTTCCGATCATGTTGTCCCTGGCGACCATTGCCGTGAACGTGCCGGCGTAATCGAAAGTTGCCAGCCGGTCCGCGTCGTTGGCGCAGAAAAAATGATATGAGTGCACGAAATAGGCATGCAGTCCGTTTGGTCCCGTCTCGATCCCCTTGAAGACGGGATGGCTTTCCGGTTTCACATCAATAGTGTTCCAGCCCATGTGCGGGATTTTGAGGGTCTGATCGGCCGGCTTCATCTCGGTGACATCGCCCGAGATCCAGTCGAAACCGTCTATTGTCTCAAATTCCAGGCCGCGGCTTGCCATCAACTGCATGCCGACGCAGATCCCGAAAAACGGTTTGCCCTTCATGTGAACGGCCTCTTCAAGGGCGTCCGGCATCCCGTCGACCGCCCAAAGGCCGCGTTTACAGTCGGCGAACGCTCCGACGCCGGGCAGCACAATCCGATCTGCCTTGCGCACCCTGTCAGGATCGGCGGTGACGATCACATCTGGAACATGGGCATGAGCGCGGGCCGCGCGCTCGAACGCCTTTTCGGCCGAGCGCAAATTGCCCGAACCGTAATCGATGATCGCAATTGTCATTGACGGGTCTCCGGACCAAGCGTCAGACCGACAACCTGCTCGCTTCCGATCCTTGGAATGATCGGATTGGTGGCTGGCCGCGTGGTCTGCTGGTCTCTTGTAATTGGGGTCTGTTCTTTGTTCATGCGATTGGCGAAGAAACGGATTTCGGCTTCTTCCCGGCCGTTCCCTTCGGCAACACCGACCATTTGCCATCCCTTGCGCTCCAAGGACCAGCAGCGTAGCGCCTGGGCCTCAAACCCGAAGAGGATAGCAATCGCAAAGGCTGCGATGCCCATTGCGGCCCCGCCCAATGACAGCGCGGCGATCTCGATCACCAGGGTGACAGCCAGATAGCCTAGCAACACCAGCCACATCCGATGAAAAAGGATCCACGGAATGGAAAACAGGAAGGCAAGCGGCGAAAACTTGTCCGGCACGAATTGCATCCGGCCGGTGATTTCCGGGTCGCCATTAAGCGAGTCAAATTCGGGCGGTGCCATCACGACGTAACTGGTCATGTGCCGATCCGTTCTTCGAAGTTGCTAGATCAGCGGGCGTTAAATCAGAATCGATTTTACGCCCAAAGCTGATCGCTTTTAAGTGGTCGAGCGTCTTTGGGCGTTTCAATCAAAACGCCCAATGCTCTAGCCTTAACCGCCGAGTTGACCTTTGGTGGTCGGCACGCGGTCGGCCTGACGCGGGTCGATCTCAACTGCCTTGCGCAGCGTCCGGGCCACGGCCTTGAAGCAGGTTTCGGCGATATGGTGACAGTTTGATCCGTAGAGATTGGCAATATGAAGGGTCAAACCGCCGTTCATGGCAAATGCGCGGAAGAATTCTTCGAACAGCTCCGTGTCGAAGTCGCCGACCTTGTCGCGGTCAAAGGTTACGTCCCAAACAAGGAAAGGGCGTCCGGACACATCCAGCGCGCAGCGTGTCAGGGCCTCGTCCATGGCTAGATGCGTGTCCGCATACCGCGTAATTCCGGCCATGTCTCCGATTGCCTTGGATAGAGCCTGACCGAGGGCAATGCCGGTGTCTTCGACCGTGTGGTGAAAATCGATATGCGTGTCGCCGTCCGCGCGGACCTTGATGTCGATCAGCGAATGGCGCGCCAGTTGTTCCAGCATATGGTCAAAGAACCCGACACCAGTCTGGACGTCATAGGCGCCCGTTCCGTCCAGATTGATCTCGACCGAAATTTTGGTTTCCTTGGTGTCGCGCGATACGCTCGCTGTGCGCATGAAGGGCTATCTCCTCTTGAGCCGTCAAAGCTGACCGGCGGCGCAGTTGTAGCAGCCTGAACCACTTAAGAAAATAGCTGAAAACACGACCATTTGCTTCATTTGTACGCTGCCGGAAAGTGGGTCAGTATCGCCCGTTTGCGACATCGTTTGTGAGAAGAGCTCACAAGGTGCCTGCGATATTCGGTAGTGCGGCGATATCCTTGGTGTTAGGAACGGGCAAATTCGCCACCAGGAGTTCCCAATGCCGACAAGCCGCTTTGCCCCGAAAACAGCGCTCGAGCGCTTGATGCTGCCGTTGGATGTCCCGACCGTTGCTGAGGCGGAGACGCTGGTCAAACAGACGGAAGGCGCGGTCGGCGTCTACAAGATCGGCATGGAACTGCAGTTTGCCGGTGGTCTCGAGTTCGCCCGAGAGCTTGCCGAGAGCGGCCATAAAATCTTTCTGGACGTGAAACTCCATGATATCGACAACACGATCACCAAAGCGGTGCGTAATGTCGCAAAGATGGGCATGACCTTCATGACGGTGCATGCCTATCCGAAAACCATGCGCGCCGCGCTGAAGGGTCTGGCGGAAGAGGGCAATCCGGATTTGTGCATTCTTGGTGTGACGGTGCTGACGTCGATGGATGAAGGCGATCTGGTTGCTGCCGGATATACAGGCCCGATTGCGAGAGTTGTCGAAGCGCGGGCAAAGGATGCAAAACTTGCCGGAATGGGCGGGATTGTGTGTGCACCTACGGAATCGGCAGAAATGCGCAAGGTTCTCGGCGATGAGCTGGTCATTGTCACACCCGGGATCCGGCCAGCGGGCAGCGCTGCGGGAGATCAACGCCGGGTGATGACACCGGCCGACGCGATCAAGGCTGGCAGTGATTACCTCGTCATTGGCCGCCCGATTTCAAAGGCAGATGACCCGAGAGCCGCCGCCGAAGCCGTCGTTGAGGAAATTTCTTCGGCGCTTTGAGGTGAAATGCAAAGGAGCCCGAAACCTTAGCCGGACAGCAGTGGGCTTGGCCCAAGGCTCCCTACCGTTTCATCTCCTAGCAGCACGGCCATATTCGAAGTTTTGTTAGGCCGCCCTATCGTCGCCATTGCTGGCATCTGAGCGCAGAACCATGCCGTAGAGATCGCGCGGGTCGTCCGGGTCTGCGAGAAGATCCAGTTTTTCGAAGTGACCCGTGCTTGGCAGCATATCGTTGACATATCGCAGGGCGGAAAAATCCTCGATCGCAAAGCCGACGCTGTCGAACAGTGTGATTTGAGTGTCTGAGGTTCTGCCCTCCGCTTGGCCTGCATAGACCTTCCACAGCTCTGTTACGGGATGATCGGCATCAAGTTGCTGGAGTTCACCCTCTTCGCGGGTTTGTTCGGGCAGTTCCACGAAAATATCGGACCGGAGCAGGATGTCCTTGTGCAGTTCGGTCTTACCAGGGCAGTCGCCGCCAATCGCATTGATATGGACGCCAGACCCCACCATGTTGTCGGTCAGGATCGTGGCATAGCGTTTGTCGGCCGTTACCGTTGTGATGATTTCAGCGCCTTCAATGGCGTCTTCCGGTGTTTTGCAGATGGTTACATTCAATCCGGAGTGCGCGAGGTTTCGCGCAAGGCGTAGGCTGGCCGCCGGTTCAATGTCATAAGCTCGGATATCGGTGATGCCGAGCATGTCCTTGAAGGCCAGACACTGGAAATCAGACTGCGCGCCATTTCCGATGATCGCCATGGTTTTTGAGTTCTTTGGCGCCAGATATTTCGCCGCGAGCGCAGAGTTGGCAGCTGTCCGCAGCGCGGTCAGGATTGTCATTTCGGTAAACAGCACCGGGTAGCCGGTCGACATGTGCGACAGCACACCAAAGCCGGTCACGGTCTGCATGCCGGTGCGTGTGTTGCCCGGATGCCCGTTGACGTATTTGAAGCCAAAATACTCGTCATCGCTCGCGGGCATCAACTCGATCACACCTTGCGGTGCATGCGCCGGAATACGCGGTTTCTTGTCGAAGCTTTCCCAACGGCGGAAATCCTGCTCGATATACTCGGCGATACCGCGCATGAAGGTCTCGGCACCAATGGTCCGAACGTTGCGCATCATGTTGTCGACACTGACAAAAGGCACATAAGCCAGATCGGACGGATTCGGGTTGTGAAGGGTCTCAGTCATGGGGTCCTCAATAGCTGCGTGTCGGACGGTCGAAGACGCGGCGGCCGAACAAGCTGCCGGTCAGATCGACCATCAAGCGGGCGGTCTTGCCGCGGTCATCCAAAAAGGGGTTGAGTTCAACGAGGTCGAGGGATGTCACGAGACCGCTGTCGTGCAGCATTTCCATGACCAGGTGAGCTTCACGGAACGTTGCCCCGCCCGGAACGGTGGTGCCGACGGCTGGAGCAATGTCCGGATCTAGGAAATCCACATCGAGGCTTACGTGCAGCAGGCCATTTTCGGCACGTACGCGCTCCAGGAATGGGTGAAGGAGTTTGCCGATCCCCTCTTCGTCAATCCGGCGCATATCGGAAACACCAGCGCCATGCCGGACGAGAAAGTCTCGCTCAGCCTCATCAATGGACCGCACGCCCATGATTTCCACCCGGTCTGCCGAAACCGGGTGGCTCAAGGGCGCGCCAAGCACGGCATCAAATCCCGGCAAGCCACAAGCGAACGCAAGCGGTGTTCCATGCAGATTGCCGCTGTCCGTGCTCTCCAGCGTATGAAAATCCGAGTGGGCGTCGAGCCAGAGAACAAACAAGGGCCTGCCTTTTTCAGCTGCAGCCTTTGCCTGCCCGGCCACGGTTCCAGCTGCCAGGGAATGGTCACCGCCTAGGTAGATCGGAAAACTGTCACCGGTTCCGAGCTCGGAGGCTTTATTGAAGAGCGACCGTGTCCAGCCGGCATAAGCACCAAAATTCTTCACGATCCCGTTGGGCGGACGGATATCGTCCACCGTTTCCGGTTGCAGATTGCCGTCATCGCGGACGTGATGGCCAAGGGCTTCCAGGGTCGTGGCGAGTCCCGCCGTTCGGTAGGCATCAGGGCCCATGAGGCAGCCACGCCGCCCGGTGCCTTCTTCGACCGGAGCTCCGACAAGAACGATATTCTGCTTCAAGGTTTTCCGCCTCTGCGCCCACGACAATTATTCAGGCTAAGAGTGCGGATGTGACGCGGCGGAGTAAATCCTAAGACTTGATCAAAATAGTGCTGAGATCTATCATTTTGAGAACTGTAGCTTATCAAAATGATACAATGGACAATCTTGATACACGTTTGATCTCGCTTTTACGGCATGATGGCCGCAGGTCGGTTTCCGATTTGGCAACCGATTTGAAAGTTTCCCGGGCGACCGTTCGCTCTCGCATGGAAAAGCTTATCGAAACCGGCGAAATTCTTGGGTTTACAGCCGTTTTGCGGGATGATTGGCGGGACTTACCGATCAGGGCTGTGACGCTTGTTCATGTTGATGGGCGGAACACCGATCCGGTCAGCAAGGCGCTTGCGGCAATGACTGAAGTGCGCGCGATTCACTCAACGAACGGAAAGTGGGACCTCGTTCTGGAAATCGCCACCAGAGACCTGGAAGCCTTTGATGATGCCCTTCATCGCATCCGGCTGATTCAAGGAATTTCTGGAACGGAAACCAATATCCTTTTGAGCACGCGAAAGGGCCCTGCTGTCTCGGCCGATCACTTCAAGGACGCGCTTGGGTGAGATGGCTCGCAAATCGGGTCGAAGTCCCTATTCGCGGGAGATATAGTCTGGTCAAATTACAGGAAACGATGGTTTTGACATGACCAAGGCACTCGACCTTTCCCAATTGGCGTCTGACCCCAAGCCGATCTCTGTCGGTGAGGAAGCGGCTGAAAACTATGCAGTTGTCCGTCAAACGCTGCAACGGATCACAGAAGACTGGCGGGATCAGCCGACCCTTGAATTGTTGGCGAAGGAAGCCGGTTTGCAGCCGATCCAGTTGCAGCGAGTGTTTGCGCGCTGGGCTGGGCTCACACCGAAACAGTTTCTTCAGGCGATTACGCTGGATCATGCCAAAGCGTTGCTGCGCGATACGGCAAGCGTGCTGGATGCCTCTTATGAGGTCGGCCTATCGGGCTCATCCCGGTTGCACGATCTCTTTGTCACCCATGAAGCGATGACCCCGGGGGATTACCGCAATCGCGGTGCCGGTTTGAACATCGCCTACGGATTTCATCCCTCACCCTTCGGCCAGGTGCTGATCATGGCCACTGACAAGGGCCTGGCCGGTCTCGGATTTGCGGACCCCGGGGAAGAGGACAGCGCGCTCAGCGATATGTGCGAGCGCTGGCCGGCGGCAAGCTTCCACAACGATCCGGAAGCAACAGCCAAATATGCAGGCCGGGTGTTTGACCCAAAGAAGTGGCAGGAAGACCAACCGCTCAACATCGTCATGATCGGGACTGATTTTGAGATCCGGGTTTGGCAGACGCTTTTGAAAATCCCGATGGGGAAGGCCACCACCTACTCCGATATCGCGGCCTGCCTTGGCAAACCGAAAGCGTCCCGGGCTGTTGGGACCGCTGTGGGGCGCAATCCGATTTCCTTCGTCGTGCCCTGCCACCGGGTCTTGGCCAAAGGCGGCAAACTTGGGGGCTACCACTGGGGCCTCACCCGCAAACGTGCCATTTTGGGCTGGGAAACTGGCTTGTCAGGCCCGGTTCTGGAGTGCGTTTGACCCAAACGCTAATAAGTGCCCGACCGTTTTTAACCCCTGTCATTCTTTCTTGAGGGAACACGGCCTGTGTTGCTGTCCCGGCCCCTCAATGGGTGACCCCGGCTCAAGGCCGGGGAGGCTCTGCCGAGGTAATAGAGAACAGGGTGCGGTTTAGTGAACCGGGCCTTCCGGCATCGGATAATTTCCGGTGATTTCCCAACCAAATGCGGTCATGCGTTCGGCGGCCATCTGGGTCACAGTACCTGTGATTAGAAAATCGACGCCTGTTGGCGGGAACGGCAACCGGTTCAAGCCTTCCTGCAGATCGGAAAACGTTTTGGCAGCGAGTTCTGTCCACGCAACGGTGTCGTAGGGCATGACGATGGCCGCCATACCGTCGCGCCGCATCGCGACCAAGAGTCCACCCACGTCTTTGATCTGGCCCAAGCCGGAAACCTTGCGGTGGTAGGTTTCCAGAAGCACGATCCGGCGCAGCTGGAAATAGGCAAGTCCTCTGTCTTTCACGCCCGCAGCGTCTTCGGCAATCAGATCAAGCCCCTGAACGCTTGGCATCGTTGCCATCTGGTAGGCGATGATGGCTTTTTCCGAGGCCGTATAGTGAGGGTTGTCATCGATGTTCATGATATTGCGTTCCGAAATACCTGCTTTTCGGAAGGTATCAAGGGTCCGTTCGCGCAATTCGCTTTCGGTGCTGTCGACAATCACGTTCCGGAAGTCTTCCGCGGCGCGGGTGGCATTGACAAAGACGCCGCCTGGAATGAGTGCCGTTATTGCAGTGACCGTCCAGCTCCCGGCAGATGTAACGCTTGCCGTCTCATCGAGCTTTGCAGACAGGGCTTTGTCGAACGTGTAAGGGTCGACACCGAGTTGAACGGCCAGCTCACGCCGCGCCTGCGCTTGTCCTGTGATGGACTTGGCAATATCAGCGGCCGACCCGCCCTGTCCGGTGACGGCAGATTCCACGCCCTTGCCCAGCCGGCTGAAAACCCGGCCTACACCTGAAACGGTGCTTTTGGCCGTGCCGACAGGGTCCTGAATGGTGCTTTCGACAAACTCGACGGGTTTTTGTGCAGACTGTTTCAGGCCGTCCAGGAAGCTTGCGTCATTCTTCAGGCTTTCCAGCGCGACAAATGCCTTGATTTCCGACAATCGCATTTTCAAAAGGCCGTCGCCGCGGACCTGTTCGATGCCCTGATCGGCTTGCAGCTCATAGTCATGCAGAAAGCCCGTGCTTCTTACCGGCGGCAGCACGGCATAGCCCGGACCAACCTCTTTCCCGTCAAGCAGTTGGGCTGGTGCCACTTCTGGCGCGGTTTCATATTGGTCAGACAGGCTCAGAGCTGGTCCGGTGAGCAATCCGGTAAAGAGTGCGCACGCCGCCAATCGCTTGAATGCCAAACCCGAAACCATCATCAACAAACCTCCAGAGTACCTGTGTCAGGAGTGAGGTCAGTCTGGCGCCATATTGTTTCGGGCCAGTGCCTCACCTGCCAAGTAAAGCGAACCGCAAATCAAAATGCGCGGTGGTTCGCCATCTTTTGCGGCACAAGCTGCCACATCGGCAAGGGCCGCGTCCAGTGATGGAAATGGGGTCGCTTCAAGACCGGCACACCGGGCGAGATCTGCAAGGTCTTCCGGCGTGCGTGCCGTGTTGGTGGTTGCGATTGGCACCGTTCCGACATGACGGACAAGTCCGTCAAAGGGCCGGAAAAAGCCGACAGGATCCTTCGTTGTCAGCATCCCGGCGACCAGATAGAGCGGCCGCGGACCGCGCTCTTCCTGCTCTCCCATGAATTGAGCGACGGTGACCCCAGCGCCCGGATTGTGACCGCCGTCGAGCCAGATTTCTGATCCCTTCGGGCACATGTCCACCAACGGACCATGGGTGAGCGGTTGGAGACGCCCCGGCCAATTCACGGATTTCAATCCCGCATCAATGGAGGAAACATCGGGCAGAAGGTTAGCGGCTTTAAGAGCGGCCAGAGCAAGAGCGGAATTGGCATACTGATGGCCGCCTCCGAGAATTGGCTGCGCGAGATCCAAAAGACCTTCGTCGTCCTGATAGGCCATGTGGCCCTGATCCGGGTGCGCGACAAAATCCTGGCCACACACCTTAAGGGCTGCTCTGCATCGTGCAGCCTGGCGCTCGATAACCTTTTGGGCCGCAGGATCCTGTTCAGCGGAAACTACCGGGCGTCCGGGTTTGATTATGCCGGCCTTTTCGGCGGCAATGACGCAGAGGTCATCGCCCAGGAACTTCTCATGATCCATCGATACCGGCGTTATAACCGAGACCAGCGGGTCATCAATCACATTTGTAGCGTCCAGACGTCCGCCGAGACCAACCTCCAGCAAGACGACATCTGCGGGATGTTCGGCAAACAACAGAAAAGCGGCCGCTGTTGTAATCTCGAAGAAGGTGATTTCCTCGCCGCCATTGGCCTCCTCACAGCGTTGCAGCGCATCGAAGAGCTCCGGGTCGGAGACGAATTTGCCGTCACTTCCGAGCCGGATGCGTTCGTTGAAGGAGACGAGATGGGGCGATGTATAGACGTGGCATCGTTTTCCGGATGCCTCCAGAATTGCACGCAGGGTCGCGGTCACTGAACCCTTGCCATTTGTCCCGGCAATGTGAATGACCGGCGGCAAGCGCTTTTCGGGTGATCCAAGTGCTGCGAGCAAGCGTTGCATGCGTCCGAGAGACAGATCGATCTCTTTCGGATGCAAGGCCAGAAGGCGGTCGAGAATTCTTGTGATTTGATCCAAGGCGCACTCCGGAGGGTCCCATGTGTGTCCATTGGCGGCTCTGCCCGCCTATTGGAGATAGCGGGTCAGGAGGGTGCATGACCGCCCGGAACTGACTGACCTTGGTCGATTTCCGACATAAGCCAGTCAACTCTGCTGGTTATTCAGCGACTTCAGGCTGTTTATTCGGCTCCTGGGCGTCTGAAGTTGTCGCCTCTTCGGTCTCCGAAGCCTCTGCGATCGAGGTCTCGTCGGCGATCATTGTCGGCAACTCGACTTCGCGTTTCATCAAGATCCCGCAGACCCGCGCAAGGGTGTCCTTCATTTCCTGACGCGGTACCACCATGTCGACCATGCCATGATCGAGAAGGTACTCCGCTGTCTGGAAATCGTCGGGCAGCTTTTCGCGAACGGTTTGCTCGATCACGCGGCGGCCGGCAAAACCGATCATCGCGCCAGGTTCCGCAATGTGCACATCGCCGAGCATCGCATAGGACGCGGAAACGCCGCCCGTCGTCGGATTGGTCAGGACAACGATATAGGGAAGCCCGGCTTCGCGAAGCATCTGGATGCCGACGGTGGTGCGCGGCATTTGCATCAAAGACAAAATGCCTTCCTGCATGCGTGCTCCGCCGGATGCGGTAAACATAACAAAGGGCGTTTTGGCTTCCACGGCCTTCATCATGCCGGAGAGGATCGCCTCACCAACGGCCATGCCCAAGGACCCGCCGACAAAGTCGAAGTCCTGAACGGCGGCGGTCATGTCCATTCCGTTGACCTTGCCTTGGGCAACATGGATGGCTTCTTCTTCGCCGGTCTTTGCCCGGGCATCCTTCAGGCGGTCCGTGTAGCGTTTGCTATCGCGAAACTTCAAAGGATCGATGGTGACATCCGGGGCGTCGAGGCGGGTGTAGTTGCCCTCGTCGAAAAGGGACTCGAGCCGCTTGCGCGCCGGCATCCGCATATGGTGGCCGGAGCTCGGGATGACCCAAAGGTTAGCTTCCAGATCGCGGTGAAAAACCATTTCACCGGTCTCAGGGCATTTGATCCAGAGATTTTCCGGAACCTCGCGCTTCTTCCAAAGACCGCTGATCTTCGGGCGCACAATAGAGTTGATCCAGTTCACGTCAAACGCGTCCGTCTACTCGAGTTACACAACAGCGGAGCGATATGTCCGCCGGAAAACGTACATTTTTAAGGCCTTACATTTAAGCGGCCCGGGCCCGCGCGCAACCTGATGCAAGATCTGCGACCACGTCGGCAACGGCTTGCACGGTCTTGTCTGTAGCCTTGCCGTCAGCATCCAGGCTGTCCTTGACCGCGTTCACCAGCACCGAGCCGACGACGACACCGTCAGCGTCCTTGCCGATGACGGCAGCCTGATCGGCCGTTTTAACGCCAAAACCAACAGCAACCGGCAGATCAGTATGACCCTTGATGCGGTTGACAGCCGCTGTCACACGGCCGGTATCGGCAATCTGCGCGCCGGTAATACCAGTTACGGAAACGTAATAGACGAAACCGGAGGTATTGGCCAGAACTGCCGGAAGGCGTTTGTCATCAGTGGTAGGGGTGGCCAGGCGAATGAAGTTCAAACCGGCTTCGAGGGCCGGAATGCAGAATTCATCGTCGGCTTCTGCCGGTACATCAACGATGATGAAACCGTCTACGCCTGCTTCCTTGGCGACGTGAACGAATTTCTTCGGATCGCGTACGTAGATCGGGTTGAAGTATCCCATCAGAATGATCGGCGTATCCTGATCCTGTTTGCGGAACGTCCGCACCATGTCCAGTGTGTTGTCCATGGTGTGACCGGCGGCAAGTGCGCGCTGGTTGGCAAGCTGGATCGGAATGCCTTCTGCCATCGGATCGGAAAACGGCATGCCGAGTTCGATCACATCGGCTCCGGCTGCCGGAAGGGCATTGAGAATGGCTTGTGACGTTTCGAGATCGGGATCGCCCGCGGTTATGAACGTGACCAGAGCCGGCCGGCCTGCGTCGGCACATGCCTTGAACCGTCGATCGATACGCGTTTCCGTCATTCAGCTGTCCTCTTGCCACAGACGCAGGCTGTCACCGCCTGCCAATCATCAGAGCGATGTAGGGGAGCGGGCAAGGGGATGTCAATCAAAGAACGGTTCTTTGCGGCCTCCTTAGGGCCTCGACGGTCTTTGACGCGTCAAATGAGGACAATTTGGCGCGCTTAGCGGCCGCCGAAGTACTTGTTGTAGAGGTGGTTTGCGATGTCGTTGCGCTCAACACCCATCCGGGACAGGCTTTCTGGCGACATTTGGCGCATGCGATTGTAGTCGGCGCTCATGCGTTGCGCTTGACCGATCTGGTCGAAAAAATTGGAAACGGAACGAAAAGCCATCGGAACATCCTTTGAGGTCTTCGAGAAGCTGAGTTTGTTTCCTCTAATGTAAACAGTCGCATGGATGTGAGTAGCGCCGGTTTTGCATTGCAGCATTACCGAATTGGCGGACCTCGGCGATCAGTTCTCTGTGGCCCAGGCCGCTATGCATCGCGTGCAGATCAGCCCATCGTCAAATTTTCGAACTGGAAATGTGCACTTGGTGCGCATATATTCCTGGCATAGCCAAGAACAAAAGGAGCCAAAAATGGCCCACTCCCTCTTTGAACCGGATCCAATGCCGTTTCATGAGAAACTTATGCGGCGTATGCGCGACCTCAGCGGCCATGTGCCAGCGCGGATACCAAGGATCGCGGCCCGACTTACGGCGGCCGATCCCGGTTTGGTACGCCAGGCCAAGCGTCTGGACGCGCGTGGACAACAGTTGCTGCTGGAAGCGGTTTTCGACGCAGAAACGCCCGCAAAATAAAAGCCGCGCACCTTGGGGTGCGCGGCTTCTTTTCTAGCTGTTGTGTTGCAGCTTAAAGGTCGAAGCCCAGCATCTCGCCGACTGCGAAAACATCCTTGTCGCCGCGGCCGCATAGGTTCATGACAATGATCTGATCCTTGTCCATTTGCGGAGCCATCTTAGCGACCTGCGCCAGGGCATGTGCCGGTTCCAGTGCCGGGATGATGCCCTCAACCCGTGTCAGCATCTGGAAAGCGGCCAAGGCTTCATCATCCATGATCGGGATGTATTCGGCACGGCCGATTTCTTTCAGCCAGGAGTGCTCGGGACCGATCCCGGGGTAATCGAGACCAGCAGAAATCGAGTGACCTTCGAGGATCTGGCCGTCGTCATCCTGCATCAGATACGTACGGTTTCCGTGAAGGACACCCGGCTTGCCGGCATTCAAGGAAGCGCAGTGCTCTTCACCGGTCAGGCCACGGCCACCAGCTTCAACGCCCACGATCTTCACGTCCTTGTCGTCCAGGAATGGATGGAACAGGCCGATCGCATTGGAACCGCCGCCAACGGCAGCCACGAGGACGTCCGGAAGACGGCCTTCGGCTTCGAGCATCTGTTCGCGCAGTTCCTTGCCGATCACGGACTGGAAGTCGCGCACCAATTCCGGATACGGGTGCGGACCAGCGGCCGTACCGATCAGGTAATAGGTATCGTCAACATTGGTGACCCAGTCTCGGAGCGCCTCGTTCATGGCGTCCTTAAGCGTGCCGGCGCCAGCCGTGACCGGAACGATTTCCGCGCCCAATAGCTTCATCCGGAACACGTTCGGTTTTTGCCGTTCTACGTCGGTCGCACCCATGTAGACAACACAGGGCAGGCCAAAACGGGCACAAACGGTGGCTGTGGCAACGCCATGCTGCCCGGCACCGGTTTCTGCGATGATCCGGGTCTTGCCCATGCGCTTGGCAAGCAGGATCTGGCCCAGGCAGTTGTTGATCTTGTGGGAGCCGGTGTGGTTCAGCTCATCCCGCTTGAAATAGATCTTCGCGCCGCCCAGTTCCTCGGTCAGCCGCTCTGCAAAATACAAAGGAGACGGCCGGCCGGTGTAATGGGTGTTGAGGCTTTTGACTTCGGCCAGAAAGTCCGGATCGTTCTTGGCAGCTTTGTAGTGCTCTTCCAGATCCAGGATCAGCGGCATCAGGGTCTCGGCGACATACCGGCCACCAAAAATGCCGAAATGTCCGCGATCGTCCGGACCAGTCCGGATGCTGTTCGCCATATCGTTCACGCGTTTACTCCTTAACCGCTTCCGCCTGAATGTCCTTTACCTTCGCCAGGAAGGATCGGATCAATGCCGGGTCCTTGACGCCGCGTTCGCGTTCGACACCGGACGACAGGTCGATTTCCTTGGCTCCGCTCAGGCGGATTGCCTCGGTAACGTTGTCCATATTCAATCCACCCGAAAGCATGAACGGCTTCTTCAGGTCAAGATCTTTCAAAAGTGTCCAGTCAAACGAAACACCATTGCCACCTGGGATGTCTGATCCCGCCGGCGGTTTGGCGTCGAAAAGGATCCGGTCAGCTACAATAGAGTAGTAAAGCGCCTGTTCCAGATCCGATTTATCGGAAACGGAGATCGCCTTCATGATCTTCTTGCCATGCATCACCTTTGCGGCTGCCAGGGATTCCGGGGCTTCGCTGCCGTGAAACTGGAAATAGTCCGGCGCGACCAGCTCGTTGATCCGCGACAATCCGTCCAGATCCATATTGACTGTCAGGGCGACGATGTCGGCTTTGCCGCGCGCCATATCCGCCAGCTTGCAGGCATCTGACAGGTTTACATGGCGCGGGCTTTTGGGAAAGAACACCAGCCCGACCATATCTGCGCCCGCATCAAGGGCCGCTTGCATGGTGTCTTCGGTCGATAGACCGCAGATTTTTACTTTGATATCCGACATGGCTTCGAGGTATCGCCGCTGCGGAAGGGTTTGTCAAAAGGAGATGTCTTCCCCTTTCATTCTTCCGGTTGTTTTACCAGTTTCGCGACAATTTTGCGCACGATCGGCGCTAGAACGAGGACAGCAGGAAACGCGACTGCCCAGGCAAACAACCAGGACTCAATCCAGAAACTGAAAAACTCTGCATGCGGGCCGACGGCTCGGAACGTCGCGATGCCGGATACGAGGAACGACATGGACCCGGACAGCATGGCGCCGAAAAGGTATGGAGCAAATTTTGGGTGCATGGGTGAGTCCGGATCCTTGGAATGAATGCTTATTACGTGACAAAGAGCCTGATCGGCGCTGATCAAGTGGATGGCAGGTGGAATTATCCCTCTTCCAGCAGTTCGGCCCAGGTTTTCGGGTTGTCACCATTGAGCGGGTTTTTGGGCGAGCATTTGTAGCGGATGGTTTCCATCCGGAAGGCCTTCGCATCAAACATCATCAGCCGGCCAGTGAGCCCCTCGCCTGTGCCGGTGAGTTCTTTCAACACTTCCATGGCCTGCATGGTGCCGAGAATTCCTGTCAGTGCGCCAAGAACGCCCGTCTGTTCGCAAGTCGGCAACAATCCGGCCCGGGGCTTTTGCGGGAAGAGGCAGCGATAAGTCGGATTGGGAGTGCCGTCTTCGCCACTCTCGAAGGGCCGCAAGGTGGTGATAGAGCCATCAAATTGACCGACAGCCGCCGTTACCAGCGGTTTCTTGGCAAAAAAACAGGCGTCTGACACAAGATAGCGCGTGTCGAAGTTGTCTGATCCATCGACCACCAGGTCAAAGGCGGAAATCAGCTGCAAAGCGTTTTGCCCGGTAATCCGGAACGGAAACGGCTTCACCTCGACATTCGGATTGAGCCTTGCAATGGCTTCGGCAGCGCTCGCGACCTTCGGCTCACCCAGTTGGTTGGTGTCGTGGATCACCTGCCGCTGCAGGTTGGACAGCGAGACGGCGTCATCATCCACGATGCCAAGCATCCCGATCCCGGCGGCGGCCAAGTACTGCAAAACCGGCGCGCCCAGACCTCCGGCGCCAATTATCAGAACCTTCGCGGCTTTCAGTTTCTGTTGCCCAGCTCCGCCGATGTCCTGAAGGACAATATGGCGGGCGTAGCGTTCCAGTTCAGCGGGCGACAATGACTGCATAATGAGGAGGCCTGTCTTGAGATTTCATTGCTTAGATGGGGGCAAATAACGGTTTCGATCAAGCGTCAGCCCAAAATCCGGCTGACCAGCCGCGCGGTATAGTCGACCATCGGAATGACCCTCGAATAATTCAGCCGGGTCGGTCCAATGACGCCAAGAGCCCCGACGATCCGCTGGTTGCTGTCCCGGTAGGGCGAAACCACAAGAGAGGATCCAGACAAGGAAAAGAGATTGTTCTCCGAGCCAATGAATATCCGGACGCCCTCGCCTTTTTCTGCCAGGCCCAGGAGCTGAATGAGATCCTTCTTGTTCTCCAGATCGTCGAACAAAAGCTTGATCCGCTCCAGATCCTCGGCGGCATCCAGGTCGGATAACAGATTGGACCGGCCGCGAACGATCAGCGTACCGGGATCTGCGACACCGTCTTCCCCGGTCCAGACGGCGAGGCCGGCATCAATGACTTTTTGACTGAGTTGATCCAGCTCGGCCTGATCCGCCGCGCGCACTTTTTCAAGCTCAGCCCGGATCTCGCTGATTGTGCGCCCTTGAATCATCGAATTGAGATAGTTCGAGGCCTCGACGAGGGCGGAGGATGGCAGATCCGGTGGCAGCTCGACGACCCGGTTTTCGACCGATCCATCTTCTCCAACAAGAATGGCGAGGGCCTTCAGCGGTTCAATGCGGACAAACTCAATGTGCTTCAGCCGCATGTCCGACTTATGGGTCAGCACAACACCTGCGCCCATCGACAGGCCTGACAGCAATTGGCTCGCCTCTGTCAGAACCTGTTCTGCGGAATTGGCCTGTTGAGAGGCCTTTACCTGAACATCGATCTGGCGGCGCTCGTCCTGGGTCAAATCGCCGACCTCAAGAAGCGCATCAACAAAAAACCTGAGGCCCATTTCTGTTGGAAGGCGTCCGGCGCTGGTATGCGGCGAATGCAGGAGGCCCATGTGCTCAAGATCCGACATCACATTGCGGATCGAGGCTGGCGATAGCGATATGTTGGGATTGCGCGAGATGTTGCGCGAGCCGACGGGCTCTCCGGTATCAAGATAGGATTCCACGATCGAGCGGAAGATTTCCCGGGATCTTCTGTCGAGGTCGCTAAGGCTCAAGGTGTTTGTCTCCGTCACAGTCACCAAAAACGCGTTGATCCAACGCTCATTCTTCAAGATATAGGCGCAAAACGGTCCAATGGTGAAGCTTGGCCTTTACGGCGCCGGGAAATGGGGTCTAAAAGGCCGTGAACAAACGGGGCGAACCTTTGGGTTTTGCCTTGATAACGGGCTGAAAGGGAGAGCCATGCGTCCGTCAAAACGCGCTGCCGATGAACTTCGTGCCGTCACGCTGGAGCGTGGCGTATCCAAACATGCCGAGGGCTCGTGCCTGGTGAAGTTCGGCGATACGCATGTCCTGTGTACCGCAAGCCTGGAAGAGCGTGTCCCGCCGTGGCTGCGCGGCCAGAACAAGGGCTGGGTCACCGCCGAATATGGCATGCTGCCACGTGCCACCGGCAGCCGGATGCGCCGTGAGGCAAGCGCTGGCAAACAATCCGGCCGCACACAGGAAATCCAGCGCCTGATTGGCCGCTCCCTGCGTGCCGTTGTGGATCTGCAGGCGCTGGGCGAAGTCCAGATTTCCGTCGACTGCGATGTGATCCAGGCTGATGGCGGCACGCGAACCGCTGCTATCACCGGGGCCTGGGTGGCTTTGCGGGACTGTGTTGAGTGGATGAAAGCCCGGGACATGGTGTCCGGGGAGGTGTTGACCGACCACATTGCGGCGATTTCCTGCGGGATTTACGAAAACACACCGGTTCTTGATCTGGACTACGATGAAGACAGCACGGCCGAGACTGACGCCAATTTCGTCATGACCGGATCTGGCGGCATCGTGGAGATCCAGGGTACGGCAGAAGGCAAGCCGTTCTCCGAGGACGAGTTCGGTCAGCTGATGAACCTTGCAAAGGCGGGGATCACACGCTTGGTCGACCTTCAGAAAATGGCAATCCTGTAAGGACGTGACCACCATGAGCCACCGCAAACTGGAACCGGGAAAGTTGGTTGTTGCCAGCCACAACAAGGGCAAGCTGCGCGAGATCAATGAGCTCCTGCAGCCCTACGGGTTTGAGGTGGTCTCTGCGGGGGATCTGGGCCTTCCTGAGCCGGAAGAGACCGGAACAACGTTTGAAGCGAATGCCGAAATCAAGGCTGTGGCGTCCGCAACGGCCGCCAATCTGCCGGCCTTGGCCGATGACAGCGGCTTCTGTGTTGCCGACTTGAACGGTGATCCCGGTATTTATTCCGCGCGCTGGGCGGGGCCCGGCAAGGACTTTGCCATGGCGATGCGCACCGTGGAAGAAAAACTCCAGTCGGCCGGGGCGACGACACCGGAGCGCCGCCGCGGCTCATTTGTCGCGGTGTTGTGCCTGGCTTGGCCGGATGGGCACAAGGAATTCTTCCGTGGTGAGGTGGAAGGCCAAATCGTCTGGCCGCCGCGCGGCACTCAAGGTTTTGGCTACGATCCGGTGTTTCAGCCGGACGGACATGAGCGCACCTTCGGCGAGATGACGTCGGAGGAAAAACACGGCTGGGGTCCGGATACACCTGCCTTGTCGCACCGCTCGCGCGCCTTCGAGCTCTTCGCTAAGGCCTGTTTGAAGGGATAATCGACGTGGCACCGATCCAGGCGTCCGATGCGGGATTTGGCATTTATGTGCATTGGCCGTTTTGTGCGGCCAAGTGCCCGTATTGTGATTTCAATTCGCATGTGCGCCACCAGCCTGTCGATCAAGCCCGCTTTGCGGCCGCATTCGAGCGTGAATTGAGTCATTTTGCCGAGATGACAAAAGGCAAGGTGGTCCAGTCGGTATTTTTGGGTGGCGGGACCCCGTCCCTGATGGAGCCGGCGACGGTCGAACGTATTCTGACTGCAATTTCAGACCGTTGGTCACTGGACCCGAATGTTGAAATTTCTCTGGAAGCCAATCCGACCTCGGTGGAGGCAGAACGGTTTAAGGGATACCGGGCAGCCGGCGTGAACCGCGTCTCTTTGGGCGTTCAGTCGCTTCATGATGAAGACCTGAAACTGCTGGGCCGCTTGCACGACGCCGCGACGGCCCGCCGGGCGATTGAAACGGCCCGGGCGACCTTCCCGCGGTTGTCCTTCGACCTGATCTATGCCCGGCCCAATCAGACCTTGACGCAGTGGGAGGCCGAGCTGAAGGATGCCATTGCCCTCGCGGCCGATCACCTGTCGCTCTACCAGCTGACGATCGAGGAAGGCACACCCTTCTACACGCTCTATCACGCTGGCAAGCTGACCATGCCGGATCAGGATTTGGGCGCAGAGTTTTATGAGTTGACGCAGAAGGTTACGGAAGCTGAAGGCTTGCCGGCCTATGAAGTGTCCAACCACGCCAAGCCCGGCGCCGAATGCCGTCATAATCTCGTCTATTGGCGTTATGGCGATTATGTGGGCGTTGGTCCGGGCGCCCATGGCCGTTTATCCGTCGGAGTGAACCGGATGGCGACCTCCGTCGAGCGCCACCCTGAAACCTGGCTGGAGGCTGTTGAGCAGAACGGCCACGGCATGATCGAGTTCTCCGGCCTTAACGAAGAAGAGCAGGGTGACGAATTCCTGCTGATGGGACTGCGGTTGACCGAAGGGATTGATCTGAAACGCTATGAGGCGTTTGCGCATCGTTCCGTCGATCCCAAACGGTTAAACGACCTTCTGGAACACGGAATGGTGGAAGAACTCGGGGAAAACCGGGTTCGTGCAACGCGGGAAGGATTTTTTGTTCTGGACGCTGTGGTCGCGGATTTGGCTGCTTGATCTGATTTTCTTGAGCGCTTTAATACATTTATCACTTTGATTTAAATAGCTAACTTTCTTAATCACCGGGTAACTGCTTTGGCGGCAAAATAATTCGTTCGCCGAAAAAAGGTCTAGAATGACCGGGTCCCTACCAATTACCAGTATTGCCGGGGCCAAGTGGCGTGGCTATCCTGCTGCAATGCAACAGGTGGTGCAGGAACAACCGTCATGTATTCCGAGTTCATAAAAACGGCGGGTAGCAACTACCTGAACAAAGGAGATGCCCCTTTGCCTTTTTATCATCTTTACGAGCTGAACCATGCGGCCATGGCGCCTCTGCGCGCAATGGCTGACATGACCAAGCTGTATTTTCAAAATCCTCTGAACCCGATGACCCACACAAGCATGGGCCGGCAAATTGCCGCCAGCTGTGAGGTTCTGGAACGCACAACACGGCGCTATGGCAAGCCGGAGTTCGGCATTGACGACACGGTTGTCGGTGGTGTTCGGGTTCCTGTGCGGGAAACCGCGGTGTGGAGCCGTCCGTTCTGTGATCTGATCCGTTTTGAGCGCGGCGTCACCACACAGCGCAACGACCCGAAAATACTCATCGTTGCGCCGATGTCCGGACACTACGCGACACTGCTCCGTGGCACTGTCGAAGCGTTGCTGCCGAACGCCGATGTTTACATCACGGACTGGATCGACGCGCGGATGGTTCCTATCCAGGACGGCAAATTCGATCTGGACGACTACATCGATTACATCATCTCGATGCTGCACTTCCTCGGCCCGGACGCTCATGTGCTTGGCGTTTGCCAACCGTCCGTTCCGGTTTTGGCCGCCGTTGCCGTGATGGAAGACCGGGACGATCCTTATGTTCCGTCCACAATGACCTTGATGGGCGGACCGATCGACACTCGCGTTGCGCCGACCGCTGTGAATGACCTCGCCGTTTCCAAGGGAATCGACTGGTTCAAGAACAACGTCATCATGAAGGTGCCCTTCCCGCACCCGGGTTTCATGCGCGATGTCTATCCTGGCTTCCTGCAGTTGTCCGGTTTCATGAGCATGAACCTCGACCGGCATGTGACTGCGCATAAGGACTTCTTCCAGCACCTTGTGGAAGGTGACGGCGACAGCGCGGAAAAACACCGCGAGTTCTATGACGAATATCTCGCAGTCATGGATTTGACGGCCGAATTCTACCTTCAGACGGTCGAAACGGTCTTCATCGACCATTCGCTGCCCCAAGGCACGATGATGCACAATGGGCGCTTGGTGGATTGCACCAAGATCACGCGTACGGCTCTTCTCACAGTCGAAGGTGAAAAGGACGACATCACAGGCCGGGGTCAGACAAAGGCCGCGCATGCGCTCTGCACCAACCTTGCAGACGACATGAAGGCGCACTACGAGCAGCCGAATGTCGGCCACTATGGTGTCTTCAACGGATCCCGTTGGCGGGCAGAAATCGCACCGCGTGTGATGGACTTCATACGTTCGAACCGGGCGGATATGCGCGGCAAGAAATCGGCAACTGCAGCGTCAAAACCGGCTGCTGCACCTGCCAAAGCTGCGTCTGCGGCCGCGCCGTCCAAGGCACCACTGGAAAAAATCCTGTTGGCCAAGCCGAAAGGTGTCGCCGACGATTTGACCGCGATTAGCGGTGTCGGACCCAAACTGCAAGCAGCGCTCAACGAGGCAGGCATCTTCCATTACTGGCAGATCGCTTCGCTGACTGATGAGCAGATTGAAGCGCTTGATTCCAAACTGGATTTCCGTGGCCGTATGGCGCGTGATAATTGGATCGAGCAGGCGCGTCAGTTGTCTGAAACGGTAAGCTGACGTAATAATCCGCGCTCGCTTTTTCGAGATTGAAATCCCCGCCGGAAACGGTGGGGATTTTCTCGTTTGGGGTGCGCGGACGCTTGAATCCGGATCACAAATCCTTGAAGCGCGCTGCGTCAATCCCCACCTCAAGGTCGTGGATGTCTTTAATGGATAGGACAATGACGACGACCAAAAGCTGCATGATTAAACCTGCCTGGACGCCGATGACCATTGGTCTGATGGTGCTTGGGTTCGTGGTGTTCTGGCCGCTGGGCCTCGCCATGTTGGCCTACATTTTGTGGGGCGACAGATTTGAGGGAATGGCGCGTGACGCGCGGGATCAATGGCGTGGAAGTCCGCTGAAAGGAGCATTTGAAAACATGAACAAGCCTTCTTACAGCCGGACCGGCAATGTTGCGTTTGATGAGTATCGCGAGCGTGAACTGAAACGTCTTGAGGAAGAGCGGGCGAAGATCGACGCCATGCGCAACGAATTCGATGAGTTCCTGACTGAGTTGCGCCGTGCGCGTGATCAGGAAGAGTTCGATCGCTTCATGGCCAATCGTGGCCGTCCTAACACCGGGCCGGAAGCAAACCCGGCCTAAGTCTGATACCTCCTCCCAGAGCCGCCTTATCCCCGGGCGGTCAGACCGAGAGCGGCGCCCTGAAAAGCGCCGCTTTCGTCCGTTTAAACGACCGGCTTTCTCGCCTAATATTCACCCACAATGATTCGACTAAAAGCCTTGGGGACCAAGCTGCGCGCCCAAAAACCGGCACTGCCGGACCACATCGAAATAGACACTGGTGACGCGCCGGTGCGCATACGTCTGCGCGCTAATCCAAGAGCGCAGCGCTATCTCTTGCGCTTGCCGGCGGACCATTCCGGACCAGTTCTGACGGTGCCGAAAGGTGGTGATTTACAAAGGGCCGAGCGGTTTGCCCGCCAGCACATCGATTGGCTCCTTGAGCGGCTTGAAGGTCGGCCGGACCACGTTGCGCTGCGTCTTGGCGATCTCGTGCCGCTGCGGGGTAAAGAGCATTTGATCGTCCCGACCGGTCAGCTTCGAGGTCTGGTCTCTACTGGACAGGCTGTGTGCGGCACCCCGGCACTGCTCGTGCCCGGTGCTGAGGAGCACGCGCCGAGGAAGGTGACCACCTGGTTGAAGGGGCAGGCGAAGGCTGACTTAACGGAACGCGCTGAAGATCATGCGGCAAAGATCGGCAAGAAGATTGCCGCGATCAGTGTTCGCGACACAAAGAGCCGCTGGGGTTCGTGCGCGTCCAACGGCCGATTGTCCTTCTCCTGGCGCCTTATCCTGGCACCACCGGACATTCTGGATTATGTCGCAGCCCACGAGGTGGCGCATTTGAAGGAAATGAACCACTCGGACCGGTTTTGGCGCTTGTGCGAAGAGCTTGCCCCGCAAACACCTGAAGCCCGAGTCTGGCTCAAAGAACACGGGGTCCGGCTGCACGGCTACGGATGAGGCACTAAACCATCGTGCGTTCAGGAAAATGCGCGCTGATCTAACCACCGCCGCCAAAGAGGTTGCGCAACAGGTTGAGTGGTCCTTTCCGTTCACCTGTGTCACCAACACCAGCCGGAGGCACAGAGCCGCTGTCGGGTCCGGCGCTGGACGGTGGAGCCACCGGCCGTTTGGGCGCAGAAACGGTCGCAGGCAGGCTTGGAACGCCTGGCAGATCTGCCACAGGACGGCTCTTGTGCGCGGAATCCATCACCGATTTCCACACTTCGGCGGCAATCTTGCCCCCTGATGCCTTCTTGGTCGGGGAATTGTCGTCATTGCCGAACCAGACGGCCGTCGTCATGTTGCCCGTGTACCCAATAAACCACGCATCGCGGAACGCCTGACTGGTGCCGGTTTTGCCGCCGGCCGGGCGGCCATCTTCCAGCCGGGCCTTCCGGCCAGTTCCGGTCAGAAGCGTTTCCGACATCATCAAGTTCATGTTGCCGACATCGCGCCGGTCAACCACGCGGCCCCTGCCATCGCCGGTTCGAGAGTAGATCGTCTTGCCGTCCACGGTTTTGATCCGCCGGATGATGTGCGGCAGAACCCCGTAACCGCCATTGGAAAACGGGACATAGGCGGCGGCTATTTCAAGAGGCGTGACTTCCGACGTGCCCAGCGAGAGAGACAGGTTTGTCTTCAGATCCGATGTGATCCCAAGACGCCGTGCCGTTGAGGCGACATTGCCCGCACCGACCTCATAAGCAAGCTGGGCGGCCACAGTGTTGAGGGACAGGCTCAAGGCGCGTGTCAGTGTCACAGGGCCATAATATTGTTTCGTATAGTTTTTCGGCGACCAGCCACCGATGGTGATCGGCTGATCCTGGCGGACGGTTTGCGGCGTCATGCCGTTTTCAAGAGCCGCAAGGTAGACAAACGGCTTGAACGCAGAGCCTGGCTGGCGTTTGGCATAGACGGCCCGGTTGAACTGGCTCTTGGAGTAATCGGCGCCGCCGACCATCGCCTTGACCGCGCCGGCCGTATCCATCGTCACAATCGCGCCTTGTGACACGCCCAAAGCTTGCCGGTTTTCCGAGATGGCAGCGCGAAGTGCGGCTTCGCCAGCCTGCTGGATGTCAGGGTCGATCGTCGTGTCAACGATGATGTCGCTGTCTATGGAACCGACGAAATGGGGCAGGACGTCCATTACCCAGTCAGCAGCATAATTCTCGCTGGCTGTTGTGTAACGGCGGACGACCTTTGCCGGGGCAGCCAAAGCATTTTTGGCTTCATCTGAGGTGATGTATCCCTCTTCGTGCATCGCAGCGAGCACGAGCTGAGCCCGGTCTTCTGCAAGATCCGGGTTTACGGCTGGAGAGAAACGGGAGGGCGCCTTCAAGAGCCCCGCGATCGTGGCCGCCTCTGCAATTGTCATGAGCCGGGCGGACTTGCCGAAATAGCGGCGCGCTGCGGCATCGACGCCGTAAGCGCCCGAACCAAGATAGACCCGGTTCAGATACATCTCCAGGATTTCATCCTTGGAGTATTCGGCCTCAAGCCAGAACGCGAGGACCAGCTCCTGGATTTTCCGTTTGATGGTCCGGTCCGGCTCCAGAAACAGGTTTTTGGCAAGCTGCTGTGTCAGCGTCGAACCGCCCTGCACGAGCCGGCCTGTTGTTATGTTTGTGACGAAGGCCCGGCCAAGGCCAATGGGGTCAATGCCGAAATGGGACCGGTAGCGGCGATCCTCAATCGCGATCACCGCATTGGGCAAATAAGGTGGCAATTGTTCGAGACGGACAGCTTCGCCGCCTGTATCGCCTCTGTTTGCGATCAGCTGGCCGTTGACAGCAACGATTTTTACGTTTGGCGGCCTTGCTGGAACCTGCCATTCGGATGTCGGCGGAAGGTAAGCGGCATAATAGCCAACAACACAAACGACAGCGATGCCGGCCCAAATGCCAAGAACCGCGCTCCAGTAAAGCCCGCGTTTCACCAGCCTGCCCAGAGCGGGCATGAACGATGATCGGGCTTTTCTTTTCTGGCTGCGGCGCTTGGCGCCGGACCGGCCACCTCTGCCCTTCGAATTTCCGGACCTCGATTTCGCACTGCCGCGCTGGGAGGTGGACTTGGCAGACGAGGGTTTCTTTGACTTCGGGGTGCTGCCAGCTTTGGACTTGGGCTTCGATTTGGATGTGGTTTTGGCCTTCGTGCGCTTCTTGCCCGACGGGGCGCTCGGACGGTCATCCGGGCGCAGCCGCAGGTCCAGCAGACTGCTGCTGGATGCGCCGAAAGTCGGCTCGACCCGTGCCTGGCGTTTCGCCCGTGGCGCCATCAATTTCCGTCCCATACCAAGTTGCCGGAAACTCCGGCTTTCCCCGGTCATGATTCTAGAATGCGGCGATTTAAGGGGGCGTTAAGCCTTTCAGAAATTGGGCTTCAGTATGGAGATTCGATTCACAACGGACGATTAACTGGCGTAACGGCTCGCGTCGGCGCCATAGTAGTTTACATACCGCGTGTTCAGTTCTGAAACCGGCATCACGATCAACACATCGGTCGTCCCGAACTGATGGTCAATCACCGCACCGTCGCCGACAAAGGCTCCCAGACGGAGATACCCTTTGATGAGCGGTGGCAGCGCCCGGAGGGCTTCTTTCTGGTTGATGTCGGCAGCGGGCCTGCGATTCATGTCCACAAAGCGGTTCTCAACGGCACGAACCCGCCACTCTTCCGGCGCAAGTGAATTGTGGTGCAAAAAACCCAGCTGATCGGCCATGGCGTCGGGGTTGGTCCCTTCAATGGATGCACAGCCCAGCATGACGTCGATCTTGTGCCGCAAAATGTAAGACCAAAGACCGTGCCAGAGCAGCTCGATGGTTTTCTTGTTCCGGTAAGGTTTCAGAACGCAGGACCGGCCAAGCTCCATGAACCGTTTTCCGGGATTGGCATCGATCAAAGACTGGATGTCGTATTCTGCGGATGTGTAGAACCCGCCATGCCGGTCTGCAACATCCTGACGCAAAACGCGGTAGGTTCCGACGATTTCAGGTTTCAAACGGCCGAGCTTGTTTCGCTTGAGCGAGGCGTGATCCACGACCAGAAGATGGTCGCAATAGGCATCGAAAGGATCGGCGTCGCGCCGTGTCGCCAAAGTCTGTGCGTCGGCGACCGCGGACATTTCTTCATAAAACACTTCATAACGAAGACGCTGGGCTTTTTTGACTTCCTTGAAATTGCGCGCCATGCGCACTTCGAGGGATCCGATACGTCCAAGGGTTTCGCCGGTTTTGACCGGCATCTGAACGGCCCCGTGCGGCACAGCTGGCAGCGGGCGCATCGCAGGCGTAAATTTCCGCACCAGTTTTCTAGGAGAAAATAGGTTCTGGCGCATCATGGAAGGTTCATACTTCGTCTGTTTCTTGTCGAAAACCGGGCCGGATCATTGCATTGACCGCTTGGATCTCCGCCAGTCTTCCTATGCCGGCTCAGATTGCGAATCTGGGCTGGCTCTGGATTGACAAAGCCGTAGACCACACTTTTCCGACATCTGCATGACATTGGGTTGAGCCCGGCGTCTTTCAAGGCCAGCTTATATTAGAAGATGGTTATTGGGAAATCTGCCGGTCGTGAACCGCTGGTGGGAGTGCGCCGGTTAGCCGGCAGCTTTCATCCGTCCAATTTCCGCAAGAGCGTCTGAGATATCGTCTACCGACAATGGTTTCGTGAGATAGCCCGCGGCTCCAACGTCGGCCGCCTGATCCCGTGCTTCCTGCATCACATCAGCCGTGACAATAAGGACCGGCACTTCAGGGCGTCCACTATCACGCTCGTCGCGGCGGATTTGCTTGACGGCGCTGATCCCGTCGAGGCCCGGCATGTGAAGGTCCATAAGGATCGCATCAAATTCCCCGCTTGCCGCTTCTACGACAGCCTTTTCGCCGTCCACGACCATCACCGGGACGTGGCCGAGCTTGCGCAACATGGCCTCGCTGAGCAGGCGGTTGATGTCATTGTCTTCTGCGACGAGCAACTTCAGGGGCCGGCCGGGTACCGCGGCACGGTTGGAGAGGAAACTGTTTTGGACGGGTTCTGCACTGACTTCCCAGGCATGGTCTGTGGTCTCGGCGTCCAAAAGGCCCGAGAACACCTGAACAAGCGTGTCAATGCGCACGGGGCGGATCAGATAAGCCGAATAGCCGGCTTCCCGCAGATGCTCCAGGCGGTCACGCTCTGGCGGTGATATCAAGACGACAGCCGGTGCTTTACACCCGCTCAGGTGCGCCGATGCCAGCCATCCGGCGCTGTCGGAAAGCGCTGAATTGTCAACGACAAGCAAGTCAGCAGCCATGAGGGCCGTATCCAGCCCTTCGTTGCCAGGTTCCAGAACCGAGACGGTCGCGTCATGCTGTTCCAGCCGGTTGGCAATCAGGGGGCACTCGATCCGGCTGGAGGTGACGAAAACGATCTTCCTGCCGGAAAACTTCTCCAGGCGCGGGTCTGTGGTTTCGGTCAGATCTTCAGGGATTGGCAGGGAAACTTCAAAAAGCGCACCGCCTTCTGAAGCGGGGCGCGCGCTGATGCCGCCGCCCATCAAGTGGGCCAGTCGTTGTGCGATGGCCAGGCCAAGGCCGGTGCCGCCAAACTTTCTGGCTGGTCCATGATCGACCTGTTCAAATTCCTGGAACAGGCGTTCAGCCTCGTCGGCGGCAAAACCGATGCCGGTATCCCGTACAACCAGATCGAGGAAGCTGCCACCTTCAAGGTTTGGACGGCCGTGGAGTTCAACGGCAACACCGCCTTCATCGGTGAACTTGACGCCGTTCCCGATGAGATTGAAGAGGATTTGGCGCACACGGGTCGCATCGAGCGTGACGTGTTCCGGCAGGCGGGAATCGATCAACGTACCAATTTCGAGGTGCTTCGCATGGGCTTTCGGTGCCAGCAGTTCCACCACGCTTTCAGCCAATGCACCGACCTTGACCGGAGCGGCGTGAATATCCAGTTTTCCTGCCTCAACCTTTGAAAAATCGAGCACTTCGTCGATTAGAAGCAATAGGGTCTCGCCAGAGGTTTCCAGTGCCTCGATATAGGCGCTCTGTTCCTTGGTCAGGCGTGTGTCGCGCAGCAGAGCTGCCATGCCGAGAACGCCGTTCAGCGGCGTGCGGATTTCATGGCTTACCGTCGCGAGGAACCTGGATTTGGCTTCGTTGGAGGTTTCAGCAGAGTGACGGGCCGCGAGCAGCTCTTCTTCGATCAAGCGGCGCTCGGTGACATCGCGCAAAACTGTCTGGACCAATTGCCGGTCGGTAGCCGTGTCCCGGACCGGAATATCGATCCGGGAAAACCAGCGCTCGCCCTGGGCGGTGCGCAGCCGAAGGTCACCAAAACCAATGCCGCCGTTGTTTTCCGCCGGCGCATCCAGATCGAATATCTCACCTGCAGCCTTGTTCGCGATCGGCAACTGCATCAGCCGCCCGGGCTGCAGCTCATGGTCTTTTCCAAAAACATCGTCCGCAGCGGAATTGGCGTAGGTGATCGTGCCGGCTTGGTCGCGCCGGATGACCACGTCGCCGAGCGTTCCAAGAATACTGGCGTGCCGTTCGTCGGACTCACCGAGTTCCCAAGCCCGGTCTTCCAATTCCTCACAACGCGCCATCAAGCGGCGGATCTTTTCGTCCTTGTGCTGCAGGGACTGGATGGAGCGCTGCATGTCATCGGCAAACAACCGCCAAACCGCCAAACCACCTGCAAAGAATGCCAGTCCGACCCCGAAGAAGCGGTTGATGCCTTCTCCGGCGACGACATAGAGGGCGGCCGCCAAAGCGATGACCAGCCCAACCGTTGCTAGGTTCTGAAGTGCTTTTGCAGGCGCATCCACCGGAATGTCTGTGGCTCGGCGTCCGGGGCCAACTTCCGGGATGTCATCGAAATCGAACGTGGTCCGGCTGGGCCGCTTCGCGCGGGTGTCGACCACAGCACCGTCAAGGTCGATGTCGCTGGTATTCGCGGCGATGGTGACCTGCTCTTCAGCAGACGGATCGGTGGCGCGCTGCTCTTTGTCCAGAGCAGCGTCCATCTCGGTAGACGACGCTGTTTTGCTGGTGTAACTGCCCAAGAAACCTACTCACTACAAGACCCAGTTCAGGTCACAGTGCACGGGAATCTTTGAAAAATCGTTTCATTGGCAGTTTTTCCGAGGATGTAAGTCTCCTCGGGAGTTTTCAGCACGCACCGATATCTTTTCGCTCAGTGATTGTCGCGCGGCAGACCTTTGTGCGCGACGTCCTGATATTTGACCGCGGGCTCCAAAACCATGCCCTTGTCGAACTGGGCCACCATACCGCGCTGGATTTCCTGCCAGGGCGTTTGGCTCTCGGCAACTTGGAACCCTCCGCTTTCTTCAAGCTGTGCGCGGCGCTGGGCCAATTCTTCGTCCGATATGAGAATGTTGGCTGATCCTGCTTTCAGATCGATCCGAACACGATCCCCGGTTTGCAACACCGCCAATCCGCCCTTTGCTGCGGCCTCGGGTGCTGCATTCAGGATCGAGGGAGAACCTGATGTGCCGGATTGCCGGCCGTCGCCGATGCATGGCAGGGCCGTGATCCCCTGTTTGATAAGCGCTGCCGGGGGCTGCATGTTCACCACCTCAGCACCGCCCGGGTAACCAATCGGACCTGTTCCGCGAACGAACAGCATACAGTTTTCATCGATCTCCAGCTCCGGATCGTCAATCCGGTGATGGTAATCCTCCGGACCTTCGAAAACGATTGCGCGGCCTTCAAACGCATCCGGGTCGTTCGGATTTGAGAGGTAGCGGTTGCGGAACTCTTCAGAGATAACGCTGGTTTTCATGATCGCGCTGTCGAAGAGGTTGCCCTTCAGGTTCAAGAACCCGGCCTTTTCCAGCATCGGCGCGTCGAATGGTTTGATGACATCGGGCAGATCGGTGACAACGCCGGCGCAATTTGCCTCAATCGTTTTCCCGTTTGCTGTCAGCGCGCCGGGGTGCGGAATTTGTCGATGGCGAAGCAGCTCGGCAACAACAGCCGGGACACCGCCCGCGTGGAAGTAATCTTCACCCAAATAGGCGCCGGCAGGCTGAAGATTGACCAGAAGCGGCACGTCATGACCAATCTTCTGCCAATCGTCATTCGTGAGCTCGATCCCAAGATGCCGGGCGATACCGTTCAAATGAATTGGAGCGTTTGTGGACCCGCCAATTGCCGAATTCACGACGATGGCGTTTTCGAAGGCTTGCCGGGTCATGATGTCGGAGGGTTTCAGGTCCTCATAAGCCATTTCCACGATCCGGCGGCCGGTTTCATAGGAGATGGCGCCGCGTTCCCGGTAAGGCGCAGGAATGGCGGCCGCGCCCGGAAGCTGCATACCAAGAGCTTCGGCGAGAGAATTCATGGTCGTTGCCGTGCCCATTGTGTTGCAATAGCCAACAGAAGGAGCGGAGGAGGCGACAAGATCCATGAAGCCTTCATAGTCGATGTCGCCCGCGGCCAGCATTTGCCGGGCTTTCCAGACGATGGTGCCCGAACCTGTACGCTCTCCCTTGTGCCAGCCGTTGAGCATCGGGCCGACCGACAAGGCGATTGCCGGGATGTTTACCGTCGCGGCGGCCATCAGGCAGGCCGGTGTGGTCTTGTCACAGCCGATGGTCAGGACAACCCCATCAAGCGGGTATCCATGCAGCAATTCGACAAGGCCGAGATAGGCAAGATTCCGGTCGAGCGTTGCGGTTGGCCGCCGTCCGGTTTCCTGAATCGGATGGACGGGGAATTCAAATGCGATCCCGCCAGCGTCCCGAATGCCTTCGCGCACACGCTTGGCAAGCTCAAGGTGGTGGCGGTTGCACGGTGAGAGATCCGACCCTGTCTGGGCGATGCCGATGATCGGTTTTCCGGACTGCAGTTCTTCGCGGGTAATCCCGAAATTCAGATAACGTTCGATGTAAAGCGCCGTCATCCCCGGGTTGTCTGGGTTGTTGAACCAAGCGGCAGAACGGAAATTCGGTGTCTTGGTGTGTGTCATCAGCGCCTTACCCTCTGTTCCCCTCACGGCAGAGGGTGTGAGCCGATAAATACCCGCTCGAACAGGCTTGTAAAGCGCATTAGATCAACTCGCTGCGATCAGGCTCCCTGCGTTTGTTTCTTGTTTGCGATCCGCAACAGAATAACGCGCGAAAGCCCAGAGGACGGTGAGACTGACAAGGAATAGAACAGGGGCCGCCGACATGGGGAGCAGCAACGAACCACCGCAAACCCCGCACAAAATCGACAGGCCCGACAAAAACCGTTGCGCGTGAGCGGCGAGCGCCGTGCGTCGCATGGCAAGGTCCTTAAGTGCAGGAAAAGCGCCGATGTCTTCCGTGTTGCTCACAGCCAGGATCGCCGTTTGCGGCGTGCTGTTATCTTCCTTGGTCTCATGGACGGATCTCAACTCCAAAGAGGTGCGATCCTGCGACAGTGTCAGCACCAGAGGTTGTTGATCGCCCAAACAGCGGTGTGCGGCTTCCGCAGCGCTTTCGCCGGGATGCGGGTCTGCAACCGGTTCCAGGCCGAGCATGTTGGCAAGGGCTTCGCGTGTCTTTTCACTGTCCCCGCTATAAAGCCAGGGTACGAGGCCTTCCCCGCGCAGCGCAAAGGCAGCAACTCCTGCATCTTGCCGCAAGGTGCCTTCAAGACCGAGGACACCGACTACCCGGCCGCCCACAGCAACCCGGAGAACCGTTTTGCCGTCCGCTTCAAGTGAGCGGGCGATGGCGTCGGCGGTGAAGCTGTCGATCTTGTGCTTCTGCATCAGGTTGGCCGTGCCAATGACGACACTTTGCCCGCCGAGTAAGGCGACTGCGCCCAGCCCAGGCGCTTGCTCGAAGCGATCGGGCCGCTTGATGTCGACACGCCATTGCGCCGCCAGTTGGCGCAAAGCTTCTGCGACGGGATGATCGCTCCCGCTTTCAGCCGATGCGGCAACGGCAAGCAGTGTTTTGGGTTCATTGTTGAAAGCCATGACATTGGTCACCATTAGGTTTGGTCCCGACATGACGGCAGCCTTGTCGATGACTATATCGCGGGCTGACGCGACCTTGGCGAATGCCGCAGTCCCAAGGCTCCGAACCCCGGCGGCCTTGGCCGCTTCCAAATAGACCTTGTCAGCAAAGGCGTTGATGCCATCAACGAGATATGGCCAGGAGAGCACCAGGCAGACAACAGCCGCTATCGGTGCCTGATCGGGATTTACGCCAAGCCAAAGGGCGCCGCATAGAAGGCTGAGTTGGCTGGACGCAAAAGCTTCTTTGAGCCCGGTCCGTTCGCCACGTGGTGGCAGGATCCAAACAGCGAGTGCGCGAAGGATCATCATGATGCCGGCGGAAAACGCGGGGGCATGGGGGGTGATTCCTCCGGTTGAAATGAATGGAAGGAAGGGATCTACAATCAGCAGTCCCCCGCAAACGAGCGCCGTTGCATAGTTCAAGCTCCGTCCAGCCGCGGCTTCCGGACAGAAAGCCAGACTGGTGGCTGAGAACAGAACCGACATCGCGCAGAGGCTGATAACGGACACAGTGTTTGGTTCTGTGCCTGAATGCGCTGATGCTACGGCGAGAAGAGTTGATGCGATTGCGATCAGTGTCGCCCTGCTGATGACTTCCAGTGAGAGAGCCGGCTTTTTTGCGGCCTGGTGCATGGTGATCCCCGTTCCCTGTGCTTTCCCGGTCGCGTGATGCCGGGTGTCGCTCCGGAATGAAAATGCAGTACAGGCGGTCTGCGCTTCAATCTGGCTGTCAGATAGCTCCAACGGGGAACGGCTTTGCCTCTTGGCAAGAATACCGATGATTTGGTCGATTGGATCGAAATACAATGCCAGAGGAAAAAGTAAAATAGAGTTTATATGAATCAATATGAAATATAAGAATAGAAAAATTCTAATATCATAAAATAAAAAAAATATTGTAACGAATTTCGTCCGAGAAAAAGAGACTATTTTATTTACTCATAATCGACAGAAATACGCCGGGATTATTTCTCACGAATCTGAATTACGATTGATTGGGAATTGAATATCGGCGAAAACACTAAATGGAAAAGACTTGAAAACAGGGGCGGCAACAATTGCCGGGTCCGGAGTCCACTGTGATTATCGCTGGGCGGTAAATCGGGAATCAGCGGTGTCTTCAGAGTCAAGTGGACGACTCAGGCGAATCTCAAAAAAGACTCATAAACAGTCACTTAGCTGGTTTGGGACACTGTCCCGCGGAAGGCGGGACAGTGCAAAGCTTTGAGGTATCAGGCTGTTTCCAGATTGGCTCGGGACAGCAGTTCCATTGACGGCATCAGATTAAGAAGCTGCTGCGTGTATTCGTGCTGCGGGTTCTCAAACAGCTGATCGCAGTCTGCCACTTCGCAGAGCTCGCCGTTGCGCATGACACCGATCCGGTTACACATCTGGCGGATCACTGCGAGGTCGTGACTGATGAACATCATAGTCAGCCCGAGTTCTTCTTGCAGATCTTTCAGAAGATTGAGGATCTGTGCCTGGATCGATACGTCCAACGCGGACGTCGGTTCATCACAGATCAAGAAACGCGGACGGGTCGCCAGGGCCCGCGCAATTGAGATCCGCTGGCGCTGACCACCTGAAAACTCATGCGGGAACTTCTGGCCCGCGGCCGCGCCCAAACCGACATGATCCAGGAGATCATCCACGATCTGGCGGACTTCAGAATTGCTGGAGGCCAGTTTGTGGAACTTGATCGGCTCGGCAATGATGTCCTTAACCCGCATCCGTGCATTGAGCGACGAATAGGGATCCTGGAAGATCATTTGCATCTGCCGGCGCATCGCCAGAATTTCTTTCTGGTTCTTCAGTGATGTCAGTTCCGTCTTGCCGAAGAGGATCGATCCACCGGTCGGGTGATAAAGCCCGGTAATCACGCGTGCGATGGTGGATTTACCAGAGCCACTCTCACCGACGACACCGAAGGTCTCGCCTTCGTGAATATCGAAACTGACCTTTTTGACTGCATGGAAGTATTCCCGCTTCGAGGGGAAAATCGATCCCTTGGTCTCAAAGCGCATCTCCAGGTCCCGGATCTGGACCAGAGGCCCTGTCACCTTGTCATAGTCCCGGGACTTGCCGAGCCAGTGGGTGGAAATGTCGATATGTTTTTGCGGCGTGCCAGCCTTCTCGATGTAGTTGACCACCGGGAATCGCTCGACCTTGATATCTGGCCGGGGAACGGCGGAAATCAGGCTCTGCGTATAAGGATGTTTCGGAGCGCCGAGGACCTGATTGGTTTCCCCGTACTCCACCAGCTCGCCGTGATACATCACCGCAACATGGTCAGTGATGTCCGCAATCACGCCCATGTCGTGGGTGATCACAAGCATAGCAACGTTTCGTTCTTCACAGAGCTTTTTCATCAGCTCCAGGATTTGCGCCTGAATGGACACATCAAGCGCTGTGGTCGGCTCATCAGCAATCACAAGCTCCGGCTCGGCGCAAAGTGCGAGCGCGATTACAACGCGCTGGCGCATGCCACCTGAGAACTGGTGCGGATACTGTTTGATCCGCTCTGCCGGGTTTGGAATGCCGACCGCGTCGATCAATTCAATCGCCCGCTGCTGTGCTTCCTTGGCAGAAAGCGGCAGGTGCGTGCGGATTGTCTCCACCAGCTGGGATTCGACCGTCTGCAACGGATCCAGCGAGGTCAGAGGATCCTGGAAGATCATGCCGATCTTCCGGCCCCTGAGCTGCCGCATTTTCTTGTAGGGCAGTTCATCAATCCGCTGGCCATGCAGATAGACTTCACCGCCTGCAATGTGGCCGGGCTCCTGGAGAAGTCCGATCACGGCGTTGCCGACGGTGGACTTGCCAGCGCCGGATTCCCCGACCACGCCGAGGATCTTGCCGGCATCCACTTTCAGGCTCACCCCTTCAACCGCAACGAAAACCGATTTGCGGCCCGGGAACTCGACCCGAAGGTCTTTGATATCTAGGACGTTCACGGGAGGCACCTCAGCGCAGTTTCGGGTTGAGGGCGTCACGCAGCCAGTCGCCCAACAAGTTGACGTTCAAGACCAGCAGAGCCAGCGCAATGCCCGGGAAAATCGCGATCCACCATTCCCCGGAATAGAGGAAGTCGTTGCCGATGGCGATCAGGGTGCCGAGAGACGGCTGGGTGGGCGGCATGCCGACGCCGAGGAACGACAGGCTGGATTCTGTGACAATCGCTAGCGCCAGGTTGATGGTCGCAATAACCAGAACCGGACCCATCACGTTCGGCAGGATGTGGCGGACCATGATGATGACCGACGGAATGCCGATCACGCGGGCTGCCTGAACATATTCCTTGTTCTTTTCCACCATCGTGGATCCGCGAACGGTTCGGGCGTACTGCACCCAGAACGACAGCGCGAGCGCCACGATCAGGATGTAGAAGGCGAAGACTTCTCGGTCGATTCCGCCGAAGATGCCGGCCGCGACACCGTCAATCAGAAGCGCGATCAAAATGGCCGGGAATGTGAGCTGAACATCGGCGATCCGCATGATAATCGCATCGACACGTCCGCCCATGTAACCGGCGACCAGACCGGCGGTGATGCCGATGATCTCGCTGCCTCCGAACGCGAAGATGACGATCGTGTACCAGATGAAATCCCAGAACGAGTCCCACACGGGAGTTCTCCTTCTAAGAAGATGTGAGGCCGCACGCGGCGCTCGTTGACCAGAGCAGCATGTCAAACGTCCGTACCGATCTCTACGACAATGGACCAGGGT
>ERZ1023313.41-NODE-41-length-76510-cov-6.669753_pt1 | contig 76510 bp, 71 predicted proteins | sample MGYA00521233_ERZ1023313 | MGnify/ENA primary metagenome ERZ1023313 (study PRJEB32759, sample SAMN07749866) | skin metagenome | biome: transportation; feature: city; material: polyester macromolecule | host: Homo sapiens | place: Hong Kong:TKO line | collected... | reverse complement strand
CGATACTGGTGCGGGTGCCGGGGCGGGCACCGTGTTGGGGTGAGGGCAGCCACGAAGCCACTCCCCCGGATACCGGATCTGGGTGGAGGGGCAGTCCGTGCCCGTCCTCGGCCTGGTGCGGGTGTCCGAGCGGACGCCGCAGCTCGGCGCCGCCGTGTTCGTGACCCGACCCGTGATGGCCGGTGCCCGACAGCCCTCGCTCACGCTGACCGTCCGCACCGAGACCGGGTTCCCCTACCCGGTGTCGCAGGCGGCCCCGCTCGTGATCGACCCGGCCAACCCCGGCCGCGTAACAACGCGCACCGTCGCGGACCTGCGGAACCTGCGTGCCGGCGTCTCGGACGACCTCGGCGCGTTCGTGGGCGTCCTCTCCGCCGTCCTGCTGGCCCTCGCGGTGATCAGCGCGTCCACCGCAATGTACCTCTCCGTCCAGTCCCGTACCGCGGAGATCGCGCTGCGCCGAGCCATCGGCTCCGGGCGGGGGCTGATCGCGCGGCTGTTCCTGCTCGAGGGCGCCCTCATCGGCCTGGCCGGCGGGGCCGTGGGCGCGGCGGCCGGAACGGCCGCGGTCCTCGCCGTCGCCCACGCACGGGGCTGGGCCGCCGTCCTGCCGACCACCGCCGCGCCGCTGTCGCTCGCCCTCGGGCTGACGGCCGGCGTCGTGAGCGCCCTGTACCCGGCGTGGGTGGCCAGCCGGCAGCGCCCGGCGGACGCCCTGCGCGGCTGACCGCTCCGGCCCCCGACGCCGGGGTGCGAAACCCGGGTCCTGGGGCGTCCGCCCGGCTCGATAGACTGGCGCGCATGACCTCCGCCCCCGAGCCGACCCCCGATCAGCGCGCCTACACCGTCCGTCGCGCCCCGCGGCTGACCGCGGTGCTCGCGGTGGCGCTCGCGCTCGGCCTGCTGATCGCCCTCGTGATCACCACCGCGGTCCACGCCTCCCCCACCCCGCCCGCGGACCCGTACTCCGGCATCCCGCTCTCCTTCTCGGAGACGTTCGGCTTCGCATCGCTGCTGAGCATGCTCGGCACGAGCGTGCTCGGACTGCTCGTGTGGCTGCTGCTGGACCGCCGCTCCCGGTCGACCGCGCGCACCGTGGTCCTCGAGCGCACCGACGACCCGGCCGTGGCGGACGTCCGCCTGGACCGCGTGGACGCGGGCGCCCCGCCCGCCCGCACCACCCCCACCGAAAGGACCCCCGAGCAGTGATCGCACCGCGCACCCGACGAGGCGACGGCCGCCTGACCGCCGCCCTCGACCCCCAGGACCAGGGGCCGCAGGACGAATGCGGCGTGTTCGGCGTGTGGGCGCCGGGCGAGGAGGTCGCGAAACTGGCCTACTACGGCCTGTACGCCCTCCAGCACCGCGGCCAGGAGTCCGCGGGCATCGCCGTCTCGGACGGCGGGCGCATCGCCGTCTACAAGGACATCGGCCTGGTCTCCCAGGTGTTCGACGAGGCCACGCTCACCGCGCTGAGCGGCCACATCGCCGTCGGCCACTGCCGCTACTCCACCACCGGCGTGAACAAGTGGGCCAACGCCCAGCCCACCCTGGGCGCCACCGCCGACGACGGCACGGTCGCCCTGGCGCACAACGGCAACCTCGTGAACTCCGCCGAGCTGCTGCGCATGGTGCACGCCGCGGACGGCCGCCACACCCACGGTGAGATGAAGCAGGGCAACACCACGGACACCGCCCTGGTCACGGCCCTGCTGCACGGCACCCCCGGGGACCGCCTCGAGGAGACCGCCCTCGAGCTGCTGCCGAAGATCCGCGGCGCCTACTGCTTCGTGTTCATGGACGAGCACACCCTCTACGCCGCCCGCGACCCGCAGGGCGTGCGCCCGCTCGTGCTCGGCCGCCTCGAGCGGGGCTGGGTGGTGGCCTCCGAGCAGTCGGCCCTCGCCACCGTCGGCGCCTCGTTCATCCGGGAGGTCGAGCCCGGCGAGATGATCGCGATCGACGAGGAGGGCATCCGCTCCACCCGCTTCGCCGAGTCCAAGCCGGCCGGCTGCGTGTTCGAGTACGTGTACCTCGCCCGGCCGGACGCCACGATCGCCGGGCGCTCCGTGTACGAGTCCCGCGTGGAGATGGGCCGCCGCCTCGCGCTCGAGCAGCCGGTCGAGGCCGACGTCGTGATCCCCGTGCCCGAGTCCGGCACGCCCGCCGCCGTGGGCTACGCGGACGCCTCGGGCCTGCCGTTCCGCCAGGGGTTCGTGAAGAACGCGTACGTGGGCCGCACCTTCATCCAGCCGTCCCAGACGCTGCGCCAGCTCGGCATCCGCCTCAAGCTCAACGTCGAGTCCACCGTGGTGGCCGGCAAGCGCGTCGTGGTGGTGGACGACTCGATCGTGCGCGGCAACACCCAGCGCGCCGTCGTGCGGATGCTCAAGGAGGCCGGCGCCGCCGAGGTGCACGTGAAGATCTCCTCCCCGCCCGTGAAGTGGCCCTGCTTCTACGGCATCGACTTCGCCACCCGCGCCGAGCTCATCGCCAACGGCGCCGCGGTGGACCAGATCGCCGCGTCCATCGGCGCCGACTCGCTGGCCTACATCAGCGAGGACGGCATGATCGAGGCCACCGGGCAGCCGCGCGAGCGCCTGTGCACCGCCTGCTTCACCGGCGACTACCCGATCCCGCTGGCCGACGAGGGCGAGCGCGGCAAGGGCCTGCTGGAGCCGGTCGCCGTGTCGCCCGCGTCCACCGTGGTGCTGGACGAGGGCGGCGAGACCACCACCGTGACCGCCACGGGCTGCGAGCCCGGCCCGGACGCCGACGACGAGAAGCTGCTCACCGAGACGGACAGGACCCCGCTGTGACCCCGAACCAGACCCCCTCCTCCGCCGCCCCGATCACCTACGCCTCGGCCGGCGTCGACGTGGAGGCCGGCGACCGCGCCGTCGAGCTGATGAAGGACGCCGTGAAGGCCACCCACACCCCCGAGGTCATGGGCGGCATCGGCGGCTTCGCCGGCATGTGGGACGCCTCCGCGCTGCTGCAGTACCGCAAGCCGCTGCTGACCACGTCCACGGACGGCGTCGGCACGAAGGTGGCGATCGCGCAGGCGATGGACAAGCACGACACCATCGGCCAGGACCTCGTGGGCATGGTCGTGGACGACATCGTGGTGGTCGGCGCCCAGCCCCTGTTCATGACCGACTACATCGCGTGCGGCAAGGTCGTGCCCGAGCGCATCGCGGACATCGTGCGCGGCGTGGCCGAGGGCTGCCGCCTGGCCGACACCGCGCTCGTGGGCGGCGAGACCGCCGAGCACCCGGGCCTGCTGGCCGTGGACGAGTACGACGTGGCGGGCGCGGCCACCGGCGTGGTCGAGGCGGACATGGTCCTGGGCGCGGAGCGGGTGCAGTCCGGCGACGTCGTGATCGGCATGGCCTCCTCCGGCATCCACTCGAACGGCTACTCGCTCGTGCGCCGCGTGGTGAACGCCGCGGGCTGGTCCCTCGACCGCGAGGTCACCGAGCTCGGCTGCACCCTCGGCGAGGAGCTGCTCGTGCCGACCCGCATCTACTCCCGCGCCTGCCTCGACCTGGTGCAGCGCCTCAACGGCCACGAGGGCGGCTCGGACCTGCCGGTGCGCGCGTTCAGCCACGTGACCGGCGGCGGCCTGGCCGCGAACCTGGCGCGCGTGCTCCCGCAGGGCCTCATGGCGACCGTCGAGCGCGACACCTGGTCCCTGCCGCCCGTGTTCCGCCTGGTGGGCGAGCTCGGCCGCGTTCCGCAGTCCGACCTCGAGCGCACCCTCAACCTCGGCGTGGGCATGGTGGCCGTGGTGGACCCGGAGGTGGCCGCGAAGTCGATCTCCGTGCTCGTGGACGCCGGCATCGACGCGTGGGAGATGGGCACCATCGGCGCCCTCACCGACGACGCGGCGGCCGCGGGCCTGGACTTCGTGCAGGGCGCCAAGGGCGTCGACGGCGGCGCCGTGCTGATGCGCGGCCAGTACGCCGCCTGACCCCCCGGGGGCGTTTTCGTTCGGGAAACGGCGGCCTCCGGAGCGTTTTCGTTCGGGAAACGGCGGTTCACGACGCGAAGATCCGCCCGCCGAGCCGGGCCCGGTGCGCCTGCACCTCGGCGACGACGCGCCGGAAGTCGTCCCGCGCGTCGTCCACCGTGGCCCAGATCTGCGTCCAGCCCGCGCGCGCCCATCCCTCGTCTCGCCACGAGTCCACCGCGAGCTGTGCCGGGTCGAGGTGGTGACCGCCGTCGTAGTGGACCACCAAGCGCCACTGCCGCCACCCCAGATCCGCGTCCGGCGACCGGGCCCGGCCCGGGTGCAGCACCAGCTGGAGCTCCGGCTCGGGCAGGCCGGCGTGGAGCAGGGCCAGTCGCAGGGCTGTCTCCTGCGGGGAATCCGCGCCCACCCGCACCAGCTCGAGTGCGGCACGGGCGGTGCGCACTCCCTTGAACCGTCCGGCACGCAGGAGCGCGGACCGCAGGGCCGCCGTCGTGGTCCGTGGTGAGCGACGCCCCTCCGGCGACCACGGCCGATGGATGAGGGCGTCCCCGGCCGCCACGACGGGCTCGAGCATGCCTGGACGAAGCAGCGCGGCCAGATCCGCCCAGGATCGCTCCAGGCTCGTCAGGCGGATCCCGTGGAGGGCTGTGACGTCCGCGGCCGGGACGAGGCGGGCATGCGAGGTGATCTCCGGTCGGACGCTCGCCCCGCGCGGGTGCGGCCGGGACACGTGCACCGTGCCGTCCTCCGCCAGGAACGGCGGCAGCGGCACGCGGTGCAGGAGCAGCGCCGTGAGGTGGGAGGCCACTCCCCCGCTCGCCTCCACGATCGCGGCCGTCTCCTCCGGCGCGAAGGGAGCGGGGGCCTCGGCGTAGCCGAGCTCCGCCCACGAGCCGAGGTGGTCAGTCCGGAGCCGATGGACCCCATGCGTCACGCGCCGCACGTCACCGCCGCGGACCAGTCGCTCCGAGACCCCGGCCGCGCGCAGGTCGCCACGGGTGAACGGCCGGCCGGTCTCGACGATGTCCGGCAGGGGCAGGGAAGACGTGGCCATGCCCGTGACGATGGCTCAACCCGGCCTATCCCGCCCGCTCAGGAGCACCCACCGTGGACGACGACGCCGGCGGCGCCACCTGTGCAGGAGTCGTGCGTGGCCCCGGGCCACCCGGTGTCCACACCCCCGGCGCCCGCCATTTCCCGCACGAAAACGCCCCGGCGTCCGCCGTTTCCCGCACGAAAACGTGGGTGGGGGTCAGAGGCGGGCGTCGAGCCAGGCCAGCGCGTCGGCGACCGGGGCGCGCCAGCGCCAGCGGGCCTTGGCGTCGGCGCGGGTGGGGCCGAGGTTGATCAGCCCCGTCTCATGCCCGGCCCGCTCGGCCCGCAGCACGAACCGGTAGCCGCTCATCACGGCCAGCGAGGTGCCGACGGCGAGCACCGTGCCGCCGTCGTCGGCCATCGCCTCCGCGGCCGCGCGCCGCGCCGCGGGCACGGACTCGCCGAAGTACACGACGTCCGGCTTGAGCTTCACGGAGCCGCACACCCGGCAGCCGACCATCGTGAACTCCTCCACCCAGTGCTGGTCGAGGGAGACGTCCCCGTCGGGGTTCACGGCGTCCGGGTCGATCGCCACGCGCTCGAGGTAGCCCGGATTGGCGGCCTCGAGCCGCAGGTCCAGGTCACGGCGGGACTCGGTGGCCCCGCAGTTCAGGCAGGCCACGCGCGCCAGGTCCCCGTGGAGCTCGATCAGCCGGTCCTCCGGCATGCCCGCCGCGCGTCCGGCCTCGGCGTGCAGCCCGTCCACGTTCTGGGTCAGGATGCCGGCGATCCGCCCCTCGGCCGCCCAGCGCGCGAGGATGCGGTGCGCCTCGTTCGGGCGGGCCTGGTCCATGCGGCGCCAGCCCACGAACGAGCGCGCCCAGTAGCGGTGGCGGGCGGCCGGGTCGTCCCGGAACTCCTGGTACGTCATCGGCCGGTGGCGGTGCAGGGACCCGTTCGGCCCCCGGTAGTCCGGGATGCCGGAGTCCGTGGACACGCCGGCCCCGGTGATCACGAGCGGGCGGGACTCCTCCATCAGACGCAGCAGACCCCGAGACGCCGTCTCGGGGTCCTGCAGCGGTGCTGTCTCATCCACCACCCTGGCGATCGACCGCAGGGCGGCCTGATGCCCGTCCAGGGCCGGATGCCGTGCGGGCGTCATCGCGCCCGCGCGTCGTCGTCCTCGTCCTCCGCGTAGAGGTCCGCGTACGGATCCTCGTACTCGGGCTCCTGGTCCGGCTCCGGGCTGGGCGTGCGCCCGCCCGTGAGCTCTCGCTCCAGTGCCGAGAGGTCTGTTCCGGGAGAGAAGTACTTCATCTCCCGTGCCTGCTTCGTGGCCTTCGCCTTCTGACGGCCGCGCCCCATGAGCGTGACCCCCTTCGCATCTCTCGCCGCCTCGGATCTGTGGCGCACAGGGGCCCGCCGAGGTCTTCACTGGTCAATATGGTTCGTGCGGACAAGGATACATGACCCGCCGGACGGCCTGTGGACGACGACGACCGGCCCGGTCCGGCGGGGCGTGCAGTGGCGCCGGGTGCGGCGCGGGCGGCCGCGACACGCGCGGCATCCGGCTGGACGGGCGTGACACGCACCCTGTACGGACGCTGGACGAGCGGCTAGGTTGCGTACGTCACATCCGCCCCGACGATGAGGATGCCCATGCGCCGCACCCCCACCCTGCTGGCCGCCGCCACCCTGGCCGCCACGCTCGCCGCCGCCCCCGTCTCGATCGCCGCCCCGTCCTCCCCGGCCGCCCCGGCGAAGGCCACCGCAGCCACCGCGCAGACCGCCGACCGGGGCCTGGGCCCCGGCCAGAACCGTGCCGGCGGCAACCCGAACTCACCGGAGAAGCTGGTCCGATCCATCTCCTCGGACCACCTCCGCCAGGACATCGAGGCGTTCGCGGCCATCGCGGACGAGCACGGCAACCGCGCCGCGGGCACGCCGGGCTTCCAGGCCTCGCTCGACTACGCCGTGGGCGAGCTCGAGGAGGCCGGCTACGACGTCGAGCTCCAGGAGTTCGAGATCACCTACACCGAGACCCTGCGGGACCGGCTTCAGCAAACCGGACCCGTCCAGCGCGACCTCGAGCACACCGTCTTCACGTCCTCGCCGTCAGCGCAGGTCACCGACGCCCCGCTCGCCGCCCCCGCCGGCGCCGCCACCGGCTGCGCCGACGCGGACTGGGCCGACGCGGACCTGACCGGCAGCGTCGCCCTGGTCTCCCGGGGCGACTGCACCTTCGCCCAGAAGTCCCAGGTCGCGGCCGCCTCCGGCGCCGAGGCCGTCATCATCTACAACAACGCCGAGGGCGCGCTGAACGGCACCCTGGGCGCCGCGCCGGGCGACGTCGTCGGGACCGTGGGCGTGACCCGCGAGCTGGGCGCCGACCTGCTGGCCCAGACCCGCGCCGGCGGCGCGACCGTCACCCTGGACCTCGAGCAGCTCGTGGAGCAGCGGCCCACCTGGAACGTGCTGGCGGAGACGCGCACGGGCAGCGACGACGACGTCGTGATGCTCGGCGCCCACCTGGACGGCGTGCCGGAGGGCCCGGGCATCCACGACAACGCCTCGGGCGTCGCGGCGACCCTCGAGGTCGCGCGCCAGGCCGCCAAGGCCAACAAGGCCGAGAGCAAGGTCCGCTTCGCCCTGTGGGGTGCCGAGGAGATCGGCCTGCTGGGCTCGCACCACTACGTGGACACCCTGACCGCCGCGGAGCGCGAGGACATCATCCTCTACACCAACCTGGACATGGTGGCCCCGCTGGACCACCAGAACACGCTCGGCGTGCTCACGGCCGACTGGTCGATCGGTGCTGAGTCCCTGCTCGGCGCGCAGCTCGACCGCGACGGCCACGCGCACCAGCCCGAGGGCAGCAACGGCCGCTCGGACTACGCGCCGTTCGTGGACGCGGGCATCGCCTCGACGGGCCTGCTCTCGATCCGCGACGACAACTACCACACGCCCCAGGACGACATCGACAACGTCTCCATCACCACGCTGACCCACACGGCCCGCGCGGTGGCGAACCTGATCGGCACCCTCCAGCAGGACGCCGACGCCCTCGGCACCCGCTGACCCGAGCGGCTCCGTCCGTCTCACAGATGCCGTCGGGGGCGGTTTCGGGTGGTATCCAGGCCGGATACCACCCGAAACCGCCCCCGACGCGCCAGAGGGAGGAGGAACACGGTCCGTCGGTCCCGGCGTCAGCCCTTCCGGGTCACGGTGAGGCCGTTCTCGCCCTCGACGCGGTCCACGACCACGGTGTCCCCGTCCGCGATCTCCCCGGCGAGGATGCCGCGGGCCAGGCGGTCGCCGATCTCGCGCTGCACCAGGCGGCGCAGGGGCCGGGCGCCGTAGGCCGGGTCGAACCCGGTCGCGGCGAGCCACGCCTTGGCGGCGTCGGACACCTCGAGGGTGAGGCGGCGGTCCGTCAGGCGCGCCTGCAGGGACTCGACCTGCAGGTCCACGATCCGCGTCAGCTCGGCCACGGTGAGCGCGTCGAACTGCACGATCTCGTCCAGGCGGTTGAGGAACTCGGGCTTGAACGCCCCGCGCACCACGGACATCACGGACTCGCGCTTGGCGGCCTCGTCCAGGGTCGGGTCCACGAGGAACTGCGAGCCCAGGTTCGAGGTGAGGATCAGGATCACGTTGCGGAAGTCCACGGTGCGGCCCTGGCCGTCGGTGAGGCGGCCGTCGTCGAGCACCTGGAGCAGGATGTCGAAGACCTCGGGATGGGCCTTCTCCACCTCGTCCAGCAGCACCACCGAGTACGGGCGACGCCGCACGGCCTCCGTGAGCTGGCCGCCCTCGTCGTAGCCGACGTAGCCCGGAGGGGCGCCGACCAGGCGGGAGACGGAGTGCTTCTCCGCGTACTCGGACATGTCGATCCGCACCATGGCGCGCTCGTCGTCGAAGAGGAACTCCGCGAGCGCCTTGGCCAGCTCGGTCTTGCCCACGCCCGTGGGGCCCAGGAACAGGAACGAGCCGGTGGGCCGGTTCGGGTCCGCGATGCCGGCCCGCGAGCGGCGCACCGCGTCCGCGACGGCGACGACGGCGTCCCGCTGCCCGATCAGCCGCTCGCCGAGGTGCTCCTCCATGGTGAGCAGCTTCTCGGACTCGGCGGTGAGCATGCGCCCGGCGGGGATGCCGGTCCAGGCGGAGACCACCTCGGCGATGTCGTCCGCCGTGACCTCCTCGGAGACCATCGGCTCGGTGGCCGAGCGGTCGGCCTCGCGGGCGGCGCGGTCCGCCTCCTCGAGCTGCTTCTCCAGCGCGGGGATCTCGCCGTACAGCAGGCGGGAGGCCTCGGCGAGGTCGCCGTCGCGCTGGGCCTTCTCGGCCAGCGAGCGCAGCTCGTCCACCTTGGCGCGCAGGTCACCGGCCTCGTTGAGGGTGGCCTTCTCCGCGTCCCAGCGGGCGGTGAGGGCGGTGAGCTCCTCCTCGCGGTCCGCCTTCTCGGCGCGCAGGGCCTCGAGCCGCTCGACGGATGCCGGGTCCGTCTCGCCCTCGAGGGCGAGCTCCTCCATGGTCAGGCGGTCCACCTGGCGGCGCAGGACGTCGATCTCCTCCGGGGCGGAGTCGATCTCCATGCGCAGGCGCGAGGCGGCCTCGTCCACGAGGTCGATGGCCTTGTCGGGCAGCTGGCGGCCGGTGATGTACCGGTGGGACAGCGTGGCCGCGGCCACGAGCGCGGAGTCGGCGATGGCCACCTTGTGGTGGGCCTCGTAGCGCTCCTTGAGCCCGCGCAGGATGGCGATCGTGTCGTCCACGCTGGGCTCGCCCACGTAGACCTGCTGGAAGCGGCGCTCCAGGGCGGGGTCCTTCTCGATGTTCTCGCGGTACTCGTCCAGGGTGGTCGCGCCGATCAGGCGCAGCTCGCCGCGGGCCAGCATGGGCTTGAGCATGTTGCCCGCGTCCATGGCGCCCTCGGACGCGCCCGCGCCCACGACGGTGTGGATCTCGTCGATGAACGTGACGACCTGACCCTCGGCGGCCTTGATCTCCTCGAGGACGGCCTTCAGGCGCTCCTCGAACTCGCCGCGGTACTTGGCGCCGGCGACCATGGCGCCCAGGTCCAGGCTGATCAGCGTCTTGCCGCGCAGGGACTCGGGGACGTCCCCGGCCACCATCCGCTGGGCCAGGCCCTCGACGACGGCGGTCTTGCCGACGCCGGGCTCGCCGATGAGCACGGGGTTGTTCTTGGTGCGGCGCGAGAGCACCTGCACCACGCGGCGGATCTCGGCGTCGCGGCCGATCACCGGGTCGAGCTTGCCGGAGCGGGCGATCTCGGTGAGGTCCGTGCCGTACTTCTCCAGGGACTGGAAGGTGGTCTCCGGGTCCTGGGTGGTGACGCGGGAGTCGCCGCGCACCTGGGTCAGGGCGGCGGCGAGCGCCTCGAGGCTCGCCCCGTTCGAGCGCAGTGCCTCACCGGCCTCGCCGGAGTCCGCTGCCACGCCGAGCAGCAGGTGCTCGGTGGAGACGAACTGGTCCGAGCGCTGCTCGGCCTGGGTGCGCGCGTTCTGCACGACCTGCAGGGCGGCGCGCGAGAGCTGCGCCTGGGCCACCGTGCTGCCCTGGGTGGAGGGCAGGCGCCGGATGGCCGAGGAGGCCGCCGTGGAGACGGCGTCGGGGTCGGCCCCGGCGGCCTTGAGGACGGCCACGGCGACGGACTCCCGCTGGTCCATCAGGGCCTTCAGCAGGTGGGCCGGCTCGATCTGGGGGTTGCCGGCGGTGGAGGCGTTCATGGCCGCGGCCGAGAGCGCCTCCTGGCTCTTGGTGGTGAACTTGGCATCCATGGGCTACTGGCTCCTTCTCTCCCGTGTCCCGGGGTGTCGGACAACCGTCGACCGCGGGCCGTTCCCGCCGCAGACGAAGTTGAGTCTATATAGCTCAACCCTCCACGCACCAGGGCTATTCCCCCTCGCGCCGGTACGTTGGTGCCATGGCCGGCTCCACAGCGGCGCCCCGGCGCCTCCGCACGTACACCCGACCGCGGGTGTCCCTGCTGTACGTCCTGCGCCGCACCCTGCACCGGCTCTTCGAGCTGCAGGTCTGGGATGTGGCCGCCGCCATGACCTTCTTCGGGGCGCTGTCCCTGCTGCCCACCGTCATCGCCCTGCTCTCCGTGGTCTCGCTGCTGGGCGTCGAGGAGGAGACCGTGGACGCCGCGGCCCACCTGGCCGCCGAGATCTGGCCGTCGCTGACGCCCGACGTCGTCCGCGAATGGATCCTGACCCTCGGCTCGGCCGGGCCCGGCACCGGCGCCGTCGTCCTCGGGGCCGTCGGCACCGTGGTGTCCGCTTCGGGCGCCGTCGGCGCGTTCCACCGGGCCATGCACCGCATCCACGACACCCGCGAGGGCCGGCCCTTCCTCCACTTCCGCCTCGTGGTCTTCGTCGAGACGCTCGCCCTCATGCTCGGCGCCGTGCTGATCACGATCCTGGTGGTCGTCGGCGGCGACCTCTCCCTGCGCCTCGGCCAGGCCGTCGGCCTGCCGGAGGAGACGGTCCAGACGTGGAACGTGGTGAAGTGGCCGGTCATCCTCGTGGTGATCGCCCTGATCGTGACCCTCGCCTACCGCCTGGGTCCCAACGTCCGGCAGCCCCGCTACCGCCCGCTCTCGCTCGGCGCCGTGGCCGTGGTGGTCCTGCTCTTCGGCGCCACCGTGGCCCTGGGCTGGATCACGGACCGGTTCGGCCAGTTCGCCGTGGTCGGGCGGATCAACTCCGCGATCGGCGTGCTCGCCCTCGCGTGGGTGGCGTGCATCGTGCTGTTGGCCGGGGCCGCCTTCGACGCGGAGGTGCTGCGTGCCCGCCAGCTGGCCGTCGGCATCGACGCCTCCGTCGAGATCCAGCTGGCGACGCGGCACACCGCGGTGCTCGAGGACTCCGAACGGTACGAGGCCCGCAACCGCCGCCTGGCCCGGCTCGTGGCCGACGCCGTGCGCGCCGGCGAGGACCTCACGATCGAGGCCACACCCCTGCTCTCCGAGGAGGGGCGCCTCCTCGCGGTCGAGTCGGGGCGGCGGGACCCGGAGGACGTCAGCTCGGGCAGCCCGTTCCACGCGGACCCGGTGTCCGACGACGGCGCCCGCCTCGAGCCGACGCCCCGGCCCGACGACTGACAGGTCAGCGCTCCCGGGCCTCGAACGCCTCGACCTGGGCACGCAGCGTCTCGGCCGCGATCTCCTCGTCGAGGCCCACCATGCCGAGGTACACGAGCTCGTCCCCGTCCGTGACGCCGCCGACGGTCATGGTGAACACGGCCGTGTCCATGCCCGAGTTCCCCAGGGCGATGTGGACCGCGTCCGGCACGCCGGGCACCTTCGTGAAGGCCGCCTCGACGCCGTCCGGGTCGCCGAACGTGCCGCACGTGTCGGCCAGCTCGCCGAAGGGCGCCAGCAGATCGGTGCCGTCGTCGGTGACCGCGACCATGCCGAACGCCCCGGCCTGGGAACCGGCCAGGCCGGTGACGGCGGCCGGGTCCACCTCGTACTGGGCCAGCGCACCGCCGAGCCCGGGCGCCTGCTGCGTGTTGATCTGCTCGATGAGGTCCGCGCAGGCGCCCGTGGGGGTGACGCCCGTCAGGCTCAGGCTGGTGCTGATCGGCTCGCCACCGCCGCCGGCCTGGGTCTCCATGTCCGTGAACACGCCGTCGGGCGCGGTCTGGGGCGTGAGCAGGACGTCCTCGAGCGCCTCCACGCGCTCCTCCTGCTCGGCCGTGAGGCCCGAGCCGGCCCCCGTCGGGGCGGACTCGGACGCGTCGGCCGAGGAGGACGAGGCCTCGCCGCCTCCCCCGCCGCAGCCGACGAGCGCGAGGGCGCCCACGGCGAGCAGGGACAGGGCGACGGCGGGGCGAGCGGGGGCGGCGGGGCGGAGCATGAGAGACCTCTCAGACCGGGTGACGACGATGTGACCAGCCTGACAATCCCCACAGCGCAGGGCCAGCTTTCGCCTGCGGAGGCGGGTCGCGGCAGGGCCACCGGTCGATCGGCTCGCTCCGCGGCGACGAGCCGTCTCCCGGCGCCCGCGACGGGCCCGACGCACTACGATGACCACCAATCACGGCGGAACACGTCACTCTGCCGGCTCCCTCCGACCCGCACGCCCGTCCTCCCGACGGCAGCACAGAAGGCACTCCATGACCCGCATCCACTCCCGCCTCCTCGGCGCCGTGGGGCTCACCGCGTCGGCGGCGCTGCTCACCGGCTGCGCCGTCCTCGGCGGCGACGCCGGATCCGCCGGCATCGTGTCCGACGACGACCTGAGCACCTCGTACGGCCTCGTCCAGCCCGGCGTCCTGACGGTCTGTTCCGACGTCCCCTACCCGCCCTTCGAGTTCGAGGAGAACGGTGAGCTGACCGGCTACGACATCCAGCTGGTCGAGGCGGTGGCGGAGAAGCTGGGCCTCGGGGTGAACGTGATCGACTCCTCCTTCGAGGCCATCGAGTCGGGTGCCTCGCTCACCGGCTGCGACGTGAACGCCTCGTCGATCTCCATCACCGAGGCCCGCCAGCGCGTCATGGCCTTCACCCTCCCCTACCTCGACGACGACCTCGTCCTGGTCGCGAAGAAGGGCTCCGGCATCACCGACGTCGAGTCCGCGAAGGGCCGCCGGATCGGCGTGCAGGCCGCGACCACCGGCGACGAGTACGCCCAGCAGAACGGCCTGAGCCCCGTGCAGTTCGAGGACGGCGGCATGCAGGTCCAGGCCCTGCAGGCCGGCACCGTGGACGCCGCCCTGGGCAACCAGTCCGTGCTGCTCTACTCCCTCAAGGACGACGATCGCTTCGAGGTGGTCGAGTCGCTGCCCACGGGCGAGCAGCTCGGCATGGCGGTCGGCCCGCAGAAGGCGCAGCTCGGCTCCGCCGTGAACCGCGCGCTGCAGGAGCTGCGCAACGACGGCACCGTGGCCGAGCTCCAGGAGCGCTGGTTCGGTCAGGCACAGGAGGACTACCGATGAGCACGCAGGCCCCCGTCTCGCCGGCACCGGCCATGAAGCCCGGCCGCGCGCGCCGCCGTCGTCGGCTGTCCCTGATCATCCAGGCGGCCGTCTTCGTCCTCGCCCTCGTCGTCCTGGCCGTCCTCATCGACTGGGGCGCGCTCGCCGAGAACGTCCTGAACTTCCCCGCCGTGGCCCCGATGTTCCCCAACGTGATCCTCGTGGGCCTGGGCAACACGCTGTTCTACACGGTCACCTCGTTCGTCGTCGGCCTGCTGGGCGGCATCGTGCTCGCGCTCATGCGCCTGAGCTCGTTCGGCCCGTACCGGTGGCTGGCCACCGCCTACGTGGAGTTCTTCCGCGGCGTCCCCGCGCTGCTGGTGTTCCTCGCCTTCGGCTACGGGGTGCCCTTCGCGTTCGGGGTGTCCTGGCCGATCCCCGTCGTCGTGATGGTGGCCCTGGGCATGGTCTCGGCCGCGTACATCGCCGAGACCCTGCGTGCCGGCCTGCAGGCCGTGCCCCGCGGCCAGATGGAGGCGGCCCGGTCCCTCGGCATGCCGACGTGGCGGGCCATGGTCACCATCGTGATCCCCCAGGCGTTCCGCATCGTGCTGCCGCCGCTCACCAATGAGGTCATCCTCCTGACCAAGGACTCCTCGCTGGTCTACGTGCTCGGCCTGGCCGCGCACGAGTACGAGCTCACCAAGTTCGGCCGCGACGGCATCTCCGCCCTCGACGCCGGCATGACGCCGATCCTCGTGGCCGGCCTGTTCTACCTCGTGATCACCGTGCCGCTGTCCCTGCTGGCCCGCCGGTTCGAGGCCCGTTCGACCAAGAAGGGGCACTGAGATGGCCCAGCAGAACCCCATCACCGGATCCTTCGGCGCGGTGGCCGCCGCGGACGCCGCCGGCGTGCACGTGGCCGGCCTCAACAAGTCCTTCGGCGCCAACCACGTGCTGCGCGGCATCGACCTCGACGTCGCCCCCGGCGAGGTCGTGTGCCTGATCGGCCCGTCCGGCTCGGGCAAGTCCACCCTCCTGCGCTGCGTGAACCTGCTGGAGAAGCCCGACTCGGGCGTCGTCACGGTCGGTGAGTTCACGGTCACGGACGAGGACGTGGACCTGGACGTGCTGCGCCGCCACGTGGGCATGGTGTTCCAGCAGTTCAACCTGTTCCCGCACCTGTCCGTGCTGGAGAACTGCACCGTGGCCCAGCTCAAGGTGCTCAAGCGGGGCAAGGCCGAGGCGGCGGACATCGCCCGTCGGCAGCTGGCCCGCGTGGGCCTGGCCGAGCTCGAGGACCGCTACCCGGACCAGCTCTCCGGCGGCCAGCAGCAGCGCGTGGCGATCGCCCGTGCGCTGGCCATGGACCCGCAGCTGATGCTCTTCGACGAGCCCACCTCGGCCCTCGACCCCGAGACCGTCGGCGACGTCCTGGCGATCATGCGTCAGCTGGCCCGCGACGGCATGACCATGCTCGTGGTCACCCACGAGATGGGCTTCGCCCGCGAGGTGGCCGACCGGGTCGTGTTCATGGACGGCGGCGTCGTGGTGGAGGCCGGCCCGGCCGCCGCGGTGATCTCCGACCCCCAGCAGCCGCGCACCCAGGACTTCCTGCGCCGCGTGCTGCACCCCACCGAGATCGACCTCTGAGCCTGCCCGCCCGGTGGGCGGGCACATGCGTGAGGGGCCCCGCCCGGACCATGGTCCGGGCGGGGCCCCTCACGCGTGCGGCGGAGGCGTCAGGCCTTCTTGCGCAGCTTCTTCAGCTCGTCACGGGCCTCGCGCAGCGCGGCGACCTGCTCCTCACGGGCGGCGTGGATCGCGGCGACCTTCTCGTCCTGGGCGTCGCGGATGGCCTGCACCTTGGCGTCGCGGGCGCCCTCGATGCGGGCGGCGCGCTTCTTGGCGGCCTTGCGGCGCTTGCCGGGGCGGTTGGCCACGGAGTCGGCGGTGATGGCCAGGCCGGAGCCGACCAGGAAGATGTCCTTGGCGACGGCGGTGCCCTCCTGGGACGGGCGCACGCCGTCCGCCTCGGTCATCTCCGGGGTGTTCAGGTACATGGAGAACAGGCCGCCGGAGAACGCGGTCAGGGCGGAGCCGGCGAGCCAGCCCGGGACGAACGGGGCCAGCAGGGCCGAGCCCACGCCGATCTCGGTGGTCACGAGGAACTTCTTGAACTGCTCCGGCGACAGGTTGGCCAGCGCGGGCAGGCCGCGGGCGCCCATGTCGCGCAGGCCCTGGGCCTGCTCCGCGGAGATGCCGCGCTTGTTCAGGCCGGAGTTCAGGATGAACGCGCCGGAGGCCAGGCGCAGCGGAATCTGGACGATGCTCATGGAGTCTTCCTTCCAGTAGGGCCCGCGGCACGCACGTGGAGTGGGGTGTGGCGCGAACGGTCGGTGAGCGGTCTGCACCTCCGACAGTACCAACGGCAGCCCGCTCCCGCCCGCCCGGAGGCGCGGCTGTGCGCGCAGAGCGGACGACGTCGGCGCCTCCACCACGTCGCGGAGGCGGTCGATGATGGACAATGGGGCGCATGCTCCCCCTCGTCGCACCCCTGACCGTGGCCGCCGCCGCGCCCACCGACTACGGCTGGCTCGGCAACATCGTCGTGGACATCATGGAGGCGGTCGGCCCGATCGGCGTCGGCCTGGCCGTCTTCGCGGAGAACATCTTCCCGCCCATCCCGTCCGAGGTGATCCTGCCCCTGGCAGGCTTCACCGCGGCCGGCGGCGCCTTCAGCCCGCATGCCGCGCTGGTCTGGGCGACGGTCGGCTCGATCGTCGGAGCGCTGGCCCTCTACGGCCTCGGCGCGTGGCTCGGCCGCCACCGCATGTACCGCCTCGCGGACCGCATGCCGCTGGTGGACATGGAGGACGTGGCCAAGACCGAGCGCTGGTTCATCCGATACGGCTACTGGACCGTGTTCCTGGGCCGCATGGTCCCCGTGTTCCGCTCCCTGATCTCCATCCCCGCGGGCATCGAGCGGATGAACCTCGCGAAGTTCACCCTGTTCACGGCGCTGGGCTCCCTGATCTGGAACGCGATCTTCGTCTACGGCGGCTACGCGCTCGGGGAGCGGTTCCACGTCATCTCCGAGTACGCGGACGTCTTCTCCAACATCGTCCTGGTCCTGATCCTGGCCTTCCTCGCGATCTGGGTGGTCCTGCGCCTGCGCCGTGACGCCCGCCGCCGGAACGACCCGGACTGGCGCCCGCCGACCGCGGATGAGATGGCCGCCCGCGTCGAGGCCATCCTGGAGTCCTCCGACCACCGGAAGTGAATCGCATGCACCCCGTCCTGCCCTCCCCCCGCCGTGGCCGCGCGGCCCTCGGCCTGGCCGCCGTCGCCCTGGTGGCGCTGAGCGCCTGTGCTCGCACCGAGCCGCAGCCCGAGCCTGCGCCCGCCACGACGGCGGCCTCCGCCCTGCCGTCCATGGACATGGCCCCGTTCACGGTCGAGGTCCCCTCGCACGACCTCGAGCGGGTGCCGGAGGCGAGCGTCGCCGTGCTCGAGGGCGAGGACCCGGACCACCACGGGGCGTGGCTGCAGGTGCCCGGGGCGCCGGCCTGGTCGGAGGCCATGGCCGGGGCCGTGCGCGCCCAGATCGACCAGTACCGCCGGGACACCGACCCCAGCGCGGACCCGCGCCTGGAGATCCAGCCGCAGCTCGCCGTCGTGGCCGAGGACATCGCCGCGGCCCGCCTGCTCGCCACGGAGCGGCGCGGCACGGACTCCGTGTCCACCTCGCACGTGATCTGGTACTCGGCCCGCGAGGACCGCGTGCTCGAGACCGCCGATCTCTTCACCCCCGACGGCTGGGACGCGTTCCGCGCCGAGGTGCGCCAGCGCATGGCCAACGACCCGGACGTGATCGGCTCGCGCCTGGACTCGGCGGTCGACGCCCCGGAGCAGGTGGAGAACCGCCGGGTGTGGGACGCGGTGGTCTTCCTCCCGGACGGCAGCCTGATGCTCGAGGCGGACCAGGCGTCCATGGCGCCGGCCGCCGCGGGCGTGCTGACGGTGCGGATCCCTCGGGACACGGCGACCGCCTGGCTGTCCGACCTGGGCCACGTCGCCGCGGACGCCGCCTCCGCCCCCGCCGACCTGCGTCTGCCGGACCGCTCCACCCCGACCCCCGAGGAGCAGCAGCCGGAGCCCGCCCCCGAGCCGGAGCCCGAGACGTCCTCGTGGACGGAGGAGGCCACCGGCGCACCCGTGCCGCCCCCGTCCGCGCCCGCCGACACGGCGGCCCCGACGCCCAGCGTGACCACCCCGGTGCCGAGCAGCACGGCCCCGTCCTCCTCGGCCCCCGCGCCCACCCGCTCGGCCACGCCGTCCTCCCCGTCGTCTCCCCCCACCTCGTCCTCGCCGTCGGGCACGGGATCCGGCAGTCCGACGCCGAGCACCCCCGACCCGACGCCGACCTCCGCGACGCCGACCCCGACGTCCCCGACCCCGACGTCCCCGAGCCCGTCCGGTCCGTCCACGAGCGCGTCCGGTCCGTCCACGAGCGCGCCGGCCACGGACCCTGCGCCGGACCCGACCGAGTCCGCACCCGAGCCGACCGCCACCACGGCCTCCGCGTCCGCGTCGCCCACGTCGGGGGACCGCTCCAGCAGCACCCCCTGACCCCGGCGCCGGGCGCCGTCGTCGGCCGCGGTCTGCACCGTCGACGCGCGGCCGTGGCAGGATCGGGGCGATGACTGAGCACCTGCCCCGCCCCTGCCCGGACGCACCCGGCCCCGACGCCGTGCCGCCGCCCGCCGAGCGCGTCCACGCGCACGACCACAATCGGGACAAGGACCCCGCCCTCGTCCGACGGGAGCCGGTCTCCTTCGTCCGGCGCGGTGCGCGCCTGAACGCGGGGCGGCAGGCCGTGTGGGACCGCCAGGCGGAGCGGGTCCTCGTGGACGTGCCTCGCGGCCGCGGCGCCACCTCGGTGGACGGCCAGGCCCGACTGGACTGGGCGGGGGTGTTCGGGCGCGAGGCCCCCCTGCTGGTCGACATCGGCTCGGGGCTGGGCGAGTCCACGGCGCAGGCCGCCGCCGACCGGCCGGACTGGAACGTGCTCGCCGTCGAGGTCTACGTGCCCGGCCTGGCCGCGCTCATGACGCGCGTGGAGCAGCAGGGCCTGGAGAACGTCCGCGCCGTGGAGGCCAACGCCCCCGAGCTGCTGGACGCCCTGCTCACGCCCGGCTCCGTCTCCGAGGTGTGGGTGTTCTTCCCGGACCCGTGGCACAAGAAGCGGCACCACAAGCGCCGCCTGGTCTCCCCCGCCTTCGCGGACCGCGTGGCGCGGGTGCTCACCCCCGGCGGGGTGCTGCGGCTGGCGACGGACTGGTCGGGCTACGCCGTGCAGATGCGCGAGGTGCTCGAGGCGCACCCGGAGTTCGAGAACCTCTTCCCCGGGCGCGCCGCGGGCGAGGACTCCCCGCTCACGCGGGTGCGCCGCGAGGGCAGGGAGACCGAGGTGGGTGCCCAGCCGCTGCCCGCGGGCTGGGAGCGCGCGGCCGAGGAGGAGCGCCCGCTGCGGGCCGGCCTGGGTGAGGCGCGGGCCGGCGCGGCGGCCGCGGACCCCGTGGACCACGACGGCGGCTGGGCGCCCCGGTTCGAGGGCCGACCGATCACGAGCTTCGAGGCGAAGTCCCAGCGGGCCGGGCGCCTCGTGTTCGACCTGGCGTACCGCCGCCGCTGAGCACGGGGCCCGACGGGGTCGCTCAGGCCGGGGCGACCGGCCCGGCCGGGTCGGCGCCGTCCGGGACGGGCGGCACCGGCAGGCCGGCGGTCACCCGCGCGGTCGCCGCGAGCGTCACGGACCCGGCGTCCCGGTAGCCCCTCGGGGCGTCCCCGGGGGCCGTCGGCGACCAGCGGGCCGTGCGGTGGCCGCGGACGGCGGCCCCCGCCAGGCCGGGCCGCGGGGCCACCGGCAGCACGGCGGCGTCCGTCCAGTCCCGACGACGGCCCACCGCACGGCCGACCCGGGCGAGGAGGTCGCCCGGGGCCAGGGCGCGGAACACCCGTCCGGACCGCAGGCCGAGGTGCGCGGCCCGGGCTGCCAGGGCGGCGGGCAGCCCGACCGCGCCCGAGACCACGAGGGCCTCGACGGGACGCTCGGCCGGCCACGGGGCCTCGGCGTCGTCGGGCTGCAGGCCCCGGTCCGCGAGCAGGCGCAGGGCGTGCGCGGCCACGAGCGAGCCGTACGAGTGGGCCTCCACGGCCCCGTGCACGGCGGTCCCGCGGGCGCGCAGGGCCGGGGCGGCGTCGTCGTCCTCCCCCGGCCCGTGGCGCAGGAACTCCCACCAGGCCCGCACATCCGCGGCGAGCATCGCGCCGCCGCGCCGGCCGGGGCCGTCGAGCACCACCCGCCAGGGCGTGGGTGCGGGGTAGCCGAGCCACCCGATGACGACGGGGCGGGGTGCGCCGGCGGCGCGCTGGGCGGCGGCGAGGTGGGCGGCCTCCCGGGCCGTCCCCCACATGGCCGTCTGGGGGCGGATGCCCATGCCGGAGACGAGCCAGGTCAGGTGGGTGGCGGTCGCGGGGTCCCCCGCGGCGACCACCGCGCGCGGCCCGTCCGGGCCCTCGAGGACGTAGTCCAGCAGATGCCGGGCGGGCAGGTGCGGGTCCATGCCCTCCGGCTTGAGGGCGTGGACGATCCCGTCCAGGGCGCTCCGGGCCTGCCGGCCGAGGCCGTCGCGCCGGGCCATGTCGGCGCGCAGCCGCTCCTGCACGCGGGACCGCGCGGCCGCCCCGAACGACGCCCGGCTCAGTCCTGCTCGGACTGCCACGTGGGCACCCGTCGGAGGCCTGCGACGCCGGAGGGCAGCCTCCGCAGGCCGCTCGGGCAGGCCTCGCCCGCGGTGTCCGCCCCGGCCCGTGCCGCGGCGTGACGGCGGACGGCCATCCGGTCGGCGTAGCGGGCCGAGACGTCACCGCCGGAGCCCACGGTGAAGACGCGGGCCAGGCGGGAGGCGTGGTGGAGGCGGTCCACCTGGGCAGCCAGCTCGACCACGGTGTCCTGCAGCTGCTCGACCTCGCGCTGCAGCGCGATCACGCGGCGGATGCCCTCCAGCGAGATGCCTTCGCGGCTCAGGGCCTGCACGGTCTGCAGCCGCTCGACGTCGGCGAGGGAGTAGCGGCGGTGCCGTCCGTCCTGGCGGGCGGGGACCACGAGGCCGAGCCGGTCGTACTGGCGCAGGGTCTGCGGATGCATGTCCGCCATCTCGGCGGCCACGGAGATCACGAAGACCGGGGCGTGCCGGTCGGGACCCCCCTCGCGGCCCCGGTCCGCACGGGCGGCGCCGTCGCGGGCGCTCACCAGGCTGCCTTCCGGGCCAGCTCCCGCCGCGGATCGTCGCCGGCAGTGGCGGACTGCAGGGCCTCGACGGCGGCGCGGGCGTCGTCGTTGAGCGTGGTGGGCACGGTGACGCGCAGCTCCACGAGCAGGTCACCCGTCGTCTTCCCGCGCTCGACACCGCGGCCCTTCAGGCGCAGCACGCGGCCACACTGGGAGCCCGCCGGCACCTTCACCTTCACGGGGCGCTCCAGCGTCGGCACCTCGATCGTGGCGCCGAGGGCGGCCTCGGGGAAGGTGATCGGCACGGTGATCCGCAGGTCGTCCCCGTCCCGGCGGAAGAACTCGTGCTCGCGCACGTGCACGGTGACCAGCAGGTCGCCGCGGCCGGCCGCACCGGGCGCGCCCTTGCCGCGGGCACGGACCTTCTGGCCGTCGCGGATGCCCTTCGGGATCTTCACCTCGATCGTCTCGCCGTCCGGGCCGCGCAGGGACACCGTGGTGCCCTGGATCGAGCCGCGGAAGGAGATCGTGGTGGTGGCGGTGCGGTCCGCGCCCTTCGTGGGGCGCGGCCGCGCGTAGCCGGCGTCGCCGAAGCCGCCGGGGCCGAAGCCGCCGGTCTGGCCGGCGGCGCCGCCGAACATCCCGCTGAACAGGTCCGACAGGTCGGGCCCGGACTGCGTGGTGCGGGGGCCGCCCCCGCCGCCGAACATGCCGCCGAAGACGTCCTCGAAGCCGCCGCCGCCGGCACCGCCCGGGGCGGAGAACCGGGCGCCGCCGCCCATCGCGCGGATCGCGTCGTACTCCTGGCGCTCCTGGGGGTCGCTCAGGACGGCGTACGCCTCCGAGATCTCCTTGAACTTCTTCTCGGCCGCCTCGTCCCCGGGGTTCTGGTCCGGGTGGTGGGTGCGGGCGAGCTTGCGGTAGGCCTTCTTCACATCCGCATCGGAGGCGTCCTTGGACACCCCCAGGGTCGCGTAGAAGTCCTTGTCCATCCAATCCTGCGAGGCCATGGTGCCTCCTCTCGTGTGCATCGGTCAGGGGGTCGGCCGGCGGCGGGGTGGGCCGCCGGCCGACGGGGTCACTCGTCTCCGGCGGAGACCATCACCTGGGCGGCGCGCAGCACGCGGCCGTCCCGGAGGTAGCCGTTGCGGAAGACCTGGACCACGTGGTCCGCGGGCACCTCTGCGTGCGGCTGGCGCATCACGGCCTCGTGCACGGCCGGGTCGAACTCGACGCCGGCCAGGGCCTCCTGGTCGTGACGCTCGAGGCCGAGGCCGGCCAGGGCGGTGTCGAGCTTGGTCGCGATGGCGGCGAACGGGCCGTCCGTCAGGTCGCCGGCGGCGCGGGCGGCGTCGATGTCGTCGAGCACCGGCAGCAGCGCGGTGACGGCCTTGAGCACGCCGGCGTCCCTGGCCAGGTCGCGGTCGCGGTCCACGCGACGCTTGTAGTTCACGAACTCGGCCTGCAGACGTCGCAGGTCGGTCTCGAGCTCGGCCTCGCGGTCCGAGGCCGCGGGCTGCGGCGCCTCGGCCCCGGCCTCGTCGAGGATGCGCTCGGCCTGGGCGAGGGCGTCGCCGTCCTCGGCCTGCTCGGCCGCGCTCTCGGCGGAGACGCGGGGCTCACCGGTCTCGGGGTCGATGCGGCGACGGTCGTTGAACACGATGGGCTCCTCCTCGGAGCCGCGCTCGGCGTCGGAGGAGCCGTGCGGACGCTGCTGGTCGGCGCTCATGGTGTGTCCTTTCGAAGCGGGTGGGCGCGGCGGGTCCGCCGCGCGGGGGTGGTGCGGGAAGGCCGGCGGGCCGGCCCGGCAGGGGCGCTGCCGGGCCGGCCCGCCGGCGTCGTGGGCCTCCGGGCGGGGCGGGCGTGGACGCCCGCCCCGGCCCCGGGGTGTCAGGCCTTCTTCTCGTCGTCCTCGTCGACCACCTCGGCGTCGACGATGTCCTCGTCGTCGCCCTGCGGGGCGGCGGACTCGGCGCCGGCGTCGGCCGACTCCGCGCCCTGCTGGGCGTAGAGGGCCTCGCCGATCTTGACCTGGGAGGCCTGGAGCTTCTCGAACGCGGCGGCGACCTCGTCGTCGTTGTCCTGCTTCTCCAGGGCGGCCTTCAGGGCGTCGACGTCGGCCTGCACCTCGGTCTTGACGTCCTCGGGCAGCTTGTCCGCGTTGTCCTGCAGGAGCTTGTCCACGGAGTACGCGGACTGCTCCGCCTGGTTGCGGCGGTCGGCGGCCTCACGGCGCTTCCTGTCCTCGTCCGCGTGGGCCTCGGCGTCCTTGACCATGCGGTCGATGTCCTCCTTGGACAGCGAGGAGCCGCCCGTGATGGTCATCGACTGCTCGGTGCCGGTGCCCTTGTCCTTCGCGGAGACGTGCACGATGCCGTTCGCGTCGATGTCGAAGGTGACCTCGATCTGGGGCATGCCGCGCGGGGCCGGGGCGATGCCGGTCAGCTCGAAGGTGCCCAGCGCCTTGTTGTCCCGGGTGAACTCGCGCTCGCCCTGGAAGACCTGGATGGACACGGAGGGCTGGTTGTCCTCGGCCGTGGTGAACGTCTCGGAGCGCTTGGTCGGGATGGCCGTGTTGCGCTCGATGAGCTTGGCCATCACGCCGCCCTTGGTCTCGATGCCCAGCGACAGCGGGGTCACGTCGATCAGGAGCACGTCCTTGCGCTCACCGGCGAGCACGCCCGCCTGCACCGCCGCGCCGATGGCGACGACCTCGTCCGGGTTCACGCTCTTGTTGGGCTCCTTGCCGCCGGTCAGCTCCTTCACCAGGTCGGAGACGGCGGGCATGCGGGTCGAGCCGCCGACGAGGACCACGTGGTCGATGTCGGAGACCTTGACGCCGGCCTCCTTGATGACGTCCTCGAACGGCTTGCGGGTGCGCTCGAGCAGGTCCTTGGTGAGGTCCTGGAACTTGGCGCGGGAGAGGTGCTCGTCCAGGTGCACCGGGCCCTCGGGGGTCACGGACAGGTACTGCAGCGAGATGCTGGTGGAGGTGGCCGAGGAGAGCTCCTTCTTGGCCTGCTCCGCCGCCTCCTTCAGGCGCTGCAGGGCGATCTTGTCCTTGGACAGGTCCGCGCCCTTGGACTTGGCCTGCTGGAGCAGCCAGTCCACGATCCGCTGGTCCCAGTCGTCGCCGCCGAGGCGGTTGTCGCCGGCGGTGGCGCGCACCTGGATGGTGGCGAAGTCGTCCTCGTCCTTGGCGACCTCGAGCAGGGACACGTCGAAGGTGCCGCCGCCCAGGTCGAAGACCAGGATGAGCTCGTCCTCCTTGCCCTTCTCCAGGCCGTAGGCCAGGGCGGCCGCGGTGGGCTCGTTGATGATGCGCTTGACGTTCAGGCCCGCGATCTCGCCGGCCTCCTTGGTGGCCTGGCGCTCGGCGTCGTTGAAGTAGGCGGGCACGGTGATCACCGCGTCGGTGACCTTCTCGCCCAGGTACTCCTCGGCGTCGTGCTTGAGCTTCATCAGCGTGCGGGCCGAGATCTCCTGCGGGGTGTACTTCTTGCCGTCCACCTCGGTGGTCCAGTCGGTGCCCATGTGGCGCTTGACGGACGCGTAGGTGCGCTCGGGGTTGTTGACGGCCTGGCGCTTGGCGACCTCGCCGACCAGGACGTCCCCGCCCTTGGAGAACGCGACGACGGACGGGGTGGTGCGGGCGCCCTCGGCGTTCGCGATGACGACCGGGTCGCCGCCCTCGAGGACGGCGACGACGGAGTTGGTGGTGCCGAGGTCGATGCCGACTGCACGGGACATGGTGGGGTCCTTCCTGTCTGACGGTGAAGCGGGGGCCGGACCCGCGGGCCGGGGGCGCCGGCGCCGCAGGGACTTGAGCCTTCATGACTCAGGTTGCCACCGGGTCGGTGGACTGTCAAGTGAACCTGAGTCGACTTCACTCACTTCTGCTTCTGCGGGGGTCAACGCGGGCCGTCCGCGATCCATTCCCGGCGCCGCGGATCCGCTCCGGACCCGCCCGCGCACGCCGCTCAGACCTGGAAACACGACGACCTCACGCGGTTGGATGGCGGATCACGGGGCGTCGCCGACGGCGCGCCCGTCCCGACGGAGAAGGAGCACCACCATGGCCGAGAAGAACGCCGCCGAGTACACCGTCCCGGGCCTGTCCCTGAGCACGGGCCGCCGCACCGCCGAGATCCTCCAGGGTCGCCTGCACGCCCTCAACGACCTGCAGCTCACCCTGAAGCACGCCCACTGGAACGTGGTGGGCCCCGGCTTCATCGGCGTGCACGAGATGCTCGACCCCCAGATCGAGCTGGTCCGCGGGATGGTGGACGTCCTCGCGGAGCGCATCGCCACCCTGGGCGTCTCCCCCGCCGGCACCCCGGGCGCACTCGTGGCCGCCCGCGCGTGGGACGACTACACGCTGGGCCGCGCGTCGACCCTGGAGCACCTGGCCGCGCTGGACCTCGTCTACGACGGCGTCGTGACGGACCACCGCGCCGCGATCGACGCCACCGAGGACCTCGACCCGGTCACGCAGGACATCCTCATCGACCAGGTGGCCCAGCTCGAGCTGTTCCAGTGGTTCATGCGCTCGTTCCTGACCACCGACGACGGCCGGCTGAGCAGCGCAGGCACCACCACCGAGGCCGCCGCCGCGGGCCGCGTGAAGGGCGCCCAGTCCGCGCCCGCCCCGAAGGCCGGGCGCACGAAGAAGTCGGACGCGAAGAAGTCCAAGAAGAAGTGACCGCGCGCCCCTGAGGCGCCCGCATGCACGGAGGGCCCGACTGCACCGCCGGTCGGGCCCTCCGTCGCCGTCCGGGCTCAGGCGGCCCGCGCCGGCCACCACACCTTCGGGCCGATGTCCCGCACGAGCGCCGGGATCAGCAGGGAGCGCACGATCAGCGTGTCCAGCAGCACGCCGAAGGCCACGATGAACGCCAACTGCACCATGAACATCAGCGGGATCACCGCGAGCGCGGCGAAGGTGGCCGCCAGCACGACGCCGGCCGAGGTGATGACCCCGCCCGTGACGGTGAGGGCGCGCAGCACGCCCGCCCGCGTGCCGTGCCGCGGCGTCTCCTCCCGCGCCCGGGTCATCAGGAAGATCGTGTAGTCGATCCCGAGCGCCACGAGGAAGACGAAGCCGTACAGCGGCACGGTGGGGTCGGCGTCCTCGAAGCCGAACACGTGCCGGAACACGAGGGCCGAGACGCCCAGGGCCGCACCGAAGCTGACCACGGTGGCCGCCACGAGCAGCACGGGCGCCAGGAGCGAGCGCAGCAGCACCGCGAGGATGACCAGCAGCATCGCGAGGATCAGCGGGATGACGACCCGCAGGTCGCGCTGCGTGGTGACGTTCGTGTCCAGCGCCTGGGCCGCCGGGCCGCCCACGAGGATCTCGCCCGTGGCCGGGAGGTCCGCGAGCCGGTCGCGCAGGCGGGCCACGGTCTGCTGCGCGGCGAGGGACTCGCCCGGGTCCGCCAGGGTGGCCGAGACCAGCACGCGGCCGTCCACCACGCGGGGCTGCGGCTCCGGCGCGGACGCGGCGCCCGCCCCGCCCTCCGCGTCGGTCACGCCCGGGGGTGGGCCCGCGGCGGCCTCGGGGGCGTCCGTGGTGACCTCGGCCTCGGCCACGCCGGGGTCCTCCGCGACGGCGGCGAGCACCGCCTCCGCGTCCCCGGCCGGGGCGAGGATCTGGGCGGGGGCGCCCGCGCCGGCGTCGAAGTGCTCGCTCAGCAGGGCCTGGGCCTGCCGGGCGTCGGAGTCGCCGAGCAGCACGTCCTCCTGGGCGACGCCGTCCGCGCGCAGCTGCAGCAGACCGCCGCAGAGGGCGAGGAGCACGACCGTCGTGGCGACCCAGACGAGACGGGGCCGGCGCGCGACGACGGCGCCCACCCGCGTCCACACCCCGTGGTCCTCCTCGAGGCCGGCGATGGGCCGGCCCGCGCCGTCGCGCGGCGGGGTGAAGGCCCGGCCCCGGGCGGCGCGGCGCTCCGTGCGACGGCGCGCGCGCTCGGGGGACGGGATCGTGGGCCAGAAGGCGGCACGCCCGGTCAGCCGCAGCAGCGCCGGCAGCAGGGTCAGGGCGGCGAGCCACGCGAACGCCACACCCGTGGCGGCCACGGGGCCGAGGGAGCGCGTCGAGTTGAGGTCCGAGGCCATCAGGATCAGCAGGGCGAGGGCCACGGTCGAGGCGGACGCGGTGATCGCGCCGAAGGACCCGCGCACGGCGGCCCGCAGCGCCTCCCCGACGTCCGCCCGGACCAGCAGCTCCTCGCGGTGCCGGGCCACGAGCAGGAGGCAGTAGTCCGTGGCCGCGCCGATCACGAGGATCGAGAGGATGCCCTGGGCCTGGCCGTTGAGCTGGATCCAGCCCGCCAGGGCCATCCCGTAGACGGCCACGATCGCGCCGCAGAGCGCGGCCACGGCCGTCAGGAGCACGAGGACCGGCAGCAGGACGGAGCGGTAGACCGCCACGAGGATCACGAACACCACCACGAGCGCCACGAGCAGCAGCAGCCCGTCGATCCCCGCGAACGCGCCGCCCAGCTCCGCGACCAGGCCCGCCGGACCGCCCACGTGCCACTCGGTGTCCGCGGCCACGGTGCCGGCGAGGGCGGGGTCGGCGGCCGCCGGGTCCGCCACGACCTCCCGCAGGTCGGCCACCACGTCGGCCACGGGCCGCTCGGCCCCGGCCGAGGAGTCGACGAAGGCCAGGAACTGCACCGCCGCGCCGTCGTCGGAGGGGATCGGGCCGGCGACGTCGGTCACGCCCGGCACCTCGCCCAGCCGGCCCGCGAGGTCCGCGAGCGCGGGGAAGGCGGCCGCGGGGTCCGCGGTGCTCGCCGGGCCCACGACGACGGCGGGCACGGCCTCGCCGTCCTGGAACGCCGCCGCCTCCTCCCCCGCGCGGGTGGACTCGGCCGACGCCGGCAGGAAGGTGGCCTGGTCGTTCGAGGAGACGTCGCCGATCCTGCCGAACACGGGGCCGCCCAGGCCGAGCACGGCGAACCAGACCACGGCGAGCGCCGCGGCCAGGCCCAGCCGCAGCCCCCGAGAGGGACGCCCCGGCGCGGCGGGGGTGCGGAAGGCGGACAGGTCGGGCGCGGTGGGCATGCCCCCGAGCGTAGGGGATGGTTCGATGATCAAACAACCATGGGGGCTGGCTAGACTCCCGGCCATGACCACGCAGCCCCCCTCCGCCCCCGCGGAGCATCTCGCCGTGGTCCACGCGCTGCGCGTCTTCAGCGAGAGCGCGGAGCACGCCGTCGACGAGGCCGGCCGCGGCGTCGGCCTGCACCGCACGGACCTCAGAGCCCTCGCGTACCTGATGGCCCGCGCGGCGGCCGGTGAGCCCGTCACGGCCTCGGACCTCGGCGCCCACCTGCACCTCACCCGGGCCTCGGCCACCGCCCTCGTGGACCGCCTGGCCGCCGCGGGCCACGTCCGCCGCCGCCGGGACGAGGGCGACCGGCGGCGCGTGCTGGTGGAGCACACGGACACGGCCCGCCGCGACGGACAGCGCGCGTTCGAACCGATGTCCCAGCGGCTGAGCGCCGCCCTCGAGGGGTTCTCCGCCGCGGAGCTGCGGGCCGCGGTGCGGGTGCTCGAGGCGGCCACCGCCGCACTGACGGACCCCGCCCCGGAGGACCCGTGACCCGACCGGCGCTCATCGGCCTGGACGGCCGCTCGGGGTCGGGCAAGACCGTCCTCGCCGCCGCGCTCGCGGCCCGGATCGCGCCGTTCGCGCGCGTCGAGGTGATCGAGATCGAGTCCATGTACCGGGGCTGGGACGGGCTGGCCACGGCGGTGGACGACGACGGCCCCTACCCGGCCGTCGTGCGCGCGCTGCGGGAGCGGGGCACGGCGACCTGGACCACGTGGGACTGGCACCGCGCCGCCCCCGGCCCGCCGCGGCGGACCGCGCCGGCCGACGTCGTGGTGTGCGAGGGCGTGGGTGCGCTCAGCACCGCCGCCCGACCGCTGCTCGACCTGGCGGTGTGGCTCGAGCTCGAGACCCCCGCGCGACGCACGCGGGCGCTGGCCCGGGACGGTGAGACCTTCGCCCCGCACTGGGACCGCTGGGCCGCACAGGAGGAGGACTACCTGGCCCGGCACGCCCCGCGCGCCGCGGCGGACCTGATCCTGCGCCTGCCCTCCACCTGACGGCGGCGCCGCCCGGACCGGAGCGGTGCGCTCCGCTTAGGTGTAGCATCGGAGGCGGCGCGCCGCGTCCGGCCGCGTCCCACCCCAGCGCACGGAGACCTCCCCTTCCCATGGCGACACTGCTCTACCGTCTCGGCCTCGGCGCCGCCCGCCGCCCCCTCCTCGTGATCCTCGCCTGGGTGCTCGCCCTGGCCCTCGCCGTCGGCGGGTTCCTCGCCTTCGGCGGCACGCTCTCCTCCACCGTCACCATCCCCGGCACGCCCACCGCCCAGGTCACGGACCGCCTCAAGGAGGAGTTCCCCGAGGCCTCCCGAGGCAGGGGCCAGGTCGTGTTCACCACCGAGGACGGCTCCCCCCTGACCGACGCCCAGCGCGAGCAGATCACCGCCCTGCTGGACGACGTCGCCGAGCAGCCGGCCGTGGAGGGCGTCGTGGACCCGTTCGAGGCCCAGGCCCAGCGGGACGACGCCCGCACCCGGCTCGACGAGGGCCGCGCCGAGCTGGCCGACGGCGAGCAGCGCCTCGCGGACGGACGCCAGGAGATCGAGGACGGCCGGGCCGAGCTCGAGCGGCGCACGGCCGAGGCCGACGCGGGCGAGCAGCGCCTCGCCGAGGCCGCCGCCCAGCTGGACGAGGGGCAGGCCGCGCTCGACGCCGCGCGCGCCGACCTCGAGGAGCGTGGCCTGGAGGCCCTGCCGGCCGACGCCCTGGCCCCGCTCCGGGAGGCCGAGCAGAAGGTGGCCGACGGCCAGGAGCAACTCGACGCCGGCCGCGCCGAGCTCGAGGAGCAGGCGGAGCGTCTCGAGGCCGGCCAGGCCGAGATCGACGCACAGCGGCAGGAGCTCGAGGCCGGGCAGGCCGAGCTCGGCGACCGGTGGACCGAGCTCGAGGCCGGGCAGGCCGAGCTCGACGCCCAGGCCGAGCAGCTGGCCGCGGGCCGCGCCGAGCTCGAGCAGGCCCGGGACGCCGCGCTGGCCGAGGCCGAGGCCGCCGGCATCCCGGCGGAGCAGGTCGCCGCGCAGTTCGCCGACCAGGAGGCGCAGCTCGCCGCCGGCGAGGCACAGCTGGCGGCCGGTCAGGACCAGGCCGACGCCGCCCGCGCGCAGCTGGAGGCCGCCCAGGCCGAGGCCGACGCGGGCGCCGAACAGCTCGCGGCCGCCCAGGCCGAGGCCGACGACGGCGCCGCCCGACTCGCCGCCGGCCGGCAGCAGCTGCAGGAGTCCGAGGCCGAGCTCGAGGCCGGCCGCGAGCAGGTGGCCGCGGGACGGCAGCAGGCCCTGGACGCGGCCGAGGCCGAGCTCGACGCGCAGCAGCAGAAGATCGACGAGGGCCGGGCCGAGTACGAGCGCGGCGTCGCCGAGCTCGAGGACGGCCGGGCCCAGCTGGCCGCCGGCGCGGAGCGCCTGGACCAGGCCGAGGCCGACCTCGCCGACGGCCGCGCCGAGCTGGACGACGGCCGCGTCGAGGCCGAGCGCGGCGAGCGCACCCTGGCCCTCGCGGAGGACTTCCGCACCGTGTCCGAGGACGGCAGCACCGCCGTCGGGATCGTCACCTTCACCACGCCGACCCTGGACGTCACCGCCGAGGACAAGGAGGCGGTCACCGGCGCCCTCACCGGCGCGGACATCGACGGCGTCGCCGTGCATCCCTCCCAGGAGCTCAACGCCACCGTGCCCTCCCTGCTCGGCCCGGGCGAGGTCGTGGGCCTCGTGGTCGCCGCGATCGTGCTGGTGGTCATGCTCGGCACCCTCGTGGGCGCGGGTCTGCCGCTGGTCAACGCGCTGGTGGGCGTGGGCGTGGGCGCCGCCGGGGCGCTCGCGTTCTCCTCCGCCGTGGAGATGATCTCCGTGACCCCGGTGCTCGGGGTGATGCTGGGCCTGGCCGTGGGCATCGACTACGCGCTGTTCATCGTCAACCGGCACCGCCAGGAGCTGCGTCGCGGCACGGGCCTGCACGAGTCGATCGCGCTGGCCAACGGCACCTCCGGCAACGCCGTGGTGTTTGCCGGCATCACCGTGATCGTCGCCCTCGTGGGCCTGAACGTCACCGGCATCCCGTTCCTGGGCCTGATGGGCACCGTGGGCGCGGTCTGCGTGGCCGTGGCCGTGCTGGTGGCCGTCACCCTGACCCCGGCCCTGCTCTCCCTGGCCGGGATGCGGATCCTCTCGAAGAAGGAGCGGGCCCGCCTCGCCGACGAGGGTCCCGCCTCCGTCGCCGAGGGCTCCGCCGCCGTGCGCCGCGCCGGGCGCCGCTCGACCATGTCCACCCCGGCCGCGATCGCCTCGGCCCTGGCGGCCGTCGCCCTGCTGGTGCTCGTGGCCCTGCCGGTCGGCTCGATGCGCCTGGGCCTGCCGGACGGCGGGTCCGAGCCGGAGGGCTCCGACTCGCAGGTTGCGTACGAGCTCACCGCCGAGAAGTTCGGCGAGGGCTACAACGGCCCGCTCGTGGTGACCGTGGACCTGCCCGCCGGCCTGGACGAGGACGCGGCCGAGGACGCCCGCCTGGCGGTGGGCGAGCAGCTCGCCGGCCTCGAGCACGCGCACGCCGTGGTGCCCGCGGGCTTCAACGAGGACCGCACCGTCACCATGTTCCAGGTGCTGCCCGAGGAGGGCCCGAACTCCGTCTCCACCGAGGAGCTGGTGCGCGACCTGCGCGCCACCGAGCCGGCCGGCGAGGCCTCCAACCTCGGCGTGGCCGGCATGACCAGCGGGTTCATCGACGTCTCGGAGAAGCTCTCCGACGCCCTGCCCCTCTACCTGGGCGTGGTGGTGGGCCTGTCCCTGCTGATCATGGTGCTGGTGTTCCGCTCGATCCTGGTGCCGCTGATCGCCACCGGCGGGTTCGTGCTCTCCATGTTCGCCGCCATGGGCGGCGTGGTGGCCATCTACCAGTGGGGCTGGCTCGGCTCGGTGTTCGGGGTCCACAACCCCGGCCCCGTGCTCAGCTTCCTGCCGACCATCATGATCGGCGTGCTGTTCGGCCTGGCCATGGACTACCAGCTGTTCATCGCCTCCGGCATGCGCGAGGCCTACGCCCACGGCCTGCCCGCCCGCCAGGCCGTGCTGACCGGCCTGCGCTCGGGCCGGGCCGTCGTGATCGCCGCGGCGATCATCATGATCTCCGTGTTCGGCGGGTTCATCTTCGCCCACGACGCGATGATCCGCCCGATGGGCTTCGGCCTGGCCTTCGGCGTGCTGCTGGACGCGTTCGTGGTGCGCCTGCTCCTGATGCCGGCGCTGATGCACCTGCTCGGCGAGAAGGCGTGGTGGCTGCCGCGCTGGCTCGACCGGATCATGCCGGACGTGGACGTGGAGGGCGCCCAGCTCGAGCGCGCCCACGCCCCGGCGCAGCCCTCCGTCCCCGCCCCGGACGGCGGCGCCCACCGGGCCTGACCGCCCCCGACTGATGCCCGCCCCCGGCCCCGATCGGCCGGGGGCGGGCGTCTATCCTGGGCGGATGCGTCCCACCGCCTTCTCCCCCGCCGCCGGCTCGCCCGTCCTCGTCCTGCTCGAGACGGACGCGGACGGCGCCCCCGCCCCGCGGCTCGCGGACCCGGCCGTCCCGCACCTGAGCGTCACGGACCAGGGGGTCACGCGCGGCGACGGCATCTTCGAGACGGCGCTCGCCGTCGCCGACGGGCTCGGGACCCTGCGCATGCGCAAGCTCGGAGCCCACCTCGGCCGGCTGGCCGCGTCCGCCGCCGCCCTGCAGCTGGCCGCCCCCGAGGCGGCGGCGTGGGAGGCCGCCGTCGCGCTCGGCCTGCGGGCGTTCACCGAGGCCAACGACGTCGCGCCCGGGGACCGTCTCGCCGTGCGCCTGACCGTCACCCGCGGCCCGGACGCGGCTCCCGGCGCGGTGCCCACGCCCACCGCGTGGGCGCTGCTGAGCCCGGCCCCGGCGATCCAGGACGAGGAGCGGCAGCGGGGGCTGCGGGTGCTGCTGCTGGACCGCGGCATCGACTCGCAGGCCCCCGAGCGCTCCCCGTGGCTGCTCACCGGCGCGAAGACCCTCTCCTACGCCGTGAACATGGCCGCCCTGCGCTACGCCCGCGCGCACGGCGCCGACGACGTCGTCTTCACCAGCGCGGACGGCTACCTGCTCGAGGGCCCCACCTCCACGGTGCTGATCGTGCGCACCGGGGAGGACGGCGTCCGCCGCCTCCTCACCCCGCTGCGCCAGAAGGGCATCCTCGCCGGCACGTCGCAGGCCGTGATCTTCGCGGCCGCCCACGCGGACGGCTGGGAGCTCGGCTACGGCCCGCTCGTCCCGGCGGACCTCCAGGGCGCCGAGGGCGTCTGGCTCGTCTCCTCGGTGCGCGGCGTCCTGCCGGTGCGCGCCGTCGACGGCGTCGAGATCCCCGTGGACCACGAGCTCACCGGCATGCTGCAGGCCCATCTGGACGCCGACGGCGACCCCGGCCGGCACGTCAGCGGCGACCCGGTGCCCACCGCGGGCTAGGCTGGGGACCGGCCCGTCCGGCGTCGTCGGCCGCGGCCGCAACCGCACGTGAGATCCCCGACCACGGAAGGCGCACCATGAACACGCTCGCCCAGAAGGCCCTGTCCGCCGGCATCACGCTGGTCGGCGGCATCGTCGGCTCCCGCGTGGTCGCGGGCGGCTGGCGGCTCGTCACCGGCCACAGCGCCCCGGACGACGCGGCCGACGAGACGCTGCCCCTCGTCGAGGCCCTGTCCTTCGCGTTCATCTCCGCGGGCGTCGCGGCGCTGCTGAAGGTCGCCGGCCAGCGCGGCGCCGGCGCCGCGATCCGCAAGGTGTCCGAGTCCACCGCGCACCGCGTGGACCACGAGGTCTGAGCCGCCCCGCCACCACCACGACGACGGCCGCCGCCCGGAGGGATCCGGACGGCGGCCGTCGTGCTGTGCGGGGTGGTGTCAGCGGCGCCCGCGCGGCCGGGCGCCGGCGCGGCGCGGCCCGGGGTCCGCCGGGGGCTCGGCGCGACGGACGACGGCGGCCAGCTCGTCCCGGTGCAACAGCTCACGGCGGGCGTGCTTGGTGCGGTAGCCCGTACGGCCCACCAGGTGGGAGGCCACCGGGGCCGTGACCATCTGGGTGACCCACGCCAGCAACAGCACGGGCAGCCACACCCACGACCGCCACTCGATCGCCAGCCCGGCGAGCATGAGCAGCAGGCCGAGGACCTGCGGCTTGGCGGCGGCGTGCATGCGGGCCAGCAGGTCCGGGAGCACGAACAGGCCCACGCCGGCCACCAGGGAGAAGAAGGCGCCGCTGACGAGCAGGAACGCGGCCAGCCAGTCCAGGAGCGTGGCGGTGTCGGTCATCGGCCCTCCTCCCCGCCCGGCACGTCCGTGGTGCCGGGCACGCGCGCCTGGTCCTCGAGCGAGTGGTCCGGGCGCCGGTCCTCCGCGAAGCGCGCCACCGTCACCGAGCCGACGAAGCCGACGGCGGCGGCCAGCACCACGAGGACCACGTGGTGGGTGTGGCGGTGCACGGCCATCTCCAGGACGAGCATCCCGGAGAACACCACGAGCAGCACGTCCGTGGCGACCGCCCGGTCCAGCAGCGAGGGGCCGCGCACGATCCGGTAGAGCGCACCGACGGCGCCGACCACGAGCAGCGCCCCGCCGGCCCACGTGGCCAGGTCCATGGGGTCCATCAGGCCTCCTCCTTCGGGGGGCGGGCGGCGGGGGGCGCCGAACTCGGGAAGCGGCGGACCAGCTCGAGGTCCTCACGCGTGCCGACGGCGCGGATGATGCCCGCCTCCACGTCGAGGGCCTTGGCGCGGAAGCCCGCCACGTCCTCGTCCGTGGTCGCGTCGAGCACGTGCAGGTACAGGACGGAGCGGACCCGGTCCACGTCCAGCACGATCGAGCCCGGCACCAGGGCCAGGGCGTGGCTGACGAGCGTGATGATGAGGTCGTCGTGGCTGCGCAGCGGGACGCCCACGATCGAGCCGCGGGCGCGGCGGCCACGCAGCAGCACCGTCCCGGTCACGTTGACTGAGGCGCGCACGACGTCGACGAGGAACCGCACCGTGAACACGAGGGACCACCAGGGGTTCAGACGGCCGCTGAACGGGATGCTCGGCATCGGGAAGAGCCCGATGATCAGCAGCGCGAAGGCGAGGCCGGTCAGGGCCACGTGCGGAGCGAAGTCCTGCCACAGGGCGCACCACACGGCCACCATCACGAGGATCAGCGGCCACTGGGCCACGATGCCCCGGATCCGGTCGGGGCGCACCACGCCGCGGCGGGCGGAGTCACTTCCGGGCATCGTGCACCTCCGTCGGGTCGACGCTGAGGGTGGCCGCGGCCCGCTCGGCCGCGGCGTCGTCGAGCACCGCCGCGATGTAGGGCGAGCGGTCGAGCATGTCCGTGGCGGCCTCGTCGGCCAGGGCGAACAGCGGACCGGCGGCCACCGTGAACACCAGCGTCAGGCCCACGAGCGCCGTGGTGGGCAGCACGAGGCCCGGCTCGAGCGGGCGGGGGCGCTCGCCACGGGCGACGGCCCGCTCGTAGGCGGCCACGAGCTGGGCGGGCGGGTGCTCCACGTCCTCGACGCGGCGCCAGAACGCGCGGGTCCACACGCGCACCACCACGAGCAGGGTCAGCAGGGACACGAGCAGGGACACGCCCACCAGCGTGTAGGCCAGGGGCGTGGCCTGCTCGACGCCGCCGCGCAGCAGGCCGACCTTGCCGAGGAAGCCGGAGAACGGCGGGATGCCGCCGAGGTTGAGCGCGGGCACGAGGAACAGGACGCTCACGAACGGGGAGACCTTCGCCAGGGACCCGAGGCGGTCGATGTTCGCGGTGCCGGCGCGGTTCTCGATCAGGCCCGTGACGAGGAAGAGCGCGGTCTGCACGGTGATGTGATGGGCCACGTAGTACACGGTGGCCGCCAGCCCCGCCTCCGTGGCCAGGCCCAGGCCGAAGATCATGTAGCCGATGTGGGAGACGAGGATGAAGGACAGGATGCGCTTGATGTCCGTCTGGGCCAGCGCGCCGAGGATGCCCACCACCATGGTCAGCGCGGCCACCACGAGCAGGAGCGCGTTGACGTGCTCCCCCGGGAAGAGCAGCGTCTCGGTGCGGATCATCGCGTACACGCCCACCTTGGTGAGCAGGCCCGCGAACACCGCGGTCACCGGGGCGGGCGCGGTGGGGTACGAGTCCGGCAGCCAGAAGGACAGCGGGAACACGGCCGCCTTGATGCCGAAGCCCACCAGGAGCAGCACGTGCAGGACCATCTGCACGTCGGTGGGCAGCTCGCCCAGCTTCACGGCCAGGTCCGCCATGTTCACGGTGCCGGTGGCCGCGTAGATCATCGCGATCGCGATCAGGAACACCACCGAGGAGAGCACGGAGACCACCACGTAGGTGATGCCCGCGCGGATGCGCTGGGCGGTGCCCCCCATGGTCAGCAGCACGTAGGAGGACGTCAGGAGGATCTCGAAGCCCACGTAGAGGTTGAACAGGTCGCCGGCGAGGAACGCGTTGGACACGCCCGCCACGAGGATCAGGAACGTGGGGTGGAAGATCGAGACCGGCCCACCCTCGTCCCGGTTGATCAGCCCCTGCGCCGAGGCGTACAGCAGCACCGCCAGGGTGATCAGCGCCGACACCACGAGCATGAGGGCCGAGAGCCGATCCACCACGAGGCTGATGCCCAGCGGGGCCGGCCAGCCGCCGAGGTGGACGGCCGCGACCCCGGTGTCCCAGACCGCGGCCAGCAGCAGCGCGTCCAGCACGAGGGTGAGCACGAGCGCGGAGACCGTGACGGTGATCTGCGCGCGGGGGCGGCGCACGAGCATGAAGGTCACGGCCGCGCCCAGCACGGGCAGCATGACGGCCAGCGGGGCCAGGTCGGTCAGGGGGACGGAACCGATGCTCATGCGCGCTCCCCGCCCTCGGGACGGCGGCCGCGGGACGCTGCCCCGGATCCGGTGGGCGCCTGGGGGGCGGGCGTGGCGTGCTGCACCTGGGGCCGTGCCTCCGTCGCGTGCTCGTAGTGGGCGTTGGGGTCCGCGGCGTCGTCCAGGAACTCGGAGGACTCCTCCACGAGCTCCGCGTCGTCCTCCGCGTCCCAGGCGGGCATCCGGGCGATCTTGACGTCCTCCGCGTCCACCTCGACCTCGTCCTCGCGGACGAGCAGCCACGAGCGGTAGATCATGGCGGTCAGGAACGCGACCACGGCGAAGCCGATCACGATCGCGGTGAGGATCAGCGCCTGCGGCAGCGTGTCCGCGTACTCGTGCGGGTCCCGTCCGCGCACGAACAGCGGGGCCAGGCCCGTGCCGCCCGAGGAGAGGAACAGCAGCATGATGGCGCCGTTGTTGATCAGCACGATGCCGAGCAGGATGCGCGTCAGGCTGCGCTCGAGCACCAGGTAGATCCCCCCGGCGAACATCACGCCCATCGCCAGGAGCAGGGCCAGGTCGACGGTCATCATCGGGCGGCCTCCGGGGCGTCGGGGGTGGACGGGGTGGGCATGCGCGGATGACGACGGCGGGCCGCGGCGCGCAGGCGGGCGCGGCGGGCCTCCTCGCCCCGGCGGTCCACCTCACCGCCGAGCGAGCGCAGCACGTCGATCACGAGCCCGACCACCACGAGGTACACGCCGATGTCGAACGCCGTGGCCGAGACCAGCTTGAGGGCGTCGCCGAACAGCGGCAGGTCGGTGAACTCCACCACATAGGACTGCAGGATCTGCCCGCCGAAGAAGAGCGGGGCGATCCCGGTGAGCGTGGCGATCGCCAGGCCCAGGCCGATCATGGGCCCGGCCGGGATCACGGAGGCCTCCTGCAGCTCGTACCGGCCGCCGGCGAGGAAGCGCAGCGTGAGGGCCAGGCCTGCGAGCAGGCCGCCGGCGAAGCCGCCGCCGGGGGTGTTGTGCCCGGCCAGCAGCAGGTAGACGGAGAGCAGCATCATGATCGGGAACATGAAGCGGGTGACGACCTCGAGGATGATCGAGCGCCGCTCGGGGGCCATCGTGTGGCCGGCCACGAGCCACTGGCCCTTGCGATCGTCCACAGCGAAGCTGCGCACGACGGACAGCTCGCGGGCCCCGAGCGAGGAGTCGGCGCCGAAGTCGCCGACGGAGCCGGGGGCGACGTCGTCGATGCTGCGGGTGCGCCCGTCGCGGTGCTGCAGGAAGATCAGGGAGGCCACGCCGGTGGCCGCGGCGGCCAGCACCGTGATCTCGCCCCACGTGTCCCACGCGCGGATGTCCACGAGGGTGACGTTCACGGCGTTCGTGCCGTAGCCGTCCGTGTAGGCGAGCTCCGGCATGGGCAGCGAGATCCGCTCCGCCGTGCGGGCGGCCAGCGCGGTGGCGGCGATCCACATCATGGTCAGGGCGAAGCCGCCGGCGACCGCCATGCGGGCGATCCGCCGCGAGCCGGTGCGGCGGTCGTACCAGTCCGGCGGCAGCACGCGCAGGCCCAGGATGAGGGTGACCAGGATGATGGTCTCCACGAGCACCTGGGTGATCGCGAGGTCCGGGGCGCCGCGCATCGCGAACAGGGCGGCGGCGCCGTAGCCGGTCACGGACACCAGCATGATCGCCTTGAAGCGGCGGCGCGCGCGGACGGCGAAGACGGTGGCGACGGCGATCATCAGCACCACGACCAGCTGCGCCGGGGTCTGGAACCAGGCGACGTCCGCGGAGAGGAACGAGGTGGCCAGCGTGCGCTCGCTGCGCCCCACGGGGAAGAGCAGGAACGCGGCCGGCAGCAGGAACGCGGTGGCCAGGATGATGCCCAGGTAGCGGCGCAGGGAGCCGGTCTGGGTGCGCCCCGTGACCCAGATGGCGACCTCGTCGAGGGCGCCGGTGATCTTCCGGTACGTGCGCAGGGCGTCGACCGGGAACTCGACGCGGCGCTGGAACGCCTCGACTCCCGGCCGGCCGAGGGCGAGCAGCGCGCCGAGCACCCAGATCCCCGCGGAGAGGGCGAGGATGGGCGTCCAGCCGTGCCACAGGGCCAGGTAGGCCGGCGCCTCCTCCGGGTCCAGCGGCGGCAGGGAGCCCGTGTGGGCGGTGATGATCCCCTCCACCGGGCCGGGCAGGAAGGCGAGCACCAGGCCGGCGAGCGCGAGCAGCGCGGCCGGGGCCAGCTCGAGGGTGGTGACGCGGGTGTGGAAGCGCGTGACGGGGACCGCGGCCCCCTCCTCGTCCCGCTTGGCGGCGAACGAGCCCCACAGGAACCGCCACGTGTAGGCGAAGGTGAGCACCGAGCCCACGGTCATGAGCACGAGCGGCGTCCAGCCCCACACGTCCGCGTGCGCCACGCCGTGGGCGGCCAGGCCCTCCAGGACGGACTCCTTGGCCACGAAGCCGAACAGCGGAGGCAGGCCGGCCATGGACAGGCCCGCCACCACGGCGACGGCGGCCAGGGCCGGGTGGCGGCGGCCGATCCCGGAGAGCTGGCGCAGATCGCGCGTGCCGGCCTCGTGGTCGATGATGCCGACCACCATGAACAGGGGGGCCTTGAACACCGCGTGGGCCAGGAGCATGGCGAGGCCGGCCATGGCGGCGTCGCGGGTGCCCAGCCCGTTGGCCACCATGAGGAAGCCGAGCTGGGAGACCGTGCCGTACGCGAGGACGAGCTTGATGTCTGTCTGCCGCAGGGCGCGCCAGCCGCCGAGCAGCAGGGTCCACAGACCCACGCCGATCACGAGGACCTGCCACATGGCGAGGCCGTGGAACTCCGGGGCCAGGCGGGCCACGAGGAAGACGCCGGCCTTCACCATGGCCGCCGCGTGCAGGTACGCGGACACGGGGGTCGGCGCGGCCATCGCGCCCGGCAGCCAGAAGTGGAAGGGGGCCTGGGCGGACTTCGTGAGGGCGCCGATCAGCACCAGGGCGACGGCGACCTCGAGCAGCCCGCGCAGCCCGGCGTCGGCCATGAGGGCGGGGGCGGCCTCGAGGACCCCGGAGATCCGCCAGGACCCGGCGAAGTGGGCCAGCATGATCAGGCCCGCGAGCATGGCCAGGCCGCCGAACGTGGTGACGATCAGGGCGGTGATGGCGGAGCGGCGGGCGAAGATGCGGTGGCCCGAGTAGCCGATCAGCAGGAAGGACAGGACAGACGTGATCTCCCAGAAGGTGTAGAGCACCATCAGGTCGTCCGTGGTGACGAGCCCGAACATCGCGCCGGCGAACGCCAGCAGCTGCCCGCCGAACACCGCGTTGCGCGGCTCGTGCTCCCGGAAGTAGCGGGCGCAGTAGGCCAGGACCAGCGCGCCGACTCCCAGCACGATCAGGGACATGAACGCGGCCAGCACGTCCATGCGGAACGCGAGCTCGGTCTCGAGGTACGGCACCCACGGCACGGCGCGGTCCAGGCGCGCCGCCGAGGCCGGGACCGGCCGGCCGGCGTCGAGCGCCTCCTGCAGCGCGAACACGTGCGGCAGCTGAGTGAGCAGCCAAACGAAGCCCGCCGCGGGAGCGGCGGCGAGCAGATAGAACCCCTGACGTCCCGTCCACCGGAAGAGCACCGGGGCGGCGAGCGCGACGACGAAGAGCGCGGTCAGGATGACGAGCATGCGGTCCCTTCGTCAGGCACGGGCGAGGGTCCGGTCCAGCCTAACGGAGGGATGCGCCCCACCCGGGGTCAGCGGACCGATTCCGCGCTCCGCGTGATCGGCTCCGTGACCCGGGCGAACAGCAGCCCACCGGCCACGAGCACGACGGCGATCACGGGGATGACCACCCGGTTGTCCGGGTGCAGGGCGAGCGCGAGCGTCACGAGCGCGGGCGTGATGAACCCGACCGCGCGGCCCGTGGTGGCGTACAGCCCGAACACCTCGCCAGCCGTCCGCGGCGTGGTGAGCCGGCCCAGGAACGCGCGCGAGGCCGACTGCACCGGGCCCACGAACAGGCACAGCGCCAGCCCGCCGACCCAGAACGCGAGGGTGCCCGAGGCGAAGAACAGCGCCCCGGCCACGAGGACCATGGCGGCCAGCGAACCGAGGATCACCCGGCGCGGACCGACCGCGTCGTCGAGCCGCCCGCCCACGAAGGCGCCCAGGGCGGCCACCACGTTGGCCGCGATCGCGAACAGGATCACGTCCGAGGCCGCCAGCCCGTAGACCGTGGTGCCCAGGATGGCGCCGTAGACGAACACCGCGCCCACGCCGTCGCGGAACACCGCCGAGGCCACGAGGAACCACAGCGTGTTCCGGTCCTCGCGCCACATCCGGGCCAGCGTGGCCCCCAGCTCGCGGTAGGAGCCCAGCACCGACTCACGGCGCGGCCCGCCGTCCGCCGCCGGGGCGGGGGCCGGGTCCGGCACGGCCACCAGCACGGGGATCGCGAACACGAGGAACCACGCGGCGGCCACGAGCGCGACCACCCGGATGTTCAGCGCCGCGTCCTCCGTGACGCCGAACCAGTGCGCGTCCCCCGAGACGAAGCCCACGAACACGATCAGGAGCAGCAGGATGCCGCCGAGATAGCCCGCGCCCCAGCCGATGCCCGAGATCCGGCCGATCGTGGCCGGCGTCGAGATGTGCACGAGGATCGCGTTGACCTGCACCTCCGCGAACTCGAAGAACACCGTGCCCAGGGCGATCAGGGTGACGCCCAGCAGCAGCGAGGACTCCTCCGGGGTGACCCAGAAGCAGGCCGCGGTGCACGCGATCACGGCGCCCGTGGTCAGCCCCAGCCCTCGCCGGCGCCGTCCCGCGCCGTCCGCCCGACGCCCCAGCACGGGCGCGGTGACCGCGATGACGACGCCGGCCACCGCCATCGCCGTCGAGAGCCAGGCCGTGCCCCGCTCGTCCGGCCCGAACGCGTCCGAGGCCAGGTAGGTGCCGAACACGAAGGTGACCATGACCGCGTTGAACGCGGCCGAGCCCCAGTCCCACAGCGCCCACGCGGCCACCTGGCGGCGCGGGGCGGCGGAGGCGACCGGCGGGAGCGCGACGTCGGTCATCGCTCGATGCGGGTGAGATGGAAGTCGCGGTGCGCCCGGGAGGCCGTGGGCCCGCGCTGACCCTGGTACCGGTTCTGGTTGGCCCCGGTGCCGTACGGCGACTGGGCCGACGAGGAGAGCCGGAAGAAGCACAGCTGGCCGATCTTCATCCCCGGCCACAGCGTGATGGGCAGCGTGGCCACGTTGGACAGCTCGAGCGTGACGTGCCCGGAGAACCCGGGGTCGATGAACCCGGCGGTCGAGTGCGTCAGCAGGCCCAGCCGCCCCAGCGAGGACTTGCCCTCGAGGCGGGCGGCGAGGTCGTCCGGCAGCGTGACCTGCTCATAGGTGGAGCCGAGCACGAACTCCCCCGGGTGCAGGATGAACGCCTCGTCCGGGTCCACCTCCACCAGCCGGGTCAGCTCGTCCTGCTCCTGGCGCGGGTCGATGTGCGCGTACCGGTGGTTGTCGAAGAGCCGGAAGAACCGGTCCAGGCGCACGTCCACGGACGCGGGCTGGACCATCGCCGGGTCGAGGGGGTCCAGGCCCACGCGCCCGGAGTCGAGCTCGGCGCGGATGTCGCGGTCGGAGAGCAGCACGGCTCAGTCCATTCGCACGACGACGGCCAGCGGGGTGCGCTCGCGGCCCTGGCCCAGCGGGTTGTCCGCGAAGGCGGCCTCGAGGACGGCGGCCGACGCGGCCGTGTCCTTGCCGAGGGCGTTGCGGCCGATGTCGTTGGCGTCCATCACGACGGTGCCGGCGAAGGAGGCCTTCGCCCAGGCCGGGATGTCCGCCGCCCGGATCATCGCCGAGACCTCGGCGGCCACCCGGTCCGGCTCGGCCGGGGGCAGCTTGGCCGAGACGTTGGCCGGGAACGTGGAGTAGGTGGTGGGCCCGTCGATCGCGCGGACGTTGCCGCCCACCACGTTGTAGAACACACCGCGCTTGCCGGCGACCTTGCCGGCGGCGCCGGCGGCCGCGGAGAGCACGATGCGCGGCAGGCCGGCCTCCTGGATGGCCAGCTGCATGGTGGTGGGATCGCCCAGGCCGATGCCCGCGGGCGTGCGGGTGACCAGGCGGGAGAGGACGCGGGCGGCCACGGAGGGGCGGACCTCCCACGTGTAGTAGGAGCGACCCTGGGTGATGGCCACGATCTTCTCGGACACGGAGAAGTGCCACGGGGCGTCCTGCGGCATCGCGTCCGCGGGCAGGTCGCGGAAGAAGTCCTCGATCTCGCCGCGCAGGTAGGCCTGCAGGTCCGTGTCCCGGTCCACCAGGCCGGTCTGCACCGGGAAGCGGCGGTAGCGGCGGCCGTCCTCGGCGGAGACCAGGTCGAGCTCCTTGCCCGGGTTCGGCTCGTGGTCCGGCTTGGCCGGCGCCGGGGCGGCCGCGGCCTCGTCGACCGCGGCGGCGGGGCTGGCCGGGGCGGCGTCGGGGTCCACGGCGTCGCGCAGCCACAGCTCGAGGTTCAGCAGACGCCAGAAGCGCTCGGGGTCGTGCCGGCGCGGGTGGGCGAGGAAGTCCTCGAACAGCGCGCGGACGGTGGGCGCGTCGGCGTACGGGCGGGCGGCGAACGAGTCGGAGGCGAACACCTCGCGGACCGGCTCGCGCAGGGCGAGCAGCAGGCCGGCCGCGGCGTCGTCGTCCGCGTGGCGGGCCGGCGGGAGGACGGCGTCCACCAGGCCGGCGAGCCGCCCGCGCGGCACGCCGCGATCGGCGGGGCGCTCGTCCGCGTGGGCGTCGACGAAGGCCGAGTTCAGCAGCGCCTCGACGGGCACGTCGGCGCGCTCGCGGGAGTCGGCCAGGCGGGCGGCGACGTCGCGGCGGGTCGCGGTCAGGGTGCGCGCGGCACCGCGCAGGCCGCGGGACGCGTCGGCGGCCGAAGGCGTCGGGGCGGGGCGGCCGCACACGTGCGCGGTCGAGGCCAGGGGGCCGCCGTGGGCGCGGATCGCGGCGCGGACCGACTCGAGGTCGGCGACCGGGGACGGCGTCGCGGCGGGGGCCAGCGGTGCGGGCCGGGGACCGCCGACGAGGAAGGGGCGGTCCGCCTCCCCGAACGCGAGGTAGCGGTACACCGCCGCGTCGTCGGGGCGGGCGGGGACCTGGGCCGCGTCGGCCGTGGTGTCGCGCATGGGACGTCCTTCCGGGACAGGGGCTGCCGGACGCGTCCGGCCGCGGCCGGGCGCGGTTCGGACTCTACCAGCGGCCCCCGGCGCGCTTTCGTTCGGGAAACGGCGGCCCCTGGTGCGCTTTCGTTCGGGAAACGGCGTGGCCGGCCGCTGGCGCGCGGGTGCGGCCCTGACCATCCGCGGGGAGTTCTCCATCGTGATCGCCGGGCCGGTGCTCACGCGGTACGCGGACGCGTTCGGTCGCTCGCGCGCCCGGGCGGCGACGCGGCGGGTGCGGGCGCGCGAGGTCGCCGCAGCGGACCCGGTGCACTGACGTACGGGTCCGCGGGGCTCAATGACGACGCGGGGCCGGTCGCACGGCCGGGCTGGTGTATGGTGGTGCCCGCGCCGCAGGCGGAAGCCGAGCGGTTGCGCGGGCGTAGCTCAATGGTAGAGCGCTTGCTTCCCAAGCAAGATACGCGGGTTCGATTCCCGTCGCCCGCTCCACACCACGACGACGGCCCCGGGCCCCTCACGCGAGGGACCCGGGGCCGTGTCGGTCCACGTCGCCCCGCCACGGCCGCACCGGGAACGCAAGACGTCGGAATGCGGCCACATTCCGGCGTCATGGCGACCGCTGGCGTTCCAGGTCGACGTGCGGGGTCCCGCTCCCCTCAACGGCCCGCGCGGATCTCGCGCAGCCGGCGTTCCAGGTCGACCGGCAGGTCCGCGGCGAAGCGCGGGTCGAGGTCGGGCCCGGCGTCCGCCAGCCGGTAGACGCCGTCGGCGCGGTCGAGGAACCCGTAGTCCACGAGTTCGCGACGCAGCGTGGCCACGTCCTCGTGGGCGGGGCGCAGCAGGTCGTTGACCTCGGCCTCCGCGTAGGCGCGGCCCGCTCTGAAGCGACGCAGCAGCTCGAGAAGGACGGCCACCCGCGGCTTGCGACGCGCAGGGATGGAGCGCAGCCGGTCCCCGTCGAAGAAGCGGGCGAGCACGGTCGCGTGGTAGCGCTCGGCGGACTGCCACTCGTCGGCGAGGGCCGCCGCCGCGGCGGTGTACCGCTCACCGGTGACGGCCATGCGGGCGCGGATCAGGGTCTTGAGGTCGGACTGACGGGTCATGGTGCATCCTCGCCGGCGCGCTCCCGGCCATGCCGCGCCGCGGGTCGGGGACGACGTCCGTCGCGTGCGGGTGGGCCCGAGGATCCGCTCCCCTTCGCGCCGGGCTGCAGGGCCCTGCCGCGCGGGGCCGGGCCGCGTGGCGCGCTCGGCGGTGGGCGCCGCCGTCGTGATCCAGGCTAGCCGACGCCCGCGGCGTAGGATCGCGCCATGCACCTGACCCCGCCGCGGACCGCCCCACCCCGACCCGTGGAGGCCCGTCCGTGACCCAGGTGCTCTCCGGCTTCGCGGTCGTGTGGGTGATCATCCTCGTGGGCGTCCTGGTGGGGCGCACGGGGGTGCTCGGCGAGCACGGCCGCACCGTGCTCTCCCGCGCGGCGTTCTTCATCGGCAACCCGGCGCTGCTGTTCGTCACGCTCTCCCGCGCGGACGTGGGCGCCGTGCTGGGCCCCCAGCTGTGGGTGGCCACGCTGTCCGCGTTCACCGCGGCCGCACTGTACCTCGCGGTGACGGTCCCGCTGCTGAAGGGCAGGTCGGCCTCGGAGCGGATCATGTCCGCGCTCAGCGCCTCGCTCGTGAACTCGGCGAACCTCGGCATCCCCATCGCGGCCTACGTCCTCGGCGACGCCGCCCTGGCCGCCCCGGCGCTCATCTTCCAGCTGGCGATCTACACGCCGCTCTACGTGGCCGCGATGGACGCCGCCACCGCGCGCGAGGTCCGGCGACGCACGACGGCGGGCCGGCGCCGGGCGGTGCGCCGCTCCCCCGGGCGCGCCGTGGCCGACCAGGTCCGCCACACGGTCACCAACCCCCTGATCCTGGGCTCGGTGGCCGGCCTGGTCTTCTCCCTCACCGGCTGGTCGTTGCCGGGCCCCCTCATGGAGTCCGTGGAGCTCATCGGCGGGCTGTCCATCCCGGCGATGCTCCTGGCGTTCGGCATGTCGCTGGTCGGCTCGCGGCCGCTCGAGCGGGCCGGCGGGCGACGCGCGGACGTGCTGCTCGCCTCGGCGGTGAAGCTGGTGGTGCATCCGCTGCTGGCCTGGCTGCTCGCGCAGTTCGTGTTCGGCCTGGATGCGCGGCACGTGTTCGTCGCCGTCGTCCTGGCCTCCCTGCCGACCGCACAGAACGTGTTCGTCACCGCCGTGCGCTACGACACGGGCCTGCGCGTCTCGAAGGACACGATCCTGGTCACCACGATCGTCGCGATCCCGGCGATGATCGCCGTCGCCCTGCTGCTGGCCTGAGGCCGACGACGGCGGCGCCCGGCCCGGTGTCACGCGCCGGACGCCTCGCCGCGGCTCAGACGTCCCGGCGGATCAGCTCGTCCAGCCCCGTGGGCGAGAGCAGGTACGGGGCGACCTCGAGCACGGTGCGCGCCCCCGTCTCCCCCTGGGCCTTCAGGCGCGCGGCGGCACGGCCGTAGGCGACCTGCGCGGCGGCGGTGAAGTCGGGGTTGGACTCCAGCTCCAGCACGAACTCGACAGCGCTGCGCGAGCCGCCGAGGTCGCCCGAGGTGACGACGTGGCCGCCGTGCGGCATGCCCTGGTGGTCGCGCTCGAACTCCTCCTCGGAGATGAAGTGCACGGTGGTCTCGTACGGGGCGAAGTAGTCGGGCATCGTGGTGATGGCCTCGGTGATGGCCGCGTGGTCGGCCTCGTCGGCCACCACGTAGCACTCACGCACGTGCGCGGAGGCGCCGGTGATCTCGGCGCCCCGTCCGGCGCGGGCCTCGGCGATCGCCTCCTCGCTGGGGATCGTGTACTGCACGCCGCGCCGCACGCCGGGGACCCGCCGGACGGCGTCGGAATGGCCCTGCGAGAGGCCCTTGCCCCAGAACGTGTTCTGCTGCGGCTGCGGGAACAGCGCCGCACCCAGCACCCGGTTCAGCGAGAACAGGCCCGGGTCCCAGCCGGTGGAGATCATCGCCACGTGCCCGCCCTCCCGGGCCGCGGCGTCCATCTCGGCGCGGTGCCGCGGGATGAGCTGGTGGTTGTCGTAGGTGTCCACGGTGGTGAAGTGCCGCGCGTAGCCGGCCGCCTGCTCGGGGATGTCCGTGGCGCTGCCGAGGCAGAGGAACAGCACGTCGATCTCCCCGGCGTGCTCGGCGGCCCGCTCCGCCGGGAGCACGGGCGTGTCCGTGTCCAGGCCGGTGCGGCGCGAGAAGATGCCCACCAGCTCCATGTCCGGCTGGAGCTTCACGAGCTTCTCCACACTGCGGCCGAGGTTCCCGTATCCGACGATGCCGGCGCGGATGGTCATGTGCGTCCTCCTGGTGGGGTCGTGGTCAGGTCGGTCCCGCCAGCCTAGGCCCGGCGCCGCGGGGCGCCGAGTCCGCCCGCCGGACCGCGCAGCAGGAGCACGACGACGGCGACCAGCCCCGCCAACGCCAGCACGCTGACCACGTAGATCGGCCAGGCCCACGGGCTGTGGTCGCCCCCGCCGATGCCGTAGGCGTCCGCGAGCGCCATGCCCGGCCCGAACGAGGCCATGAAGTAGGCCGGGGACGCGGCGACGAGCGAGGCGAGGCCCAGGGCGAGGACCGCCAGCGGGTCGACCTCCTCGCGACGCCACGTGAGGAACCACAGGATCGCGGCCACACCGAGCCCGGCCGCCAGGATCACGGCCGGAAGGACGAAGGGGACGCCGAGCTGGCCCGCCGCGCTCAGGTCCGCGTAGATCCTCCCGAGGCCGCGGTCGCCGGGCGCGGCGGCCAACGGGTTGAGGACGAACACCTGCAGGGCCGCGAGCGCCGCGACGGCCGCGACGACGCCCGGGACCACCGCACCCGCGGCGAGCCGCACCCAGCCGGGCCGGTCGGGCAGGGCGAGGGGCGCCGTCGTCGGGCGGGGCCGGGCGGGGCGGGAGGACGCGGCGGGGCGACGGGCGGAAGGGGACATGCGGCCAGGCTAACCGCTCGCCTCCGCTGCGGACACGAGAGCCTCCGGCGCCGTTTCGTCAACGACAGCGGCTGTGGAGGCTCCTGCGCCCCCGCCGTCTCGTCGACGAGCGCGGCGGGTGAGGTCAGCGCACGCCGGCGCCGGAGAGGGTCTTGGCCCAGGCCTCGATGGCGTCCCAGTCGCGGAAGTCGCCGTAGTGCTCGTTGCGGGAGAGCTTGAGCTTGAGCTTCTCCAGCCGGCCCAGGCGCTCCTCGACGAGCGCCCCGCGGAAGTACGCCACCTCGCGCGGGCCGTAGGACTCGAGCTTCTCCCGCACCGGCCGGGCCAGCTCGGGCGCGCCGCCCGAGGCCAGGATCACGAGCGGCAGGTCCGCCAGCTCGGCCCGACGGGTGTCGAGGAACGCCCGGGCGTCGGCGGCGAGCGAGCCCGTGTAGACCGGGGCCGCGACGATCACCGCGTCCGCCGTGGCCAGCCACGCGGCGGCGCCCTCGACGTCCTCCACCACGGTCGGGACGGCCTGCGACGTGCGCAGCACCTCCGCGACACGCTCGGCGATCTCTCGCGTGGATCCGTGGGCGGACGAGGTGACGATGAGCGTGGTCATGGTGGGGCGCAGCCTTCGGGGTCGGGGGCGGACGACGCGCTCAGTGTATCCCGCGCAGGTCCAGGTCCAGGCGGGTCTCGGCGCCCTCCGGGGCCCGGTCCGGGGTGTGCACCGTGACCGGGATGCCCCAGTCCTGCTGGTACAGGTGGCAGGCGGCGTGGTCCGGGATGGGCTGCCCCTTCTCCCCGTCGCACGCGGCGGCCCGGGCGGTGATGTGCAGGACGCCCTCCTCGACCTCGGGGTTCAGCCGCAGCGTCCGGTGCAGCCCCGTGGACGTGCCGGCGCCCTCGAGCAGCAGCTCCTCCGGGGAGGAGGAGATCTTCAGCTGCGTGGGGTCGCCCCAGCGGTCGTCCAGCTTCTGCCCCGTGGGCGCGGCGAAGCCGATCGTCAGGTCCAGGTCGCCGGCCACCACCGGGGTGCGGGGACGCTGCGTCTGCCGCGCGCCCTCGTCCACGGTGAGGAACTCCTCCGGCACCGCCAGCCGCGTGAGCCGGTGGGCGTTGGACTCGACCACCACGATCGCGGTGTCGTTCCCGTCCGCGTCGTGCTCCACGAGCACGTCCGAGGGCTCGAGCAGCCCGCGCGCCACCGTGGTCACCGTGGCCGGGACCGCCCGGCCCGCGGCGTCCTCGCCGGCCGGGGCGTACCGGCGGATCGCCCCGTTGTACGTGTCCGCGATCAGCACGGAGCCGTCCGGCAGGGCCGTGACGCCCAGCGCGTGCTGCAGGCGCGCGCGGTCCGCCTCCCCGTCCACGTGGCCGAAGTCGAACAGGCCCGCCCCGACGGCGGTCCCGACCTCGCGGCGCCCGTCCTCCCCGGTCCGCACCCAGCGCACCGCGGAGGTCTCCGAGTCCGCGACCCACAGCGTGCCGTCCGCGCCCACGGACAGCCCCGAGGGCTGCGCGAACCAGGCCCGTCCGGCGTCGCCGTCCAGCAGGCCCTCGAGCGCCGTGCCCGCGTGCACCGCGAGCGCGCCCGTGACGGGGTCGAAGTCGAAGAGCTGGTGCGTGCCGGCCATCGCGATCACCACACGCCCCAGGGCGGGGTGCCACACGACGTCCCACGGGGAGGACAGCGAGATCGCGGTCGGCTCCCCGGGCAGGTCCGCGAGGTCGACGGCGACGTCCCCCTCGTCGTCGACGGCGGCGGCCTCCTTGGCGCGCTCGGAGTCGATGAGCTTCTGCACGCCGTTGCCGGCGAGGGTGCTGACGTGCCCGTCCGACAGGCGCAGGCCCCGCAGCCGGTGGTTGACGGAGTCCGCCACGACCACGTCGTAGCCGACGCGCTGGGCGACGTCCTCGGGCAGCAGCGCCAGGCCCTGGGGCTCGTTGAACAGCGCCTCGTCCGGCCCGCCGTCCGCGTGGCCCTTCTCCCCGGGCGTGGGGAATGCGAGCTCGGCCTGGCCCGCGTCCGCCGTGGCGGGGTCCCCGCCGCCGAACGCGCGGAGCACCGTGGTCAGGTCCTCGGCGACCTCCAGGAGGCGGTGGTGGCCGGTGTCCGAGACGAGGAACGAGCCCGGGCGGGAGCCGCGGCCGCCGAGGGACACGGCCTTGCCGGGGAACGACAGGTCCCGGGCCACGGGCGCGGGCGGGACGTAGGGGCCGGAGCCGCGGTGCAGCGTGCCCTTGGCCTCGTGCTCGGCCACGAGCTCGCGCACGAGCCCGTAGAGCCCGGCCACGTGCCCCTCGCCGGACAGGTGCGCGGCGATGTAGCCCTCCGGGTCCACCACCACGAGGGTGGGCCACGCGCGCGCCGAGTACGCCTGCCACGTGGTCAGCTCGGGGTCGTCCAGCACGGGGTGCTCGATGGCGTAGCGCTCGACGGCGGCCGCGAGCGCGTCCGGGTCCGCCTCGTGCTCGAACTTGGGCGAGTGCACGCCCACCGTGACGAGCACGTCCGCGAACTCCTCCTCGAGCGGGCGCAGCTCGTCCAGGACGTGCAGGCAGTTGATGCAGCAGAACGTCCAGAAGTCGAGGAGGACGACCTTGCCGCGCAGGTCCTCGAGGGTCACCTGCTCGCCGCCGGTGTTCAGCCAGCCGCGGCCCACGAGCTCGGACGCGCGCACCCGGGTGGCCGCGCGCGGCACGGCGGCGGGGGCGTCAGCGGACGGGGCGGGGTTCGGGGTCTGCGGTGCGGTCATGCCCACCATCATGGCGCACGTCCCGGACGCGTCAGCCGTGAGCGGACGCCGGCGGCGTCACAGGGGGAAAGACGACGCCGCCGGGCGGGTCCGGCTCAGTCGGCGGCCAGGGCGGCGGCCAGCATCTCCTCGGCGATGAGGGTGAACTCCTTGCGCCCGGCCTCGGGCCGGCCCACGAAGGAGACCATCACCACGGCGTCGGAGGTGACGGCGGTGAGCACCTGGGCCGTGAGCTGGGGCTCGGACTCCGAGGCCAGGGTCCGCTCCCACACGAGGGCGGACTGCGCGGGGGTGCCGTCGGACAGCGGCGCGTCGGAGACCTCGAGGCGGTAGTCGACGGTCGCGTCCCCCTCCTGCACGGTCATGGTCATCTCGCGGCAGTCGGCGCGCAGGGCGTTGACGGTCTGGATGTGCCGCTCGACGTCCTGGCGGCCCTGGCCCGTGAGCCGGGCGACCTCCACGGTGCCCGTGCCCGTGAAGGTGTCGGCGCCGACGTCCACGCGCGTGGCCTCGGCCCCGTCGAGGGCGATCGGGGAGAAGTCCAGGGCGGTCAGCGGCGCCTTGCACTGCGCCGGCTGCACGGTGGTCCGGTCCGCGTCCGCGCGCCGGTCCCGGGAGTCCTCGCGGGCCGCGTCGATCTCCTCCGCCGTGGCGGCCCGCTGCCGGACGAAGCCGAACGTGGCCGCACGCTCGGCCGCGGCCTCCGCCATGCGCTCGTCCTGACGGTCGCCCAGGCCGAGCCCCTCCGGGGCCGCCGACTCCGTGGGCGCCGCGGTGCCGGCGTCGTCGTGGACTCCGTCCGCGGGCGCGGACGCGGCGGCCGGATCGCCGTCCCCGGCCCCGCAGCCCGTCAGGGCCAGCAGGCCGGCGGCGACGGCGGCCACGAGGCGCAGCCGACCACGCCGGGGCGCGGCCGGGCGGCGGAGGGGACGGACACGGTCAGCGGACATCACGGGCCTCCTCGGGGCCGGTGGAGGAGTCACGGGCCACGGGCTCGGCGCCGCTCGGGGCGTCGGTGACCGGGGTGCCGTGCATGCGGGCGTACATCTCGTTCCAGCGGCGCAGCTCCGCGTCGCCGTCGCGGTCGGCCTGCCGGTCCAGCCGGACCGCGTTCTTGCGGTCGCTGCGATACCAGAGCACGGCCACCATCACCGCCATCATCACGGTGGGGAACTCGCCGATGCCCCACATCACCGCGCCGCCGATGCGCTGGTCCTCGAGGGCGGTGGGGCCCCAGTCGCGGCCCATGTTGCCGAACCAGGACGCCTGCATCAGGCCGGTGGAGGTGGTCATGGCGACGCCGATGAAGGCGTGGAAGACCATCGTGGCCATCAGGAGCACGAGCCGCAGGGCGTACGGGGGCCGGCGCGGCAGCGGATCCGAGCCGATCATGACCAGGGCGAACAGGAACCCGGTCAGCAGGAAGTGGACGTTCATGAACTCGTGGCCCACGTGGGTCTCCAGCGAGAACCGGAAGAAGTCCGTGTAGTAGAACACCAGGATCGAGCCGGCGAAGTTGACCCCCGCCACGATCGGGTTCGTGATGAACCGACCCCACGGGGAGTGCACGATCCACAGGATCCACTCGCGCGGGCCGCGCGTCCCGTCCGTGCGGGACGGCAGGGCCCGCAGCGCCAGGGTGATCGGCGCGCCCAGGACGAGGAAGACGGGGCTGAGCATCGTCAGCGTCATGTGGCCCACCATGTGCGCGCTGAACAGGACGCGGCCGTACACGGCCGGGGACCCGGAGGTCGCCCACAGCAGCACGGCCAGGCCCGCGAGCCACGCGACGGTGCGCAGCACGGGCCAGCGGTCGCCGCGGCGGCGCAGCTGCCACACGGAGCGCAGGTACCAGAGGGTCAGGAACGCGATGATCGCGACCCACAGCCAGTCGAACCGCCACATCGTGATCCACCGGGCGCCCTCGAGGGCCGGCGGCAGCTCGTAGCCGGTGAGGATGCGGGCCGGGGAGGCGTCCGGCGCGATCTCCTCCGGCACGGGCGGGGCCGTCCGGGAGAGCACGGAGGAGACGCCCATGACGGCGCCCATGATCACGGCCTCCACGGCGATGAGCTGCCACAGCAGGCGACGCGCGGGGGCGGGGCTGGGACGGTCCGGGCCGGCGTCGAGGCGGGGGATCACCCACCGGCGGTGCAGCAGGCCGATCAGGCCGAGGCCCAGGGCCGCCAGGAACTTGGCCGACACGAGGATGCCGTAGGGGCTCAGCAGCTGGGCCGGATCGTCCATGCGGATCGACGCGTTGACCACGCCGGACAGCGCCACCGTGACCAGGCCCAGCCCGGCGAGCACGGAGTAGCGGGTCAGGACCGTGTGCAGCAGGGGCGCCGGGCCCTGCCGGCGCAGGCTGCGGCCCCGCCCCTGCGCCCCGTTGGGCCCCACGAGGGTGTCCGAGATCGCGACGAGCACGAGCAGTCCGCCCACCCACACGACGACGCCGAGCAGGTGCAGGCCGATCGAGTTCACGGCGCCGGTGTGGTCGTCACCGCCCGCCGCGTGCCCGATCAGGGCCAGGGGCACGAGGGCGAGCATCGCCAGGATGCCGGTCCAGAACAGGCCGTTGTGGGAGCGGACGGCGATCGCCAACGTGGTCACGACGGCGGCGATCACGGTGACCCAGAACCACGCCTGGCCCACCGAGATGCCGACCACGTAGGCCGCCAGGCCGTCCGTGAAGCCCTGCCCCGCCGTGACGGGGATGCCGGCGAGATCCGAGTAGGACAGCACGCCGACGGCCAGCGCGGCCACCGTCCACACGCCGGCGCTGACGGCGGCGATCCGCATCACGCGGGTGAACGCGGGGTGCTCGGGCAGCGGTGCGGCGTCCGCGTCCTCGCGCCGCTGCCGGGCGGAGCGGTGCCACCGTTCCGTGCCCGCCGCGTGCGGCGGCAGGACCCCGGCCGCGAAGATCAGCGCGGCGATGGTCAGGGACATCGCCAGGTTGGAGACGAGCTCCCCCACGGGCACGCCCCAGCGGGTGATCCACCCCGGGTCGGAGAGCTGGCGCGCGGCGGTGACGCCGGTCAGCCAGCCGGCGGCGGCGAGGCCGGCGGCTCCCGCGGCGGCCACGAGCACCCAGATCCACCGGGGCACACCGACCGGCCCCGACGGACCGGGGCGGGCGGCGTCGTCGTTCTCGGCGGGGTGGCTGCCCCGGGCGGGGGCGGTGGCGGCGGACATGGGGTCCATCCTCTCAAAGCGTGCGGACGCCCGGCGACGACGGGAGCGGCCCCGCCGTCGTCGGGCCCCTGGGTCAGGCGAACAGGGCGTCGCCCACGAACCCGCCCTCGGCGCAGCCGGGCGGGATCGCGAAGACCGCCGAGCCGACGGGCACGGTCCACAGGTTCAGGTGGTCCGACTCGGCGAGCCGGGCCTGGACGGGGACGAACTGTCGGTCCACGTCCGCCTGGTAGGCGGCGAAGATCAGGCCGGAGCCCGCCTCCAGCGCCCCGCGCGGGTCGTCGTAGTTGTAGCCGCGACGCAGCATCCCGTACTCGGGCTCCTCCCCGCGGGCCCGCCGCAGGTGCGCGATGTCCGAGATGACCGGGAAGCCCGTGGGGCCGACGGCGTCGAAGTCCGGCTCGTCGTGCTCCTGCTCCCCCGTGAGGGGGGCGCCGGTGCCGAGGCGACGGCCGATGACCTTCTCCTTGGCCGGGCGGTCGAGCTCGTCCCACGTGTCCATGAGCATCTCGATGCGCCGGATCACCACGGACGTGCCGTCCGCGATCCACGGGGTGACGCCCACCTGCTCGGCGCCCACGCCCCACACCACGCGGTCGAGGTGCGGGGTGTCCGCCGCCGGGTTGCCGGTGCCGTCCACCTGCCCGAAGAGGTTGCGCATCGTGGTGCCGGTGGGGTGGGCGCCGCGGGCGGAGCGGAAGCCCTCCTGCACCCAGCGCTCGGTGGCGAACGGCCGGGCCGCCTTGAGGAGCATGCGCCGGGCGTGGGCCACGGACATCCGGTCGTCGCCGCAGATCTGCAGCAGCAGGTCGCCGTCGCTGAACGCGGGGTCCAGGCGGTCGATCTGCTCGAACGCCGGCAGCGGGCGCAGCCAGGCCGGGGCCCGGTCCGGGGCCACGCGGCGGACGAGCTCCGGGCCGAAGCCGAACGTCACGGTGAGCCGCGCGGGGGCGGCGGCGAGCTCCGGCTCGGTGTCGGCGATCGTGGCGCGGCCCTGGGTCAGGCGCGCCGCGTCGTCGGTGAGCAGGCGCAGCATCCGCTCGATGCGCACCCGGTCCGCGTCCTCGCGCAGGTCGAGGGCGAGGAAGACGGCGTGGGCCTGGGCGGGGGTGTCGACGCCGGCCTGGCGCGGCCCGTGGAACGGCACGGTGTCCGTGCCCACGGGCGAGCTGACGGCCACCCGGGCGGCCTGGCCGCCGGGCTCGGCCCAGCCGGCCCGGCCGACGTCGCCCTCGATGCCGGTGTCGCCCATGACCTCGGAGGGCGAGGCCCCCGCCCCGGGCGCGGCGGACGCGCCCGGGGCGGTCGAGGCCGACGCGTGGCCGGCGCCGTAGCCGAGTGCCGTGCCCAGCAGGCCGCCGCCCACCGCGCCCGCCCCGAGGAGCAGGCCGCGGCGGGAGGGGCCCCCCGGGGCCGGGCGGGCGTCCTCGCGCCCGTCCGGCCCGTGGTGGTCGTCCGGCCGGACGGCGGGGTCAGTGGTCGGCATGGTCCTCCGATTCGTGGGACTCGCCGCCGTGGTACGACTCGTTGGCGCCGGTGAAGGGCCGGACCACGGAGGTGACCTCGAGGGTGGAGCCGTCCTCCAGCTCGAGGTCGTAGGTCACGTCCTCACCCGGCTCGATCGGGTCGGTCAGGCCCATGAACATCACGTGGTTGCCGCCCGGGGCGAGCTCGAAGCTCCCGCCGGCGGGCACGGTGAAGCCGTCGGGGCTCTGCTGCATCACCATCTGGCCGTCCTCGCCGGAGACCATCTCGTGGAGCTCGACCGTCTCGCCCAGCTCCGAGCGGACGCCGACGATGTGCAGGTCCTGGTCCGAGGAGTTCTCGAGCATGCCGAAGGAGCCGGTCATGCCCTCCTCGGTGGCCTTCGTCCAGGGGTCGGTGATCGTGAGGCCGGCGGCCTGGCCGTCCGCGGTGGACGCGGCCGACGAGGCGTCCGTGGCCGGCGCGACGCTCGAGGCGTCCGACGCGCTCGGGGCGGAGCCGGCGTCGTCTCCGGCGCAGGCCGTCAGGCCGAGGGCGGCGACGGCGAGCACGGCGGCGGCGCCGAGGCGGCGAGGGGCGCGGGGGGAGGTGGTGGTCATGTCTGTGGGGTTCCTTGTCATGCGGGCGCGCGACGACGCGCGGGGCGTGCGGGCGCGCGAGGGCGGGGCCGGTCCCCTCAGGGGCCGGCCGGGGATCAGAGGTCAGCGGCCGTCGTCGAGGTGGCCGAGCGCGCGGGCGCGGCGGCCCATCAGGAGGAAGGCCACCACGAGCACGGCCAGGCCGGCGATGCCGGCGACCCACACCCAGGCGGGCAGCGCGTCGGAGTCCGCGGGCTGCGCGGCGTCGGAGCCGTCCGCCTGCGCGGTCGCATCGGCCGAGGCGGCGTCGCCCTGGCCTGCCGTGGCCTCCGGGGAGGCGGCGGTCGAGGCCCCGGCGACGGCGGTGCCGCAGCCCTGGGGCGCGGTGCCGGCGGCCGGTGCGGCCGGGTCGTCCACCGCGAAGTCGAACGAGCGCTCCTCGGAGTGCCCGTCCGAGTAGACGACGCGGTAGGCGACCTCGTAGTCGCCGTTGGGCAGGCCCTCGCACAGCGGCGCGGAGAAGGTGGAGCCGTCCACGGTGCCGGCGGCGGACTGCCACTGGTTGCCGTCGGCGTCGCGGACCTGCAGGAGGTTCTGGATGCCCTCGCCGTCGATCAGCTCGCCGCTGAAGGTCAGTGAGACCTCCGACGGCGCCGTCGTGGCCGTCTCGCCGACCGCGGGGGCGGTGCGGATGAGCTCGTCGTGCGCGGCCGCGGGGGCGGCTCCGGCGACGACGAGGGCGGGCAGCAGGGTGAGTCCGGCGGCGGCGCGAGCGGCGCGGCGGACAGGGGTGGTCTGGTGATGCATGGTGGTGTCCTCACGGGTCTGCCGCGGTCCCGGACGGGAGTCGCGGGCGGACCGTTCCGAAGGGTCGTCGGGCGCGGTCGGGCCTCGAGACGCGGACGGAGCCGGCGTCCTCAGGCCGCGAGGGCGAACGGCGGGCCGCGCCGCCCCGGAGAGCTGAGGAGGGCGAGGGACGTCGCCGGCCGGAGCACCGGCGGGACGGGGACACGGAGGCGGGCCGGCGTCGGCAGGGGGCCGTGCGCGGCCGGCGGCGGGCAGACGGCGGCCACCACGCGTTCGGCGATGGTGAGCACGAGGGCCTCACCGCGCCGCAGCACCAGCACGGTGAGGACCGCGGCGATCACGTGGGCCGCGAGCATGCGCAGGTCGGTCAGGTGGCCGGCGGGGGCGCCGGACAGGGCCTCCCCCGGTGCCAGGAGGGCCCCGGCGCCGGGACGGGCGTGGCCGAGGTGGGCGGGGTCGACGCCGGCGACCGGCGCCACGGCGTGGCCGCCGGCGGCGAGCCCGTAGAGCACGTGGAACAGCCCCTGGGCGATCGCGACGGCGGCGGCGGTGCGCCACAGCGAGAGGGCGCGGCCCGCCAGGGCGGTGCAGAGCGGGGCGGCGAGGACGGCCGCGAAGGCGACCACGCCGACCTCGGGGAACCCGTGACCGGGCTCGGCGGCGGTGTGGAACAGCGCGGCCAGGGCGGTCATCGCCAGGGCCCCGGCCCAGCCCCGGACCAGACGGGCCGGCCCACGCACGACGCGCGGAGGGGCGTCCTCGAGGCCGGACGGGGCCCACGGAGCGGCGGCGACGGCGCTGCGCATGCCACGACTCCTCTCCTGACGGCCCCGGCCCACGTCGGCCGGACGATCGTCCGCCCATCCTACGCGCCCGCAGACGACGACGGGCGCCCCACCCGAGGGTGCGACGCCCGTCCCGCGGCGTGCGGCGTGGGTCCGGGGACCCGCACCGCGACCGGGATCACTCGGAGGCGGCGGCCTTGAGCTTGGAGCCGGCGGTCACCTTCACGGAGTGGCCGGCCGGGATGGTGATCTCCTCGCCGGTGCGCGGGTTGCGGCCGGTGCGCTCCTTGCGCTCGGTGCGCTCCACGGCCAGCCAGCCCGGGATCGAGACCTTCTCGCCCTTCTTGACCTGGGCGGTGAACACCTCGAAGAGGGCGTCCAGCACATCGCTGACGGCGGCCTGGGTGTTGCCGGAGCGCTCGGCGACGGCGGCGACGAGTTCCTTGCGGTTCATGGCCATGGGTCCTCCCTATGGGACGTCGGTTACGGTTCCCGGGCCGTTCGGACCGGGCTGCCAGTTGTGAACGTACCATCTCTCCGCGGGCGAATCGCCCCCTGAACCGCGAGAATCCGCGATTTCCCGTGACCCGGGCGGCCCTGATCCCCGAGGCACGACGACGGCGGCGCCCCTCCTCAGGAGGGACGCCGCCGTCGCGGTGGTGCCGAGCGCCCGGAGACCGGGCCTCAGGTCACCAGGAGGACTTGGTCACGCCGGGCAGCTCGCCACGGTGCGCCATGTCGCGGAAGCGCACGCGGGAGATGCCGAAGCGCTGGAAGGTGCCGCGGGGGCGACCGTCGATGGCGTCGCGGTTGCGCACGCGGACCGGGGAGGCGTCGCGGGGCAGCTTCTGCAGGCCCAGGCGGGCGGCCTCGCGGGCCTCGTCCGACGCGTTCGGGTCCACGAGGGTCTTGCGCAGCTCGAGACGCTTCTCGGCGTAACGGGCCACGATGGCCTTGCGCTGCTCGTTCTTGGCGATCTTGGACTTCTTGGCCATCTCAGCGCTCCTCTCGGAAGTCGACGTGCTTGCGGACCACCGGGTCGTACTTCTTCAGGGTGATGCGGTCCGGGTTGTTCCGGCGGTTCTTGCGGGTCACGTAGGTGAACCCGGTGCCGGCGGTGGACTTCAGCTTGATGATCGGACGAACGTCCTTGTCCTTGGCCATGTCAGAGCTTCACTCCCTTCGCGATCAGGTCCGCCACGACGGCGTCGATACCGCGCACGTCGATGGTCTTGATGCCCTTGGCGGACAGCGTCAGGGTGACGTTGCGGCGCAGGGAGGGGACCCAGTAGGTCTTCTTCTGGATGTTCGGGTCGAACCGGCGCTTGGTGCGACGGTGCGAGTGGGAGATGCTGTGGCCGAATCCCGGCCCAGCCCCGGTTACCTGGCAGTGAGCTGCCATGATCACTCCTCGTGGCAAGTAGTAGTAAAAGGACGGGCGGAACCCGCATGGCGGCGAGCCGCGGACCTGTCCGCGGACACCTGTTGTGAGCCCCGCCCCGGGTGTGGACACCGCACTCTTACTGCGACTTCTCGAAAAGGGGGACCAGGCTGGGTGAGAGCCAACCGAAGTTCCTTATGGGATCGCTGGTGTGGACGGTGAGCCCCGGTCCGCCCTGAGGACGTCCCGGGATCCGGTCTGCGGGAGCGCGTTGCTTTTCCGACCCGCCGTCCGCCCGGTCACCTGACCGATGGAACGACGAGAACAACGCGGCGTGCGCCGTCCCACCTTACGCGAACCGTGGGCGTCGCTTCAACTCGACGGGGGGCGCCTGTGGTATGCGCACGGTCCTCGGCCCCCAGGGCCGCTCCGCTCGTCACGGCTCGGCGCGGCCACGGGCGCTGGGCCGGCCCACCCCTCCGGCGTGGATCAGGCGACCGACGCCCCCAGCAGCGAGCCCACCGCGAAGGTCAGGCCGAGCGCCAGGGCGCCGCCGAGGACGACGCGCACGGCCGCCCGCAGCGCGGGCGCGTCGCCGAGCCGGGCCCCGACCCAGCCGGTGACGGCGAGGGCCAGGAGGGTGACGCCGAACGTGAACGGGACGCGGAGGCCCACCGGCGCCAGGACGACCGTCAGGAAGGGCAGCAGCGCGCCCACGAGGAACGCGAGGAAGGACGCTCCGGCGGCGGCCCACGGGCTGACGACGTCCTCCTCCGCCATGCCCAGCTCCATGCGCAGATGCGCGGCGAGCGCGTCCTTCTCGGTGAGCTCCCGCGCGGCGGCCTCGGCCGTGGCCCGGCTCAGGCCGTCCGCCTCGTAGAGCTGCACGAGCTCCTCCAGCTCGCCCTCGGGATCCTCCTCGAGCTCACGGCGCTCCTTGGCGATCAGCGACTTCTGCGAGTCGGAGGACGAGGAGACGGACACGTACTCGCCCAGCGCCATGGAGAAGGCGCCGCCGACCACGGCGGCGGCGCCGGCCAGCAGGATCGGGGTGAGCGCCGTCGTCGCGCCGGCGACACCGACGACGGTGGCGGCGACGGACACGATGCCGTCGTTGGCGCCGAGCACGCCCGCGCGGAGCCAGTTGAGGCGGGCATGCACGCCGCCGGCGGCGTGCGGCTCGTCGGGACCGCCCGGCGGGAGCTGATCGGCCAGGGGCGAGGACTGTTCAGACGTGTGCGACATGTCTCCATGGTCGCGGCGCGGGGCGGGGTGCGCCAGGCAGGTGAGGCGTTCCTTCGGACGGGGATGCCACGAGACTCGCTGGTGCTGTTGCCAGGATTGTTCAACAACAGCTACCGTCTCCCCAGCGCCTCGTGACGCCCGTCACCTCGCCTGGCGCCCTCGACGAAGGTGACCACCGTGTCCCACGCAGACATCCCCCACGCCGGACCGGACGGCTCGACCCCCTCGGGCACCGCGCCGAAGACCGACTCCCGTGCCGCGAGCGCCACCCGGCGCACCGCACTGCTCGGCGCCATGTTCCTCATGGCCACCTCGGCCATCGGCCCCGGCTTCATCACGCAGACCGCCACGTTCACCGTCCAGATGGGCGCCGCGTTCGCGTTCGCCATCCTGGTCTCGATCCTCATCGACATCGCCGTCCAGATGAACGTGTGGCGCGTCATCGGCGTCTCCGGCATGCGCGCCCAGGAGCTGGCGAACCGCGTCCTGCCCGGCCTCGGCTGGGTCCTCGCCGCGCTCGTGTTCCTCGGCGGCATGGTCTTCAACATCGGCAACATCGCCGGCACCGGCCTCGGCGCGAACGCCATGCTCGGCGTCGACCCCCTGATCGGTGGCGGCGTCTCCGCGCTCATCGCGCTGCTGATCTTCCTCTCCAAGCGCGCCGGCGTGGCCCTGGACCGGATCGTGGTGGCGCTCGGCGCCGTCATGATCCTGCTGATGCTGTACGTGGCCATCACCTCCGCCCCGCCCGTGGGCGAGGCCCTGCGCCAGTCCGTGATGCCGGAGGAGGTCGACTTCTTCGTGATCGTCACCCTCGTGGGCGGCACCATCGGCGGCTACATCACCTACGCGGGCGCCCACCGCATGATCGACTCCGGAGTGAAGGGCGTGGACGACGTCCAGGACATCACCCGCAGCTCCGTGGCCTCGATCCTCGTGACCGGCCTGATGCGCGCCCTCCTGTTCCTGGCGATCCTCGGCGTCGTCGCCTCGGGGGCGGTGCTGTCCAAGGACAACCTGGCCGCCTCCGCCTTCCAGGCCGCCGCCGGCGACATCGGCCTGCGCATGTTCGGCATCGTCCTGTGGGCCGCCGCCGTCACCTCCGTGATCGGCGCGTCGTACACCTCGATCAGCTTCGTCACCCGCTCCACCACCAGCGCCCGCACCCGCAACCTGCTGACGGTCGCCTTCATCGTGGTCTGCACCGCCCTCTACCTGGCGCTGCGCCAGGCCCCGCAGACGCTGCTCGTGTTCGCCGGCGCGTTCAACGGCATGATCCTGCCGGTCGGCTTCGCCGCCCTCCTGTACGTGGCCTGGCGCCGCCGCGACCTGCTGCACGGCTACCGCTACCCCGGGTGGCTGCTCGTGATCGGCGCGCTCGCGTGGATCGTCTCCGTGTTCATCGCGGTGCGCGGGTTCATCCCCATGGTCGAGATGATCACCGGTGCCTGAGATGACCACGACGACGCCGCTGCCGCCGCTGGACGGCGCCACGACCCCCGCGCAGGCCCGCGAGCGCTTCCGCGCGGGGCTCGTGCGGCCGACCTCGGGGATCGCCGACGGCTACGCGCAGGCGAACCTCGTCTCGATCCCGCAGGACCACGCCTACGACGTCCTGCTCTTCGCCCAGCGCAACCCCAAGGCCCTGCCGCTGCTCGGCGTGTTCGAGGCCGGCGAGGTCAACGGCCCCGCACTGGACGGCGACGTCCGCACGGACGTGCCGCAGTACGTGGTGTACCGCGACGGCGTCGAGACGGACCGCCCCACGGATCTGCTCGACGTGTGGCGGGACGACCTCGTGACGTTCGTGATCGGCTGCTCGTTCACCTTCGAGTCCGCCCTGGTGGCCGAGGGCATCCGGATGGCCCACCAGGACGCCGGCGTGAACGTGCCGATGTACCGCACCACGCGGCGCTGCGCCTCGGCGGGCCGCCTCTCGGGCCCGCTCGTGGTCTCGATGCGCCCCATCCCCGCCGACCGCGTGGCCGACGCCGTGCGCATCACCTCCCGCTACCCCGCGGTGCACGGCGCGCCCGTGCACGTGGGCGACCCGGCCGGCCTCGGGATCACGGACCTGTCGGCACCGGACTTCGGCGACGCCGTCGAGGTCCCGCAGGGCCACCTGCCCGTGTTCTGGGCGTGCGGGGTGACGCCGCAGGCGGCGATCATGGAGTCCCGCCCGCCGCTGGCCATCACGCACGCGCCCGGGCACATGCTCATCACGGACCTGCCGGACCGGATGTTCCAGGTCCCGTGACCGCCCGGGCCCGGGGAGGCGGTCAGTCCCCCGCGGCGGCGAGGTGCGCCAGGACGAACTGCTCCGCCTCGTCCAGGTAGTCGCCGAACATGGCGTGCACCGCGGGGAGGTCGCCGGCCAGCAGCCGCTCCACGATCCACCGGTTGCGGTCCGCGAACTGCACGTGCAGGCGCGTCTGCTCGTCCATCGGATGGAACGCCAGGCGCACGCGGGCCTGCACCGACGCCATGAGCCGCGTGAGCTCGGGGGCGCCGGCCAGGTCCACGATGCCGACGTGGACGCGATGGTTGGCGTCGCCCAGGACCCGCGCGGGGGTGTCCGGGCCGCCCGAGAGCAGGTCCTGGGCACAGCGCAGCTGGCGCGCCGCGCCGGGGGTGAGCTCACCGTGCTCGAGGGCGCCGAGCTGGATCACCCGACGCGTGCGGTACAGCCCGCGCACGTCCTCCGGACCCGGCGCCGCCACGAACACCCCGCGGTGCGGCCGGCGCTCCACGAGGCCCTCCGAGGCCAGCATGGTGAACGCCTCGCGCAGGCTGTTGCGGCTGACCTGGAGCTCGGCGGCCAGCGCCACCTCTCCCAGCCGCTCCCCCGGCACGAGCCCGGCCGCCGCGATCCGCTGCCGCAGCTGCGCGGCCGCGGCCACGGGAGCCGGCGCCGGGGCGGACTCCCCGTCACCGGCGCCGGGCGCGAGGTCGTCCCCGGTGACACCGTCGCGCGTCGGCACCCTCACGCCCCCAGCCGGGCGATCGCCTGGCCGCGCGTCACCGAGGCCGGGGTCTCGGCCACGAGGAGCTGGATCCGGCCCGCACGCGGGGCACGGATCGGCGTCTCCATCTTCATCGCCTCGACGATCGCGACCGTGTCACCCTCGGCCACCTCGGCGCCGTCCTCGACCTTCCACGAGGCCAGGGTGCCGGTGACCGGCGAGGCCACGGCGCCGTCGTCGTCGGGCTTCCCGGCGCCGGCGGCGTCGGCCGGGGCCGCGGCACCCGCGCCGCCGCCTCCGAGGAGGGCCGCGTAGAGATCGGCGGGCAGGCCCAGGCGCACGGCGCGGCCGTCCAGCTCGACGGTGACGGCGGTGCGGCCGCCGGCGGGCACCTCGGCGCCCAGGTAGGGGGACTCGGCCAGCGGCTCGGCGAACTCGGACTCGATCCACGTGGTGTAGACGCCGAGGCGGTCCCCCGAGGTGAAGGCGTCCTGCTCGAGCACGGCGCGGTGGAACGGCACCACGGTGGGCACGCCGTCGATGCGCAGCTCGGCCAGGGCGTCGCGGGCGCGGGCGATGGCCTGGGCGCGGTCCTCGCCCCACACGATGAGCTTGGCGAGCAGGGAGTCGTACTCGCCCGGCACCACGGAGCCGGTGCGGACGCCCGAGTCCATGCGGACCCCGGGGCCGGTGGGGGCCTCGAACGCGTCGATCGGGCCGGGCACGGGCAGGAAGCCGTACGCCGGGTCCTCGGCGTTGAGGCGGAACTCGAGGGCGTGGCCGCGCGGCGTCGGGTCCTCGGGGATGCTCAGCGGCTCGCCGGCGGCGACGCGGAACTGCTCGCGCACCAGGTCCACGCCGAAGACCTCCTCGGTGACCGGATGCTCCACCTGCAGGCGGGTGTTCACCTCCAGGAAGCTGATGAGGCCGTCCGGGGCCACGAGGTACTCGACCGTGCCGGCCCCGGTGTACCCGGCGGCGCGGCAGATCTCGCGGGCGGAGGTGTGGATGCGCTCGCGCTGCTCGTCCGTGAGGAACGGCGCCGGGGCCTCCTCCACGAGCTTCTGGTTGCGGCGCTGCAGGGAGCAGTCGCGGGTGCCGAGCACGGCCACGTGGCCGTGCTCGTCGGCGAGGACCTGGGCCTCCACGTGGCGGGGGCGGTCCAGGAAGCGCTCCACGAAGCACTCGCCGCGGCCGAACGCGGCCACGGCCTCGCGGACGGTCGCCTCGAACGCGTCCTCGACGTCGCCGAGCTCACGCACCACGCGGATGCCGCGGCCGCCGCCGCCGAAGGCCGCCTTGATGGCGATCGGCAGGCCGTGCTCCTCGGCGAACGCGCGCGCGGCGGCGGCGTCCGGCACGGGGCCGTCCGAGCCCGGCACGAGCGGGGCGCCCGCCTGCTGGGCGAGGGAGCGGGCGGTGATCTTGTCGCCGAGGGCGCGGATGGCGTCCGGCGACGGGCCGATCCAGGTCATCCCGGCGTCGATCACGGCCTGCGCGAAGTCGGCGTTCTCGGAGAGGAAGCCGTAGCCCGGGTGCACGGCGTCGGCGCCGGCGCGGCGGGCGACGTCGAGGACCGCGTCGATCTTCAGGTAGGTGTCCGCCGAGGACGCGCCCGGCAGGTGGAAGGCCTCGTCCGCGACGGCCACGTGCAGGGCGTCGGCGTCCGGATCCGAGTAGACGGCGATCGAGGCGATGCCGTGGTCGCGGGCGGCGCGGGCCACGCGCACGGCGATCTCGCCGCGGTTGGCGATGAGCACCCGCGTGACGGGGCGGGCGGCGGGGGTGGTGGTCATGCGGGGGTCTCCTCGGAGGGCGATGCGGAGTCGACGACGGTCTCGGCGCCGGGGCGGGGATGGGGGACGAAGCGGACGCGGGCGCCCGGCGGCAGCTGGGCCGCCAGGCTGAGGTCCGCGCGGGCCACGACGCCGATCACCGGGTAGCCGCCGGTGACCGGATGGTCGGAGAGGAACAGGACGGGCTCACCCGAGGGCGGCACCTGCAGCGCGCCGCGCACGGCGCCCTCGGACTTCAGCTCGCCCTCCCGCACGCGCTCGAGCGGCGCGCCGTCGTCGGGGGCCGTGAGGCGCACCCCGATCCGGTCGGTCTGCTGGCTCACGTCCCAGTCCTGCGTGAACAGGCGCTCCAGGCCCGCCTCGCCGAACCAGTCGTCGCGGGGGCCGGGGACCACGCGCAGCACGGCCACCTGGCCGGGCGCGGGCATGGGGCGCAGCGAGGTCTCCGGGTCCCCCACCATCACGACGCCGGCCTCCTCCGAGGCGGGGGCGCCGGCGGCGGTCGGGCTCGCGGCGGAGGCGCCGGCGGCGCCCCTCGCATCCGGGCCGACGCGGCGGGCGAGGCGGTCCCCCGCCGTCAGCGGGGCGGGGCCGAGCCCGGACAGGGTGTCGGTCGAGCGGCTGCCGAGCACGGGCGGCACGTCGAGCCCGCCCCGGAGGCCCACGTACACGCGCAGGCCGCCGACCGGCTCGTCCACCGTCAGCGTCTGGCCGTCCAGCACGACGAACGGCGTGCGGGCGGGCACCCGGCGCGTGGCGCCGTCGGCCGCGGTGATCGTCCCGCCGGCCTCGGCGCCGGCCAGGGCCATCACCTGGTGGCCGTGCGCGGTGAGGGTGAGGCCGCCCAGGACGGTCTCCAGCACCGCCTCGCGTGAGCGGTTGCCCACGAGCCGGTTCGCCTGGCGCGCCGCGTCCCGATCGGCCGCGCCGGACGCGACGACGCCGAGGTCGCCCAGGCCCGGGCGGCCCAGGTCCTGGACCAGGGTCAGGAGCCCCGGGTCCACGACGGTGACGCCGCGGCGGCCGGCCACGGACGGGAGGCCGGCCGCGGCGTCGGCGGGCGGGGTGGCGTCGACCGCCGCGTCCGTGCCGGAGGTGACGGACGCCGTCGGGCGCACGGGGACGTAGCGGACACGGTCGCCGGGCTGCAGCAGGGCGGGCTGCTCGCGGCCGAGGTCCCACAGGGCCGCGGTGGTGTGCCCGAGCAGCTGCCAGCCGCCGGGCGAGGTGCGCGGGTAGACGGCGGAGAAGGCCCCGGCGACGGCGACGGCGCCCGCGGGGACGGCCGTGCGGGGCGAGCTGCGGCGGGGCGCCTCGAACGGGGCCGCCTCGGAGGCGCAGTACATGAACCCCGGCGCGAAGCCGCCGAACGCGGCGAACCAGTCGGCCTCGCTGTGGGCCCGGATGACGCCGTCGACGCCGAGCCCGGTGAGCCGGCCGACCTCGGCGAGGTCCTCACCGTCGTAGACCACGGGGATCTCGACGATCCGACCCCCCGTCAGCTCACCGGCGTCCGGGGTGAGGGTGCTGACCCGCGGTGCGGCGTGCTCGGCGGCGGCCTGCGAGGTGAAGGTCACCAGGACGGTCGCGGCGGCGGCCATGACCTGGCGCTGGCCGCGCTCCGGGTGGGCCGTGAGGTGGGCGTGGACGGCCATGACGTCCTCGAGCGAGGCGCACTCGACGAGGAAGCCCTGGGTGCCGACCCAGCGGATCGGGCGGGCCGGCGGCTCGGCGGCGGGGTGATGTGGGGCGCTCATGCGAAGGCCTTGATGGACACGCCCGCGCCCTCGAGCGCGCGGCGCACGGCCGCGGCCATGGCCACGGCGCCGGGCGTGTCGCCGTGCAGGCAGATGCTCTCGGCGTCGACGCGCACGTCCGTGCCGTCCACCGCCGCGACGACGCCCTCGGTGGCCAGGCGCACCATGCGGGCGGCGACGGCGTCCTCGTCGTGGAGGACCGCGCCGGGCTCGCGGCGGGAGACGAGCGTGCCGTCCGGGTTGTAGCCGCGGTCCGCGAAGGCCTCGGCGACGCCGCGCAGCCCCGCGGCGGCCGCCTTGTCCAGGGCGACGGAGCCGGGCAGGAGCAGCAGCGGGAGGTCGGAGCCGAACGCCTTGACGCCGTCGACGACGGCCTGGGCGTGCGCCTCGTGACGGACGATCGTGTTGTAGAGGGCGCCGTGCGGCTTCACGTAGCGGACCTGGCCGCCGGCCGCGCGGGCGAGCGCGTCGAGGGCGCCGATCTGGTAGAGGACGTCGTCGGCCAGCTCGGTGGGCGTGCAGTCCAGGAAGCGGCGGCCGAAGCCGGCGAGGTCGCGGTAGCCCACGTGCGCGCCGATCGTGACGCCGGCGGCGACCGCGTCACGGCAGGTCTGGGCGATCCCCGAGGGATCGCCCGCGTGGAAGCCGCACGCGACGTTGGCGGAGGAGACGGAGGGCATGATGGCGGCGTCGTCCCCCATCGTCCACGAGCCGAAGGACTCGCCGACGTCGGAGTTCAGGTCGATCTGCGGCGCGTGAGACACAGTGCAGTCCTCTCGGATCGGGCCCGGCTGAGGTGCCGGTCACACAATCTTGAGGCATGAGGGGGGATTGTTCAACAATCCTCGGCGCGCCCTTCTGACGCTCACCCGGTCCACTCGGCAACGCGGGTTGAGTTCTCACGGGTGTCCCCGCCCAGGACCCGCGATAACTCAACCCGCGTTGCGGGCCGGGCCGAGCGGCCTCACCGCAGCGGCGTGTGCTCCGGGTCCACGCGCTCGCCCTCGCGCACGGGCCCGGGTGCGGTGCCGCCGCCCCACGGGTCCCCGCCGAACGCCTCACGCCCGTGCTCGCTCAGCCAGCTCGCCAGCTCCGGGCCCGCGGGCACGATGCCCGTCGGGTTGATGTCCTCGTGGACCACGTAGTAGTGCTCCTTGATCTGCGCGAAGTCGATCGTGTCGCCGAAGCCCGGGGTCTGGAACAGGTCGCGCGCGTAGCCCCACAGCGCCGGCATCTCGGTCAGCTTGTTCCGGTTGCACTTGAAGTGCCCGTGGTACACGGGGTCGAACCGCACCAGCGTGGTGAACAGCCGCACGTCGGCCTCGGTGATCCGCTCCCCCATCAGGAAGCGGCGCGTCGTCAGGCGCTCCTCGAGCCAGTCCATCGCGGTCCACAGCCGCTCGTACGCGGCGTCGTACGCCTCCTGCGAGCCCGCGAAGCCGCACCGGTACACGCCGTTGTTCACCTCGGTGAACACGCGCTCGATCACCTCGAACATCTCGTCCCGCTCCGGCCCGGCGTCGGGGATCAGCTGCGGGGCGCCGTCGCGGTGGAACGCGGTCCACTCCGTCGAGAGGTCGAGGGTGATCTGCGGGTAGTCGTTGGTCACGACGCCGCCCGTCGGCACGTCCACGATCGCCGGCACCGTGATGCCCCGCGGGTAGTCGGGGAACCGCGTGAAGTAGTTCTCCTGGATCCGCTCGGTGCCGAGCACGGGGTCCTTCCCGCCCTCGTCGAGGTCGAAGGTCCAGGACCGCTCGTCGTGGGTCGGCCCCGGGGTGCCCAGCGAGATCGCGTCCTCCAGGCCGAGCAGGCGCCGCACGATGATCGTCCGGTTCGCCCACGGGCACGCCCGCGCCGCCACGAGCCGGTAGCGGCCCGCCTCGACGGGCCACGCCTCGGCCCCCTCGGTGAGCCCGCCGCCCACGCGGCCGACCGTGGACGGCTCGGCCACGGGCAGGGCCCGCACGGCCTCCGGGTCCGCCACGATCCGGTCCGCGATGTAGTTCGTGTCCCGCGTGAACTCCGCCCCGGACTGCACGTAGTTGCCCGTGAGCCCCTCGCGCGTGTCGATGGTGCCGCGGTCCGCGGCCTGGCCGGTCTGCTGGTTCTCCATACACTCGAGCCTATGACGACGACCACCGCCACGCCCGGCCCCACGCCCGCCCCGCTGGTGCGCTGCGTGACCGCCCAGAACCCCTCCCCGATGACCCTCGCGGGCACCAACACGTACGTGGTCGCCACACCGGGCTCGGACGCGGCCGTCGTGGTGGACCCGGGCCCGGAGGACGACGTCGCCGCGCACCTCGAGCGCGTCCGTGCGGCGGCCGAGGGGCGCCGGATCGCGCTCATCCTGGTGACGCACCGGCACGCCGACCACACCGGCGGGGTGGACGCGTTCCACGCGGCCACGGGCGCCCCCGTGCGCGCCGCGGACCCGGACTGGTGCCGCGGCGGGGCCGCCGTCCTGACGCCGGACGAGCGGATCGACGTCGCCGGCACCCCGGTGCTGGCGTGGCACACCCCGGGCCACACCTCGGACTCCTACTCGTTCGCCGTCCCGGACGCGGGCGCGCACGGCGCGGTCATCACGGGCGACACCATCCTCGGCTCGGGCACCACCATGCTCGACCACCCGGACGGCACCCTCACCGACTACCTGGCCAGCCTGCGCCGCCTCGAGGCGGCGGGCCCGCTCACGGTGCTGCCCGCGCACGGGCCCGTGCCGGAGCCGCTGGACGTCGTCGCCCGCGACTACCGGCACCACCGCGAGGGCCGCCTGGAGCAGATCCGCGCCGCCCTGGCCGCGCTGCCCGAGACCGAGGCGGCGACGATCACGCCCGAGGACCTGGCCCCGCGCATCTACCCCGGCCTCACCGGCACCGTGGCCCGCGTGGCCGTCCAGACGGTGGCCGCGCACCTGCGCCACCTGCGCGAGGGCTGAGCCCCTCCGCCGCGGGCCCGGCCCGCACTACGCTGACCTCAGACCCGTCCCCTCGACCCCGCGGAGGCACCCCATGACCATCCTCGTCGGCTACGCCCCCTCGAAGGCCGCGGACGCCGCTCTGGACACCGCCCTGGACATCGCCCGCTCCACCGGCGAGCGCGTGGTGGTGGTCAATGCGGGCCCCGGCGGCGAGCACCGCACCAAGTCCCTCGTCACGGAGGAGCAGCAGCGCGGCGTGCAGGCCCGGTTGGACGCCTCCGGCGTGACGGCCGAGTTCCGCCAGTACGCGCGCGGCCGGTCCACGGTGGAGGAGATGAAGGACGTGGCCGCGGAGCTGGACCCGTCCATCGTGGTCATCGGCGTGCGCCGCCGCGGCGGCTTCGGCCGGTTCGTCATGGGATCGGTCTCGGACGAGCTGCTGCAGGAGATCGATCAGCCCGTGCTGTGCGTGAAGGAGTACCGGCAGTACGGGGACCACACGCCCGAGGCCGTGAGCCACGTCGCCGAGACGGACCCGGCCACCCACGGCCTGCCCGCGTCCGAGCCGATGGCCGAGCGGCGTCGGCTCACGCCCGTCGATCCCGGGGACCCGACGCTCGAGCGCTGAGCGCTCCCGCCGGGCCTCAGTCCTCGTCGTCCTGACGGCGGCGCGTGACGGCGTCGTCGAGGGGGCCGTCCGCGTGGGAGCCGGCGCCGCTGCGCCGTCCGGCCTCGTCCGCCGCCGCGGCCTCCGCCGCCTGCTTGGCCTGCTGGGCGCGCCGCTCGGCGAACGCCTCCTCGCCCGGGCCGGCGAGTTCGCGGTTGCGCTGCACCGCCGTCATCGAGCCGGTGTACAGGCCGGAGTGGTCGCCCACGCGGGTCAGCGGTGTGGTGAGGGTGTCCGGGCGCGGATCGGCGCCGTCGACGCGCGGCAGCGGCGCGGTGCGCGGGCGCGGCTCGCGGGCCGCCACCCCGGAGCCGTCCGGGCCCGGCTCGCCCGTCGGGTCGCCATCGCGGGCCCCCGCGTCGGAGCCCTCGGAGGCGGGCGCCGCGTCGTCGTGGGCGGGGTGCCGGTCCACCATGCGCTGCACCACGATGCCCTCGGGGTGCTCGTGGCGCAGGAAGGCCACGAGGTCCTCGCGCACGAGGCAGCGCAGGTCCCAGAGGTCGCCGGAGTTGCGGGCGGAGACCACGGCGCGGATGCGCACGACGCCGCCGGTCGCGTCGGTCACCTGCAGCGCGTGCTCGCGTCCGTCCCACAGGTCCGTGGACTCGAGCAGCTGGGTGAGTCGTGCGCGCAGCGCGTCCATGGGCACGCGCCAGTCCACGTCCAGCTCCACGACGCCGGAGACCTCGGCGCCCACCCGCGTCCAGTTCTCGAACGGCTGGGTGGTGAAGTGCGAGGACGGGTAGACCATGCGGCGGCCGTCCCAGAGCTTGAGCACCACGTTGGACAGGGTGATCTCCTCGACGGTGCCGAACACGCCCTCCATGTCCACCACGTCGCCCACCCGGATCGCGTCCGTGAAGGCGAGCTGGAAGCCGGCGAACACGTTGGTCAGCGTGGACTGCACGGCCAGGCCGGCGATCACCGAGATCACACCGGCGGAGGCGAGCAGGCCGGCCCCGAGCGAGCGCACCTCGGGCACCCCCAGCAGGACCACGGCGACGGCCACCACCACGATCACCGCGTTGAGGATGCGCCGGATCAGGATGGTCTGCGTGCGGATGCGTCGCTCGCGGCGGTGCTCGACGCCGGTCTCCTGGTAGCGGCCGAGGATCCCCGCCTCGATCACGCCGACCAGGCGCCACGCGGCCCACGCGCCCGCGGCGGCCACGGCGATGAGCATCAGGAACGACGCCGGCCGGTACCAGGTCTGCTCCTCGGCCATGACCCCGAGCCAGATCCGGGAGGCCAGCAGGCCGGCGGCGACGGCGGCCGGCAGGCTCAGCCGCGCGGCGCCGTGCTGGAACGCGGGGCGGCGCACGAGCACGACGCGCGCCACCTGCAGGGCCAGGTACACGACCGCCGCGCCGATCGCGAACGCCATCAGCACGGTCAGCAGCGTCCCCCATTCCACGCCGAAGGCCCGGGTGGTGGCGGCCGCCCCGTCCTGGATGTCCCCCTCCACCCCGGACGGCACGGTCTCGCCCGCCAGGAGGCGGTCCAGGGCGGTCAGCAGGGGCGGGGTCGCGAGGGCGGGCAGCGCGGGGAAGACCATGACGACAGTCTGACACCCGCCCCCGGACGCACCCCGGAGAAGAGCACAATGGAGCCTGACCGTCCGCGCGGTCCGGGCCCGGCCGTCGTCGTGCCCCGTCCCGCCGGCCCGCCGCCGCCCCTCTGGAGGAATCCGTGCTCTCCGTCACCGACCTGCGCCCGCTCGACACCGCCACCGCGGACCTGTCCCGCATCATCCCGCGGGCGAACGTGGACGTGTCCTCCGTGGTGCCGGTGGTCGCCCCGATCATCGAGCAGGTCCGCCACGGCGGCGAGCAGACCCTGCTGGAGCTGGCCGAGCGGTTCGACGGCGTCCGCCCGCCGGCCCTGCGCGTGCCCGCGGAGGCGCTCGAGGCCGCCCTGGCCGGGCTCGACCCGCGGGTGCGCGCCGCCCTGGAGGAGTCGATCCGCCGGGCCCGGCTCGTGCACGCCGCCCAGCACCCCCAGGACTCGACGGTCGAGCTCGGCGAGGGCGCCGTCGTCGAGAACCACTGGCTCCCCGTGGGCCGCGTGGGCCTGTACGTGCCCGGCGGCCGCGCCGTGTACCCCTCCTCGGTGGTGATGAACGTGGTGCCCGCGCAGGCGGCCGGCGTGGGGAGCCTCGCGGTGACCTCGCCCCCGCAGCGGGACCACGGCGGCCTGCCCCACCCCACCGTGCTCGCCGCGTGCGCGCTGCTGGGCGTGGACGAGGTCTACGCGGCCGGCGGCGCCCAGGCCGTCGCCATGCTGGCGCACGGCGTGAAGGACGACGACGGCGGGTGGCTCTGCGCGCCCGTCGACCTGGTGACGGGGCCCGGCAACGTGTACGTGGCCGCCGCGAAGCGCGCGCTGCAGGGCGTGATCGGCGTGGACGCCGAGGCCGGGCCGAGCGAGATCGCCGTGATCGCGGACGGCACCGCCCGCGCCGACTGGGTGGCCGCGGACCTGATCAGCCAGTCCGAGCACGACCCGCTGGCCGCCTCCGTGCTCATCACCGATTCCGAGGACCTGCTCCGGGACGTGCAGGCGGCGATCGAGGCGCAGGTGCCCGGGGCGTTCCACGAGGATCAGATCCGCGAGGCCCTCACCGGCCCCCAGTCCGGCGTGCTGCTGGTGCGGGACATGGACCAGGCCGTGGAGGTCTCCGACCGCTACGCCACCGAGCACCTCGAGATCCAGACGCGCGACCCCGAGGCCCTCGTGGGGCGCATCCGCAACGCCGGCGCCGTGTTCGTGGGCCCGCACGCCCCCGTGCCGCTGGGCGACTACTCGGCCGGGTCCAACCACGTGCTCCCCACCTCGGGGACGGCCCGGCACTCCTCCGGTCTGAACACCGTGACGTTCCTGCGCCTGCAGCAGCGCATCCGCTACACGGAGACCGGGCTCAAGGAGGTCGCGGACGGGATCGGCGTGCTGGCCGAGGACGAGCGCCTGCCCGCGCACGGCGCCGCGATCCGCGCCCGCTTCGCGTGAGGGGGCGGGCGTGAGCGGCGTCCGCATCGACGCGTGGCTGTGGGCCGTGCGGCTGTACAAGACCCGGTCCGCGGCCACGGCGGCCGTGCGCGCAGGCCACGTGCGCATCGACGGCGAGCCCGTGAAGGCGGCGACGCCCGTCGTCGTCGGGAACCGGGTGCGGGTGCGCCAGGACGGACGTGAGCGGATCCTCGAGGTCACGGGGCTGATCGCCAAGCGGGTGGGCGCCCCCGTGGCCCGGCAGCAGTACGTGGACCACTCCCCGCCGCCCGTGCCGCGTGAGCTGCTCGCGGTGCCGTACCGCGAGCGCGGCGCGGGCCGGCCCACCAAGCGGGACCGCCGGCAGCTGGACGCGCTGCGCGGCCGCGACCGACGCTGAGCGTCTCAGTCCTCCCCCGCGCCGTCATCCGCCGTCGTGATGGCGGCCTCATGCGGAGGGTGCGGTCAGCACCATCCGGAACGGCTTGTCGTTGTCCACCGTGACGGTGAACGTCATCGGCCCCGCCTCATCCACGGGGGGAGTCGCCGCCGACCAGCCGCCGCACAGCGCCTCCGATCCGGCCATCCAGGTCTTCGTTCCCCCGCCACCCCGTGAGGTCAGGATCTCCGTCTCACCGGTGGCATCCGAAGGACACAGCACGATGACCCGAAGGACCGCACCCTGTTGGGCGTCCACGGTGATCTGCTGTGTGCCCGTCCCGACCGCCTCCTCCAGGACGGACTCCTTCTCCGGGTCGAGATGGCCCGCATCCGGATGCCGGCGCGTGTACTCGACCAACGTCATCCCGTCCTCCTCGAACAGCGCGGCGGGGAGTGCTTCTTCACCGGCGGGTGACGACGCGGACGAACCGGTGGCGGAGGCCGACCGGGTTGCCGAGGGGGCCGCTGACGTCACGGTGACGGAGGACGCCGCAGCGGTGGATGCCTTCGCGGTGGAGGAGACGCTGCCCGGGGAAGCGGAGCATCCCGAGATGGCGATACCGAGGAGAGCCGCGACGACCACGGCGGCCGACAATGCCGCACGCTTCTTCTTGATGTCCCTCCGCATGATCCGATCCCTTCCAAGAGAACCGTCTGCGGGGGCCGCGGGCCGCGGTCTCGAGCTCCCCCCCTCTCGAGTGGCTCGATCCTGGCCGGGGATGCCCGGTGTGTCAAGCGTCACATTGGAGGAGCTCGGATGACGCCGGGCGACCGCCGTGCTTTGACCGCCCCACGGACCCCTCCGTAGGCTGGTCCCCAGAATCACGAGTTCCCGTCATTCACGGCCCTGGCCGGCGGGACGGCAACCCTCTCACGCAGTAGTGGGGTGCTCCAGGTGATGATTCGGCCCCTCGGACACCCCGACGGGCAAGTACCGCGCCTCCGCGGATCCGGGCGATCCGCGTTCCCGCCGTCTGCGGAGCCGCGTCAGTCATCGGAAGAGGACGCGCGCCATGACCCTGACCCACGAACCCCACACCGCCGCGTGGGACACCGACCTGTCCCTCGGCAACCTCCGCTCCGGCCTCTCGGCCTTCCCCACCGGGGTCGTCGCGCTGGCAGGCCTCGCCGACGGCGTCCCCGAGGTGATGGTCTCCTCCTCCTTCGGCGTGGGCATCTCCTGGGAGCCGGCCCTCGTGTCCTTCTCCGCGCAGAACAGCTCCCGCACCTGGCCGCGCCTGCGCCGGGCCGGGGCGATCGGCGTCTCCCTGCTCGCGGCGGACCAGACGCCGCTGTGCCGCCAGCTGGCCTCCCGCGAGGGCGACCGCTTCGCCGGTCTCGACGTGCACCGCAGCCCGCACGACGCCCTGCTGATCGGGGGCTCCTCGCTCTGGCTCGAGACGCGGGTGCACGCCGAGGTCCCGGCGGGCGACCACACGGTGGTGCTGCTGGAGGTGACGGCCTTCGCGGATCACACGGACGCCGCTCCCCCGGCCGCCCTGCACCGCAATCTCTTCCACGGCCTGCGCGCGCTCTGAGCGAACTCCAGGTGAACAATCGGGCCCCTGGTTCCCGGTCGGCGAGATCCGTGCAATGATGGAGCCTGAAGTTGATCAAGCTGTATCCCGCCATCTTCACTGCTCGTCAGCCCGGCATCGCCGGCGTCGATGAGTGTTGGGCAAGCGGTTCAGTCTCGCCGCTTCACCCGCGTCCCACATCCGGGCCGCGGTCCAACACCGCCACCGCACCGCGGGGGCACATCGAAAGGACACCATCATGGCTGTCGGTACTGTCAAGTGGTTCAACGCTGAGAAGGGCTACGGCTTCATCGCCCCCGAGGACAACTCCGCGGACGTGTTCGTGCACTTCTCCGCCATCCAGGGCGGGGGCTTCAAGGAGCTCCAGGAGAACGACCGCGTCGAGTTCGAGACCCAGGACGGCCCCAAGGGCCTCCAGGCCGCCAACGTGACGAAGCTCTGATCTTCGCCTGACGCACGGCTTCCGACGCCCCCGGTCCGCACGGACCGGGGGCGTCGTCGTGTGCGCTTCCGTGCGTCCCGCACGCCCGCGCACTCCGCCGTATACCCGTTCGACCGCGGCGCTGCGACATCACCGCAGGGCTGCACTGCGGTGATGTCGCTGAGGCGCGGTCCTCCGGGGTGGGCCTCGTCCTGGCCCTGCGCGTCAGGCCGCGCCCCGCCGACCCACGTGGCGACGCAACAGCAGCACCACGCCCAGGGCCAGCAGATACCCGAGCGCGACGACCGCGAAGCCGGCCCGGTAGTCGCCCGTGACGTCGCGCAGCACGCCCATCAGCAGTGGACCCAGGGCGAAGCCGGCGTACATGCCCATCGAGTTC
>ERZ1023313.39-NODE-39-length-83227-cov-5.099288_pt1 | contig 83227 bp, 82 predicted proteins | sample MGYA00521233_ERZ1023313 | MGnify/ENA primary metagenome ERZ1023313 (study PRJEB32759, sample SAMN07749866) | skin metagenome | biome: transportation; feature: city; material: polyester macromolecule | host: Homo sapiens | place: Hong Kong:TKO line | collected... | reverse complement strand
CGACTGCTAGAAAAGATCACCAACGGCAGTGCCGTCGAGATCAATTATACCGGTACATCCATCTACTTCCAGCCGGGCATTATCTATGGTGGGAGCATCGTACATGACTGCCCCCTATCGCGCGGCATCGGCTACTTTTTGGAGTGGATCGTGCCATTAGCACCTTTTGCGAAGCAGGAAGTATCGTTGACTCTGCGTGGCATCACCAGTGGCCAGGGCGATGTAGGTGCCGATACCATACGAACAGTCACTTTGCCGCACCTCACCCTATTTATGCCGCTGGACTCTGTGTCTATGCTTGCATCAGCGCTGGAGATGCGTATCGTCAAGCGTGGCGCCGCACCGCTGGGCGGTGGTGAAATCTTTTTCCGGCGCAACGACCGGTGTTGCCCCAGCGGCGCGGATGGCGATCTCGTAAACGAGGAACCCGTGCTCCGAATAGATCGCCTCATCACCTTCATCGAGATAGGTGTTGGCGAGCATGCTCAGGATTTCATCCGATCCTGCGCCGCAAATGATGCGATCCGGATTGAGGCCGTAAACATCTCCGATAGCGGCCCGCAATTCGGTCGCCCCGCCGTCAGGATAAAGCTCCAAGGACTTTGCAACGCCTTCGATTGCTGCGGACACCGCGTCGCTGAAACCAAGCGGTGTTTCATTTGACGAGAGTTTATGAAGTGTCTTGCCATGAGAGCCCTTGGATTTGCCCGGCACATAGGGGGCAATATCCAACACGCCTTGTTTCGGCTGCGGGCGGCTCTGAACGGCCGTCTGATCGACTTCAGTCACTGCAATCGTCATGTCATTCATCCCAAGTCCCCTGTATCTACAGGGTCAAACACATCATCTGGATCGCTTGCCCCGTCAATTGGCGCTGCATAACCACCAACTGCTCTCAATACGTCTGGTGCGGCACCGGCTTCCAGGCAAGCTGCCAGGACAGCGTCCTCCGGCAGATCGCCGGAAACGGCAAGCAGGGCATCCACACCGGTCGCCGAGCGGTAGAAGCTCAGAACTTCGATCCCCTGGTCCATCAATTTGCCTGGCAAACGGTCAGACCAACGCGCGTCATAAACCGCAATTTCCGGCTTGTCGATGATCCTGTCGGATTTGGCAAGAACCAGCGCCGGCAAATCTGCCGGTCGTTCATCAACAAGAACGAGGGGCAAGCGCGACCGGATCTGAGCACCGCTCTCATTCAGCCCGCGCCACCAAGGCAAATCCGCCCGGTCTGTCAAGGCCACAAGTCCGATGTCTGAGACGGCATCGTTTACAGCACCGGCAACATCCGCGGCATCGCTTCCCGGCACGAGGTCTGCCGAAAACCCGAAATAATAGCGGGCAAGATCCAGCATGCCGACAAGGTCACCGCTGCCGTCCAGATGGATCGTGGACCCAGCGGGCGGGTTTAAGCTTGTTGAGAGGATTGCGCGCCAGATTTCTTCAAGGGCAACCAGGGGCAATGCACCTTGATTGAGCTCAGCCAATGACCGGATGAGATCGGTGTCATGGTCAAAGTCTTGGGTTCGGGAGGAGGCATCCGCGCTTTCGTGCAGAGCGGCGAGATCGGTCTCTGTTTGGTAACGTTCCACCAGCGCATCGTGAATGCGCGCATCGATTTCGGCGAGACGGGCGCGGGCGGTATCGATTGATGCGCCGTTATCCGGGCTCCGGGTCATTTAAAATTCCTCAAAACAAGCGTGTGCAAGCGCGGCCTAGTCATATGTATCCGGTCGCAAAAAGGCAAAAGAATTCCGGACCTGGCGCTACTGCTCCGACCGTTCCCGGCGCACCGGTTTCAACCCGGTCGCGGCGCCGTCTGGAATGAACACGGGACGCAGAACCCGGAGGCGGCTTTTCTTGCCATCCACCGGCAAACTGCGGAACACCAGCTTTTCCGCTTCCAGGAGAAGGATGCCGGCGAATGCCGGCCAGAAGCGGCGTCCTAGGTTCTCCCAGGTCCGCGCTGTCCGCTGGATGCTGACCGCCCGCGATGGCGGCATGAAAAGGGCTTCAGAATCGCTCAGGACATTGAACTGGCAATTCTTCATGAGTTCCTTCAGCTGGCTTCCCGAATACGGCCGGCCATAGCCGAATGGGGAGAGTTCCGAGCGGGCCCACAAACCGCGCCGATTGGGCACAACAACGATCACTCGGCCGCCCGGGGCGAGCACGCGCCATACCTCACGAAGCATTGCGGATGGATCGGAGCAATGATCGAGCGCGTGCACCAGCATGATCCGGTCGAATGTCGCGTCGGAAAACGGCAAAGCCTCATCTTCGACCAAGGCGCAGGAATTGGCATGTTCCCGCGGCCAGTGGATGGCGCCTTGGGGGGCGGGCATGGCGGAGATCACCCGTTCGGCCGATCCATGATACCGGCGCATGAACGGACCGGCATACCCGAGACCCAATAGGCTTTGCCCTTGAATATCCGGCCACATCTGCGCGACCGGGGCGCCGATCAAGCCTCGCAGCAACTGCCCAAGTGGAAGATCATAAAAGGCCCGCAAATGAACGACGTCGAGATACATAAAATTCGCCTGATGGAAGCTTGGACGGCGATTGAACAGGGAACTCTTCTGGAGCGCAAGACTTGAAATCCCGCCAAGCGGATACACCTCAATGGCTTGCCCGCAGCGCCGGTCTTTGCCACTGTGGCGCGCATTCCGATCCCCGGCCGAGGAGCTTCTCATGTCTTTAAGCGACACCACCGAAATTCATCAGTTTGCCTGCCTGGACGACAATTTTGGTGTCCTCATACATGACCGAGAGAGCGGCACGACCGTGGCTGTCGATGTGCCGGATGCGGCAGCCTATGAGGCGGCCTTGGCGGAAACCGGCTGGAAACTCAGCCATATCCTGATCACCCACCATCATTGGGATCACGTGCAGGGGCTCGGAGAGTTGAAGACCAAAACCGGTGCGGTGGTGATCGGTCCTGAGCGGTCGCGTCAAAAGATCTCAGAGCTCGACCGGACCGTCGAGGACGGCGATGATGTCTTGTGCGGGCCTTATGAGGTCAAGGCCATTGCAACGCCTGGCCACACACTGGATCAGATTTCCTGGTACCTTCCCTCAATCAAAGTTGCCCATACCGGCGATACACTGTTTGCGCTGGGCTGCGGCCGGGTGTTTGAAGGCGACAAGGAGATGATGTGGGCCTCGCTGTCTCATCTTATGCACCGGCTGCCGGACGACACCACGATCTACTGCGGACATGAATACACCGAGGCCAATGCTAAGTTTGCCTTGACCATCGAGCCGGGCAATGAAGCCTTGCAGGCGCGTGCGAAGGAAATTGCCGACATCCGCGCTCTGGGCAAGCCAACACTCCCGACGACAATGGCAGCGGAAAAGGCAACCAACCCATTTCTTCGCGCAGGTGAAGCGTCGGTCGCGGACGCGCTGGGCATGGCGGGGCAGCCGGCAGAGGCAGTGTTCACTGAAATCCGCACGCGCAAAGACAATGCTTGATCGTGGTGCAGTGTCTTGACGCTGCATTTACCACCCGCCTGATGGTGCGGCTCGATCAAGAAACTTTGGCCGGACCGCTAAAAACGAAGGCCAACCGCTCCTATATCCAAGTCGTTATGATCCTGTAAGGGGCAGAAACCATGACGACTGACAGGTCTTTAGACCCATCCGGACGGACTCCGGAACAACGCGCCCAGGATGTGGTGCAGAGAATTGCAAGCCAAGCCGAACCCATTCCACTCACCCAAGGCGGTGGCCACCGCCTCGATATGCAAGTGCTCTACGAAGAAATCGTCGCCGCTCTCCGGGAAACCGTCGATGACATCGCGTTTTGCACTGAGTCCAAACCCAATCACTGACATTATTGTCCAACTCCCAACAATTCTCCGACGCGGATTGGAAACACCTGTTATTCAGGTGTTCCAATTGCCTTAGACCACGGGACAAGTATGCCGGTTGATCAAACTCTTTCCGCCGACGACATCGTTGACCTCCTGAAGATGCAGCCGCATCCAGAGGGTGGGTTTTATGCAGAAACCTTTCGCGATGATGTGACGGACCCGCAGGGTCGTGCGGCCTCCACGCTGATCTATTTCCTGTTGCCGGAATGCGTCGTGTCCCGCTGGCACAGGGTGGACGCTGTGGAGACCTGGCACTGGTATGCCGGTGCGGCGCTGGAACTGTCCATCAGCTTGGATGGCAACGACAAGCAGGTGATCCAGCTTGGCAATGACTTGGCTGGCGGAGAGCGCCCGCAGGGCATCGTGCCGCGTGAGGCCTGGCAGCAAGCCCGCTCACTCGGAGCATGGACGCTTGTCGGCTGCTCTGTTGCGCCGGGATTTCAGTTCGAAGGATTTGAAATGGCGCCAGAAGGGTGGGAACCGGGAGGTTAAATAGGAGGTGTCGTTTTCGATTTAGTAATTACGAGGAAACATGAGTTTAACACGTATTTCTATTGTTCTTTTTGGCCTTCTTCTGTCCTATGCCTTTGCAGTAATATTATTGACGTCTCCGGTTCTATTTTCCTCCGTGAGCGCTTTCCTTTATGCATTGATCCTTATGGCTATGTTTGTGATACCGGCGACATTACCAGTTACGCTCTTACTTCTGGTTTTTGCTGAATGGAGAGGAATTGGGAGTTTTTTATACTATTTTTTTGCGGGTGGATTTGTGGCGCTTTTCGAAGCCATGAGTATTTCGGCTGGAACGGTTCCATTTTTAGTAATCGGATGCATGTCCGGCATGGTGTATTGGATTTCCGCCGGAAGGCTGAACTCAAATTCCAAAAATGGCGCCATTGAGAGAGATGGCAGATATGACGACCCAGAATACTGGTGATCGAAACTGCAACTGATTGGCTATTCAGATTTTCATAGTAATATTGGGAACCGGGGGCGTAATCCGCGTCCCGGATCCCCCCCAGCGATTGAAGGTGTTAACCGGCCATCTCCGCTTCGCGGACCGCCATTTCGATTTCCTGCACTAGACCCTCTTCGAGGCCAAGCCGGGCGGCCAGCATCTGCAGATAGGCTTTTTCCGCCGGATGGTCCGGGTCAATGGCGAGCCGGGACGCAGCGTAGATCTCGGCGGCCGTTTCGGGACAAGTCGCGCTGGCAACGACCTTGTCGAGATCAAGCGGCGAACGCAGCTCATCCATCAGAAATGCCTTGGCTTCGCTGTCGAGACCGGCTTCATCAATCTTTTCAAAGATCCGGTCCTGCTCGTCCCGGTCGATATGGCCGTCCGCCTTGGCGGCTGAAATCATGGCGGTGAGAAGGTTGACTGCGAACTGATTTTCGCCGCCCGGCTGCTTTGCCGGGTCAAAGGCGGTGCCGCGCGGGGCTTCCAGCGGGATCGGCTCGTCTTGCGGATAGTGCGGACGTGGCGCGTTTTGCTTGTTGGCCTGATGGCCCTGATAAGCCTTGTAGGCAAGACCGGCTACGAGCGCCAAACCGCCATAAGTGACCGCCTTTTTGCCAATCTTCCGGCCGGACTTTGAGCCGAGCATCAAACCGGCAAGGCTGCCAAGTGCCAGGCCGCCACCTTGTGAGGACAGAAAATCCTTGCCTTGGGAGAGAAGATCACCGGATCCGCCACGCTGGTTTTGACCAGGATATTGGCCGCCTTGCCCGCCGGGGGCGCCGCCCTGGCTACCTAAAAACTGATCCAGCAAAGATTTTGCATCAAACATGTTTGGCTCCCTATGTCCGCCGAGGACGAAATCATCGTTCTTGAGATGGGATTTTTGCGCCCGGTCGCAAGGTTATGACGTAATTCATGACGGTTTTTCATCAAACAGCTTGGGTTAGCGACCGCTGTGCTGATATTCACGTCAACGGCAACAGGTTGTCGTCCTTCAATGTGTCCATTGCAATGGAGGATTTCACGTGCTGGACAGCTTCCTGCGGCAAGAGCTCGTCGTTGACGATCCGGCTGAGAGCTTTCAGATCCCTGACGACCACTTTCAGCATGTAATCGACATCCCCTGTGAGCGTATGGGCTTCCTGAACTTCCGGCATGGCGGTGACCATGTTGCGGAATTTGCGGGCGTTTTCCCGGCTGTGGGCGCCCAAGGTTACACCAACGAAGGCTGTCACGGTAAAGCCCAGGGCCTCTGGATTAAGGGCCGCCCGGTACCGGCGGATGATGCCGTTGTCCTCCAGTTTCTGCCGACGCCGGGAGACCTGGCTTGCGGACAGGCCGATCGTTTCGCCAATCTCCGCATTGGTTGCGGCGGAGTTCTCCTGAAGGGCGGCGAGCAACTTCACATCAAAGCTGTCCAGTGCAATTTGCATGCTGATTTTTCTCTAACTGCGCACGAAATACGCATCACTATACGGCAAATCACGCAGATTGCACACACCCTGCGCGCGGTCCCGGGCATTCTAGACGCTAAGTTTGCACTTTCCAGGAGGATCCGCCATGGGACCGTTCCCGCATAATGCGCCGCCGGCGCAAATCACCCCGCAGAACCCGGCCGGCACGGACGGTTTTGAGTTTGTCGAGTTTGCCCATCCGGAACCGGAGAAGCTCGATGCCCTGTTCCGCAAGATGGGCTATGTGCCGGTCGCGAAACACAAGACCAAAGAGATTACGCTCTACCGTCAGGGTGACATTACTTATGTGCTGAACGCCGAGCCTGGCAGCCATGCCATGCGTTTCGTTGAAGATCACGGCCCGTGTGCCCCGTCCATGGCATGGCGAGTGGTCGACGCGCAAAAGGCTTATGACCACGCCATTTCAAAAGGGGCGGAGCCTTACGCCGACAATGACAAGACCCTGAACGTTCCCGCCATCAAGGGTATCGGCGGCTCGCTTCTGTATTTCATTGAAGCCTATGGCGATAAGGGGTCAGCCTATTCGGCGGAATTCGATTGGTTGGATGAAGTGGATCCGAAACCGGAAGGGGTTGGCTTCTATTACCTCGATCACCTGACGCACAACGTCTACCGCGGCAATATGGACAAGTGGTGGGATTTTTACCGCGACCTCTTCAACTTCAAGCAGATCCATTTTTTCGACATTGATGGCCGGATCACTGGCCTTGTCAGCCGGGCGATCACCTCGCCGTGCGGCAAGATCCGCATTCCGCTGAACGAATCCAAGGATGATACCAGCCAGATCGAAGAGTATCTGCGCAAGTACAAGGGCGAAGGCATTCAGCACATCGCGGTCGGCTCGGACGACATCTATACCAGCACGGACAAGCTGGCGGATAACGAGCTGAAGTTCATGCCGGGCCCGCCGGACACTTACTACGAGATGTCTCGTGACCGGGTGCATGGCCATGATGAACCGATCGAGCGGATGAAGCGTCACGGCATCCTGATCGATGGCGAAGGCGTCATCGATGGCGGCATGACCAAGATCTTACTGCAGGTTTTTTCAAAGACCGTCATCGGGCCTATCTTCTTTGAATTCATTCAAAGAAAAGGCGATGAAGGTTTCGGCGAAGGAAATTTCCGGGCGCTTTTTGAATCGATCGAGGAAGATCAGATCCGCCGGGGTGTGCTGGCAACAGACGCTGCAGAATAACGGCGGCACCTAAAGTAAAGCCTCCTCAGGCCGAGCGCCTGAGGGGGCTTCCTTGTCCGATATCCAATCAAAAACGGTAGTTCACGCCGAGGCGGGCAAGAAAGCCTGTGTTGTCGGATTCTGCAGCATAATCAATGCCATCCAGCGCTCCGACCGATCGCACGGCCGCATTCCCGGTGGCTGTGACATTGCTGTCTTCCAGATCATAGTAGAGGCCATCGAGCTTCATTGAGATGTTGTCGGTGACTTTGACTTCCGCGCCGCCGCCAAGGGTCCAACCGAATTTCAGCTCATCGTCGCTGCCGTTCCATGCAAGTGCGGGTGCATCGACACCGTTGACGGACGTCTCCAATTCAACCTGACCCATGGCCAGACCGCCGGTGGCAAAGACCATAAATCGGTCGGATGCGGCATAGCCGAGACGTCCGCGCACTGTGCTGAAGAAGCTCATCCGCTTCTTTGCGGATGTGGTAAGGCGGGTTCCAAGAACCGCAGCACCTGTAAACGAGCTGCTTTTGTTGATGTCAGCCCAGGAAATGTCGCCTTCAAGACCGGCCACAAAGCTGTTGATCTGGTAATCATAACCAGCGGTCAGACCGCCAAGGACCCCATTTCCCGACAGGCCAAGGGAAGACGGCACAATCGTGCTGCCAAGGGATTGAAAGCCGCTGGTGCCCGTTGTGGTCGCATCGTCATCGGACCATCCCCAGCCCAAGAACGTGCCAGCATAAAAGCCTGTCCAGCTGCTGACAGGGCGTGCTTCAATGATCGGATCGAGTGTTGGCAGGTCTGCAGCTGTTGCAGCGAGTGGCAGTAAGGGGCCAATGCCGACGACTGCGGCGCTCATAACTTTCAAGGGATACTGGCTGGGCATGGTGCCTCCAATAGTCGGTGAGTTCGGTGTCTCCCAAGCCAAAGAAATGCAAAACTTCCTTTGCGTTATCATTTCAAAGGACGCTACTTTTTCTTGGTTAACGAATTGCTATACGCCTGAGGGGAGCCGCAAGATTGGTCTTGAAAAGAAAATATTCTCAGTGATTTAATTAGTTAAGGTTCGAATATGGTAATCAATTGTTAACCAATTTCCATTGGGTACCTAAATACCGTTGAAGCTGTGGTTATTGTTCGAGACTACAGTTCTTGTCTTGAGGATTTCGGTGTTTGTCACGCCAAATACCTTTTGCTCGCAGAGGAGGCTTGAGACTGTTTTTGAAGGTTTAAACTTTTTTTGAAACGGTCGCGGAAGATTGGACCTATCCGGGTGTTTTAAACACAGAGGCTCCTGAACAGGCCCTCTATTGCATTGTCTAAGCACACACTTCAGCCCTCACACCTTGGTGTGAGGGTTTTTTTCTGGCAGCGGCAGCCCCGAGCCACGGTTCAGCCCTTGATTTTTTGCTCCAGAACATCCCAGACCTTTGCCGCGACATCCGGGCCGCCGAGGTTCTGGATGGCGCGGATGCCGGTTGGGGCGGTGACGTTGATTTCTGTCAGCATGCCGTCGATCACATCAATGCCGACCAGGATCAGGCCTTTTTCGCGCAAAGACGGTCCGAGGCGGGCGCAGATTTCTCGTTCCCGTTCTGTCAGGTCACTGTCTGTCGGCGCGCCGCCCCGCACCATGTTGGACCGCAGATCGCCAGCCGCCGGGACACGGTTCACCGCACCGGCAAACTCACCGTTGACCAAGAGAATGCGTTTGTCGCCGTGTTTGACGTTCGGCAGGAACTGCTGAATGACCCAGGGTTCGCGGAATGTGGCGGCAAAGAAGTCGTACAGCGATCCGTAGTTCAGATCATCTTTTGTGATCCGGAACACCGCCGCGCCGCCATGGCCGAAGAGCGGTTTCATGACGATATCGCCGTATTCTTCCCGGAAAAGATCGATTTCCGCCCGGTCCTTGGTGATCAGGGTCGGCGGCATCAAATCCGGAAATTCGGTGACGAACAGTTTTTCCGGCGCGTTGCGCACCTCCGTTGGGTCGTTCACCACCAGAGTATCCGGGTGGATCTTGTCCAAGATGTGCGTTGCTGCGATGTAGGACAGATCGAACGGCGGGTCCTGCCGCATCAACACCACATCGATCTCGCGCATGTTTGTACGTGTTCGTTCGCCGAGCGTGAAATGGTTGCCCTTTTCATCGCGCACTGTGACAGGCTCAAGCGCGCAAAAGACCTCATCACCGCGCATGGCCAGCCGGTCCGGTGTGTAGTGATAGAGCTCGTGGCCGCGCTTTTGGGCCTCCAGCATCATCGCAAAGGCGCTGTCGCCGGCAATGTTGATGGATTCGATATGGTCCATCTGGACCGCGACTTTTATCGGCATGAGGCCACTCCCGGCGGGGCGCTATCCGTTTGAAACGGTGCGCTTGGGGCAAAAGACTGTTCGCCGCAGATATGCGGTCCGTGACAGGGTTTGTCCAGAGGCCTGGTGTCAGTCTCTCGCCTCAAAGGCGTTCACGATCCGCTCAGGCAGGGCCCACGGGCGAATGATCATGACGTCGAACCGGAGCGTGAAAAAGCCTGCTTTCGGATGCTCGGCAACGAAGATCTTTGCGGCCCGGACGATCCGCTTTTGGCTGGCCGGTGTCACGGCTTCAAGCGCCGCTTGCCTGGATTTACGAGCCTTGACCTCGATAAAGGCGACGGTCTTGCGTTTTTTGGCGATTAAGTCGATTTCGCCCGCCTTCGTCTTGTAGCGTTGCTGCAAGATGCGCCAACCGGTCAGGCGCAAGTACCAAGCAGCAAAATTTTCGGCAGAAAGACCATGCGTATGAGCTTTGCGGCGGCTTTCTGTTCCGTGGCTGTCGCGCTTTGCCACGGTCAGCCACCTGCCTTCAGTTCGAGCGCCCGTTTGTAGACCTCGCTGCGATCCAGACCCGTTGCCTTGGAAACCTGTTTAGCGGCTGCGCTGACGGGCATATCCGAGAGCGCCTCCCGGAGCAGGGTGTCGAGGTCTTCCGCGTCTGCTTCCGGTTTTTCTTCTGGTGGCCCCACCAGAATGACGATCTCACCCTTCACGGTTTGATCTGCGAACCGGTTGCTAAGCTCTTGCAGTGTTCCGCGCTCAAAGGTTTCGAAACGTTTTGTGAGCTCGCGGGCGACCACGGCCTCTCGCGTTCCGCCAAAAACCGCTGCCATAAGTTCGAGGGTTGCCGCTGTCCGATGGGGGGATTCAAAGAAAATCAGTGTCGCCGGTGTTTTGGCAAGTTCTTCAAGACGCTTGGTCTTGGGGCCGCCTTTTTGCGGCAGAAAACCGGCAAAAAGAACCGTGTCGCTAGGAAGCCCAGACGCAACGAGACCTGCGAGGGGGGCGGAGGCGCCAGGGATCGGAAACACCTTGTATCCGGCGGCCACAACGTCCCGGACCAGCCGGTAGCCGGGGTCCGACACCAGCGGCGTGCCGGCATCGGATACAAGGGCAACCGCGTTGCCAGCCTCAAGTTCTCCGAGAACTTTCGGCCGCTGCTTGTCGGCGTTGTGCTCGTGGTAAGGAAGAAGCGGGGTCTTGAGGCCGAATTTTTGCGTAAGCGTCGATGTTATCCGCGTATCTTCACAAGCGATCATGCTCGCAGCCGCGAGTGTTTCCAGCGCGCGCACGGTGATGTCGCCGAGGTTTCCGATCGGCGTGGAGACAATGTACAGCGCCGGTTCCAGATTGGGCGCTGTGAAGGCGTGTTCCGACAAGCTGTAACGGTTTTTGGAACCTGTTTGTCCGCCGCCTGGCTCTGTCATCACGGATCCCTTTACCACAATTCAAACACTCGGTTCCGACCTCAAGGATGTCCCGATTTTCTTGCGCTACCTGCCCGAAACACGCAATGCAAGGCAAATCCACCATTCATGCCGCGTTGCGCGGCTGAAAACTGGACAGCGCATTCGTTAATCCTTAAGTCTGTGGCAAAGGGTGGATGGAAATCAGACACATGGACGAAACGGACGCCGTTGTTCGGCATCGCCGACGCACATTCTTGAAAACCGCTTTGGCCGGTGCCAGCACGTTGGCGCTTGGGGGCTGTTTGGGCTCATCCCTTGGAACGTTGCCCGGCGAACAGATCCAGCCGGGCGCCCAACCGCAGGTGACCGGTGAAACAATCGGCACTGGCGCGGTCCGGGTTGGACTTATGCTGCCGCTGTCCTCAAGTGGGGGCAATGCGTCGATTGGAACCGTTTTCAAAAACTCCGCTGCGCTGGCGCTTCAAAACTTTCCAAATTCGGATGTGCAGCTTCTGGTGAAAGACACCGGTGGGACAACGGAAGGGGGCCGCGCTGCCGCGCAACAGGCGATCTCTGAGGGTGCAGAGCTGATCCTTGGTCCTGTCTTTGCTCCGGCAGTGTCGGGGGCCGGTTCAGCTGCAAGGGCGGCAGGTGTTCCAGTCATTGCCTTTTCGACAGATACGTCAGTCGCCTCTCGAGGTATCTACCTGTTGAGCTTCCTTCCGGAAAGTGATGTGAAGCGCATCATTGGCTATGCCAGCAGCCAGCAGAAACGGTCTTATGCAGCCCTCCTGCCCAATGATTCTTACGGCAGTGTGGTTGAGGCGGCGTTCCGTCAGGAAGTTGGTCGCACCGGTGGACGGATTGCAACGATCCAGCGCTACAACGTCAGTGGTTCGGACACGTCCGACCTGGTCGCCAAGGCCAACGCCCTTCAGTCGTCTTTGACCAGCATTGACGCTCTCTTTGTCCCGGCGGGCGGACCTGTGCCGGGCCTCGTGATGCAGACATTGATGGGGCTGAATGCCGAGATCGGCAACATCAAGTTGCTTGGCTCGGGCCAGTGGGATACGCCTCAGGTGAAAAACAACCCCACTCTGACCGGGTCCTGGTTTGCTGGTCCCGAAGACAGCGGGTTCCGCGGGTTTGCGCAGCGCTATCAACAGACCTACGGCGCACCCCCGCCGCGCAATGCCAGCCTTGTCTATGACGGTGTTACACTGGCGGCCGGCCTGATCCGCTCCGCCGGGCCTCAACGGTTCCAGCAGAGCATCCTGACCAACCGGGACGGGTTCCTTGGAATTGACGGCTTGTTCCGGTTCAAGCCGAATGGTCTCAATGAACGTGGGCTTGCAGTGTATCAGGTGACGGGCTCCGGCAGTCAGGTTGTGTCCGCTGCTCCGCGCGATTTCCGTTCCGGTTTCTGACCTCCATCGCCTCCTGGGAGTATAGTTCCGATGCTTGCCGGCAAAGAGATTGTGCTGATCATTAGCGGCGGCATCGCCGCTTACAAATCTCTGGACCTGATCCGGCGGCTCAAGGAACGGGGCGCACGGGTTGTCCCGATCATGACGGATGGAGCGCAGGAGTTCGTCACGCCGCTTGCGGTGGGTGCCTTGAGCGCTGAAAAGGTGTTCACCAACCTGTTCGACCGGGAAGCGGAGCATGATGTGGGTCACATCCGCTTGGCGCGGGATCATGATCTGATCCTTGTCGCGCCCGCAACGGCCAATTTGATGGCCAAGATGGCCCATGGCATTACCGACGATCTCGCAACGGCCGTTTTACTTGCAACTGACAAACCGGTTCTGCTGGCACCGGCGATGAACCCGAAGATGTGGCAAAACCCGGCAACACTGAAAAATGCCGACACATTACGGGAGCGCGGCATTGCGTTCATCGGCCCTGCCAGCGGTGAAATGGCGGAAAAAGGAGAAGCCGGGGTTGGCCGCATGAGCGAGCCTCTGGATATTGCCGCAGCAGCTGAGCTTCTCTTGCGGGATCAGGCGATTGCAGCCGGGGAGCTGCCGTTGGCGGGAAGGCATGTCCTGATCACATCCGGGCCGACACATGAGCCGATCGACCCGGTGCGCTACATCGCGAACCGTTCTTCGGGCAAGCAGGGCCATGCGCTTGCCGAAGCCGCATTCGCAGCGGGGGCGCGGGTGACACTGGTTTCCGGTCCGGTGACGATCCCCGACCCGGACCATGTCACGACGATCCACGTTGAATCCGCGGCAGAGATGATGGCAGCTGTTGAGCAGAACCTGCCTGCGGATATCGCAATCATGGCTGCAGCTGTCGCTGACTGGCGCGTTGTCTCGGAAGGCGATCAGAAGATCAAGAAAGACGGCAGTGGCAAAGCGCCTGGCCTGGAACTCACTGAGAATCCGGACATTTTGAAGACCGTCGGGCACCACGAAACGCTGCGGCCGCCTCTGTTGATCGGCTTTGCCGCCGAAACTCAAGACCTCATCAAAAACGCGACCTCGAAGTTGGAGCGAAAACGGGCCGATTGGATTGTCGCCAACGATGTCAGCCCTGCAACGGGCATCATGGGCGGCGACGCCAACACAATCAGATTGGTCAGCGCCAATGGCGTGGAAGACTGGCCGGCGATGGACAAGAAAGACGTTGCTCGCCAGCTGATTGCCCGGGCTGCAGAGAAACTGGGTCGTGAGCCAGACTGAGGGCGGCGGCAGTTCTATTCAAGTACAGCTTTGTAGGGGGCGGATCACTGGAACCGATAGTAACTCATGCTGATTGAGCCGTATTCGTAACTCCGGTGCAGGAGCTCGGGCTTTCTTCCTTCACCCGCAGCGCCAAACGGGAAGAACAGCGGCAACAGGTGCTCTTCTGTCGGGTGGTTCTGCCGAAAATCCGGTGCAGCTTCCAGATTGTCGAAGTAGTTCAATTGCCCTGCATCCAGTCCCTTGTCGAGCCAGGCATCAAACCCGGTTGCCCAGTCGGGAACCTGTGATCCATCCGGTCCAATGGCTCTTAAATTGTGAGTGGTGCTGCCAGATCCAGCGATCAGGACCCCTCTCTCCGCCAACGGCGCCACGGCTGCTCCGAGTGCGTAGATCGTTTCCGGAGAACTGTTATTTGGAAGCGAAATCTGAATAACAGGGATGTCTGCGTCCGGGAAGGCCAGTGACAAGGGCACCCAGGCCCCATGATCAAGACCCCATTCAGCGTCTTGCTCAGGCTCCAGTCCGGCAGTCTTTAGGACAGAAGTCACCTCTTCAACTGCGCTGGCATCCGCTGATGCAGGATAGGAGATTTCATAAAGCTCGTCCGGAAAACCTCGGAAATCGTGATAAGTGCGCAAGGGTCCTGGAGCCGAGATCTTCAGTCCTTCGGTCTCCCAATGCGCGGACAGGATCAAAATGAAGCGCGGCTGATGCATCTTCTTGCCGAAACTCTTCAAGAAGCGGCTCGCCGGTGTGTCCTGCACGGCCAGTGTCGGCGCGCCATGGGCGAAGAAAACAGGAGGAATTGGCGTTTGATGATCCGGCATTGGTCTACTCCATGCTTACGGCCAAGTGGGCCTCATCATAGAAATAGACCGTTCGGGGTTTTTCTGAAGATCAGCGCTGTTTGACACATTGTTCGAAAATCTCAAACAAAGAGCGCGAATCATCGAAATTAGATATTGTGAGTGATGTAATCAGATGTGCGACACATGGCGGTGCGGGTGCTGAGCACCCGCACCGCCAAGTCTTAGTTATAGCCCATATTGATGAGCTGAACCCGGCGATTAACGGCGGCAAACGGGTCTGCCGGATCGCGCAATTGCTCTTCGCCAAGACCAACCGAGAAGAGGGTAGAGCCCGGTACCTGGAATGTCGTCACCAGGGCCTCACGAATGGCTTGGGCGCGCCGCTGAGATAGTTCCAGATTGTATGTCCGGTCCCCTTTGGCGTCGGTATGTCCGACGATGAAGAACGTCTGGCCTTGGAGATACGGCGTATGCAGTGCATCGGCGATCAAGCCAACGGCCTCATAGGATTCTGGCCGGATGCGCGCAGAATCGAAATCAAACGTGATTTCGATGTTGAACTGACGCAAGGACGCGAGCTGCTGATACATTGGGATGGTTTGCGGTGAATCCGCACCCGGATACTTCTGGATGTTTTCCAGAGCAGCGCGCTGAAGCGCATCCGCGCTCACTTCCACCTTCTGTTGGGCGCCTTGAAGCGAGTTGATGATCTGGTTGCGGCTCAGTTCAGTTTGGGCGCTGGCAACTGTTGCAGAAAAGCAAAGTGCACATGCGGCCGCGCTGGCAAGAAACAGGTTTTTCATGAATAATCTCCTTAACCCGGCTTAGCGGTATCCTGCGAGGTCAATCGCGGTGTTGCACTTCTCACTAACCGACGGTTGTGCCTTGAGCAGGCAGCGCAGGATGTGACCGGCACCAGGTTTGACGCCTTTGCAATACTGGGTGGCATCGCGTGCGCAGATCTCCGGCGCAGCGGCTTGAGCGGCCAGCCGTTCTGCAATAAGGCCGGCCACAACGGCCCGGTCTGCATTACATTTTTGCGAGACCTTGGCCTGGTTTTGATCAAGGCACTGGCCAATTCCGTTGTTGGCAAGGGTCGCTGACTTGCAATACTTGTCGATGTCTGCGCCGCAGCTGACGGCGAGGATCTTGATTGCATCGGCAAACCCAACGGTTTGCGCCTGTGCCGTCATGCCTGCGGCGAAAAACATTCCCGCGGCAATCGCGCTTAGCAAATACTTCATTCTTAGGGTCTCCCAGCTCGAAAAACTTTCCGATACGGCAGATAGTTTCAGGACAGCGTGACGGCTTCAAGTAGCCTTTTGATATTTTTCGCTTATCCGCTTCATGGCCGGGCTGTGCTTGACAGGTTCCCGCGAATGTCGTCAACCGTTGACAAACGAAACGGGACGACTGCATGACCATCAAGCTTGAAATCAAACGCCTCGATCATGGGCAGGATTTGCCCCTACCGGCCTATCAAAGTGATTTGGCTGCGGGTCTCGATCTTCTTGCAGCTGTCGAAAACCCGCTGTGGCTGGAACCTGGCAGCCAGGCGCTGGTGCCAACCGGCCTGGCGATGTCATTGCCGGCCGGCTTTGAAGCCCAGGTTCGTCCCCGGTCCGGTCTTGCCGCGAAACACGGCGTAACGGTGCTCAACACACCCGGTACAATTGATGCGGATTACCGCGGCGAAGTTAGAGTAATCCTGATCAATCTCGGGGATACGGCCTTTGAGATTTCGCGCGGCGATCGCATAGCCCAGATGGTGATTGCGCCCGTGCTGCAGGCTGAAATTCAGGAAGTCGAAATCCTGTCCGAAACAAGCCGGGGAACCGGTGGTTTCGGGTCGACTGGACAGCGCTAGGACTGGAATACGAAGGACTTCTCCATGGATCCGAAACTTGTCATTTTCGATTGCGACGGCGTTCTGGTGGACACCGAGCGGATGGTGAATGCCAGTCTTGCGGAGATGGTGACGGAACTCGGGTTTCCGATCAACGGGCCGGAGTGCCAGCAGCGCTTCATGGGCCGGACCCTGGAAAACGTCAAAGAGATGGTTGAGGTGTTGACTGGCCGGAGCCTTCCAGACGATTGGCCCGATAAGGTGCGAAAACGGGATCTGGAAGTATTCGCGGCGGGCGTTCCCGCCATTACCGGCGTCGCTGATGTTTTGGATAAACTTGACCGGCGCAACCTGCCTTATTGTGTCGGCTCGTCCGGTAAATACGCCAAGATGCGGACTACACTTGGCAGCTCGGGGCTTTTGCCCCGCTTTCAAGGCAGGCTGTTTTCCGCAGAAGACTGCGCCAACGGCAAGCCGGCACCCGATGTGTTTCTTCTTGCGGCAAGCACGATGGGATATCCGCCGGAAGACTGTGTTGTCATTGAAGACAGTTTGCCAGGCGTGCAGGCGGCGCGGTCTGCCGGTATGGCTGTTTATGCGTATGTCGAAGATCCAGCCTGCGACCGTGAAGCGCTGTCTGATGCCGGTGCGCATCTCTTCGACGACATGTCCACACTTCCAGGTTTGCTGTTTTCTAAGCCGTGAGCCTTTCGTGAAAAGGCATTTTACGGAGGGCGCTCTCTCTAGGGGTTCTTCCCCTTATATCTCCCGCGGTGCCGTACTATCTTGAAGTCACAATTTAGAAAGGTGCGATTGGCACTGCATTCGTTTTAGCTGGGAGACTTCCATGACAATCAAGACGCACGGACGCGGTAAGATCTACTCCTCGATCACGGACACCATCGGTGACACGCCGTTGGTTCGTTTGGATCGTCTGGCGGATGCTCATGGTGTCAAGGCAACCCTTCTCGGCAAGCTGGAGTTCTTCAATCCGATCGCCAGCGTCAAAGACCGTATTGGCGTTGCGATGATCGATGCCATGGAACGTGACGGCAAGATTGAAGCGGGCAAGACGACCCTTGTGGAGCCGACGTCCGGAAACACCGGGATCGCGCTCGCCTTTGTGGCGGCGGCCAAGGGATATCGCCTCATTCTCGTTATGCCGGAAACCATGTCCGTGGAACGCCGCAAGATGTTCAAGATCCTGGGCGCTGAGCTGGAACTGACAGAAGGGGCCAAGGGCATGAAGGGCGCGATCGCCCGGGCGGAAGAACTCTTGTCCGAGATCGATGGTGCTGTCATGCCGCAACAGTTCGAGAATCCGGCCAACCCGGAAATCCACCGGAACACCACCGCGGAAGAGATCTGGAACGACACCAGTGGCGCGGTTGATGTCTTTGTTTCCGGAATTGGGACCGGCGGCACCATCACCGGCGTTTCGCAGACCCTAAAAGAACGCAAGCCGGACCTTCATGTGGTGGCTGTCGAGCCGGAAGACAGCCCGATCCTCTCCGGAGGTCAGCCGGGTCCGCACAAGATCCAGGGTATTGGTGCTGGGTTTGTGCCGGGTGTGCTGGATACCGGTGTCTTCGATGAGATTGCCAAAGTGAGTAATGAGGACGCCTTTGCCATGGCCCGTGAAGTCGCGAAAACCGAGGGCATTCCGGTCGGCATCTCTTCCGGCGCGGCACTCTCTGCAGCCATCAAGGTCGGTCAGCGGGATGATATGGCGGGCAAAACCATTGTTGTCATTATCCCCTCCTTTGCAGAACGCTATCTCTCAACTGCGCTTTTTGAAGGGCTTTGAGCGTAGCGCCCCTTTAGCGTCATGTCCGGAAGTATTCCGAACATCCATAAGTTATCCGAAACATGGCTCCTCGGCATTTTGCCGAGGATGACGGGGGGAAGGAATGAGACTTTTCTTCAAAAGAAAAGCGCGATCCCGAAAGACCGCGCTTGCTTTATTCCGTTTAAGTTCGATAGAACTTATGCAGCCAGGGCGCCCTGAGCCTTGTCAACCAGTGCCTTGAAGGCATCCGGCTGGCTAATGGCGAGGTCAGACAGAACCTTGCGGTCGACTTCTACGCCAGCCTTGTTCAGGCCGTTGATGAAGTTACCGTAGGTCATGCCGTGCTGGCGGGTTGCCGCGTTGATGCGCTGGATCCACAAAGAGCGGAAATTGCGCTTCTTGGCCTTACGGTCGCGATAAGCGTATTGACCCGCTTTCTCGACGGCCTGCTTGGCGACGCGGATGGTGTTCTTGCGGCGGCCGTAGTAGCCCTTGGCAGCCTTCAAAACTTTTTTATGACGAGCGTGGGCGGTAACGCCCCTTTTGACGCGTGACATCTAGGTGATCTCCTTAAAAGGCTGGCGTTAGGCGTACGGCAGGAACTGCTTCACGATCTTTGCATCCTGATCGCTCAGCGTGGTGGTGCCACGGGCGTTCCGGATGAACTTGTTCGTGCGCTTGATCATGCCATGGCGCTTGCCGGCCTGCGCGGTTTTCACCTTGCCGGTTGCAGTCACCTTGAAGCGCTTTTTGGCGCCGGACTTCGTCTTCAACTTGGGCATTTTGCATCCTTTCCTTGGTGTGCCTGCAAGCAGACACTTCATTGTTGGTGCATTCAGAGCCGACACGGCATGCCCTTGGTTGTTTCGGAAGGTCCTGCGCCTGAACGCAAAAATCCAGTCCAAAACGAGCCGGACGACTCTGGACCGGGCGCTTATATGGGAGGTTTCTGGGAAAAGCAACCGGAATCCCGGCAGATGCAATTGATTCCTGGCAATCCTGCCGGGTCGTGTGAGTTATCCTTTGAGATCCATCACGCAGCTAACCGGGCAATCTCCTTGGCGCTGTTCAATCGGTCTTCGACATCGCCAGGAGTGCTCGTTGCTGTGCCCTGAACATTTATGAACGCGACATCTTCAATTCCGAGAAACCTCAGCAGGAATGTCAGATAGGGCTGAACGAAGTTCGCAGCTTCGAACGGTTCACCAGAGAGGTAGCCTTCCGCACCGTATGTGCAGATGACAATCGCACGTGTTGCTGTCACCAATCCCTGGAATCCGTTTTCGTCCATGGCAAATGTGTGTCCGATGCGGCAGATCTGGTCCACCCAAGCCTTGAGGGCCGTCGGAATGGTGAAGTTGTATATCGGAGCCGCAAGCAACAGCGTGTCCGATGCTTGAATTTCGGCGATCAGCTTATCAGACAAGGCCGTCGCCGCTTTTTGGTCTTCCGACAGATTTTCTTGAGGAGCATAGAACCCTTCTATGGTTGATTGGGCGATGAAAGGAATGGAACCATCTGCGACATTTTTTGTGATGACAGTGCAGGCCGGATGTTTAGCGCGAAAACCGGCTTCAAATGCATCTGCTATCGCGGCTGAATGGGAACCGGCTAAGCGACAACTGGAGTTGATGCGGAGCAACTGTGTCATGACCTTGCCTCCTTGTTGTTTGGCAAGGGAGACTTAATTCCCTGCGTAAACTCGAAAAATGGGTCGCTGATCACTGAAGTCGTGCGTATTGTGCATGAATGGATCTTGCAGCTCTTAAGACCGCATTGCTCGTTCGGGACCTAGGCAGTTTTGCTGCCGCCGCCCGGCTCTTGGATCTCGACGCCTCCAGCGTTTCTCGTGTCATTGCGCAGCTGGAACAGGATGTTGGCTTCCGTTTGTTCCAGCGCAGCACACGCAGTCTCGCGGCAACAGGTGAGGGTGAACTCTACCTCAATCGGATCGCGCCACTTGTTGAAGAGTTGGAGGCCGCGGGCGATGAAGCTCGGACAACCGCTGTGTCGCCACGTGGCACTTTGCGAATGACAGCAAGCATTTCATTCGTACAAGAGTGCCTGGTTCCAGTTCTCCCGGAGTTTCGGGACAGGTTTCCTGATATTGAGATCGAACTCCTGGCTTCCGACGCCAATCTGGATCTTCGGGCGGACAGTATTGATTTGGCCGTCCGGTTCGGATCCATGCCGAAGGGCGACTGGATTGTCAGCAAGTTGATGACGACACGCTACCGGGTCGTTGCGTCTCCGGAATACCTGGAACGTGAGGGGCGCGTTGGTGATCCAAACGATCTCTCCGGACGGGATTGTATTCGGTTCGCTATTCCCGGTTTCCGCACGTTGTGGCAATTCAAAAAAGACAACGGCGAGCCGTTCAATGTGCCGGTTGGCGGTGCAACGGTGATTTCAAATGCCTTGTCGATCCGGTCTGCGGCACGTCTTGGAATGGGGATCGCGCTGTTGCCGATCATGCTCGTAGAGAGAGATTTGAAGCGAGGGAGCCTAATCGATCTCTTTCCGGACTATGCTTGCGCGGCGGCATCTTTTGAAACAGCGGCCTGGTTGGTTTACCCGAGCCGCTCGTACCTGCCGCAAAAAGTTCGGGCGATGATCGACTTTCTAAGGGAAAAATATGGACGGCCAGAAAGCTGGCCGCCCGATGTCTCTTAGGCATTCACGTCGACAACCACGCGGCCTTTGACCTGGCCTTTCAGGATGTCCTTGCCGAGGCCTGACAGATCTTCGAGGGTCGCCGGGTGAATCATGCCGTGCAGCTTGTCGAGCGGCAGGTCCTTGGCGATCCGCTGCCACGCGCGGACACGGTCGTCATAAGGACGCATGACGCTGTCGATCCCGAGAAGGTTTACACCGCGCAGGATGAACGGGATGACGCTGGCTGGAAGGTTCGCGCCACCGGCCAGACCGATGGTGGCAACGGAACAGCCATACTTCATCTGTCCGAGGATGCGGGCGAGCATTTCACCCCCAACGGCATCAATCGCGCCGGCCCAGATCTCTTTCTCCAGTGGACGCTTGATGGTTTCGGCAACGTCATCCCGTGGAACGATGGCACTGGCGCCAAGAGACTTCAGGTAGTCCCAGGTGCTTTCGCGGCCTGTAACTGCATGCACTTCATAACCGAGGTTGGCCAAGATCGCGACTGCAACAGAGCCGACACCACCTGCTGCACCCGTGACCAGAATCGGCCCGTTTTCCGGCTTCAGGCCGTGGTCTTCCAGTGCCATGACGGCAAGCATCGCTGTGAAACCGGCTGTGCCGACCGCCATCGCATCGCGGGTGGTGAGGCCATCTGGCAACGGCACCAGCCATTCGCCCTTGACGCTGGCCTTTTGGGCATAGCCGCCCCACCAGACTTCGCCGACACGCCAGCCGGTCAAGACGACCTTGTCGCCCGGTTTGTACCATTCGTCAGAGGACTCCTCGACGGTGCCAGCAAAATCGATGCCCGGAACATGCGGATAGTCCTTGACCAGACCGCCGCCCGGTCCGACGCACAGGCCGTCCTTGTAGTTCAAGGTCGAGTACTCAACCGCAACCGTGACATTACCGTCCGGCAGTTGGTTCTCGTCGATCTCCTTTACGGCGGCGCTGGTTTTGCCTTCTTCGTTCTTGTCGACAACAAGTGCTTTGAAAGTCATGTGAAATATCCCTGTTATGCGGTTTCACTTGAGAGTGTCCGGGCCTCTTGCCGCAGGACGAATTTCTGGATTTTGCCGGTGGCCGTTTTCGGCAACTCGGTAAAGATGATTTTCTTGGGCCGCTTGAAACCGGCCATGTTCTCCCGGCAAAAGGCGATCAGGCTGTCTTCGGTTTCCTGGCTGCCTTCTTTGAGCTCGACAAAGGCGCAAGGGACTTCGCCCCACTTTTCGTCGGGCAGGGCGACAACAGCCGCAAGGACCACATCCGGATGGCGGTGCAGTACCCCCTCGACCTCGACGGACGAGATGTTTTCGCCCCCTGAAATGATGACATCCTTTAGCCGGTCGCGGATCTGCACATAGCCGTTTTCGTGCCGAACAGCTGCATCGCCGGACTTGAAATGACCACCGGAAAAGGCCTCATCCGTCGCGTCCCGGTTCTTGTAGTAGCCTTTCATGACAGTGTTGCCGCGAATGACGATCTCGCCCTGCGTTTCCCCATCCCAGGGCACCGGTTCGCCGGTCTCGCGATCAACGACATCGACGCTCTCGGTCATAGGGAAGCCAACGCCTTGCCAGGACTGAAGCTCGGCCTGTTCGTCGGAGGAAAGGTCGTCCCATTCTTCCCGCCACAGGCATTGGGCGACATGACCATAGGTCTCGGTGAGGCCATAGACCTGCATCACTTCAAAACCGAGTGCCTTGGTGGCGGCAAGAACCGCTGCCGGAGGTGGGGCGCCGGCGGTCATGATTTTCACTGGGCCAGGCAAGGGTTTGCGGTTTTCTTGTGGTGTGTTGACCAGCATGGAGAGCACGATGGGCGCACCCCCCAAATGGGTCACCTGATGCTTGGCGATCAGGTCGAAGACGGCGGCGCCAGTCACCTGCCGGATGCAAATGATCGTGCCGGCCATCAAAGTCATGGTCCAGGCATGGCACCAGCCGTTACAGTGGAACATGGGCACGGAATAGAGATAGACCGGATGGCGCGGTAGCTCCCATGCGATCGGCGTACCCATTGCCATGAGATAAGCGCCGCGATGGTGGTAGACGACGCCTTTCGGTCTGCCTGACGTGCCGGATGTGTAGTTCAGCGCCAGCGCTTGCCATTCATCGGCCGGACCTTGCCAGGGAAACGCCGGATCACCCCTTTCGACCAGATCTTCGAATACCTCGTCGCCGATCAACTCACCGCCGGGGCCGTCCGGGTCGGCAATATTGATGACCGGCAGAGCCTTGCCGTTGATGGCGAACGCTTGAGAGATCACGCCGGAAAAGGCGGTGTCCGCGATCACCAGTTTGGCGTCGCTGTGCTCAAGGATGTAGGCGACTGTTTCCGGTTCGAGGCGAGTGTTGATCGTGTTCAGCACCGCGCCGGTCAACGGGACCGCATAGTGAAGCTCAAACAGCTCGGGTGTGTTCGCCGCCATCACAGAGACTGTGTCGCCAAGCCCGATGCCGCGCTGCTTGAGGCTTGAAGCGATCCGACGCACCCGCCCCAGAACGTCGGACCAGGTGTAGCGGCGCTCATTATAGACAACAGCCAACCGGTTCGGAAACAAAGCTGCTGTCCGCTCCAGAAAAGAGAGCGGTGACAACGGCACGTGGTTGGCGGTTTGTGGCGGCAGGGCCTCGTAATGGTCTCTCACCCTAGCCCCCCTGGTTGCAGAACGGGGTTTCCCAGACGGTCGCGCTGCGCATACCGTGCGGCGTGTCGACCTGAACTTTCGTGCCGTCGTCCCAATGGGTCATGCGGACCATGCCGATCGCGACATTGGTTCTGAAATCCGGGGAGTAGGCGGCCGAACTGATCGTCCCAACCTGCCGGCCACCACCGATTATGGGCCATAACTCGTTACAAGGCGGTACGGGATCGCCATCAATCGCCACACTGCGGATCTGGCGGACAGGTCCTTCGACCGCAACACGGAGCAGCGCGTCCCGGCCGACACAGCCGATCGCTTGCTGTGTCTGACAGAACTTTCCAAGTCCACATTCGTGCGGCGTGTTGTTGCGGGTCATGTCGTTGCCGTAGGACAGAAGTTGCCCCTCGATCCGCTCGATTAGGTTGGGGCACCCGGCGCGGACATCCATGTCCGCCCCAGCTTCCATGAATGCGTCCCAGACGGGTTCGCCCCAACTGCTGCCATCGACATAAAGCTCAAACCCGCCCTGCTTTGAGTAGCCAGAGCGCGCCAGCACCATGCGCTGCCCCTCAAACTCTACATAGTCATAGTGAAAGAACCGGATGGACCGGATGCGTTCGCCGAAGACCCGGGCGACCAGGTCCTCAGCTTTGGGGCCCTGGATGGCAAAAGGGGAAACGTCCGGCTCATCGACATCGACCTCCAGCCGGAACGCGTGTGCAAGTCCCTTGATCCAGAACAGAAGATCACTGTCGGCAACCGAAACCCAGTACTTGTCTTCGGCGAGTTTCGTTGTGACCGGATCGTTCAGCATTCCCCCGGTCTCATCCACCATCGGCGTGTAGTAGCACCGGTTGAGTGCCATGTCCGACAAGTCCCGCGGCGTCAGCATTTGCGCCAGACGCCCGGCATCCGGCCCCCAGAGTTCGACCTGGCGTTCGCAGGACACGTCCCAGATCTGAACTTTTGATTTCAGATGCTTGTAGTCCTCTTCCACCGACTCAAAGACAGTCGGAAGAAGCATATGGTTGTAGACGGTGTAGGCTTTCACACCGGCTTCCTGGACACGGCGCGAAAACGGTGTCTTGCGCGTGCGCCGGGAGATGGACAGAGACGGGACCTGCATGCCGGGTCCTCCCTATGCGGCCTGTTCGACGGCTGGTCCGGACCAGTCGATCTGACAGATTTCGGCGCTGCGGCCGTCAAAATCCCAAACACGGCCATAGGCACGGACACGGCCCTGCGTGGCGGTTGCGACCGTGATGTCCGAGCCCATCCAGTATTCGGTGTTTGTGACCACGATATCTTGGTCCGGATCAGACCCGCCGACCGGAACAACCTCGCCCTTGATCGCCTTGCCAACAATTAGGCGGCGCTTCTTGCCTTCGTTTTCATAAGACACCGGCGCGCGTTCTGCGCCGAGGAATTCGCTCACGAGGACTTTGAAAAGGCCTGTTGTGCCCTTGGCCTGACCGGAGAAGATCTTCAAAAGGCCATCATAGGCGGCTTCCGAAGCGCGTTCGTCGATATAGGCAGCCGCTTTCCAATTCCCGCGTGCCATCAGTCCTGGGATTTCGAGGACCAGGCCGACATTCAAACCGGACAGATCTTCACCCATATAATGACCTTCATCGATCCGGACACCAGCCCAGGCTTGGCAGTAGCCCTCTGTCGGCGCGTGTTTGCCAAGCGAAACGACGCACGGGCAGAAAACGGTGCAATTGCAGTTGAGGATCAATTCCCCACGGATGGCCCATCCAGTCATTCTTGTCTCCATTATAGATGTTTTATGAGTTCGATAATGAGGATCGCAGCGGCAGATCCCAGAAGTGCAAAACCGACAGGCACGGTCAGGTAACGGCCGAGCTGTGGGAGTTTTTCAAAGGTCATCAGCAGCATTGCGAGGCCCATGAAGGCGAGGTTCATGGTGCCGGCAACAAAGGCGAGCAGCATGAGGGCCCAGCAACAGCCAAGGCAGACCGCGCCAAGTTGCAGTCCCATCCTGAAGGCTCCCGAAAGCCCATCTTGCCATTTGCCCATGAAGAACAGCAGCGGACTCTGGCACTGGTTGAGACAGGCCTCTTTCAGCTTGCTGAACTGGTACGCTCCGGCAAGGGCCAGAAGACCGGCTGTCAGATAGACTTCGGAACTGCGGCCGAAGGGGTCCAGCCAGCCTTGTGTGTCCAGAGCCGCCTGCAGAAGAGCTGCGGGAACCGAAAAGCCGATCCAGACGAGCAGATATCCTGCAAGAAGGGCCGAGAAACCGGCGATTGTGGCGCCTTGCGTATGGGTGAGATCGAGATAGGTTTTCAGTGCGGGCGCTACGGTTGGCGCCATCATGGCAAGGGACATCAAGCCCCACATTGCGATCAATCCCGAAAGGCCTGTGTCTGCGGCCGGACGGCAGAGGGATGCCAGGTAATCCAAGCCAAGCGCCTGCCAGCCCGCAGGCAGATCGAGATCCGGTTGCATCAGGAAAAGAGCTGCCCACGCGCCAAGAACCGCGACAAAAAACGCGATCCAGGCGGCTTGGCGTCGGTCAACTAAGTGAAGGGCGATCTGCACCCAATGTCCTCCCATATCGTTGAGAAAAGGCTGAGCGCATCTGTTGAAAAAGTCAAATAATTAATTGTCTGACATTTAAAATATTTGCATTGACCCTGTTCCAGAGCCGGGCCTAGTCTTGTAGAGAGGCACCGTGGACGGGTGCGCGCAAAGGAGACACCATTGGCAATCGAATATCAGGCGATCCGCAAGGAGGGTTTGTCGACCCAGATTGCCAATGCGATCCGTAAGGCCATTCTCGATGGCGCGTTGAGCGTAGAAGAGCGTTTGCCGAGTGAAACAGAGCTCGCTGATCGGTTCGGAGTGTCCCGGGCAACTGTGCGCGAAGCGATGAAGCGTCTTGCGGCCCAGAACCTCATTCGCTCAGAAAGGGGTGCGTCCGGCGGCGCGTTCGTCAACCGTATTACTTTTGATGAAGCTCGAGGCGACCTGGTGGGCACGACCCGGCTTCTCATCGGCATGAACAATATCCCGTTCGAAGATGCCATTGAGGCCCGTTACCTTCTGGAGTCTTCTTGCCTGGCACTCGCTTGCGAAAACCGCAGCGAAGACGATCTGACCGCAATGGCCCGGGAGATCAGCCTTCAAAGTGGGGATCTGACCGACGAAGACTTCTGCGATTCAGATGTCCGGTTTCACTCGGTCATTGCAAAAGCCACCGGAAACCCGTTGCTGATGTTTCAGGTCTCGGGCGCGATCGAAGCCATGCAGCCCTTGATGAACATGCTGGTCTACCGGCTCAGAGATAAGAAGCACATTTCCGGCCTTCATGACCGCCTTCGCGACGCTCTGGGCAATCGCGATAGCGTAGCGGCGCAGACGGTTTTGGAGGAAATCGCCGCCTACACCCGGCAACTGGCGGCGTTGCGGCGCGCTCCAAAGGAAGATCCGGCAAACTGACCGGAACACCCTTGACGAAGGTCGAGCCAGAGTTGGAAGTTCAGGGAACAGGGCATGCCGCTGGCATGTCGATTTTCTGAAAGGACGGTCTCTTGAACAACGCGCATATTCCGATCATCGACTTGGACGGTTTGGTGGACGGTGCGCCAGGTGGGCTTGAACAAGCCGCGCAAGAGATCGGTCAGGCGGCACGGGAGACCGGGTTCTTCTATGTAAAGAACCATGGCATTGATGCGGACCTGATTGCCGGGATCAATGCGGCTGCCCACGCCGTGTTTGCTTTGCCTGACGCCGATAAACTGGCACTGACGAAGGACTTCCACAAGACCAACCGTGGCTATGTTCCGATGGAAGGCGAAAACCTTGATCCATCCAAACCGGCGGACCTGAAGGAAGCTTTTAATGTCGGCCTAGAACTCGCGCCGGATGACCGGCGTATTTTGGCCGGAGAGCCTTTCCGGGCACTAAACCAATGGCCGGATCTGCCCGACTGGCGGGACACTGTTCTCGATTACTTCAATGCTGTTTGGGGGCTTGGCCGGACGATCCACAGGGCCATCGCGCTTGATCTGAAAGCGTCACCTGATTTTTTCGAAGACAAGCTTGACGCGCCAATGGCTACCCTGCGCCTACTTCACTATCCGCCCCAGCCTGCTGATGCTGCGGCCGGTCAAATTGGGGCCGGGACCCATACGGACTATGGCAACATCACCATTTTGCTCCCCGACGAGGTTGGCGGACTGGAGGTCCGGCGCCGGGACGGTGAATGGATCCAAGCCCCGACGATCGACGGCGCATTCATCTGCAACATTGGCGATTGCCTGATGCGCTGGACCAACGATGTCTATGTCTCTACGCCGCATCGCGTCGTGAACAGCAGTGGCCGCGAGCGGTATTCGATCGCGTTTTTCCTCGACCCGAACCCGGATGCCGAAGTCTCCTGTCTTCCAGGGTGCGTGAGCGCCGACAGGCCGCCTCGATATGCGCCGATCTCCGGCGCTGATTATCTCTGGTCTCGTCTGGATGCCACCTACGAACACACAAAGAAGGGCAGCTGAGACGAATCCGCACAGGTGACGGTGCCCTGTGCCAAACCCAATCCATACTGTTTTTCCGCTCGTAGACAGATCAGCCAGAAACAAGGAGTGGTTTGGTGATCTCGGTCTATTACGATGGCAAATGCGGCTTGTGTTCCAAGGAAATCAATTTCTTCAAGCGGCGGACCCCGAAGCACCCAATCTTGTGGCACGACATCGCCAACGATCCTGCGCAGCTGGAAGGCACGGGCGTTTCCCAAGCAGAAGCTCTGATGTTCATGCATGTTCGAGACGCAGAGGGAGTGATGCGGACCGAAGTTGACGCCTTTATCGCACTTTGGCGTCAATTTTCGGGATGGTCATTGCTAAGCCGGTTCGTCTCTCTTCCCGGGATATACCAACTTGCAGGCGTTCTTTATCGCATGTTTGCAAAGGTCCGCTTCAACCGGTACCCGCATTGTCAGGCGAGTTTGGAAAAAGCGTGACCCTCCATTAGGAACTTTGATCAGCCGGAAGTTGGTCGAGATGTTTCTCGATTTCGGCGACGACGGCCTTGGACGTCGGTTTTGCTGGCGTTCCAAACCAGGACACCAAGGACCCGTCCGGCCCAACAAGGTATTTGTGAAAGTTCCAGTTTGGCCGCGCGAGCGAGCCGAGCTCCTCAACAGCCCATTGATAGAACGGGTGGGCGGTGTCCCCACGCACGGACGTCTTCGCAGTCATCTGGAAGGTCGCCCCGTATTTCGCTTCGCAATAGGCGGCAATTTCGCCGTCCTTGCGCGGTTCCTGACCGCCAAAGTCATTCGATGGCACGCCGAGCACGACAAGGCCTTGATCAGCGTATCTCTCGTGCAGCTCTTGAAGTCCGGACAACTGGCCACTGAAACCGCAGGCCGTCGCCGTGTTGACCACAAGGACGACCTTGCCCTCGTATTCTTTCATCGGCAGGGATAGTCCGTTTGCGAGTTCAAAGCTGAAATCATGGGCGCTGCCCGTCTGGGTCGCAGGATCAGCCGCGACAGCTTGGCCTGTTGCAGCGAGGATACCGGAAATGACAACAGCGGCAGGGGCGAAACGCGGCATTACAGATCTCCGAAGCAATTTGCTCTTGTTGCTTACGGAGGTGAGCGTTTAACAGTTCACTGTTCAGCGTACCGGGCGGATTTAGCGGGCGCCTCAATCGCGAACCACAAAGACAGAACATCCGGCCCGGCGAACCACGCGCGATGCGGTTGATCCGAGGAAATAGTCCTGTGCTGTCGGGTGATGCGATCCGACGATGACGAGATCGACATCGTTTTCCTCGGCAAAGGCTGCAATCTGCACCCCCGGCTTCCCGCTCACGACCTTGCACTGGATGCTGTCATCGCCGCCCGTTGCCTCGCGCAGCTTGTTTTCGACTTTGGTTGTTAGATGATTGTCGACCTTCATGGTCACGAATTCAGAAACGAACCCCGGAATGTTCTCAAGGACAGTCAAAAGCGTGATCTGCCCGCCGTCCGCCAGCAGATGGCGGGCGTTTTCCAGCTTTCGGGCGATCAATGTCTCATGATCAAGAGCGACCGGTATCAGGACATGCTTGTACATCGGATCGAAATCCTCCCTTTCTGAAACTTCTGCAGCCGTGCCTGACTTCGCCACTGGTCAGGGTCAGGCATGACCTTCTGCAAGCTTTCGGACCGCATCGACATAACGGGCCGGTACATCAATGCCTTCCGTTCTGGCCTTGGCGATGGCGGCCGCGCGGCGGCTGCCGGGCAGGCGCGCACCCTCCATTGTTTCAATTAGGCTGAGCAGAGCGTTGATGCGGGCAGCGAAATGTTCTGTATCCATCGGCTTCATGGCGATCAGGAACTGACCAACACCGGGAGGTGGCCCGTCGGCGGAAAAGAATGAGGAGGCTTCGGTGCTTTTCGAAGCGCCGGTCATGACCGAAGCCAGGATCTCTACCATCAGTGCCAGCGCTGTACCCTTGGCTTCGCCAATCGGCAGCATGGTGCCTTCGAGCGCAGCTTCGGCACTTGTGGTTGGGTTGCCATCCTTGTCGAGTGCCCAGCCCTCCGGAATGTCTTTTCCAGCTTTGCGTGCATTCATCACCTTGCCGCGGGCCACCCGTGACAAAGACAGGTCCACGACAAGCGGATCCTTGCCCGGCCGTGGGGCGGCAAAGGCAATTGGGTTTGTTCCGAAAACGGGATCCTTGGCCCCGAACGGGGCCATCGCCGCCGGAGCATTGGCCACCATGATCGCCATCAGTCCCCTTTTGGCGAGTTTTTCGACCTGAACTGACAGGGCGCCGCAATGATGCGACCGCGTGATGCCCATCGTTGCGCAGCCATGGTCCAGCGCGATCCCGGCGCCTTTTTCAATGACAGCGTCCAGTGCGGGATAGGCAAATCCGAAACCGGCATCTGCGAGGAGGCTGCTTGTTCCCCTTTGAGAAATAACAACGTCTGCAGAGGCAGCGATTTTCCCGGACTGGACTTGAGCGGCGTAGTCCTCAACGCGGGAGAACCCGTGCCCAACTTGACCTTCCGCTTCTGCGGCGACAAGCGCATTCGCAACGGACTGCGCGGCTATGTCAGGCACACCCACGGCCAGGAAGGCGGACTTGATCAAAAGTTCTGCATTGCAAAGACTGAGGCGTTCGGTCGCTTCCATCGGTGTGTATGCTTTCAAAAGACAACAGATCGCCGACACTTATTGTAATTTTTGGGTCTTGGCGATGCCCTAGCCGTATGGCCGAGAATCTGGTGGCTGGTTTTCAGCCACCAGACCAGTCGGTTTTAAGCGCTACGGTAGAGTTTGGTCATCGAGAATTCCCGGTGACCCAGCGCTTCGGCAGCCGTGTTCCGGCCATTGGCGGTGCGGCAGATCATTTCAATCAACGCATCGCCGGCTTCATCGATGGTCATTTCCCGGCGCAAAATGCCGGAGACATCCACATCCACGTGTTCACTCATGGTGCGAACCGTGCGCGGGTTGGCGGTGATCTTGATCACCGGCACGATCGGGTTGCCGACCACATTGCCCTGCCCGGTCGGGAAGGTATGGATCACGGCCCCGCCCGCGGCCATCAGCGTCACGCACTCCGCAGCGGCAGAAGATGAGTCCATGAAGTAGAGGCCATTGCCCGACTTCGGCGCCTCGGCAGGATCGAGAATGTCGATGTACTGCGAGGTGCGCCCGATCTTTTCCAGGTTCCCGAGGGCCTTTTCCTCGATGGTGGTCAGGCCGCCCTCGATGTTGCCTTTGGTCGGCTGGCTGTCGGAAAGGTCATCGGTCTGGTGCGCGAAGATCACATCATCCTGATAGGCCTTCCACATCTTGTACCAGCGCTCACCAACTTCCTCGTTGATCGCGCGTTTCTGGCAGATGTGTTCCGCGCCGGTGATTTCCGAGGTCTCGCCGAAAAAGCCGGTGATGCCCTCCGGCAAGAGCTTGTCGTACATATTGCCGACGGTTGGGCAGGAGCCGAGACCAGTGGTGGTGTCGCTCTCGCCGCATTTGGTGGAGACCCAGAGCTCGGAGATGGAGCACTCTTCGCGCTGATATTCCGACGTCTTGTGAACGAAGTCCTTGGCAGCCCAGGAGGCACGGCGAATGGTTTCGAAGTCACCGTTCTGTTCAATGGAAAACTCGGCGACCGGTTTGCCGGTTTCGCGGATCCCGTCGGCAATGCGCTTCGTCCAGCCAGGCTCGATGCCGATGACCACAACGGCGGCGACATTCGGGTTGGCGCCAGTGCCGATCATGGTCCGGAAATGCAGCTCAAGATCTTCACCGAATTGCAGACGGCCATAAGCATGCGGGATGGCCAGCGTGCCCTTGACGTTGTTGGCAACAGCCTCACAAGCAGCGTTGGAGATGTCGTCGACGGGCAGAATGACAACGTGGTTGCGGACCCCGACCCGGCCGTTTTCGCGCCGGTAAGCCTTCACCGTCATGTTCGAGTATTTGGTAGACATTTCGGGCGGCTCCTTACCAGCGCTTGGTTTTGCAATTGTGGGTGTGGACGTGGGCGCCCTTTGGGATGTCGGCAATGATCTTGCCGATGTCTTCACCGTATTTGATGGCGGTGTCGCCGTTGTTGAGATCTTTCAGCGCGATCTTGTGGCCAATCGGCACATCCGCGCCGGCCGTCAGACGGAAAGTGGAATTGTCATGGGTGACACAGCACAACATGTCGGTGCCGGCCGTCAGCCCTTCCACAACCACCACACCGACGTTGTCGGCATGTTCGTGGACGAGAAGATGGGGAATTTCAGACATAATTGTCTCCTCAATTGTCGGGTGTGAGTAGTATTTTCGGAACAGCGACCGCGCCTTGGCGCAGGTCGGTGAAAGCTCTGAGACCGTCGGACAACGGCCGGATTTCGGTCCAGTCGAGTACGCCCAACCGGCCATCGAACATGGCTTTGGTGGTCTCGTGGAAGTCTTCAGCGGTGTATGTGTAGGTGCCAATGAAGGTGATTTCCTGCAGCGTCATCCGCCGGATATCGAGACCGCCGTCAGACGACCCAAGCCCGATGTGACTGATAACCCCGCCTGGCTTGGCCAGTTTGGTTGCCGTTGCCCGTGTAGCGGCATAACCGACGCCGTCGACGATCAGGTCATATTGCCCGCTCGTCTCAGCTTGATCCGGGGTCAGGACCTCGATTCCGCAGGATGACTTGAGAAACTGTGCCCGCTCCGCATTGGGTTCGATCAGCCGGACTTGAGTGATGCCCTGCGCCTTCAAGGATAGAGCTGCCCCAAGACCAATGGCGCCGCCGCCAATCACCAGCGCTTTTGCCTCTGACGGATCTGATATCAAGGCCCGTTTCGCGAGACGCACAGCATGCCAGCCGCAGGCAATGGGTTCGGCCAGTGCCGCCTGGGAATCCGTGATGTTGTCTGGCACCACGACAAGATTGCCTTCAGGCATTGCGAGATAATCCGCAAACCCGCCTTCGCGAGGCGGCATGGAGATGATCTGCCTTTCCGGGCAAAGATTGTCCCGGCCAGACCGGCAAGCCGCACATGTGCCGCACGTGACCAGCGGGTTGACGGTCACCCGTTTTCCCTCAAGTGGGCCCGATACAACGGTTCCGGCAACTTCATGTCCAAGAATGAGCGGTGCCGGACGGCGTTCATCATGGCCGAGGAAGGCATGCATGTCGGAGCCGCAGATGCCGGTGTGGGCCACCTTGATAAGCGCATCGCTTGCCGAAGGGGTCGGATCAGCAACATCCCGGTAGGCCTGCGTTTCCGGGCCTGTGTAGACAAGGGCTTTCATTTTGCGGTGAATCCCCCGTCGACCATCAAGACTTGGCCTGTGACGTAGCGGGACGCATCCGAGCACAGAAAGAGGATTGGTCCGTCGATGTCGTCGAGCGCTCCGTTGCGGCCGATACAAGTCTGGGCAGCATTGCGCTGCGCCCGTTCTTCGTCGCCAAAAACGGCCGCCGTCAGCTCTGTCGGGAAGAAACCGGGGCCAATTGCGTTTGCCGTGATGCCGTCCTTCGACCAAGCCTCGGCCATGGCTCGGGTCAATTGGCCAATACCGCCCTTGGAAGCTCCGTAAGCAATACCGCCCGGGAACGCCCGTGTTGTCTGAAGCGAGGCGAAATTGACGATCCGGCCCCAACCCTTTTCCTTCATGGCAGGCGCAAAGGCCTTGCTCAGGAAGAAAGGCACCGTCAGATTGAGCATCATGGTGATGTCCCAACCGGCATCCGTCACATCATCTGCGGCTTCGCGAGTGTTGATCCCAGCCGCATGTACCAGAATTTGCGGCGGGCCGAATGGCTCGGCGATGCTCTCTACAATGCTGGCAAGGCGCTTGCGATCGCTCAAATCGGCCGCGACTGCTGCGGTCGAGCCGCCAGCCTCCTGCCGCCACTCATCAAGGTCGGCCGCACGGCGGGCAACGCCGACCACGGACGCACCCGCCTGAGCAAGCACCGTGGCAGCGCGCCGGCCGAGACCTGAACTGGCCCCGGTGACGCAAGCAACTTTTCCGGATACGTCAAACAGACCGGACATGGCCTTACTCTGCCGCCTCCGCGCTCAAGTCAAAGTTTTCACCTGGGAAATACTTCCGCAGCCGGATGTCAGCTGTGCGGGCATGCCCTTCCATGCCTTCCAGGCGTGAAATACGTGCCGTTGCCTCAGCGACCGGTTTGGCTCCGTCGCGGGTGGCTCGCTGCCAGGTGACGATCTTCATGAATTTGTGGACCGACAAGCCGCCAGTATAGGACGCAGCGCCGGAAGTCGGCAGCACATGGTTGGTGCCCGATGCCTTGTCGCCGAAGGCAACAGTGGTTTCTTCGCCGAGGAACAAGGATCCGTAGCAGGACAAACGGTCCAGCCACCAATCCAGATCGTCGGCCTGCACCGTCAGGTGTTCAGGAGCATAAGCATCAGACGTCGCCGCCATCTCCTCGCGGGTATCGCACAGGATCACTTCGGCATAATCGCGCCAGGCGGCAGCCGCGTTTTGGCTGTTCACCTCGGGCAGGTCGTCAATGAGTTTTGGCACCAGCGCCATAACCTCTTCGGCCAGAGACCTTGTGTCGGTGACGAGCCAGACCGGTGAATTGTAACCGTGTTCTGCCTGGCCGACGAGATCGGCGGCCACAACTTCCGGATCCGCTGTCTTGTCGGCAAGGATCAGGCTGTCGGTCGGCCCTGCAAACATATCGATCCCTACCCGACCAAACAGGATCCGTTTGGCTTCGGCAACGAACTGGTTTCCCGGACCAACGAGGATGTTGGCCTTTGGCAGACCAAACAGGCCGAAGGTCATGGCGGCCACACCCTGGACCCCACCCATGGCGACAATCTTGTCGGCGCCGCACACATGGGCCGCGTAGATGATCGCCGGGTTGATGCCGATGCCTGGCCGTGGCGGCGAACATGCAACAATGTTCTCACAGCCTGCGACCTTGGCCGTCGTGACTGTCATAATTGCGCTGGCGATGTGGCTATAGCGGCCGCCGGGGATGTAGCAGCCAGCCGTGTTGACCGGGATGCTTTTCTGGCCGGCGATGAGGCCCGGGACAACCTCAACCTCAATGTTCTGGCAGGTCTCACGCTGGGCCTCTGCAAAGCGCTTGACGTTGGCGTGGGCGAACTCGATGTCGCGTTTCAGCTTTTCCGGGACCTTGGCGCTTGCGGCCTCGATTTCGGCATCGCTCAGGATGATTTCGCCGTCATACTTGTCGAATTTGGCGGCATACTCCATCGCAGCGGCGTCGCCACCAGCTTCAATCGTATCGAGGATCTCTTGAACGATCTTTGTGGTCTCCGACGCATCGGTTTTTGAGGTGAGATCTGCTTTCTTCAGATATTCAACGGTCATGGCAGAGCCTACTTGTAAATTTCAGGCAGCAGCGTGGTTGAGATTGCCGGCACGTAGGCAATCAGCAAGGTCACGGCGAGCATGAAGAGGACGAAAGGAACGGCCCGGGCGGCGATTTTCAATATCGATTCACCCGTTAGGCCGGAGACGACGAACAGATTGAGACCGAGCGGCGGCGTGATGAACCCGACACCGAGCGCGGTGATCATCATGATGCAGAACTGGATCTCGTTCATGCCGATGTTGTCGGCGAGTGGTTTCAGAATTGGCGCCAGGATCACGATGTTTGGCGTGGTTTCCATGACGCAGCCCGCGGCGATCAAAACCAGGATCATCATCATGATGAGCACCCAGGGCTCATCGCTGATGCCGGTAGCGACCGCCACAAAACCCTGAGGCACACCAATGATGGCAAGGGCTTCGGCAAGGGGGATGGAGAAGGCGATGATCGGAATGATCACACCATTAACCTTGGCCGAACTCACCAGCATGGCCGGAAAGTCCGAGAACCGCAGCGTTCCCAAGATAAAGCCCATGACGATGGTCACGACGACAGCGGTGGCGCCGGCCTCAGTCGGGGTCAAGCGGCCGGAAAAGATGCCGTAGAAGATGATCACCGGAACGATGAAGGCATACCAGCCCGATTTGATGGCAACCCACAGGCGGGAAAAATACTCATTCATGCTGATGTTGCCACCACCTTCCCAGCCATAAAGCCGGTTCATGATGATGTTGGTGGCCAGGATCGAGACCAGAATGGCAAGGCCCGGAATAACGGCTGCAAGGAACAGCGTTGATGCGGAGATACCCAGTACCAAGCCGATGATGATGTACGCGATGGATGGCGGGATCAGAATGCCGGTACAAGCACCGGCTGCGACCAGGGCACAGGCATAGGGGCGCGGATAGCCGCTTTCCACCAACCGGTCGATGGTCATGCGGCCAACAGCTGCCGCACCTGCCGCATCCGAGCCGGAGATCGCCGCAAACATGCCGCAGACAAGGACGGTTGCGGAGCCGAAGCCACCTTTTGCGAATTGCGTGAGTGCTTCCGCCACGTCGAGAAATTTTCGACTGAGCCCGGTTCGGACCAATGCATCCCCGGTCAGGATGAAAAGCGGCACCGCTGTCAAAGCGAATGCGTCAATACCGCTAAAAAGTTTCTCGCCGACCAGGGACAGGGGAAGTGCGCCCGACCAGACGAGCATGAGGCTCGCGGCAGCACCGATGGCCGCCCAGACCGGTACGGCAAGCGCGACTAGCAGAACGAACAGGAGAACCGGACCGTAGAAATCCCAGCCAAGCTCAATTGTTTGCGGTTGCATATGTTGCCAAAGCATAGCCGCCCCCTTTAGTCGAAGAGTTTGTCGCCTTCGTAGACGGGATTGCCATCACGAAGGTCGCGGAAATCGCGCAGGAACGACTGGGCGAGACGGAAAAGGATGAGGGCGAAGCCGAGTGGCACGGCGCTGAGGAACCAGACTTGCGAGATACGCAGGCCGTGTGTCACCGATCCGAACTTTGCCGAAACGAGCACGGTTTCCAGCGACCAGTAGAATGCAATCACTGCAACGATTGCCATGATAATGTCGCCGAAAATGTAGAGCAGTGCCTTCACCCTGGGACTGACATACTGCATCAGAACATCGATGCGGATATGGCCGCGCTCTTTGACTGCAGCTGCGGCACCGATCCAGGCAAGGTAGATGAAGGAATAGCGAACGATCTCCTCGCCCCAAATGGACGAGTAGGCGAAGACTTCGCGCCGGACCACTTCAATGAACATGGTCAGCACCAGCATGACGTAGAACAGGAGAAGCAGCCAGCGCTCGCCGTTCTTGTCTATAGCTTGAAGGACAGATGACATTGGCACTCCTCGACCGCTCCCATCAGGCGGCATGCCTGATGCGGTGGTCGCGTGAACAGGGAATTGGAAAGCGCACAGTGTGGGCCGCCGGCGCTCTTGATGGCGCCGGCAGGCAATTCGCCCTTAGGCGTCGTGGACGTAGAGGCGGCCTTGTGTATTGGCCGCTTCTTCCAGGCGGCCGAAGGCCTCCATGGACCCCGCCAGTTCAACCTTGAACTGATCCCATTCCTCGCGCTGGTAGCCGCCGGCGGCTTGCCACTCGGCCAACTGGTCGTCTGTGAGCGAGTGGAATTCCACGCCGGATTTGGCCAGTTCTGCCATTGCGTAGGAGCGAGCTGCCGGAACTTTTGCAAGGTTCTGCTGAGCCGTGATTTCACCAGCAAACTCGATGCCTTGCTGAACATCGGCCGGCAAGGAGTTAAACCACTCCAGGTTCATGGAGTACACCTGACTGTCCGGTACAGCCTGCGTGAACGTCACATGGCTCAGAATATCTTTGAAGCCGAAGACGTAGAGCGCACCGACGGATGGGTCGAGCGCATCGGCAACGCCCTGCTTGATTGCAGAGGGTGTCTCACCCCAGGCTACCGGTGTCGGGTTTGCGCCGACCATGCGGTAGTACTGTTGCAACATTGCCGATCCTGGTACGCGGAACTTCACGCCGGACAGATCAGACGGTGTGATGACCTTGTTGCCGCCTTTGCGGACTGCAACTACCCGCGGATCAATCACAACGTAGAAGAGAGCCTTGAAGCCGGAGGCCTCAACCTTCGGGTGGACTTCCTTTTTCCAGGCTTCGGATGTCACGAGGTTGGTGAAGCGCTGGTTGGAGCCGCAGAAATACGGCATGTTGATCAAGTCAACTGCGGATGCGAACGGAGCGAAGTTGGACAAGGAGTGCTGGGCTGCCTGGATGGTGCCGCCCTGAACCGCTTGGGCAAGTGCGCCGCCGGCGCCGAGCTGACCGCCCGGTGCGAGTTTGACGTAGACTTTGCCGTTTGTAGCATTCTGGATGTTTTCTTTGAGGTCCAGCTGCATGATCGGATAGCTGCGGGATGCGCCGAGAACATAGGCGGTTGCCAGTGTCATCGTGTGGTCGGCAGCCTGCTCCCGCTCGCGCTCCTCCTGCGCGGTTTGGGCGACAGCTTCGTCGGACCAGAGAGTGCCTGCTGCACCAGCCACCACCGCAGCGGTGAATGCGCCAGCGCTGCTGAGCTTCAAGAAATTGCGGCGCTCATGTGAGGCCAAGTCTTCCGTCTTTTTCATGATTTCCTCCCAAGAAATCCTGTCTGAACCTGATGATGCCGGTTACTTTTCTGCTTCCTTCTTGAGCACAGCTGCGGTGAATGCCGCCGAGACAGCGAACAGGCACAGCATTTCTCCGACATTTCCGAAAAACGGTGTTCCACCAAAGGAACCGATCGATACATTGATCACGAAGACGGCAAAGAGACCGCCTGCCAACGCCAAAAGCATGATCACCTCCCAACGACCAATTCACCCGGCTTCGAAAAATGTAAGCGCTTACATTTTCCATTGCAAGCACAAAAATGGTTTTGTTTAATGCGCAAGCCCTGTAAGGCGGGTCCAACGTTATGTGACTAAACGGTTTCCGAGCGGTTTGACCGATGGAAGAAATTTCGAAATCGCCTGACACTTCAGTGCCAACACTTGCCGATGTCGCGGCAAGAGCAGGTGTGTCGACGGCAACCGTTTCCAGATGTCTGAACACACCGGATCGCGTCACGGAAAAGACGCTCAAGACCGTCATGGACGCCGTCAATCATCTTGGCTATGCGCCGAATTACAGTGCGCGCGCGCTTGCAGCCGGCCGGACCAACATGATCGGCGCCATCATCCCCACGATGGAAAACGCCATTTTTGCGCGCGGCATCCAGGCTTTTCAGGAAGAGCTGCAAAAGAATGGTTGCACGCTTCTCGTTGCCAGCTCCTCCTACAGGCAGGATCTCGAAGAAGAGCAAATCCGGACACTGACCGCCCGCGGTGCAGACGCCTTGCTCTTGATTGGGTATCAGCGGGACCCGCAGATTTATGAGTTTTTGAAAAAGCGCAAGATCCCGGCAGTTCTGACCTGGGCATCGGAACCTTCGCAGGACTTTCTGTCTGTCGGCTTTGACAACCGCAAGGCCATGAAAGAGCTTGCCGCGGACGTCATTGGCATGGGGCACCGGACACTCGGCTGTATATCTGCAGATACCGCGACCAACGACAGGGCACGGGAGCGCGTGGAAGGCATTTGGGCCGCAATGCGGGATGCCGGTCTTGACCCAGACACTCTGCAGGTTGTCGAGACGGCCTATTCGATCGAAAACGGCGAGGCCGCGTTCCAACAGTTGATGTCCGGCACCAATCCTCCGACCGCAGTTATGTGCGGCAATGATGTCTTGGCCGTTGGCGCCCTGAGGGCCGCAGCCAACCTTGGGCTCAAGGTTCCCGGTGATGTCGCAATCACAGGTTTTGACAATATCGAGCTGGCGTTCGTCGCGCCTGTTCCACTGACCACTGTCCATGTCCCGCACCGGCGCATGGGCCAGTTGGCGGCCCGCGCGCTGATCGACGCATTGCACGGCCGGTCGCCGGAGAGCGTCGAACTGCCAACGGAAGTCCGCCATCGCGACACCTTGTAAGTCCGGCCAGCTAATCTCACGTGTTTCCAATTAGATACGCTGACATTTGTAAATCCCTACTTGCCGCCCTAACTGTCCAGTCTGTGTGTAGAACGTGCCGGCGCGTTGCAAACGGAATGGCTGTCAGTTTGGAGAATGTTGTTGAGCGATCCGAAGTCGCAGATATCTGATGTGCTTCCCACTGTATTAGCCGGACCCATCATCCGCCGCATTCAATCAGACCGGTTGGCAATCTGGCTCGCAGTTCGAGCGCAGGGCCCGGTCAAAGTTGAGCTTTTCCCTCCAGAGATGGACGCGCGGATTTTCGAATTGGACCTGTCAGCACCAGAAGTGTTGTGGCTAAGGGCCGGAGAACAAATCAGTTACCTTCTTATCGACCTCGTCCTGTCTGATCCTTTGCCGGAAGAGGTGTTGATACCCTATCGGCTAAGCCTTTTTGTAGATAAGTCAGTGGGCGACGGGCCCCGATGGGAAGACCACACGCATTGGGCAAAGGATCTTTGTTATCCGGGCCGCGAACTCCCGTTCATTCGAATCCCGAAGAAAGTCTCTTCGGTCATGCACGGCTCATGCAGGAAGCCGCACAGCTCCTGTGCAGACGGACTGGTTGCTGCCGACCGGGCTGTTGAGCAGGCGATTTCCGACAACGAGGCGCAACATCCCATGCCGGAGTTGCTGGTCTTGAGCGGTGACCAGGTCTATGTGGACGATGCTGCGGGCCCGATGGTGCAGGCCATCACCGCGCTGGTCTACGTCCTGGGCCTGCCGGATGAAACCCTGCCCGGGATTGAGCCTGGGGCGCCAGCTAGTGGAACTGATCTGCGGGATCAAGGCGGCTTTTTGTACAAACGGGACCAGCTCTTGCCGAAGATCGATCAGAATGCCTCGGTCTTCGATGTCCTGTTTGGCGGAACGCAAAAACCGATCTTCACATCCCTGCACGCCAGAAACCATCTGATGACCCTGGCTGAAATGCTGGCGATGTATCTGCTTGTCTGGTCACCGGCCTGCTGGGATGTGCTGCCGGGGCGTGCCGCGCCAGAGGATCTCTCGGATAAAGACCAGCGGATGTATGACCGGGAAGACCAGGATATTGATGGATTTGTCAGCGGGCTTGGCAACGTTCGCCGGTTGCTGGCCCACATTCCGACAGCCATGATTTTTGATGATCATGATGTCACAGACGACTGGAACCTCTCGCTGGCCTGGGAAGAGGCAGCTTACGGTCATCCGCTCGCCCGGCGGGTCATCGGCAATGCGCTCATTGCCTATGGCATCAATCAGGGCTGGGGCAACCGGCCGAAAACCATTCGGGAAGATCTAAAGACCGTATTCGAGGCTGCCTTGCAGTGGCCCGGAACCGAAGACCATGAAGCGGCGATTGACCACATTCTTGATTATGAGAAGTGGGATTTCGAATGGCCGACTGATCCGCCCTTGATCGCGCTGGATACGCGGACCCGCAGATGGCGTTCTGAGCGCAACAGCCACTTTCCGTCCGGCCTTCTCGATTGGGAAGCTGCAACGGAATTACAGGCCCGGCTTCGAAACAAGGACGCGGTGTTGCTGGTTTCGGCTGCGCCGATCTTCGGGGTAAAGCTGATCGAGACCGTCCAGAAACTGTTCACGCTCCTTGGCAAACCGCTGATGGTGGATGCGGAATACTGGATGGCCCATCCAGGCACGGCGAGCGCGATCCTCAACATTTTCCAGCATCGGAACACGCCGAAGCACTTCGTCATTCTGTCCGGAGACGTACACTATTCCTTTGTTTACGATGTGGAGTTACGCAGCGGGCGGAAGTCGCGCACCCGGCAATCCGGTCAGAACCCGGAGATCTGGCAAGTCTGTTCCAGCGGCATCAAGAACAAATGGCCGGACCGGTTGCTCGCCGTTCTGGATCATGGAAACCGTTGGGCGTTTGCGCCGCGCTCACCGCTCAACTGGCTAACTAAGCGCCGCGGCATGCGCATCATCCCGCGCAAGCCGGAAGGCACACCGCACGGACGCCGCATTTTGAACGCCCCGGGGATCGGTTTGGTGGAACTCAATGACGACGGAGCCCCCGTTCGGATCAGCCAGCTGGCCTCAACGGGCGAAATCTACGACTTTGAACGCCGGGAAGACGAAGCGCATTACGGTTGACGTTCACAGGCTCACAAATGAGTTCCGGGCGCGGGTGTTTCGAAATGCCGTACGATTTCATGCTTTAAAGCAAATCCCGGTGGATAGTCGCGCCAAACCAGAGACTGACACTGGCTCCGGGATATCGGTTCTAAGCTTTGCTTATTGTGAGGTAGCAGCCACCACAATGATTTCCACCGTGTATTCGGGGGTTGCCAGTTTGGACTCTCCGCAAGCGCGGGCTGGCGGATTGGCAGGATCAACCCAGGCATCCCAGACTTCGTTCATTTCGGCGAAATCGTCCATGCTGGCCAGCCAGATTGTGGCCTGCAACAGCCGGGATTTATCGCTCCCGGCATCCGCCAACAACTTCTCGATCTTCTGCAGAATGACCTTGGTCTGATCGGCGACGCCCTCGCCCGGATTGCCAACCTGGCCAGCCAGCCAGACAAGGCCACCATGCACGACAGCCTGGCTCATCCGCGGACCAATTTGCAGGCGTTTGATATCGGACATTGAAATTCCTTCACATAATTTAAGGCTGAAATCAGCAGCGACGCATTGAGCGCCGTGACCGCATCAGGCGGGAAAACGAGATCTATTCCGAAACACAGATCTACGCTATCCATTGAGATAACGCGGCGTGGGGCTGAACGCCATAGCAGGCTGATTTGGCAGGCAATGAAACGCGGTTCAACCGTTAAAAAAAACCGATGGATCGGGAGGCATTTCGTCGAAGGTTGGGATTTCGGTTCCTTCGATTGCAGCGGGGAGTGCCCTTGAGGAATAAATATTAGCGCGCGGGACGACAAAACTTGCGTCATCGATGGTGCCCGCCCTTATCACCTTGATTGCCGGACGTCCGGAATTGCCATTGAAGAGCTGCGAACCACAGTTGGAGCAATACTCCTTGGTCATGGTGTTGCCGCTGTCCGCCTGGTGCTGGAACCGTGCGGGCTCACCCTTAGTGATTGTCAGGTCCGCAACCTTCACAAACACATTTGTTGCATAGCTGGCCCCGGAAGACTTTTGACAATCGGTGCAGTGACAGTTCCACATGTTGACCGGTTTGGCCGCCACTTCGTACCGGATCGCGCCACAAAGGCATCCGCCTTTAAATTCGGGCATTCCTTTTCTCCCACGTGTTCTACTGCTCTGTTGGCATGTTGTTTTGCCGAACCGTAACGGCGGAGATGTGCTGCTCCGCCCAGACGCCGGCAGCTTGCAGCGGGTCATTGGCAAACATATCTTTGATCTTTTCCCGGTTTTCAGCTTCAAGCAGGAAGAAGGAACCGCGCATGGTGGACCCATCGTCCTCGGTGAGGGGACCAGAGAGCAGAACCCTCACACCGTAGTTTGCCGGTTCTGTTCCCAGAAAACGCCGATGCGCTTCCAGAACCTCCAGACGAAGCCGGAGGGCATCGGGTTTGTCGATCGCATAGACCACGAACTGCATGGCGAATCCTATTCAAAGACCAGGCTGAGCGCCGGGATGAAGGTCAGCAGCAAGGTGACAAACGTCATCATGACGACAAACGGAAACGTGCCGATGAATATATCGCCAAGGGTCGTGTTCCGGTCTGATATTGTGGCTTTTACCACGTAGACGGTGAGCCCGAAGGGCGGTGTCAACAAACCGATTTCCACGGCAATGACCGTCACAATGCCGAACCAGATCAGATCACCGCCAAGGCCGGTGACGATCGGCAGCGACAGCGGCAGCAGGATCAGCATGATCGAGGTGGAATCGAGGATCATGCCCATCACGATGACCAGCAGCAGGTAGATCATCATGAAGCCGATGAGACCGAGCCCGGCGTCGGAGAACATCATGGTGATTTCCTGCGGGATCGTCGAGAGGGTCAGCATACGGGAATACATGGACGCTGCGATAATCAGGAGCAGAATCGAGACGGAGACCAGCCCTGTGTCCACCAGAACCCGCCAGAACCGCGCCCAGGTCAGGCTGCCCTTCAGCAAGGCCACCACAATGGCAGCTGCCGCTCCCGCCGCGCCTGCCTCGGTGGGTGTAAAGACACCGGAATAGATCCCGCCAAGCACGATGACGACCAGCGCCGTGATCGGGATCAGCTTGACGACAGCCGTGCCCCAGGTCTCTCCCTCGATGACGGCCGGGCGGTCGCTTTGCATCACCATCTTGGGCCGAAAGCGGGCCATCAAGTAAATCCCGACCCCGAACACGAATGCCAGCAAAGCGCCCGGAACGATGGCGGCCAGGAAGAGGGCACCGACGGATTGTTCTGCCAAAACGCCATAGATGATCAACAGAAGGCTCGGAGGGATCAACATGCCGAGAACCGAAGACCCGGCGACGACCCCAAGAGCGAAGCGGTTGTTGTAGCCATTGGCCACCATTTGCGGCACGGCGACACGGGAGAAGACTGCTGCCGAGGCGATCGAGATCCCGGTGATGGAGGCAAAGACGGCGTTGGCGGCCACAGTGGCCATACCAAGCCCGCCCTTGATCTTCTGCAGCATCCATGCGGCCACGCGATAGGCGTCCCGGCCGATGTCCGCGGTGTCGACAATCAACCCCATCAGAACAAACAGCGGGACGACACCGAACAGGTATCGATTGATGGCCCCGTCAGCAGCGAGCGCCAGCGAGCGCATGGCGACATTCGGGTTGTCCCGGATCAGCCAGATGCCCAAGAAACTGAGCAGGATCAAAACCACGGCGATGTGGGCGCCCGAAAAGATCAGCAGCAACATGAAGCCGATGGCTGCAAAGCCAATTTCAAGGCGCCCGAGATCTGCAAAAAACAAAGCGTAACCAAGGGCAAGGACCAATCCGAAGGCGATCAGGAATGGAATACCGCGCGGCTCGACCGTGACCGAGTGCCGGATTGTCAGCGGTTCAACACGGGTGGAGTTCAGAATTTCCTTAATGTCTTTGAGAACCTGGGTGGCGAAGGCAAGACAGGTCAGAACGGAGCCGCCGAAAAGACAGGCCTTGATTGGCCAAACGGGAGCGGTGAAAACCCCTTGAGCGCCAAAGAATTCATTCTCGACCCAGGCATCGACCAGCTTCGGCCAGGTGCCCCAGGCAATCAGCGCAAAGACGAAGATCCCCGCGAGATGGAAGAAAACCCGCATGACTGCGGCTGCAAAGGGCCGGTTTTCCTCGATCGCACCAATCAGGATATCGGTGCGGGTCATACGCCCACTCATAACGGTGTGTGCTGCTTGAAGAAAAACGATCGCAACGATCGAATTGGCCACAATCTCGGCCACACCCTGCACAGGTGAGTTGAAGAAAGTCCGTCCGATGATGTCTGAACAGATCAGGAGCATCAGGCAGAAAATCCAGACCGAAGCAGCCGCACTGACAGCGCCGGTGAGCGAGGAAACCCCGGTCACCGTCCGGTCTGCGCCGTGGCGGAATTGTCTAAGTGTTATCGCCACGGCGAGGCCCCCGCTTACCGTTGTGTCCAGTCAATGCGCGGCTCAAGGCCGGCATCGCGCACTTTCGCCATGTAAGCCTCGAGTGCTTCCTGAGCGCCTTTGCTTGCATTGGCGTCTGACCAGTCCTTAGCGAGGTTTGGCAGGCCGTCGGCCCATGCTGCAATGTCTTCCGCCGGCAGCGTGGTGACAGTGGCGCCAACTTCCGGCAGCTTGCTCAGGAAGGTGTCATAGCGTGCCATGACTTCTTCGGCGTGGGCGACTGTGTACTCCTCACCGAGTTCGGTCAGGACTTTTTTGACGTCGTCAGACAATCCGTCCCAAACATCCTTGTTGATGCCAAGACCGCCGGTCATCTGCGCCCCGATCCCGACAAGGGTGACATATGGTGCAACTTCATAGTGCTTGTTCGGGAACGCGCCGGTCAGGATGACCACCATTCCGTCTGCCACACCGGTCTGGATCTGGTTGTAGTAAGTCGGCAACGCTCCGTTCACCGGCACGGCACCCAGATGCTTGATCCAGTTTGCGGACGGTCCAGGCGCCAGGATCTTGCGGCCTTCCAGATCTTTGAGCGAATTGACCGGGAAGTTGGTCAGGAGGTGGTAGGTCTCCACGCCGCTTGCGCCCAGAAAGACCACGTTCTGGTCGTCCCAGGCTTCCTGCAGCGCTGGAACTTCACGGTGAAGTTCGTTCATGATCTTGAGCGTTGCGACGAGATCATCGGAAACGAACGGCGTGAAATAGGTCATGTTCTGGAGCGGCATCTTTGAGCCTTCCCAGAGCGTGCCAACCCATCCGGCATCGGTCAGGCCATCTCCCACGGCCTCCAGCGTATCCTTGAAGCCATAGAGCGAACCGCCATAGGCTTCCGTCCATTCAATGCGGTCCTCGGATCCCATGGCTTCGAGACGTTTGTTGGATTCACCGACAACCAATGTAGACAATTGCCCGACCCAGGGCAGAACAGTCGGGTGACTGGATGCCATGGTGAGGTTGTAGGTTTCAGCTTGTGCCGCGGCGCTGAAGGCGACGGCAGCAAGGGCTGCAAGCATGCGTTTCATGGTACTTCCTCCCAAAATTGCGGTTCTCAGCTCACCGCGTGCCGTCCGGTCGAGAAATTCACCTCCACCGTGATGCGTCCCTCATTCAGTAACCATGGCCGCACAGTGAAACTGCGGGCGCCTGAGGAATGCATCGGATCCGTTTCTGCAATCTGGCGGGCATGCTCCAGGCTGTCCGCCCGAATGATCACCATGCCTTCGCCATTCCAGGTGTGTTCGTCATCGGCCCAGAACGGGCCAGCGCCAAGCATGATGCCGCGCTGCTCCAGATCGACCTGAAAATTTAGGTGCTCTTCAATGTTCTCCATAACCGGTCCAAGTCCATTGGTCGGTGTGGTGAAGACCACATAGAGCTGTTTTTGAAGCATCCCGGCGGATGCTTTCAGGATGTCGTCTTTTGTGACTGTTGGGCCGGACATGGCTTCCTCCTCCTAAAGCGTCTGGCAGACGGCCGTGTAGTCGAACCGTGGCAACCGCCTGAAAATACGATCCGTATCGGCGTAGCCCAGGTTCACCAGAAAGTTCGACTTGAGTGACGTTCCGTGGAAGAACTCTTCATCCACCTTCGCGTTGTCGAAGCCGGACATGGCACCCACATCGAGACCGACGGCTCGGGCAGCCAACATGAAATAGGCGCCCTGAAGCGTTCCGTTTCTGAAGGCATTGACCTGTGCGGCTGTGGCATTGTTCTTGAAGATGTCCTGGGCCGCCGGATTCGGCGGAAACACCTTGGGAAGCTCTTCCCAGAAATTGAGGTCATAAGCGATGATTGCGGTTACCGGAGCCGATCGCATCTTGGGGCGGTTGGCTTCCATTAGGGCCGGTTCCAGACGGTCCTTGGCTTCGTCTGAACGGATAAACACAACACGCATGGGCTGCTGGTTCATGGACGTCGGGCCCATCTTGGCAATCTCATAAAGATCTTTGAGGACCTCGTCCGGAACGTCTTGGTCCTGCCAACCATAGTGGGTCCGGGCTTCGGTGAAGAGCAGGCGCAACGTTGTTTCGTCGGCTCTGAGATTTTCAAGCTGCAACGCCTTGGCTGCCTCACGGGCGGCGGCATCGGCGGCGAGATCTGCATCAGACATCAAGGGTCTCCAGTCTAAAGGTTCAAGCGTGTTGCGGAAGGCCGAGAATGTCCCGGGCCTGAACGGGCGTTGCGACGGGCCGCTGATTGGCGGCACAGATCTCGGCCGTGCGTTTCACAAGCGCTGCATTCGATGGGGCGAGGTTGTCCTTGTCGAGCCGGATGTTGTCCTCAAGTCCGGTCCGGGCATGGCCCCCAGCGGCAATCGACCACTCGTTAAGGGTTAGCTGACTTGCTCCAATACCAGCTGCACACCACTCTGCTTCCGGCATCAGGCGTTCGACGGTCTTGACGTAGAAATCGAAGACATCCTTGTCTGTCGGCATGGCGTTCTTCACGCCCATAACGAACTGGATGTAGATGTTGCCCGGAATGCGGCCATCCCGGTTCATGGCCGAAGCTTGCAGGATGTGGCTTAGATCGAAGGCCTCGATTTCCGGTTTGACACCGTAGGTCCGCATCTCGCTGGCGAGCCAGTCCACCAGATCGGGCGGGTTCTCATAAACCCTCGTTGGGAAATTGTTCGAGCCGACGGAGAGCGACGCCATGTCGGGTTTCAGTGGCAGCATGCCGCCACGCGTCTTGCCCGCTCCCGATCGTCCGCCGGTCGAGAACTGGATGATCATACCGGGGCAATGCTTTTCCAGTCCCTCCTTGAGACGCGCAAACTTCTCCGGATCCGAGCTTGGGGTCTGGTCGTCGTTGCGCACATGAGCGTGACAGATCGTTGCGCCCGCCTCAAAGGCTTCCTGTGTGCTCTCAATCTGTTCGGACACGGTCACTGGAACCGCTGGGTTGTGCTCCTTGCGCGGTAGGGAGCCGGTTATTGCAACACAAATGATGCAGGGTTTGCTCATGACTTTGCTTTCTTCGGAGCCAGTACGAAATCGAATTCGACATCCCAATACGTAGGGCCATCGAAACCGGCGGCTGCGACCTTGTCCGGATCGTTGGTTTCCTTGAAATCCGCGATGAGGCTTTTCTTGACGCCGAACACGCTGTCGGAATCGATGTACGGATCATCTGGATCGAAGATATGCGTCGTCAGCTCGTCGTAGCCGTCCTTGGAGACGATGTAATGCAAATGCGCCGGCCGGAACGGGTGACGTCCGAGACGATTCAGGAGATCTCCGACCGGTCCGTCTGCGGGGATCGAATAATGTTTCGGCTTGACGGCCTTGAACCAGTATTTTCCGTCCGGCCCCGTGCGGAAAACGCCGCGCAGATTGAACTCCGGCTGAATGCCTTTTTGCTGTACGTCGTAAAACCCTTCGTCGTTGGCTTGCCAGACATCGATCTTGACGTCTTCAAGCGGATTGCCCTCAACATCTGTGACCTTGCCCCAGACGAGCATGTCCTCGCCTTTTTCATCGAGGCAGATGTTGTGACCCATCTCGTATTCCGGCGCGTCGCCGAGGTGGAACGGGCCAAGGACCGTGTTTTCCGAAGCGCCACTTGGCCGTCGGGAATTGACCGCATCGACCAGCATGGAAACGCCAAGCACATCGGACAGCAGGATGAATTCCTGACGCCAGTCATCACACTTGTGGCCGGTCTTGGTCAGGAACTGGATCGCCTGGAACCACTCTTCCTGGGTTGGTTCTATTTCCTTCACCGCTTCATGGAGTTTGCGGGTCAGGACCTCCATGACTTCCTTGAGCCGTTGATCCGAGGCGTTCTTGTTCCGGCCGGTGACAACTTCGGCGGAGTTTTCTTCGGTGAAATAACCAAGCTCGTGCGCTTCCATAAGGTCGTCCTTTATTCAAAGCAGCATTTTTGCGCAGAAGGATCATGCGCCATAACGAGGATCTTCCGATCAGCTTCGGAAGGCCGTAAAGATCCGTATCGGTCGGTCATGAAATCTCCTCCCAGAACAACAGGGTTAAAGTGCCGGACGGGATCCCTCCCAGGCATCCTGAAGCAGATGGCGAATGGATTCCCGGTCGATGGGGCGCGGGTTCCAGTACGGGTTCTCTGTCGCGATATCAGATGCCCGGTCCAGATCGGCCTCGGTTAAGCCGAGGTCCTTGAGCGCCTGTGGGGCTCCGATTTCCTTTGAGAAGTCAAAGAGACCTGCGCCCGGTGTTGCGCCGAAGAGATCGGCGATCGGCTGAAGTTCGGCGGGCATCGCGCCGGCATTAAAGCCAACGGTGTGCGGCAGCATGATCGCATGGGTCTCGGCATGCGGCGTGTCAAAGCTGCCGCCGAGGGTGTGGCAAATCTTGTGATGCAGCGCCATACCGACGGTGCCGAGCACGGTGCCGCACAACCAGGCGCCATAAAGCGCATCCGCTCGGGCATCGGCATCCGAACTGTCGGCAACGAGTGCAGGCAAGGACCGCTTAAAGGCGGCCAGCCCCTCGGCTGCCATCAGGCTGGAGACCGGATTGCGGTCTTGCGCATAAAGAGCTTCAGCCGCGTGGGCCATGGCGTTCAGGCCACTTGTCAGGCTCATGCCGAGCGGCAGGCCCATCGTCAGCTCAAGGTCATAGATCACCACTTCCGGCAGGATGCTGTCCCCCCGGACGGTCGTTTTCCGCCCGCTTTCGGTCTGGCCCAGGATCGGTGTAACCTCCGACCCGGCATAGGTTGTCGGGATCACCACTTGCGGCAAGTCGGTCCTGTAGGCGATCGCCTTGCCAAGGCCGGTTGTAGACCCGCCGCCAAGAGACACGACACAATCAGCACCGACCGATTTGACCGCCTCCATAGCTTCATCGGTCACGTCGACAGGGGTGTGCATAGTGGCCTTCGCAAAGACACCGGCGCTCAAGCTGCCCAGTTGATCGGACAAGTGTGCAGCGTCACGTTCCTGGTGCGGCGTCGACAAAACCATGGCATTCGAACAGCCAAGTTTTTCGACCCAAGCGCCTGTTTCGTCGCGTTTTCCTGCGCCAAAGACGATGTGGGCAGCGCTGCCCCGATAGGTGAAGGACCGGGTCATGAACGCAGCTCCTGCGGCAGTGGATTGAGACGAAATTCAACGTCGAGACGCAACCCGGCCTTGCCTGTGGCATCGGGTTCAAAGCAGCCGATCAGGCCAGGTTTGACGCTGAAGAGGGGATCGGTACCGAGATTAGAGTCGTCCCCGTCAAAGATTTGCGTTGTCAGCGTTTCGTAGCCATCCGCGGACACTTGAAAGTAGATGTGCGCGGGCCGGCACAGCGGCGCTCCCAACCTTTCAAGAAGATCGCCGAGCGGACCGTCCTTTGGCACATCGTAGCCGGACGGCCGGATCGTGAGATAAGAAACCTTGCCATCGTCGCCGGACAGGAAGTGACCGCGCAGATTGTGTTCAGGCTGCAGATCGGGCTGCTGGTTTTCATAAAACCCTTGAGCATTGGCTTGCCAGGTTTCCAGGCGTGCGCCCGGGATAGGGGCTCCGTCGAGATCTAGAATGCTGACCGTTACGGCGACGGCACTTCCAATTCCGTCCAGGCTGATGTTGTCGCCATGTTTCATCAAGGGGACATCACCTCGATAGAAAGGGCCCCGCATTGTGTTCGGAGTGGCTTGCTCCGGGCGGTCCGAGTTGAGCGCATCCACAAGGGTGGACGTTCCGAGCAAATCGGACACAAGGACCCATTCCTGGCGGCGTTCATCGCACAAATGTCCCACTTCGGTCAGGAATTCTATGGCCGCGCGCCAGTCGCTCAAGGATGGGCGTGTTTCGCGAATTACGGCGTGGACATGTTCGGCGACTTTGCACAGCACAGCTGCGAGCCGTTGATCCGCTGCGCCGTTGATCCGCTCTGCAAACAGACGGTCCGATGCATCTGCCTTGAAAAAGGCAATGTCAGACATGCCAGCCATGGTTCCTCCCAACGGTCGTTTACTGACCTTGAGAGAAGCTTATCCGGCGATCCAGAATGGTTGATGATTTGTGAGCGCTTCTTTATAACAAATTGCTATGAAGTTAGATGAGCGGCATCTCATTCAGTTGGCTGCAGTGGTTCAAGCCGGCAGCGTTACCGAGGGAGCGGAGCTCCTCGGGATGACCCAGCCTGCGGTTTCCAGAACCCTTTCAACGCTGGAAAAACGCCTTGGCGAACCGCTCTTTTTTAAAGGGCAACGCCCGCTGCAGCCAACGCCTTTGGCCAGGGCTTTGGCGGATCAGGGCAATGCGATGCTAGCGGCCTCGCGCAAGGCTTCGGAAACCGTTCAATTTTTTCGCGAGGGCAAGGCCGGCAGCGTTCGTGTGGGCGGGACCCCCTTTTTCATGGATGCGTTGATTTCAAGCATGACCGCCGAGTTTCAGAACTCCTTTCCCGAAATCCGTGTCGACCAAAGCTACGGGTATGTGCGAGACCTGCGGGAAGCGATCCACGCCGACCGCATAGATCTTGCCATCTGTCCGATCGACATACTGGGCGAAGGGTCGGGTCTGGTTTTTGAAGAAATCCTGCCAGGGCGCAATGTGGTTGCCTGCAGTGTGTTGCATCCACTTTTGAACAAGCGCAAGCCGACTGCTCGCGAGTTGCTGGAGTACCCCTGGGTGGCTCCACCGGAGGGCAGTCCGCTTTATGCGGACTTGCATTCCATACTGCTGTCGCTCGGGGCAACGGAAATCAAGATCCGGTATTCGGGCGGGTCTCTTGCAAGCGTGATCAACTATATGACACGCACAAACGCCTTGACGGTTCTGCCGCACAGCGTTGTCTTTGCTTATAGGAAAGACCGCACTTTGACTGCGCTGCCCTTCAAGATCCCGCATCCTGATCGCGCACTTGGAATCCTACGCCCGGCGGATGCACCCTATCTTCCGGCGGTCGACAAGTACGCGCAGCATATCGCGGGTGGATTTAAAGACCTGCGTCATCTCATCAAGAGACATGAAGATGCAGTTGTATGGGGTGGGTAATTGCTGTGCTGGACACCACGTATCAGCCAACGATTTGCCCCGGCCGTTAATGTGACCAATCAAACACCACTGAAATCAAAACCGTCACGATCGTCTAGGAAGGCTTCGAAAAAGTCCGTGAAGGTCGCCACCAGCGGTGGCAGCGCTTCATAGGGCGGATAGTAGAGCGACAGCCAAAGCGACGGCAAGGACCAGTCTGCCAATACCCTCTCGACCTCTCCGCTGCGCAGGCCGTCCGCAACGATAAACTCCGGCAAAACCGCTATTCCAGCGCCTGAGCGGGCCATGGAATAGAGAAAGTCTCCGTTGTTGGAGTGCATGCCTGCTCCTGTGAGGGTTGTCCGTTTCAGGCCGCCCTTCTGAAATCGCCAGCTCTCCAGCTCCTGTCCAGCGCCGTAGGATAGGCACATGTCGGGTGTCAAATCTTCTGGGGCCTCAGGCCTGCCGACGCGTTCCAGGAAATCAGGGGACGCGACGGCGCATCTCGGCACCTCGCAGATCTTCCGCCATATGGTTGATTTGTCCCGGGGCGGTTCCGACAAGCGGATTGCCAGATCGCACTCTTCGGCAACAACATCAACCAGCGTATCCGTCAGCATCACAGTGAGATCGATGTTCGGATAGGCCAGCTTAAAGCTGTCCAAGAGGCCGGGAAGCAGGCGCAATCCGAAAGACATCGGCGCATTTATCGACAAACGGCCCCGATGCGGTTGCATCTCCCGCTCCAGATCACGCCGAATACGATCAAACGACTCCACCACCGGCTGGTACCGGGCGGCCACCGTCGCGCCGACAGATGTCAGCGCCACCTTGCGCGTGGTGCGCACCAAAAGCTGGTGGCCCAGATCTTGCTCCAGCCGCGCGATTACGCGGGTAACCGAGGCGGGCGTCATGCCCAGGGTTTTGGAGGCGGCTGCAAAGCTTTGAAGTCTTGCAACTTCCAGAAAGACACGGATTGGTTTGAGCTCTTGCATGCCTTTTATTGCCATCAATGCAACAGTAAATGCAAATCCATTATCATTCTCATCAAGTTGGACGTCTCCTATTTTTGATCCTGACACAGGAAACAGAAATGCGAGACTGGCATGGACAAGCTCATCAAGGGGCTCCACCACATCACGTCGATGGCGGCAGATGCCCAGAAGAACAATGATTTCTTCACAAAGGCCTTGGGACTGCGCCGCGTCAAGAAGACCGTGAATTTCGACGCCCCCGATGTCTACCATTTGTATTACGGCGATGAGACCGGGACACCGGGCTCCGTGATGACCTACTTCCCGTTTAGCCAGATGCCGACCGGTACCCGTGGCAACGGCGAAGTCGGTGTAACGGAATTTGCGGTACCCCGCGGATCACTTGGGTTCTGGACGGATCGGCTGGCGTCTCATGGCGTTTCCGATATGCGTAAAGATCGCTTCCTCGGTGAAGACCGCCTGACGTTTTCAGGTCCCGACCGGGACAGCTTCGCGCTGGTTGAAGCGGAGGTTGAGGGGCGCGTTCCCTGGACTGGCGAAGGCGTTGCACAAGATGTCGGCATTCTTGGCTTTCACGGCGCACGGTTCCGTCTGCGCGATGCAGCGGCCACTGGCGAGCTGCTGAGCTTCATGGGCTACCAGAAGGACGAAACCGAGGGCGCTGTTACGCGGTACCGGATCGAGAACGGCAATGCTGCCCGGACCATCGATCTGGAGGAAGCCCCGCAAGCCGCCCCAGCCCGTCAGGGGGCAGGCTCTGTACACCACATTGCGTTTGCCGTGGAAGACCGAGATGCACAGCTGACTGTTCGCAAGGCGCTCATGGACACCGGTTATCAGGTCACACCGGTGATCGATCGCGATTACTTCTGGGCAATTTACTTCCGCACCCCCGGCGGCGTCCTGTTTGAAGTGGCCACAAATGAACCTGGTTTTGACCGGGATGAGGACACCGCTCACCTCGGTGAAGCACTGAAATTGCCCACACGATACGAACCTCATCGTGCGCAGATCGAGGCGCAGTTGCCGCCGCTTGATCAGTGACCGGAGACGAAGAATGTTGACCAATCTCTATGAAACCTTGACCAAGGCACCCGAGCCGGGCCGTCCGCTGATTTTTGCTTTCCACGGCACAGGTGGTGACGAGCGGCAGCTGTTTCAGCTTGCTACCCAGCTGGCCCCTGGGTCCGGCGTTGTCTCACCACGCGGTGACGTATTCGAACGAGGCGCAGCACGTTTTTTCAAACGCACAGCCGAGGGCGTCTACGACATGGAGGACCTGTCTCGCGCGACAGCGAAGATGGCGGATTTCATATCGGCTCACCGTGCCGTTTACCCGGACAGTCCCGCCTATGGGTTCGGATACTCCAACGGTGCCAACATTTTGGCGGCTGTCTTTCTGAAGCAGCCATACTTGTTTGACCGTGTGGGCCTTCTGCACCCACTGGTCACTTGGGAGATGCCGCAAGACCTTGATTTATCGGGGCGCAAGGTCGTGTTGACTGCAGGCCGGAACGACCCGATCACGCCTTGGCCAAAAAGCGCGCACCTGATTGAAGACCTGCAACGCGCAGGCGCCGATGTCGAGACTGATGTTCATGACGGCGGACATGAGTTGCGTGACAGTGAACTGGCAGCACTGGTGCGAGGCTTTGCAGACTGATGCGGTCAAGATCCAGAATGCAGGGCGTTCAGCGTTGTCAAAACGGCGGCTTCGTGCATTGCCCAATCGAAAAAGGCGGCTACGTCGGGGGTGCTTTCCCGGCCAGGCCGGCAGCACAGATAATAAGACAGTCCCGAGGGTATGACCGGTCCGAAGGGGCAGGTCAGCCGTCCATCGGACAGCGCGCCGTGGGCAAGCAGGGATTGGGCCAGCGCGATGCCGACACCAGAAGCCGCGGCGTCGACCACCTGGTCGGCAGCAAGAGGTTCGAACATTACCGAGTCTTGCCGGGTCGATTGGTCGGCAAGGCCAGCAATGTCGGACCAGCGTGCCCAGGCCGACCGCTGGCGCATCCGCATCGGGTTTGCAACATGCAAAATGGGCGCTTTGTGCAGATCGTCCGGGCTGCGAATGCCGCGCGCTGCGAGAAGTTGCGGGCTGGCAACGGGGATCAGAAGTTCAGTGTGCAACTTGATGCTGTAAAGATCGCTAGGAGCCGCATGAGCGTAGCGGATGACGATGTCCGGTCCGTCCTCGGTCATCGCGTTCACACCGCCTTCAGTCTCGATGTTCACGAAAGTATCGGGTCTGAACTCGGTGAATCGATGCAGTCGGGGCAACAGCCATTTGCCGATGATCGGCCCGCTGGAATTGATGCGCAAGCGCGGAGGTGTCTTGCCGGGACGGATCGCGTCGACCGCCTGGCGTATCGCCAAAAAGGCATCGCTCAGGACCGGTTGCAGCGCTTGACCATGGGGTGTGAGATGGACCGCCCTGATCTTGCGGGTGAACAGGATCACCCCAAGATCTGCCTCAAGTCCTTTGATTTGCTGGCTAACTGCTCCCGCCGTCACATGAAGCTCGGCGGCCGCGGCCTTGAAAGATCCCCGGCGGGCCGCAGCCTCAAAGGCGCGCAGACTGGACAAGGAAGGCAAACGGCTCAGCGGCATGGCGGCGGCTTTCATGGGTTAGTTAAACTAAACTGTAAGCCCAAATCTTCTGCTTTGTCCAGAAAAGATAGCGCTCCACTTATGCCCCAGGTGAGTACGTACAATTACGTGAAAAACAGGGTTTCCAGCTTTCAGCTGCCCGCTTCAGGAGAACAATGCGAATGACCTGGCAACCTTATGTCCTGTCACTGGCCGCTGGCATCGGAATCGGCGTGATCTACGGCCTTATTGCCGTGCGCTCACCCGCCCCACCCATCATAGCCCTGCTTGGCCTCCTGGGCATGCTGGCAGGCGAGGCCGCCGTCCAGTGGGTACGCGGCCACAACGATATCCTGTCCAACTGTCTTCACTCCAAGTCCTTCTCCGTGGCGAAATCTGAAAATGCCACGGCGAAAGATGTGCCCCCCTCTAGCAATACCTAAGAAGGAGACCTAACCGATGTCTAAGCATGAAATGATTAGCCCGGAAAATGCAGCCCTCGTCCTGATCGACTTTCAGCCGGCGATGTACCAGGGCGTGGAGAGCCACGATCGCCTGTCAGTGATGCACAATGTGCAGATTCTGGCCAAGGGTGCCAAACTCTTCAACCTGCCGACCGTTATCTCGACGGTTGCCAAGGACAGCTTTTCAGGCCCGTTTATGCCGGAAGTCACAGACCTGTTCCCGGAAGTAGAAGTCGTTGACCGCACCTCAATAAACTCATGGGTGGACGCAAACTTCCGCAAAGCAGTTGAAGCAACTGGCCGCAAGAAAATCGTTCTGGCTGGTTTGTGGACAGAAGCATGCGTCATGTTCCCGACACTGGATCTGCTGCGCGAAGGCTATGAAGTCTACATTCCGGCTGACGCGTGTGGCGACATCACACCTGAAGCGCATGAGCGGGCGATGGACCGCCTTGTGCAGGCCGGTGCTGTGCCGATGAATTCGCTGCAGTTCATCTTTGAACTCCAGCAGGATTGGGCGCGCGGTGAAACCTACGACGGTGTCATGGACATCCTCAAAACGCATACGCCTTACGGTATTCAGGTTCGCTTCTCCAAGTGGGCACTTGGCGAACACGCTTCCGAGGCTGGTATCGCAGCCGAGTAACCCGGCAAATCTTTTCCGTCCCGGCGGATGCCGGGACGGTCTTCTCTCATAATAATTTTCGAAAGGTGTGGTGATGGCGGACATGATCCTCTTTAACGGCAAGGTCACAACGATGGATCCGGAACAACCGGAAGCAACGGCCATCGCACTCAAGGGCGGATTGATCCTGGACGTCGGCAGCGATGCCGATATCCTGCGGCTGAAGAGCGCCGGAACCGAGGTGATCGACCTGAATGGCCAGCGTGTCATCCCCGGCCTGATCGACAGCCACACCCACATCATCCGTCAGGGCAACAACTTTGCTATGGAGTTGCGCTGGGACCACGTGCCGTCCCTGGCTGATGGTCTGGCGATGCTTAAAGCCCAGGCGCAACGCACGCCTGCAGGCCAGTGGATCCGGGTGGTCGGTGGTTGGTCGGCCGATCAATTCGCTGAAAAGCGCCTTCCGACCATCGACGAGATCAATGCGGTTGCACCGGAAGTGCCTGTCTACGTCCTGCACCTTTATGACCGGGCCTGGCTCAACAAGGCGGCGCTGCGTGCCCTCGGCATCGACAAGCATTTTTATGAGCCGTTCGTCTCCGGCCGGTTGGAGCGGGACAATCAGGGCAATCCCACGGGCCTTGCTATGGCGCGCCCGAACGCGCAGCCACTCTACGCTCTGCTCGACATGGCGCCAAAGCTCGATTTGGAGCAGCAGATCACGTCGACCAAGCACTATTTCCGAGCCCTGAACGGGCTTGGCCTGACCTCGGCACTCGACTGTGCCGGCGGCTTCTTGAACTACCCGGATGACTACGGGGTTATTTCAGAGCTGAACAAGCGCGGCGAGCAGACCGTGCGCATTGGGTATCAGTTGTTTGCGCAGCGGCCGCTGTTTGAGCTGGACGATTTCAAACGCTGGAACGACATCGTCAAACCGGACCAAGGCAACGACTATCTAAAATGCGTCGGTGCGGGCGAAATGCTTGTGGCATCGGCCTACGATTTTGAAGACTTTTCCTACCCGCGCCCCGAATTGCCGAAGCGCATGGAGGGGGATCTGCGGCCGGTACTGGAATTCCTTCTGGAGAACGGGTGGCCAATCCGCTTCCACTGCACTTACGAAGAGAGTGCACATCGCCTGCTGGCAGTTTTGGAAGAGGTTGGCCGCGACAAAGGTCTTGAGGAGCTCAACTGGATCTTCGATCACGGTGAGACCATTTCCGAAAGCACCATGGAGTGGGTGACGCGTCTGGGCGGCGGGATCAGTTACCAGAACCGGATCGCGTTCCAGGCCACGGCTTATCGCGACCGCTATGGTGAAGCTGCACTGAATGATGTCATGCCGGTCAAGAAGATGATGGCCTCCGGCGCGCCGATAGCTGCAGGCACGGACGCAACGCGGGTGTCATCCTACAATCCGTGGCTCGCGATCCACTGGGCCGTGTCCGGAAAGGGCCGTGGCGGCGATGTTATCTGGCAGGCCCAAAACCGCTTGTCGCGGCAGGATGCGCTTCAGCACTGGACTGCGGCCGGGGCATGGTTCAGCCGCGAGCAGGGCAAGAAAGGCCAGATCAAGGCCGGTCAGTTTGCCGATATTGCCGTTCTGGATCGCGACTATTTCGCGATCCCGGAAGACGAGATCATTGAAATAGAAGCTGATCTGACCTTCTCGGGCGGCAGGATCGTCCACGCCAAAGGTCCGTTTGCCGATCACGCTCCGGCCCCGCTTCCCGAGTTGCCCGACTGGTCACCGGTCCCCGTCTTCGGTGCGCCAGGGGCGTCCAAAGGCCGGTTAAGCGGATCGTCGCTCGTTGCCGCGGAATAGGCTTTGGGTGTGGGAGAGCAAAAAATCATGGCTGTTTTTCGGATGAATAGAATGGGAAAGGCTCGAGCTCTGTTACTGGCAGGGCTCTGCACCATTGGCTTTATAATGTCTGCGGATGCTGAAACGCTCGAGTTCGATGGTCAGGTTGAGGCTGTTCATCAAGCGGACGTCTACAGCCGCGTCGAAGGGATTGTTGCCGAAGTACTGGTATCGCAAGGGGATTTTGTGGATGCAGGAACGGTACTTGCGCGACTGCAGCAAGATGTGCCGAGGCTGAAGGTTGCTGTGTCAGAGGCCAGGCTTGAGAGGGCGAATGCGCTGTCAGAGCAGGCCCACGGAAGGTTGGCGAGGATCCAACGCCTAACGACATCCGGAACTGCATCAGATGTTGCACTTACGGAAGCGAAGACGGATCTCGTGTTGGCCGAAGCGGCTCAACGCGCTGAAAGCGCGGAGCTTTCACTTGCTCGTACGGCGCTCGACGACACCGTGATCCGGGCGCCAATAGCCGGCTTCGTTGAAGATCCAAGAGTTCGGGTGGGCGCGTTGTTGGAGTTCAGCTCCGGAGACCCACCGATCTTTCAAATCGTGAATTTGGACCCGGTTCGGATTGTCTACGAAGTTCCATACGAAATCCGCTTGCGCCAAATGAAGGAAACCGGGGCTGCGACCGCGGATGAATTTCTTCAAAGTGTCCGTTTGCAAGTCATGACGACTGATGGGGAACTTCTAGCCCGCGGTCTTACTCCCACCGCGACAGCCGTCTGGGTGGAGCCTGATACTGGGACAATTCGCGTTTGGGCCACTCTGGAAAACAGTGCGGGGGTCCTGCGCCCGGGTATGCGGGTCCGTGTTTTGTCAGAGGTGATCAGAAGCGGATCGGCAACGCAGTAACCCGATTGCGAGCATCTAGAAAACCAAAGTTCTCAAGCGTTTAACAGGAACAGGCCGCTTGCCATGTCAACACTCACTGATGCCAAACCGGTCGTATCTGCATGGTCACCATTTGGCTATCGTGCTTTTGCGTTGCTCTGGGTCGCCACCTTGATCTCAAACATCGGCACTTGGATGCACGATGTCGGAGCTGGCTGGTTGATGACGACGCTGAATTCCAGCCCTGCGGTTGTCACACTGGTGCAAGCCGCGACGACGCTGCCGTTTTTTCTGTTTGCTTTGCTGGCAGGTGCCTTGGCAGACCGGCTGGACAAACGGCGTATGCTGATTACGATCAACCTCGGGCTTTTCGGAGTAATTTCCGTGCTTGCCTTGCTTGTGTGGCAAGAGCAGATGACGCCCGTTTTGTTGATTGTGTTCACCTTTGTGATCGGCACCGGCGCGGCCTTTATGGCACCGGCCTGGCAGGCGGTCGTGCCGCAACTCATCCCGCGCGAGACACTCAAGCCAGCGATCGCACTTAACTCCATGGGCATCAACATTAGCCGGGCCATCGGGCCGGCGCTGGCCGGTATCCTAATCGCCGGGGTTGGTCTGGCGGCACCTTTCGCACTGAATGCGGCCACACATCTGGTAATTATCGCGGCTCTTGTTTTCTGGCGGCCCGAAGCTGCGCCCAAACGAACCCATCACGGATCCATTCTGTCCGAAATGGCGACCGGCCTGCGTCATGTTCGGTTCAACGGTCCGATGCTCGCCACTCTGGTCCGCGCGGTCGCCTTCTTTGTGTTCGCATCGGCGTATTGGTCCTTGTTGCCGCTCATCGCTCGGGGCGTGGCTGACGGGGGATCAGAACTCTACGGAATGCTTATGGCCTTGATCGGTGCAGGAGCTGTCACCGGCGCGCTGGTTCTGCCGCGCCTGACGGGCAAACTGACATCCAATCAGACAGTGCAGCTCGGCACGCTCGGCACAGCGGCTGCCCTTGCAGTGCTCGCATTGTTGGCAGAAGCCTTCGCCCTGATGGCTGCGGCTTTCCTTGGTGGTCTCAGCTGGATTGCCGTGCTCACCTCGTTCAACGTGTCTGCCCAATTGGCATTGCCTGACTGGGTCCGTGCCCGTGGTCTCGCCGTTTTTCTGATGGGGTTCTTCGGGTCCATGGCTCTGGGGTCCATTCTGTGGGGACAGATTGCGACTGCGACTTCGGTGCCGATCACGCTGCTTATCGCGGCGACAGGGTTGATCGCCGGAATGATCCTGACGCGCAAGGTGGAGGTCGGGCAGGCCGAATCCCTGGACCTGTCGTCCGCCAACGTCTGGCCGCAGGCTCCAGCCTTGGATCCCGGCAATTCGGTGGATCAGCCTGCCATGGTCACGGTTGAATACCGGATCGCCGAAGCGGATCGTGCCGGTTTTACAGCCGCCCTTCAAAACTTTGCAAAAGAGCGCCTGCGCAATGGGGCCACGCGATGGGATCTACACCAGAGCGTGGAGGACCCGGAGATTTGGATCGAAAGCTTCCATTTGCCCAGTTGGGCCGAGCACCTGGAACAACACGCCCGCGTAACGCGTCATGATGCTGACTTGCAGCAAAGCGTGCGCACATTCGATATCCGCGAAAGCGGTCCCGTGGTCCGGCATTTTGTCGTACCCCAGGCCGCAACGCCGCAGCCAATCTAGGAGATTTTGGAATGACAAAGTTTATCCTGAACGGTCGTCCCGTTGAGTACACCAATCCGCCTGAAGAAATGCTGCTACTGATCCTGCGCGATACGGCAAATCTGAAAGGGACCAAATACGGCTGCGGCGCAGCGATGTGCGGTGCCTGTACTGTCCACGTCGACGGGGAAGCCATGTTCTCCTGTCAAATGTCGCTTGCCGATGTTGAAGGGGCTGAGGTCACCACGATCGAGGGTCTTTCCGAAGATGGGTCGCATCCCGTCCAGAAGGCCTGGATTGAAGAGCAAGTTCCGCAATGCGGCTATTGTCAATCCGGTCAGATTATGCGCGCGGCTGCCCTGCTTACGGAAAACCCGCAGCCAAGCCGTGAGGAAATCGTCGACACGATGAGCGCGAACCTGTGCCGGTGCGGCACCTACAATCGCATCTTTAAAGCTGTTGAACGTGCTTCGAAGGAGGCTTGATCATGACCAAGGCGACAGAAGCTCTGAACATATCCCGCCGCGGCTTCGTGAAAATGACCGCCGGTTTGTCCTTTGCCGTCGGCCTCGGCGGTGTTTCAGCGGTGCGTGCGACCGCCTCCGCCGGGACGTCCCTGGATGTCAATCATTGGCTGACAATCCGGCCCGATGGCACGGTTTCCATCGTCTTTCCGTCGACGGAAATGGGCCAAAGCAGTTACTCGACCCTGCCGCAAATCCTGGCAGAGGAACTAGATGCCAATTGGGATGATGTTGTTATCGAACAACTGAATGCTGATGACCGCCGGTTCGGCAATCCCCTGTTCGGCAATGTGTTGTACACAGCCGGCAGCACGGGCGTGCAGGCCTATTTTGATCCGATGCGCCGCGCCGGTGCTCAAGCGCGCGACGTCCTTCTGCAGATCGCCGCGCGTGAGCTCGGCGTTCTGAAAACAGATTTGCGAACTGAGCCAAGCGCTGTTGTGGCGCCGGATGGCACCCGCCTTGGCTATGGTGAGCTGGCCGCCCGCGGTGCGGACGGCACCTCTGTTCCGGACGCTGATACGGTCACGCTGAAGGAGCGATCCGAGTTTCGGATCATCGGCCATGTTGTGCCGCGCCGTGATGTGGTGGCCAAGTCCACCGGCAAGGCGGTTTTTGCCATCGACGTGGATCTGCCGGACATGGCGTATGCCACGGTCTTGCGGGCCCCGGTAGAGGGCGAGCGCCCCTTGACCATCAACGACACGCAAGCGCGTGCCGTTCCAGGCGTTCTGGATGTCGTCGCGCTGCCGGATGGCGTTTCGGTCGTCGCAGAAAGCTTGTGGAGTGCCTTGGGCGCACGGTCGATGTTGGAGGTGACCTGGAGCGAAGACGCGCCAGCGCGGGCCTACAACAGCGAAGAAACGCTCCGGCTTTACGCCGAAGCTGCAGAAGACCCCGAAGCCGAACAGGCTGTCTGGGCGGAAACAGGAAATGCGCCAGCGGCCATCGCAGCTGCAAACCAGACCTATAGCCAGCTCTATCTGTCCGACTACGCCTATCACGCGCAGATCGAACCGATGGCTGCCGTCGCAAGTGTTGATCCTGACGGTCAGGGCGCCGAAGTTTGGGCCGGGACCCAAACACAGTCCTGGACAACCCGGACGGTGATGGACGTCTTGGGCATCGAGCAAGACAAGGTGCGGCTCAACATGATGACCATGGGCGGCAGCTTCGGCCGGCGGACGGCCTTTGCCCAGGACTATGTGCGCGACGCCGTGCTCAGCTCAAAGGCGGTTGGACGACCGGTGAAAGTTATCTGGACCCGGGAAGACGATGTGAAGAACGGCACATTCCGACCCGCTGCGGCCCAAAGTCTTGAGGCAGGCCTAACGGCTGATGGTAATTTGGACGGCTGGCATCACAAGGTGGCAACGCCGACTGTCATTGGGTTCTTCAACCCGGTGCGCTGGGACGCGGTGAAACCAAATGATGTGATCTCTATGCGCGGTGCGGAGAGCAAGTTCTACGGGATCAAGGATTTCCGGGCCGATCATATCATCACGCCGCGGCAGGCACGTCTGGCCCCTTACCGGGGGATCGGGGCAGCCTACACCAGCTTTGCCGCCGAAGCCTTCATGGATGAACTGGCCGGGCAAGCGGGCCGCGATCCACTCGACTTCCGGATGGATCTTGTCGCCGAGAACCCGCGTGGCCGGCATCTTTTGGAAAAGGTCGCCGAGATGTCAAACTGGTCCAATCAGGATGGCCGGGCCCTCGGACTGTCCTTTGCCGGCTACAGCTCTTCGATGGCCGCGGGTGTCGCCGAGATCGAAGTGGATCAATCCACGGGCGATATTGCCGTGAAACACTTCTGGGCTGCGGTCGACGCGGGTCTCATTGTCTCTCCGGACAACGCGCACAACCAGATCGAAGGCGGCATCATTTTCGGCATCTCGATGGCGCTGCGCGAAAAAATCGACATCGAAAATGGTGAGGTCGTGCAGAACAACTACTGGGATTACGAAATTGCCCGGGCAAACCAGATCCCGCCGATCGAGATCTATATGGCCGAGGTTGATGCGCCGCCGGTTGGCGTTGGAGAAGTCGGCACGCCGATGGTGTCGGCCGCGATCGCCAATGCCTTCCACCGGGCAACCGGGCGGCGTTTGCGGCATATGCCGTTCACGCCGGATCGTGTGCTGGAAACTATCAACGCATAGCTCAAGCTGGGCCTGAGTGTTGATGAAAACATTTGCCGGGACTGTGCATCGTAGAAGGCGCGGTTCCGGCAAGCTCTGTTTGACACAGTCCCACACGCAAATGCCAGGATCTGCGTTTAGACCGAGCTCGCCAATGCTTAGTCAGTGTTAGCGTTTGCAGACTTCTTTGTGCGTAGATTCTGCGAGGTTTAGTTGCCTCGGCTACAGCAGGATGACATCCTTTTCGCGCATAAAACGTTGGGGCTTGTGCCGGACCTTTCGGCTGCAGTCCACGGCACATGCCTGACCAGACATCAGTCTTCCGTGACGATCATGTCGGCGGAGACGCCGAGTGCTTTCAAGTTTTTGATTGCAGAGTCGGCTCATTAAGTGATGACGTGTGAAACTGATGGCCCTCGCTGACATGAAACGGCATCGGGTGTCGGTTCTGTGCGATCGCAGTTTGCTTACCCTGTGCTTACCAGGGCGCGGATTTGGAGTGAAATTTCACCACGGCACACAATAAGTCATTGAAATAATTGGTGACCCCGACAGGATTCGAACCTGTGACCCTCAGATTAGGAATCTGATGCTCTATCCTGCTGAGCTACGGGGCCTATCGCTTGCTCGAGTATCATGAATTGTGCGGGATGGCGAGTGTTAAGGCAGGTGGGTCCGGATCGGCAGATATTTCTACAGGAAATCCGTGTCTGTCTTAGGTGCGCCGTATTTGCCGCTTAGCCGGAAGGACGGGCTTTTCGGTAAGGTGCGCTGTCAGTGTCTTCTGCCTGTCTTTCAGGTCAGAAAACAGGAGCGCGGAAGTTTAGAGAATAAGGGAGGGCGTACCGTCGTGGCTTGCTGGCAACGACAAATGTGGACGGGTGCAGTTGTTGCCGCGTTCTCTGTCTTCCTTCCCACCAGCGCTTATGCCGAGCTTGGCTCCTGTGTCTCAGAAAACGTCGTGCCTGTCCCGGTCGTTGAGACCGGAGAAACTGGTGTATTTTCAGATGCTGCTGGGCAGCACTATTACGCCAGCGAAGTCTTGCCGATTCTGATGGGCAGTCGCCAGAGTGTTGGAACGACCGCCAATGTGGCCAACTTTCAGGCATTGCCGATTGGTCCTAAAAACCGCTGGCAAATGACACCTGCGATGATCGTGAGGAATGCGAACTCAGCGCAGACGTTGTTTCAAAAAGAACTTCTGGCCGCGGGCGAGGCGATTTTCATGCCGCAAGCCTCCGGTGGTGCATGCGCAAAATTTCTTCGCGAGAGTGAACAAGCTGCGCGCCGTGCCGGGTACGGTCTGTGGGGGCAGAACCGTGCTGCGCCGGTATACTGGGCGGGCAATCCGAACCTGCTGCTGGAAGCTGCTGGAGACTATGTGATTGTCCAAGGCCGTATTGTTTCCCTTGGAAAAACCCCGCACACCCGCTATCTGAATTTTGGAAGGTACTGGAAAACGGATTTCACCGTGACGATCGCGCGCAGCGAAGAGGACGCGATTGCCACGCATCTGTCTGAGATCGGATTGTCATTTGAGGACCTTGCTCAGAAGGCTGTCGAAATTCGCGGTGTTTTGGATGTGAAAGATGGGCCGCTCATGGCGTGGGATCATCCAGAGCAGCTGATTGTTGTCGAGCAAAAAAGGGCAGGTCGTGACGGCCAAAACCGGGACTGAAAACTTGGCTGATATACCGGCTTCTGTTCCAATGGGCAGCAGGCTTGGTAAGCGTTTGAAGGCGCGTTTGCGGATGGTTGTCCTTGCCGGCGCCGCGCTTGCGCTTGCCGGATGCCAATTGCTTGGCGATGGAACGTCGGTCGGAACTGTCGCGCCCGGCACTCTTCGGCCAAGCCTTGCAGCAGACATCGGGGCGCGGGAACACCCGCGGGTCGTGGCGACCTATGGGGGCGTCTACGAAGACCCCGGGGCGGAGCGTGCCGTTGCCAGCGTGGTCGGTCGTCTGGTTGCTGCTTCACAGGATCCGTCGCAAAGCTACAAAATCACTATTTTGAACTCCCCGGCGATCAATGCCTTTGCGCTGCCGGGCGGATACCTTTATGTCACGCGCGGGCTCTTGGCCTTGGCCAATGACACGTCCGAAATGGCGGCGGTGCTGGCTCACGAAATGGCGCACGTGACCGCCAATCACGCCATCAAACGCCAGCAACGGGCAGAAGCGCGGGAACTTGCGGATCAAATCCTGACCGATGTGGTCCAAGATACGGAAGTGGCGCGCAAGGCCATTGTCTCCTCCCAACTGTCCTTTGCGCGTTTCAGCCAGGTTCAGGAGCTTGAGGCGGACGCAATAGGTGTCAAAACTCTGGCAAAAGCCGGCTTTGATCCTTATGCGGCGGCCCGTTTTCTGCGGTCCATGGCGAAATTTGCGCAATACCAAACGGCTGGAAAAGAGGGCAGCTCAGCGCCCGATTTCCTGTCTTCGCACCCGTCTACGCCCGAGCGGCTTCAGATTGCAGTGCGCTCAGCGCGCCAAATCGGGGCTCCTGGTATCGGTGAGCGGGATCGCACCCGGTACCTCAGCCAGATCGACGGCATGTTGTATGGAGATGACCCCCTTGAGGGGTTCGTGCGTGGAAGGTCCTTCCTGCACAAGGCGCTTGGCATCGGTTTTACGGTGCCGTCCGGATACATCCTGGAGAACTCGCCGGAAGCTGTCCTTGCAAGCAACGGGTCTGGTACGGCGATTCGTTTCGATGGAGCTGACGTTAGCACTTATTCCAGTCTTGCCGATTACATGACGTCCGGCTGGATCAATGGACTGTTGCCGCAAAGTGTGCGCGAAACAACGATCGGTGGTCTGCCAGCCGTGACAGGCGCTGCCATCACCCAAGGGTGGTCCTTCCGGATAGCTGTTGTCCGGATCGGCAAGACCGGATACCGGTTCATTTTTGCAAGCCGGTCTCCGTCGGATCAGTTTGACCAGGATTTCCGGAGAACGATTGAGAGCTTCCGGCAATTGACGCCGACAGAACGTGCGCGCCTGCGATCTCTCAGGATCAAGGTGGTGACCACTCAGGCGGGCGATACGCCGCGGAAGCTCGCCGTAGGCATGAGCGGTGTCGAACCGTCCCGGCGCCTGGAATTTTTCTCAATTCTGAATGATCTGAGCCCGAACGAGACAATTCCGGCAGGGACTTCGGTCAAACTGGTCGTAGACTGACAACCTCGAGAAACGCGATCAAAAAAGCCCGGGCGATGGCCCGGGCTTGTCTTACATCGAAATGGCGTAAACCGACTTGTCCGGTTGGTTTGCCAGCAGTGCAGATTTCAGCTTCTGAAGTGCACGGCTTTCGATCTGGCGCACGCGTTCCTTGGAAATGCCGAGTTTCTTGCCGAGCGACTCAAGGGTCGCACCGTCTTCGGACAAGCGCCGCTCGCGGACAATCTTGAGTTCCCGCTCGCTCAAGACGTCCAGCGCAGAAGCGAGCCATGTGTTGCGCCGCTCGGCGTCGATGTTCTCTGTGACGATCTCATCCGGTTGCGGCGCATCAGAAACGAGGAAATCCTGTCGGTCGGCGCTAGAACCTTCTGTATCTGTTACAGGTGCGTTCAGAGACGTGTCGGGTCCGGACAAACGCGCATTCATGACAGCGACATCAGATTGCTTCACGCCAATGGCGTCTGCGATCTTTTGATGCAGCTCACTGTCTGTCAGAGGTGTCTGATTGTTGGACAGCTTTGCGCGCAGGCGGCGGAGGTTGAAGAACAACGCCTTTTGAGAAGAGGAAGTGCCGCCCCGGACAATGGACCAATTCCGAAGAATATAGTCTTGGATCGAGGCGCGGATCCACCAAGTGGCGTATGTCGAAAAGCGAACTTCACGTTCCGGTTCGAACCTCGCTGCGGCCTCCAGCAGCCCAACATGACCTTCCTGGATCAGGTCACCGAGATTAAGGCCGAAGTTCTTGAACCGCGAGGCAACGGCAATGACCAACCGCATGTGGGACAGAGAAAGTTTCTCCAGAGCCTTTTCATCTTTGTTGTCCCGCCACTGAATGGCGAGCTCCAGCTCTTCCTCACGGGTCAAATACGGCGCTTTCATCGCCGCTTTCACCAAATGCCTTCTTTCACTCATAGACGTGGACATGTGTAGCACTCCAGGCGTGACGTTAGTGATACTACGGACCCAAAGTCAGAATAGATCACTTCGAAAACGCACGGACGCACGAATACGCACAATGTCGTGACAGAAGGGTAGAGAATTGCTGCAGTCTAGATTAGCGGGCGTGAAAGCGTTTCGATATGACTGCCCGCTGATCTCGAAGAGGGTTGCTCGATGTTGGACGTAAGAAAAAGGCCCGGATTGCTCCGGGCCTTTTCGCAAATGAAAGATCAGCGATCAGCAGCCTTTCAGGCGGCCTCTTCAGTGTCGTCGCCATCTTCGCCATCTTCTGCCGCGGCAGCAGCTGCGGCTGCTGCTTTAATGCGGCTTGGTGACTTCGCGAGGTTCTGCTCGATTTCCTTGATTGCTTCGGTTTCCGAGCATTTGTTCACTGCGGCAATTTCGCGTGCCATACGATCCAGGGCAGCTTCGTAAAGCTGGCGTTCGGAGTAGGACTGCTCCGGCTGGCTCTCCGAGCGGAAAAGGTCCCGGACGACTTCCGAAATTGCAATCAGATCGCCGGAGTTGATTTTCGCTTCGTATTCCTGGGCACGGCGGCTCCACATTGTCCGCTTGATGCGCGGACGTCCCTGGACTGTTTCGAGTGCCTTCTTGACAGCAGCCGGGTCGCCGAGCTTCCGCATTCCCACAGATGCGATTTTCGCGACCGGGACGCGAAGTGTCATCTTGTCCTGTTCAAAAACGATGACGAGCAACTCCAAAGAGTGACCTGCTACGTTTTGTTCTTCAATGGCGGTAATCTGGCCTACGCCGTGAGCCGGGTAAACGATGTACTCGCCAGTCTTGAAACCTTGACGCTGCGCGGTCTTTTTGGTGTTTGTTGCCATACTCGTAGTTTCTCCTGCGCAGTTAGCGGTCTATTGCAGACCAGAAATGGACCGCTGAAACGGTCCTTGTTTGTGCGGCACGCAATCGCTTTGACGTCCAAATCTTGGAACGCCTGTTGATATGCGGCGTGTCGGGCTGGTCAGTCGTCGAATTCCACTCTAGAACCTTGCTTGGATACATAAGCTGTCGGGATCACTCGCGGCCCGGAAGATAAAGATCACGGGACACGTAAGCACGACTCCGTTTTTGGGGTTATTCTCGTGGTTGGCGACTATCGAAACAATGTAACATACTCTTGTGGAAAATTAAAGAGGAACTCTTTCGCGGGCGCGAAACAGCATTAAGGCCCGAGCGAAGGTTCCGCTCAGGCAGCTGTAATCAATAGTGTTTTGAACTTATCTCAGGTTGCGGATGTCGAGATTTACGAATTTATCGCAACTTCAGATAAGCGAATCATGCCGGCGGATTTGGAGAAAAGTACTTCTCCAGTTTGTTCTCCTGCCCGTCAAATTTATCTGCATCGGGCATTGGATCTTTCTTTTCCGTAATGTTCGGCCATTTTTCCGAATATTCGGCGTTGATTTCGATCCACTTCTCGAGACCTGGTTCCGTATCCGGAAGAATTGCTTCAGCCGGACATTCCGGCTCGCAAACACCGCAGTCGATGCATTCGTCCGGGTTGATGACGAGGAAATTTTCGCCTTCATAGAAACAATCAACTGGACACACCTCAACGCAGTCGGTGTATTTGCACTTGATACAGTTGTCTGTGACGACGTAGGTCATCGCAATCCTCTTTAGTCAGAGCATCGGGTACGAAAGTTGTAACCGGATGCAGTCATCTGGCGTCGGTTTGATGCGCAGGCTCTGACCTCTGCTGCCTTTATTATTGCAGTTGGGTATCGCTTTTGGCAGGCGGGTGCAAGCGTTCAACAGGTCGCATCGCAGCTCTGTTTGAGAAAGCTATTTCCTTTTTTTCAAGATTCATAAAACGGATCAGGCTCATAGAGCTTTTAGTGTTCATCCTCTTGCCTGAAAGCATCCATTTTGCGCCGGTCACGTTTTGTTGGCCGCCCGCTGCCAGGCTCCCTCTGGCCAGGGGGTGGAGGTGGCGCTTCGGCCTTTGGCGGCGGTGGCGGGGACAGGTCTTCGTAGAGTTTTTTTGCTTCTTCGTAAGGTCCGCGCCGAGAGCCAAGTGCAACCACTTTCAAAACAAGAATGCGACGTTCCAAGGCAATGGTTAAAACGTCGCCGGTTTTGATGGTCTTGCTGGCGGAGGAAATCTTGTCCTTGTTGATCCGGACATGTCCGCCTGCAGCCAGTTTCTGTGCAAGGGAACGGGATTTTGTGACCCTGGCGTACCAGAGCCACTTGTCGACACGCAGGCTGCCCTGATTTGAGGCGGCAGCCGACTTTTGATCGTCGCCCGGAATTACTTCTTGTCCTTGTCGCCCATGTTCTCCTTGAGCGCCATCAAGGCTGCAAAAGGCGAGTTCGGGTCGATCGGCTTGTCTTTCGGTGCTTTGTCGCGGCGGTTGCCCCCATCAAAGGGTTTCTGACCGGCGCGCCCCTTGTTCGGACCGCCTTTGCCAGGTTTACCGTGGCGGCGTTCTCCTGGAGCGCCTTTGGGACCTTGCTGCTTGCGATTGTCACCACCCCGGCGTTGGTCTTGGCGGCCGCGCGGGCGGCGGTCTTGACGGCCTGGGCGCCAGATTTCGATGGTGACAGTTTCCATTTCCGGTTCGCCGGCCGGCGTTGGTTCTGCCGTCTGGGCATCCGCGGCTTCTGAAGCTGGTGCCTCTGCGGGCGTTTCAGCGCCGGCAGTCGCGGGTGCTTCTTCGGCAGCTTGTTCCGCTGCAGAAGTCTCAGAGGCTTCAGCTGTTTCAGTAGCAGCAACTTCGGTCTCAGCACTTTCGGCAGGCGCCTCTGCCTCAGTCGCGGGTGTGTCCGTAACTGCAGCGGGTTCGGCTGTGTCTGGCGTCGCTTCGGTGGCTTCTGCTTTTGGCGTTGCCGGACGCTGGACTTCCTTTGTTTCCAGACGGTAGCCGAGGGACTTCAAAACAGCGGAAAAATCTTCGCCGGCACAGCCCAGCAAAGACGTCATCGCAACCGTCACGGTAAAGCCGCCACCGGTTTCGATTGCCCCTTCCGGCGGAGCGACTTCGCTGTCGAGCGGTTTCCAAGCAATCAGCGGACGGATGAGATCGGCAAGACGCTCCAGGATGTCAACGCGTACAGCCCGCGGGCCGCACACGCGGAACCCGACAACCTTGTAAAGCGCCGGCTGGATTTCCGGGTTGACCGGAATGGATGTCCGGCCTGAAGCGGACAACTGCGGCAGCTCTTCCATGCCGTTCATGTCCAGCTCGCCGTGCTTCAGGGCCCAAAGCTGGGCAAGCAACTGGCTTGGAGCCGGTTTTAAAAGTGCCGGAACAAAAATTGTGTAAGCGCCGAAGCGGACACCGTGCTTGCGCAAGGACGCGCGCATGTCCTGGTCCAGCTGACGGATTTCGTCAGAGGCGTCCTGGCGCTCCAGGATGCCGAGGCCTTCGACAATCCGGAAAGCAATACCGCGCGCCAAGCCCTCAAGCCCTTCACCTGTCTTCAGGTCCATCAGCGGTTTTAAAAGAGTATCGACCTGGGCCTTTACCCAAAGATCCAGACGGTTCTGCACGGTGTCGCGCGCCGGGCCTGTCAGGTGCTCGTCGGCCAAAAGCAGAGCTGCCGGGGCCAGAACATCGTCGGTCGGGGACAATTTGGCCACCGGCTCACCGCGCCAGCGGATGGCGCCATCCGATGTCAGGACAAAATCACTGTTCTCTGATTTGCCAAGCTTTTCCGCACGGGATTCGATTTCCGTGGTCAGGGCTTTTTGTGCGGCAGCACGGACCGTTTTTCCGTCCGGGCCTTCGGCCGCCGCATCAGGGGCAAACCGGAAGCCAAGCAGATTTCCGATGTGCTGACCTTCGACGAGCACATCCCCACTCGATGTAATTTCCGCTTCCAGCATTGCGTTCTCTCTCAAACGTCGCATCAATACACTTGTCCGCCGATCCACGAACCGCTGTGTCAGCCGGTCGTGAAGGGCGTCAGATAGTTTGTCTTCTATGCCGCGGGTCACGTCCTGCCAATGGGCCGGATCGGCCAGCCAGTCAGGGCGGTTCGCAACATACGTCCAGGTCCGGATGTGAGCGATCCGGTTCGCGAGTGTGTCGATATCACCATCTACACGGTCTGCGAAGGCCAATTGACGGGAGAACCAGTCATCTTCAATCGCATTGTGGCGCATCAGGTGGTTGTAAATGGTTGCCAGAAGGTCCCCATGATTGGCCGGGGCGATCTTCCGGTAATCGGGGACCTGACAAACATCCCATAGCAGTTCTACCGATTTTGCGCCCTTTGCCATGTCAGAAATTGCGCTATCGCGCAATAAATGTTCAAGCGCCGTGATGTCGTCGCCTGTAGGCGCGCGGGCCAAACCCTCTTCCCGAGGCGGCAAGTCAAGGCTGCGGCGCAATGCATTGGTGGATGAAAAATCCAAAGCACTGTTGCGCCATTGCAGCACTTTCAGGCTGTCAAAATGGTGGCTTTCGATCTGTTCGATCAAATCATCGTCCAGCGGATCGACGCGGCCGGTGACCCCGAAGGTGCCGTCTTTAGTGTGGCGGCCGGCCCGTCCGGCGATCTGACCCATTTCCGAAGGCGTCAGCTGGCGATACTGATACCCGTCGTATTTCCGGTTGCCGGCAAAGGCGATGTGATGGACATCCAGATTGAGGCCCATGCCGATTGCGTCGGTGGCTACCAGATGATCGACATCGCCGTTCTGGAACAGGTCGACCTGCGCATTCCGGGTTCTTGGGCTCAGCGAGCCAAGGACGACCGCCGCTCCGCCCCGCTGGCGGCGCAAAAGTTCGGCGATCGAGTAAACCTCATCGGATGAAAACGCGACGATTGCTGATCGTGCGGGCAGGCGGGAGACCTTTTTCGATCCGGCATAGGAGAGGATCGACATGCGCGGACGGGTGACAACATTCAGCCCCGGGATCAGCCTTTCAAGAAGCGGGCGTGCTGTGGCAGACCCCAAAAGGAGTGTTTCGGAGCGGCCGCGCAGGTTCAGGATCCTGTCCGTGAAGACGTGGCCGCGGTCGAGATTGCCGGCGAGCTGCACTTCGTCGATGGCGACAAAATCGGTGTTCAGATCGAGTGGCATGGCCTCGACCGTGGACACCCAAAACCGCGGCTGTTTCGGAATGATCTTCTCTTCGCCGGTGATCAACGCAACGACGTCAGTCCCGGCGCGTTCAGCAATCCGTCCATAAACCTCCCGTGCCAAGAGCCGCAACGGCAGCCCGATCAAGCCCGACGGCTGCGCCAGCATGCGCTCAATCGCAAGGTGCGTCTTGCCGGTGTTGGTTGGCCCGAGCACGGCTGTGACCGTGCGGGAGCGGGCGCTCGGCGGTAATTGCAGGGTTTGGGGGCGTGACATAGAGGTGATGTGGTCAGAAATCTCAGTGTTTGGCGCGCCGTTCCGGCGGCCTGCTCTCCCAAGGCACGTGCCCTGAACTCGGATGCGCGTGTCTAGCATAGGCGTTGTGGCTCTGTCCTGCCCTTTTTCGACGCGCCCCCGCTATTCCTTCGTTGGATCAATGTGTATTTAGAAAGTTGTGGAGAACGACTCTGGAACAAACCGAAACCGAATCGCGGACTCTCGGGGATTCAGGATTTGTTCCCTACAAAATGTGGATTTGGATCCATCTTTTAGTACGAAATGCTGAATCTGGTCAGGGATTTGCGCCAAATCACCTTGTGTCTTCAGTTCAGGGCAAAAATCCTGTCAATCTCCAAATCGAAAAAAGATTCGTTTTCGGGCATGCTGCGCCTTTCGCCATTAACCATGGACACATGCAGAACGAATCGCTGACGAATCGGTGTTTTGATCATGTTTTTGATTTGTTCCTACCCGATCTGGTAGGTTGTCTTCTCGAAAGACCAATTGGGCGCCTAAAAAATCACCCGAACGTTTACGATTTTCCGCTTAGTTGACGGGATAGTGTTTCAGATTGGGGCGTGGTTTGGCGTTCGCACTGCGAAGTGAGGCGGGCCGCCAGCAGAAAAATCTCCCATAAGTGCTCATCCCCTGGCGTAGGATTTGTGCCCATTTTTCTAAGGTTTATCGCCGTCAGAGCAAAAATATTTCACTTTCTGGAAAAAGGACAAGCATGCTGCCCCTTTTCAATTGGCTTCGACGTAAGTAGAAATCTTGCCGAAATGTGCCTTGCATATTGCGGATTATTAGGGGGAGTGGGCGTTTGGCGATAAGAAAAATTCTCGTTGCGAACCGGTCGGAAATTGCAATCCGGGTTTTCCGGGCTGCCAACGAACTCGGTCTGAAGACCGTTGCGATCTATGCCGAGCAAGACAAACTGGCTCTGCATCGGTTCAAGGCCGATGAGGCGTATCAGGTCGGCAAGGGTCTTGGCCCGATCGAGGCTTATCTGTCCATCGACGAGATTATTCGAGTTGCCAAACATTCCGGCGCTGACGCCATTCACCCGGGCTATGGCCTGTTGTCGGAAAGCCCGGAATTCGTGGATGCCTGCGAAACGGCTGGGATCACCTTTATCGGGCCAAAATCCGAGACGATGCGCCGTCTGGGCAACAAGGTGGCCGCCCGCAACCTGGCAATCGAGGCTGGCGTGCCGGTCATGCCGGCAACGGACCCGCTACCTGACGATCTGAATGAGATCAAGAAGCAGGCTCTGGAGATCGGCTACCCGGTAATGCTGAAAGCGTCCTGGGGCGGCGGTGGCCGGGGCATGCGCGTCATTCCGGACGAGGCAACTCTTGAAAAGGAAGTGCTGGCTGCCAAGCGGGAAGCCAAGGCCGCCTTCGGCAAGGACGAGATTTATCTGGAGAAACTGGTTCAACGGGCGCGCCACGTCGAAGTCCAGATCCTTGGGGACGGTGAAACCGTTGTTCATCTCTTCGAGCGGGATTGCTCGATCCAGCGGCGCCACCAAAAGGTGGTCGAGCGGGCCCCGGCGCCTTATCTCGATAAAGCCAAGCGCACAGAGCTTTGCGAATACGGCCTGAAAATCGGCCGGGCGGTGAACTATCGCGGTGCAGGCACCGTCGAATTCCTGATGGATGCAGACACCGGCGCGATTTACTTCATCGAGGTAAACCCTCGGGTCCAGGTCGAGCACACGGTGACCGAAGAAGTCACGGGCATCGATATCGTCCAGGCACAGATCCACATCGCCGATGGTGAAAAGATCGGAACGCCGGAAAGCGGTGTCCCGGCGCAGGAGAACATTCGCCTCAACGGTCACGCCTTGCAATGCCGGATCACCACGGAAGATCCGGAGCAAAACTTCATTCCGGATTATGGCCGCATCACCGCGTATCGCGGCGCGACCGGCTTCGGTATCCGCCTCGATGGCGGGACCGCTTATTCAGGGGCGGTGATCACCCGGTTCTATGATCCGCTTCTTGAAAAAGTGACGGCCTGGGCGCCGACGGCCGAAGATGCGCGCAAACGCATGGACCGCGCCTTGCGTGAGTTCCGGATCCGCGGCGTCGCGACCAATCTGGTGTTTTTGGAAAACATCATCGATCATGCCGATTTCCGCGCCCAAACCTATACCACCCGCTTCATCGACGACACGCCTGCGCTGTTTGAACAGACAAAACGCCAGGATCGGGCGACCAAGCTGCTTACCTATATCGCCGATGTCTCGGTGAACGGGCATCCGGAAACCAAGGACCGGGTCCGTCCGCCGAAGGATGCTGCTGCGCCGGTCGTGCCGGATTTCGGCGATGAGAAACCGAAGGGAACGCGGCAGCTTCTGGATGAGCTCGGTCCGAAAGGCTTTGCCGACTGGATGAAGTCGGAAAAAAGAGCGCTTCTCACCGACACAACGATGCGTGACGGCCACCAGTCTTTGCTGGCGACCCGCATGCGCTCCCACGACATCGTCAACATCGCGGATGCTTATGCGACCGGTCTGCCGACGCTCTTTTCCCTGGAATGCTGGGGCGGTGCGACGTTCGACGTGTCCATGCGATTCTTGACGGAAAGCCCCTGGGAGCGGCTGCATCAGATCCGCGAACGAGCGCCGAACATCCTGCTCCAGATGCTATTGCGGGGCTCGAACGGGGTTGGTTACACCAACTATCCGGACAATGTGGTCAAGTTCTTCGTCCATCAGGCAGCCGAAAACGGCGTGGATCTTTTTCGCGTCTTTGACTGTCTGAACTGGGTTGAGAATATGCGCGTTTCCATGGATGCGGTCCAGGAAACCGGAAAACTCTGTGAGGGTGTGCTTTGCTACACCGGCGATATGCTGGACAGTGCGCGTCCGAAATACGATCTCAAATACTATGTTGGCCTTGCCAAGGAGCTGGAAGCAGCTGGCGCTCATATCCTCGGTATCAAGGATATGGCTGGCCTCCTGAAACCACAGGCGGCCAAGATCCTGGTAAAAGCGCTGAAAGAAGAGGTCGGCCTGCCGATCCACTTCCACACCCATGACACCTCTGGCATTGCGGCCTCCACCATTTTGGCCGCCGTTGAAGCCGGGGTCGATGCGGTCGATGCGGCCATGGATGCCTTGTCCGGTCTGACGTCGCAGCCGTGCCTTGGATCTATTGTGGAGGCGCTGCGGGGCACGGATCGGGATACGGGCCTTGATGCGGCGACAATCCGCCAGATCTCCTTCTATTGGGAAGCCGTTCGCGCGCAATACCGGGCCTTTGAAAGCGACCTTCGCTCTGGAGCTTCAGAGGTTTACCTCCACGAAATGCCAGGCGGCCAGTTCACCAACCTGAAGGAACAGGCACGGTCCCTCGGTCTCGAAACACGCTGGCACGAAGTTGCCCAAGCGTATGCCGATGCCAACCAAATGTTTGGCGACATCGTCAAGGTAACGCCATCCTCCAAGGTGGTCGGTGACATGGCGCTGATGATGGTGAGCCAGGGGCTCAGCGTTGCCGATGTTGAAGACCCGGCCAAGGACGTTGCCTTCCCGGACAGTGTTGTGAAGATGCTACACGGTGACCTCGGCCAGTCTCCGGGCGGATGGCCGAAGGCAATTCAGGAAAAAGCGCTAAAAGGGGAAAAGCCGATTACCGTTCGCCCGGGGTCCCTGCTGGAAGAGGCGGACCTTGAAGCTGAACGGGCAGCCGCGGCGGCTGCAACAGGTCACGACATCGATGATACGGAGCTGGCATCCTATCTGATGTATCCGAAGGTCTTCACGGACTTCGACAAGGCGCAGCAGCAATATGGACCGACTTCCGTGCTGCCGACGCCGGTCTATTTCTACGGTCTTGAATCAGGCGACGAGATCTTTGTTGATCTGGAGCCAGGTAAAACGCTTGTGGTCCGCTGTCAGGCCATCGGTGAAACCGATGAGAAGGGCGAGAAGAAAGTCTTCTTCGAACTCAATGGCCAGCCGCGCAACGTAAAGGTTCCGGACAGGGCGCATGGTGCGGTCGGGGCAGCTGCCATGCGCAAGGCCGAAGACGGCAATGCGGCCCATGTTGGTGCGCCTATGCCCGGCGTTATCTCCACGGTTGCGATTGCTGCCGGACAGGAGGTTAAGGCTGGTGATGTGCTCGTCTCGATCGAAGCCATGAAGATGGAAACAGCCCTTCACGCCGAGCGCGACGGCAAGGTCTCCGAAGTGCTTGTCACGCCGGGTGCCCAGATCGACGCTAAGGATCTCCTGGTGGTGTTCGAGGCATAAATAATGGGCCGCGCAAGCGGCCCTTTTACTCCTCCAAGCGATGCAAAGAGTGTCTCACTCCGCCGCTTTCAAGCGGTTGTACTGAACAGGCGCTTCAGCTGTGCCGATCCAAAGGTCAAGAAACCGGTCCAGCCAAGCGCGGACCGCGGTGTCGTAGACGAAGCGTCCGGCAAAATGATCGCGGCGTTGCTGCGCCCCGGGAAGTTCCATCCGCGGAGCGCCCTTTGTGGTCCATTTTACCATCATTTGGTGGGTGAGTTCCGGGTGGAACTGAATCCCGTATGCCGCCGGCCCAACGCGAATGGCCTGGTTGGGATAAGTTGGGCTGGTTGCCAGCAGATCCGCGCCCGACGGCAGATCGAACCCTTCCCGGTGCCACTGGTACACTTTCTTGGGCCAATCCATCAGGTCTTTGCCCGCATTGGTTGGTTTCAGCGGGTAATAGCCGATTTCGACCAGCTCATCCCTGTGGCCGGAAACAGTGCCGCCAAGCTGCTTCACCATCATCTGCGCACCAAGGCAAATACCGAGAAACGGCGCTTCTTCCTGAAGCGGAACCTTGATCCAGTCGATTTCCTTGTGAACGAACCCGTCCGGATCATTGGCGCTCATCGGTCCGCCAAAGATAACGGCGCCGGCATGGTCGCGCATGGTATCCGGGAGGCTGTCACCGAAGCGGGGTTTGCGAATGTCGAGTGCAAAACCGCGTTTCACCAGCTCGTGCCCCACCCGTCCGGGCGAGGAATGTTCCTGGTGCAGGACAATCAGCACTTTGGGGCGATACGTTCCGTGGTTCGAAGAAAAATCCATAGATCCAATATTAGCGAGCAGCTTGAAAAAATCGAGTCTCTTGCGCGGTTTGGTTGCGCCGCAATTGTTATAAAGCCTCAAGCCTGCAAAGCATCAAGCCTCGTCGGCTTCCGGTGCGGTCTTGGCCACCTTGTGGCGCAGTGTCATCCGGTCCCGGGACGAAACTCCCAGCAGCTCGGCAACGCGCCAGATGGTGTTGTCTTCAAATTCATGAACGTGGCCGTCCGCATAAACGATTTCCCACATCATCTCGATGATGGCGAGGCGTTCTGCTTCGTCTGTCGTGCGTTTCAAAACGGAGGTGAAGCCGTAAAGGTCGACCGCCTCTTCATCGCGCTGTTTGGCTGCTGCGATCAGTTCACTGGTCTCTTCGTCCGAGAGCTCATAACGCGCCTGCAGGATCTGCCGAAGTTTCTCGCTTTCGCTGTCTTCAATGATACCGTCGATGTCTACCAGGTGAAACAGCAGTGCGGCGGCTGCGAGCCGCTTGTCGTCCTCGGCAAATGTTTTCTTGCCACTGTCTCCGAACGTGATCTCCCGGACGAAGCTCTTCAGCGCGTTCAGCATACGGTCAGTCCCTGTTGTTTGGCCGGTGGACCAGCCATTCGGCAGTGCACTTAGGTGTACTACGTAGTCTCAAACTCTCTCTTGGCCCGACTGGGCTTATTCCATGTTTAGCATCAAACAGTTGGGAAGCGGTTTAAAACTTTTGAATAGTGCAGAAAAGCGGGTTTTGACCTTCAACTTTTTTGGAATCATTCTAATCTATTGATTTTTCTCATGTTTATAACTTGACTTTTTTATTCATGAAATGTTTTTCACTGTCCGGGCGGCGCAGGATCGCGCTGCAGATTTTTCAAAAATGCATGCAGATCGGGTCTCCGGCCGGCTGCATTGCCCCGGATTTAGGAACACTCCAATGAAATCCCTCACGCGCGCGCTTCTTGCGGCAACAACCCTTCTGGCAACGCCTGCAATGGCCGCAGCGCCTGCCGATGTTCTCGGCACATACAGCGATATTGCCTTTGCCAAGTATTCCGACTCTCTTGAAACAGCAAAAACGCTCCAGGGCGCGATCGACAAGCTGATTGCCGAGCCGACCGACGCCAACCTGGCCGAGGCGCGTAAAGCCTGGGTCGAAGCTCGCAACCCGTATCAGCAGACAGAAGCCTACCGTTTCGGCAATGCCATCGTCGACGATTGGGAAGGCAAGGTGAACGCCTGGCCGCTGGATGAGGGACTGATCGATTATGTCGACGTTTCCTATGGCGAGGATTCCGAAGAGAACGCATTTTATGCAGCCAATGTAATCGCCAATCCGACCCTGAAAGTCGGGGGTGAGACCATCGACGCCAGTAGGATTACGCCGGCTCTTCTGGCCGAAACCCTGCAGGAAGCAGGCGAAGTTGAAGCCAACGTGGCCACCGGTTACCACGCAATCGAATTCCTGCTTTGGGGGCAAGATCTCAACGGCACAGATGCGGGTGCCGGCAATCGTCCGGCCAGTGATTTCGATGCAACCAACTGCACGGGTGGCAATTGCGAGCGCCGGGCGCAATACCTCAAAGCTACCACGGAACTTCTGATTACCGATCTTGAGGAAATGGTTGCTGCCTGGGCACCAGGCGGTGCAGCGCGCGAAGAATTGGGCGGCAAGGGGGAAGCCGGCGGTCTGGCGACCATCCTGACCGGGATGGGCTCTCTTTCTTATGGTGAACTGGCCGGTGAGCGGATGAAGCTTGGCCTCATGCTGCATGATCCGGAAGAGGAGCATGACTGCTTCTCCGACAATACGCACATGTCGCACTACAACGATGTTGTCGGCATCCGCAACGTCTATTTCGGTGAATACAAGAGCCCGCTCGGCAACGATGTGAAGGGCGCATCCCTTGCCGAGATGGTCGCCGCGAAAGATCCGGCTCTGGCGCAAGAAATGCAGGCCAAGTTGGACGCCACGCTGGCCGCATTCGAAGCGATGAAAGCGCGCGCCGAAGCTGGTGAAGCCTACGATCAGATGATCGGCGAAGGCAACGACGAGGGCAACGCTGTCGTTCAGGCTGCTGTTGATGCGCTGGTTGACCAGACCACGTCGATCGAGCGTGTCGTGAAAGTTCTCGAACTGGATGAGATTGCGTTCGAAGGCTCTGACAGCCTGGACAACCCGACTGCAGTTTTTGAGTAAGACCCTTATGGCGGGTGGCTATGCTGCCCGCCATTATTGTTCGCCGGAATTGGGGCTCTGGCGGGCGTAAATCAGGATGCGAACCTTATGACTGTCCCAGGACGAAGCGCCATTTTGGGCGCTGCTATTTTATGTGCGGGCCTGATTGGCCAGACTGCCTTGGCCGATGGGGTGTTGAGCCATCGCGATGATCTGTCAGAGCCGGACCGGGCCAAGGTTTTAAGCGTCCTCCCGCTCGCCGATGATTTTTCCAAGGCGGAAACCTTTGAACAGATGCAGGGCGGTGCCGGGACGTCCCGCAAACGCATCAACCGCGATGCTTTTTCTCATGCCACTGCAAATCTGACGTTCGAGCAGGAGCAGAATTTCAAGGTGGGCAACGGGCTTTTTAAAAAGCTCTGGGCCTCGTCGCCGGCATCCACCAAAGCGTCCGACGGGTTGGGGCCCCTCTATAATGCGCGCTCTTGCCAGGGCTGCCACCTGAAGGATGGCCGCGGGCGGCCGCCGCGTCCCGGCGATGAGGCGGTTTCCCTCTTCCTGCGCCTTTCCATTCCGCCACAAACCGATGAAGAGCGGGCGGCCCTTCAGGACAAAAGACTGCTCCGCATCCCAGAGCCGACATATGGCGGCCAGTTTCAGGCATTTGCAGTCCCAGGCCTTGCCGGGGAAGGGCGCTTCGACATTGAACATGAAGAGATCGTGGTGCCGCTGAATGGCGGCGAGACGGCTACTTTGCAAAAGCCCGTCTACAAGATCCGGGATCTTGGATTTGGCGACATGCATCCCGAAACCTTGATCTCGCCGCGGGTCGCACCGCCGATGATTGGTCTCGGATTGCTGCAGGCGATTCACCCCGGGGATATTGAAGCCTTGGCGGATCCTGATGATCTCAATGGCGACGGGATCTCCGGCAAGGTGAGCCGGGTTCGAGATGGCCGGACAGGCGAGCTGGCCATCGGTAGGTTCGGCTGGAAAGCGTCCAACCCGAACATCCGTGATCAGACGGCCGGAGCCTTTTCTGGCGATATTGGCATCAGTTCGCCGGACAAGCCGGACAATTATGGCGATTGCACACAACGCCAGACCGAATGCCGGGTTTTGCCGCACGGCGAACAGGCGCATCTCGGGGTGTCGGAAGCGCCTGATCCGATCATGGAATTGGTGACATTTTATTCGGAGAACCTGGCAGTTCCGGCCCGGCGCGATGTATCTGATCCGGATGTTTTGCGTGGCAAAGAGCTGTTCTACGAAGTGGGCTGCGCCAAGTGTCATCAGCCGAAATATGTCACGCGACGGGATGCAGATACTAAGGCGCATCAGTTTCAGCTGATCTGGCCCTATACGGATCTCTTGCTGCATGACATGGGCGAAGGTCTGGCCGACAACCGCCCGGTTGGCGATGCAACGGGCCGCGAATGGCGGACCCCGCCGCTCTGGGGCATTGGCTTGACGGAAACGGTCAACAATCATACCCGTTTCCTGCACGATGGCCGGGCGCGCAATCTGCTCGAAGCGGTTTTGTGGCACGGCGGGGAAGCGGAAGCTGCCCGCAATCAGGTGGTCGCCATGGAGCCGGACGACCGCGTCTCTCTCATCCGGTTTCTGGAGTCCCTGTAATGAAGCGAATTCTTGTCTCCGCGGCTGCGGCCCTGATGACATGGCCCGCACTTGCTGCTGATCTCACGCAGCCCATCGAGAAGATGATTGCCGGTTACATTCAGCCTGAAGCCAGGATTTTTGCTGATATTGCAAGCCGCTTGCCGGAGGCTGTCACAGAGGTCTGCCAGGAACCGACCGATGAGGCAAAGGCTGATTTCAGGGTTGTGTTCTCAGATGCTGTTGGCCAGTTTGCCCGCATCCATTTCCTGCGGCTTGGCCCCCTGATTGAAGAAGATCGCATCAGCCGTCTCGCTTTCCAGCCGGATCCACGTGGCATTGCACAAAGGCAGATCCGCAAGCTCTATGGGGCTCAAGATGAGAGCGTGAGGACGGCGGAAGGCCTGTCGGAAAAGAGCGTGGCTTTGCAAGGGCTGACAGCGCTTCAGTTGATTGCATTTGATAAGACCGGTGCCGTCGTGCTCGGCGTGCCGGTCGTCGATGTCGGCGGCGTGACGCGGGCGATCTCGGTCTCCAGCGCTTCGGCGTGCGCGGTGCGTTCCGCGGCGACGATGCCGAGCGCCGCCTGCGCCGCGCGCTCGAACGCGAAGACCTGTT
>ERZ1023313.38-NODE-38-length-84657-cov-6.627337_pt1 | contig 84657 bp, 72 predicted proteins | sample MGYA00521233_ERZ1023313 | MGnify/ENA primary metagenome ERZ1023313 (study PRJEB32759, sample SAMN07749866) | skin metagenome | biome: transportation; feature: city; material: polyester macromolecule | host: Homo sapiens | place: Hong Kong:TKO line | collected... | reverse complement strand
ATCCGTTCCGGCCAGGCGAGTGCGCAGGCAATGGGGGCACGCATATCGGGCGGAGCCATTTGCGCGAGCACGGACCCATCTGCGAATTCAACCAGGCAATGAACCACCGATTGCGGGTGGACCACCACATCAAGCTGATCAGGCTGGACCGGAAAAAGGCGAAGGGCTTCGATCAGCTCCAGCCCCTTGTTCATCAGCGTCGCGGAATCCACCGAAATCTTGGGCCCCATCACCCAGTTGGGGTGTTTCACGGCCGCTTCCGGGGTAGCGGCGGCCAGCGCCTCGGCAGACCACTCGCGGAATGGCCCGCCCGACGCGGTCAGTACCAGACCCGCCACCCCTTGCGGCACCTGACCGCAGCGATAGCCCGCAGGCAGGCACTGGAAGATTGCGTTGTGCTCGGAATCAATGGGCAGAATCACCGCTTTGGACCGCCGCGCCGTCTCCATGATCAAGGGCCCGGCCATGACCAACGGCTCCTTGTTGGCAATCAACACGTGCTTGCCCGCCGCCACGGCCGCCAGCGTCGGCAGCAGACCGGCGGCGCCGACGATTGCCGACATCACATGGGTGGCCTCGGAGAGCGCCGCCACCGCGCGCAGTCCGTCGACGCCCGCGAGCACCTCAAGGCCCAGCCCCGCGCCCTGCGCAGCCCGCTGCAATCTCAGCGCGGCATCAGGGTCGCACATGGCCACCCAGCGAGGTTGATGCTGGCGGCAGAGCGTCATCATGCCGTCCACATCCCGATCGGCCGTCAAGGCGATGACCTGCACCCGGTCGGGGTGCCGTGCTGCCACATCCAGCGTGTTGCGACCCACCGTACCGGTAGCGCCGAGAACGACCAGTTGCTTCATGCCAGCCCCATCAGCATCAGGCCGAGTGTGAACAGCGGGATCGCGGCCACAACGCTGTCGATTCGGTCAAGCACACCACCATGCCCGGGCAGCAGCGTTCCACTGTCCTTCACGCCCGCCGCCCGCTTGTAGCCGGACTCCAGCAAATCGCCCGCCACCGATGCCACCGCCACCAACAGGCACAGCACCACGAGGCCGACCACCTGCAGGCCCTGCACCGGAAAAATCCACACGCCTGCGGTCAACGCCCACAGGCCGCAAAGCGCTACACCACCTACAGCGCCTTCGAGCGTTTTGCCTGGCGAAATGGCGGGTGCCAGCTTGCGCCGGCCCAGATTGCGGCCCGCCAGATACGCCCCGACATCCGCAGCGAATACCAAGAACAGCGCGAACAGCAGTCGCAGTGCGCCATCCGGCTGCGCATGCAAGGTGGCGGCGGACAACAGTGTCGATACGATCAGCAGCGCGCCCTGCGGCGCGCTCAGCGGGCTTGCCGCCAGCATTGCCAGCCGGGCCGGCCCGGCCCTCAGCCAGAAAAAGACGGCCAGCCAGTGCACCGCTGCGATCACCAGCAGCAGGGGCAGCCACTGCGATCGCGCAGGCGCCAGCCAAGCCAGCACCAGGATGACCACCACCACAGCCGCATAGCCCTGCGCGGCAACCGGGCGCCGCCCCCAGGCACACAGGGCGGCCCATTCGCGTGCCGCCAGCGCGCCCACCACCACGAACACGGCGTAGACCCAGACGGTGGGCGCAAACCACACCAGCCCCAACAGCAGGGGCAGCAGAACCAGGGCGGTGATCAGGCGGTGTAACAGCATGTCGTGATGAGGATGTCCGCGCAGGCGGGCGGTCGGCTCAGACCGCAGTATGCGCCGCCCACTGTCAGTTTTGGGATACGCCCTCGGCGAGTCCGCCGAAGCGGCGGTCCCGCGTGGCATACCAGCGGAGGGCTTCGTCAAAGGCCGCCCGGTCGAAATCCGGCCACAGGCAGTCCGTGAAGTACAGCTCGGCATAGGCCGCCTGCCACAGCAGGAAATTGCTGATCCGCGACTCGCCGCCACTGCGGATCATGAGGTCCACATCCGGCAAGCCGGCTGTCGCCAGCTCGGCCGCCAGGCGGTCCTCGGTAATCGCCCCGCCCGCCTGACGGCATCGCTCCGCCGCCTGGGCCAGATCCCACTGTCCGCTGTAGCCGACCGCGACCAGGATGGTGATCCCCGAATTATCGGCCGTGAGGGCCTCGGCCCGCGCCATCGCCCGGGTCAGCGCGCCTTCGAAACGGCTGCGGTCGCCGATGAAGCGCAGCCGGGCATTGTTGGCATGCAGTTCCGCTGTCTCGCGATCCAGAGCGCGCGCAAACAGCTGCATCAACAAGGTGACCTCGGGCCCCGGCCGCCGCCAGTTCTCCTGCGAAAAGGCGTAGACGGTGAGTACCTCGACGCCCGCTTCAGCGGCGGCGGTCATCAGGGTACGCGCGGCATCAACACCGGCGCGGTGCCCGAAACCACGCACCTCGCCACGACGCTGCGCCCAGCGCCCGTTGCCGTCCATGATGACGGCCACATGGCGCGGGACCCTGGAGGGGAGATCGGTCACGACGCTCAGATCGCCATCAACTCCTTTTCCTTCGCCGAAGCCACATCATCCACCTTGGCAACGTACTGGTCGGTAAGCTTCTGCACATCCGCTTCCGCACGTTTCTCGTCATCCGTGGTGATCAGCTTGTCCTTCACCATATCCTTGACGGTCTGGTTGGCATCGCGGCGGATGCTGCGGATCTGCACCTTGGACTGCTCCGCCTCTCCCTTGACCACCTTGACCAGCTCACGTCGACGCTCTTCGGTCAGCGGCGGCAGGTTGATCCGCATGGTGGTGCCGGCGGTATTGGGCGTCAGCCCCAGATCGGAGGTGAGGATGGCCTTCTCGATAGCTCCCACCATGGTTTTTTCCCAAGGGGTGATCGAGATCGTGCGGGCATCCTCCACCGTCACGTTCGCCACCTGTGAGACCGGCACTTCCGAGCCGTAGTAGTCGACCCGCACATGGTCGAGCAGGGCGGCGTTGGCACGGCCGGTGCGCAGCTTCATCAGCTGGGATGACAGGCTGTCGATGCACTTCTGCATCCGCTTTTCACTGTCGCGCTTGAGGGTGGTCAGGTCAGTCATGGGAAAGCTCCGAACAAACAGCAGGTAGCGGGATCAATCAGCTCAGGGTGGCGCGCGTCAGGCCGTGACGTAAGTGCCGATCCGGGTATCGCCCTCGAGGATGCGCATCAAGGCGCCCGGGCGCGCCATATCGTAGACACAGAGTTTCATGCGATGGTCGCGCGCCAGCACCAAAGCGGTCTGGTCCATCACGCCCAGTCGGCGATCAATGGCTTCGTCGTAGTTCAGGGTGTCATACCGGGTGGCGTCCGGGTCCTTCTTGGGGTCGGCGGTGTAGATGCCGTCCACCTGGGTGGCCTTGAGCAGCAGGTCGGCCCCCACCTCCACCGCCCGCAGCGCTGCTGCAGAGTCCGTGGTGAAGAACGGATTACCGGTACCGGACGCGAAGATCACCACCCGCCCCTTCTCGAGGTGGCGCACCGCGCGACGACGTATATAGTCCTCACACACCTGATTGATGCGCAGCGCGCTCATCACCCGCGCCTGCAATCCGGCACGCTCAATCGCATCCTGAAGGGCCAACGCATTGATCACCGTGGCCAACATGCCCATGTGATCGCCGGTAATGCGGTCGAGTCCGGCCCGGGCCAGCCCCTCTCCGCGGAAAATATTGCCTCCACCGACCACCAGGGCGACCTGAACACCGGCGTCGATCACCGCCTTCAGTTCGCCCGCCAGGAACTGGGTGACTGCCGGTTCGATTCCGAACTTGCCGCCGCCCATCAGCGCCTCACCGGAAAGCTTCAGGAGGATGCGGGAATAGACGGGCGATGACATGGCAGATTCCTCTCTGGAGCGCACAGAACGGGCCCAGCGCCACTCCCTGCGGCACCGGGGGACCCAGGAGTCTGGGCGGCAGCAACACAGGCGGCTGCGGCTTTGCCATCTCGGGCATCTTCCACGCTGCTTTTCGGCCAACAGAACCCGCTATTGGCCTCAAATCAACGCGAAACCTGCCTCGAAACGGCTTTGCCTCGCCTGCCAGGTTCCTGCCGCCCAGGCTCCTAGAAGAAGGCCCCGTTTCCGGGGCCTTTGAAACTCATGCAGATGGTAACCGAGAAAGCGCGCTCAGAGGCCGGCCTGTGCTGCCACCTCGGCGGCAAAGTCGGTTGCCTCTCGCTCGATCCCCTCGCCCACTGCAAAACGGACGAACGCAGCTACTTCCGCGTTGGACGCCTGCAGCAGCTGGCCAACGGTCTGGTCAGGATTCTTGACGAAGGGCTGGCCCACGAGGGTGATCTCGGAGACGAACTTGCGCACCTTCCCTTCCATCATCTTGGCGACGATCTCGGCCGGCTTGCCGGCGGCCTGCTCAGCGGACTGAGCTTCAATGATCTTGCGTTCGGCAGCCAACACGTCTTCCGGCACCGCATTGGCGTCGAGAAAGCGGGGACTGGAGGCTGCCACGTGCATGGCGATGTCGCGGGCCAGCTCAGCAACGCCCTGTTTCATCGCCACCACGACACCGATCTTGGAGCCGTGCACATAGTGGGCGATATCGCCATCGCTCTTCGGCACCACCACGAAACGGCGAATGGTGATGTTCTCACCGATCTTGGCCACCATCGCGCGACGCTGCTCGTCGAGCGCTCCCTGCCCACCGTCGAGCTTCAGCAGGGCCTCCATGTCGGCGGGACGCTGCGCCAGCGCAACCTCCGCCACCTTCTGGGCAAAAGCCTTGAAGTCATCGCCCTTGGAGACGAAATCGGTCTCCGAGTTGAGCTCGACCATGGCCACCGCGTCTGCGCCTTCAGCGAGCGCAATGACGCCCTCGGCGGCCACGCGGGAGCCCTTCTTGTCCGCCTTGGCCATCCCGTCCATGCGCAGCTTTTCGGCTGCCTTGTCGAGATCACCTCCGGTGGCTTCCAGGGCTTTCTTGCAGTCGGTCATCCCGGCACTGGTGCGGTCACGCAGTTCCTTGACGAGCGCGGCTGTAATGGCAGTCATTGCTTATTCCTCTGTGGTTTCGGCGTTGGCGGAGGGCGCAGCGGCCTCGGCGGCAGGCGCGGGAGCAGCGACCTCGGCAGCAGGCGCCGGGGCAGCAGCAGGGGCCGCCTCGGTGCGAGCGCCGCCACGGCCACCCCGCGGACGATCGCCGTCACGGCGCGGGCCGTTGCGACGCGGCCGCGCGGAGCGCTCTTCCGGCGCCGACTCTTCCGGATCCTCGCGGAACGGCACGCCGCTGGCGCCGCGCGCCTCGATGATGGCGTCTGCGATGCACTGGGTGTAGACCTTGATCGCGCGGGTCGCGTCATCGTTACCCGGAATGACGCAGTCAACCAGGCTGGGGTCATTGTTGGAGTCGACCACAGCGATCACCGGAATACCCAGTTTGCGGGCTTCGGCGACGGCATTCTTCTCGTAGCCGGTGTCGATGATGAACAGGCCGTCCGGCAGACTCGGCATGGCCTTGATGCCACCCAGGGACTTGCGCAGCTTTTCGAGCTCGCGCTGGAACATCAGCTGCTCCTTCTTGGTCAGGCGGTTGATGGAACCGTCCTCGACCTGCTTTTCCATGTCGATCAGGCGCTTGACGGAAGCCTTCACGGTCTTGAAGTTGGTCAGCATGCCACCCAGCCAGCGCTGGCTGACGTAGGGCATGCCGCAACGACGGGCTTCTTCCTCGATCGCGTCACGGGCGGCGCGCTTGGTGCCGACGAACAGCACGCGGCCGCCGCTGGCAGCGATCTTGCCGGCGTAGGAACAGGCATCCCGCAGCATCGGCAGGGTCTGTTCGAGGTTGATGATGTGGATACGGTTGCGATCCCCGAAGATGAACTGCTCCATCCGGGGGTTCCAGTAGCGGGTGCGGTGACCAAAATGGACACCGGCTTCCAGCAACTGACGCATGGTGATATCGGCCATGGCCATACTCCTAGGGTTTCAATAGTGGCAAATCGCACCAGTGGACCGTCATCCGGCCACCCTGGGGTGGTGCGAGTGGATTCTCCATCGGCATCATTGCCTTTGGAGGGCGCGCTTTATACCATTGCGCCCCCTTTGAAAACAACCACTTTTCGGCGCCACGGGCCCCGGAGGTGGGTCGAGTGACACCCCATGGGCATTACCCTGAAATCCCCCGAGGCCCAGGCCAGAATGCGGGCCGCCGGCCAGGCGGCGGCTTCGGTGCTGACCATGATCGAGGCACATGTCCGCCCCGGGATCAGCACCGCCGAGCTGGACCGCATCTGCCGTCAGTACATTGAAAACACGCTGGGCTGCGTTTCCGCCACCGTGGGCTATACCGCTGGCGGCAGCCGCCCCCCCTTCACCGGGGCCATCTGCACCTCGGTCAATCACGTCGTCTGCCACGGCATTCCGGGCCCGAAAGTGCTGAAGAAGGGCGACATCCTCAATATCGACGTCACCGTGATCAAGGACGGCTACCACGGCGATACCAGCAAGATGTATTTCGTTGGTGAGCCCTCGGTGCTCGGCCGCCGACTGGTCGAAACCTGCCATCAGGCCATGATCGAAGGCATTCAGCGGGTCAGGCCGGGCGCGCGCCTGGGCGACATCGGCCACGCCATCCAGGTCTATGCCGAAGCACGCGGCTTCAGCATCGTCAGGGAATACTGCGGACACGGGATCGGCGAGGTGTTTCACGAAGACCCGCAGGTGGTGCACTACGGACGGCCTGGCACGGGTCTTGAACTCGTGCCCGGCATGACGTTCACCATCGAACCCATGCTCAATGCCGGCCGCGCCGAGGTGAAGGAACTGCCGGACCAGTGGACCGTGGTCACCAAGGACCACGGGCTTTCCGCCCAATGGGAGCACACCATTCTGGTCACGGACACGGGCCATGAAGTGCTGACGCTGCGCGACGGGGCCATGTAAGTGAGTGTTCCCCTCGACGACGACGGCGACGAAGGCGCCAACGTCTTCTCGGCGCATCGCATCCGCGCCCGATTGGCCGCTGGACAGTACTCGGTGGCATCGTTCCGCGACACCCTGGCCTGGGGCCGGGAGCGGCTGTTCAGCCTGTTCCATGATGGCGCCTCGGCGGAAACCCTGGTGCATGCACGCTCCCACCTGGTGGACGAAGTGCTGCGGGCGGTGTGGACCCGCTTCCTGCCGGACGATCCGCCTGGTCTGGCCCTGGTCGCGGTGGGCGGCTACGGTCGCAGCGAGCTGCTGCCGCACTCGGACATCGACATTCTGCTGCTGCACCAGAATGATGCGTTGCAGCTACACCGCACCGCACTGGAGCAGTTCACCGCCTTTGGTTGGGATATTGGCCTGGAAGTGGGCCAGAGTGTCCGGACCATCGAGGACTGTGCGCAGGAGGCCGCCAAGGACATCACCGTCATCACCAATCTGCTGGAGGCACGCCAGCTGACCGGCGACCCCCGGCTGATTCAGGAGATGCAGGCAGCGCTGACGCCGGACAAGGTGTGGCCGGTCCGTGCCTTCTTCGAGGCCAAGAAGGCCGAACAAGCCGCCCGTTACCGTAAATATGACGACACCGGCTACAAACTCGAGCCCAACGTCAAGGAGAGCCCGGGTGGATTGCGCGACATCCACACCGTAGCGTGGGTGGCGCGACGCCAGTTCGGCAGCGGCACGCTCACCGACTTGCGGGAGCGCGGCTTTCTCACCAAACAGGAATGCGACGAGCTGTTCGCCGGGCAGGATTTTCTGTGGCGGGTGCGCTTCGCCCTGCACATGATCACCGGTCGCCGTGAGGACCGGTTGCTGTTTGACCACCAGATCAAGGTGGGCGAGCTGTTCGGCTACATCGACAACGACCGCAACCGCGCCGTCGAACAGTTCATGCAGCTGTACTACCGCACCATCAAGTCGCTGTCCTGTCTCAACGATCTGTTGCTGCAGCTGTTCGAGGAAGCCATTCTCGGCAGCGACGAGTTGCTGCAGGTCAGCCCACTGAACGCCCGCTTTCAGCGGCGCGGCCAGTACATCGAGGCGGTTGACGACGAGGTGTTCCGGCGCGCGCCCTGGGCACTGCTGGAAATTTTCCATCTCCTGCAGCTCCACCCCAAGCTGGAGGGCATCCGCGCCCAGACCCTGCGCATGATCCTGCGCGACAGTCGCCTGCTGGACGATGGCGTGCGCCGCGATGTCCGCGCCCGCAGCCTGTTCATCGAAATGTTCCGTGAAGGGCGCGGCCTTACTCGCAACCTGCGGCGAATGAATCGATACGGCGTGCTGGGGCGCTATCTCCCGGCCTTCGGCAAGATCGTCGGGCTCATGCAGTACGACCTGTTCCACACACTGACCGTGGACGAGCACGTGCTGTATGTGGTGCGCAACACCCGTCGCTTTATGATGCAGCGTTTCGCCGACGAACTGCCCTTTGCCCATGAGGTGGTGAAACGGCTACCCAAGCCGGAGCTGCTGTATCTGGGGGCCCTGTTCCACGACATGGCCAAGGGTCGCGGTGGCGACCACAGCGAACTTGGCGCCGATGAGGCCAAGACCTTCTGCCTCGACCACGGCCTTTCCCATGCCGATGCCGACTTGGTGGCTTGGCTGGTCCGTCAACACCTCATGATGTCACTGACCGCGCAGAAGCAGGATGTCTCCGACCCACAGGTGATTGCCACCTTCGCCGGCAAGGTGGGCGAACGCTCACGCCTGGACTATCTGTTCCTGCTGACCTGTGCGGACATTCGCGCCACCAACCCCGCGCTGTGGAACTCATGGCGCGAGAGCCTGCTCACCGAGCTGTACAACACCACCGCTCGTGCACTGGACCGCGGGCTCAGCAACCCCCTGCGTGAAGACGAACTGGTCGCGGAGGTCAAGGCCGAAGCGCGTCAGCTGTTGGTGGACCTCGGCGAAACCGTGGACGGCATCGACGAGGTCTGGGCCCGCTTCGATGCGGACTACTTCCTGCGCCACACGCCTGACGAATTGGCCTGGCACTTCCCTGCCCTGCGCGCGGTGTCGCCAGCGTCGATGCCCCTGGTCCTGGTCAAGACCCTGCCGGAGCGCGGCACCTCGGTGTTCATCTACACCCTGGACCGAGATCACCTGTTCGGCCTCTCAACGGGCGTACTGGCCCGACTGGGACTCAACATCCTGGACGCCCGGCTGCACACCACTCACGACGGCCACGTGCTCGACACCTACGTGGTGGCAGAAACCGACAATCGTCCGATTGATCCCGGTGTCCGCTTCCCGGAAATCACCGAACAGCTGCGCAAGGTGCTTAGCGATCCCGAAACCTCCACGGTCTCGGTCAACCGCCGGGTACCGCACCGACTCAAGCACTTTGACACCCCCACCCGGGTACACTTCCGTCAGGACAACACCGGCCGCCGCACGCTGCTGGAACTGGTGGCGGCGGACCAGCCCGGTCTGCTCTCGATGATCGGTCGCATCTTCGCCAAACGCGGGATTCTGGTGGATGCCGCCAAGATCGCCACCATCGGCGAGCGCGCCGAGGACGTGTTCTACATCAAGGACCGTCTGGACCGACCGATCACCGAGGAACGCCAGCTCGACGAACTGCGCGAAGTGATCACGCGCACGCTGGACCGCCGCGACGCCGACGCCTGACGGCCGTCGCCCGACGATTCATCTCACTACAACAGGAAATCACCGCATGACGCTGCAAACCACGCTGGACGCGCTCTGGGACAACCGTGCCGACTTCGACGCCCGCGACCCCGCCATGCGCGGCCCGGTCGAAGAAGCCATCGGCCTGCTGGACTCCGGTGCCGCGCGCGTGGCCGAACCCGGAGCCGACGGCTGGCAGGTCAACCAGTGGCTGAAGAAGGCGGTGCTGCTGTCGTTCCGCCTGCAGGACAACGGACCGGTGACGATGGGCGCCCTGCAGGGCTACGACAAGGTGCCGCTGAAGTTCGACGGCTGGAGCGCAGAGGACTTCGCACGTCAGGGCGCCCGCGTGGTGCCGCCCGCCGCCGTTCGGCGAGGCGCCTTCATTGCCCGCAATGCGGTGCTGATGCCTAGCTACGTCAACATCGGCGCGCATGTCGGCGAAGGCACCATGGTCGACACCTGGGCCAGCATCGGCTCCTGCGCACAGATCGGCGCCCGCTGCCACATCTCTGCCGGGGCCGGCATCGGCGGCGTGCTGGAGCCGCTGCAGGCCAACCCGACAATCATTGAAGACGACTGCTTCATCGGCGCCCGCAGCGAGATCGTCGAGGGCGTAGTGGTCGGCAAGGGCAGTGTCATCTCGATGGGGGTCTTCATCACCCAGTCGACGCCGATCTACGATCGTGAAACCCGGGAAATCCGTTTCGGCAACATTCCGCCGGGCTCGGTGGTGGTCGCCGGCTCCCTGCCCCGCGATGGTGGCGCCTATCATCTGAGTTGCGCCGTGATCGTCAAGCGCGTGGACGAGAAGACGCGGGCCAAGACCGGCATCAACGAACTGCTGCGAGAGGCCCAGGCCAGCAGCTGATGTGACAGCCCAGCCGCCACACCCGCCCCAGGGCGGGGGTAGCGGTATGCTGGACGCCCCGAGGAACCGCCCGTGGATGCATCCGCCCTCCTGACGCTGCTGAAGGATCTGATTGCCCGCCGTTCGTTGACGCCGGACGACGCCGACTGCTGCGCGTTGCTGATGTCACACCTCGCGCCACTGGGGTTCGAAGCCGAGCACCTCAATGCCGGTGGCGTCACCAACCTGTGGGCGACGCTGCGCCGGGGTGATGGCCCCCTGCTGATCCTCGCCGGCCACACCGACGTGGTGCCCACCGGCCCGCTCGACCAATGGCGCAGCGACCCCTTCGTGCCCACTGAGCGTGACGGCCTGCTCTACGGGCGCGGCGCCGCCGACATGAAATCCGGCATTGCCGCCATGGTCGCCGCGGTCAGCCGCTTCGTGGCCGATGCCGACTGGCACGGCACCCTCGCCTTCCTCATCACCAGCGACGAGGAAGGCGTGGCGCGACACGGCACCCGCCACGTGGTGGACGTGCTCAAGGCACGCGGCATCATTCCCGACTACGCCATCGTCGGTGAAGCCTCCAGCAATGTCCGCCTGGGCGATCGCATCATGGTCGGTCGCCGTGGCTCGCTCAATGGCATCCTCAGGATCATCGGCAAGCAGGGTCACGTCGCCTATCCCCATCAGGTGGAGAATCCGGTGCTGCGCTTCGGCCCGGCACTCGCGGCGCTGGCAGCGGAACGCTGGGACGAGGGCAACGAGGCGTTCCCGCCCACCTCGTTCCAGATCTCCAACATCCACGCCGGCACCGGCGCCAACAACGTGGTGCCCGGCGAACTCGACGTGGTCTTCAATTTCCGCTTCTGCACCGCCTCCACAGCGGAGGCGCTGCAGCAGCGCGTGCACGCCATGCTCGATCGCGAAGGCCTCCGCTACACCCTGGACTGGCAGCTTTCCGGCCAGCCTTTCCTGACCCGGCCGGGGGCCCTCACCGACGCCGCCACCGCCGCCATCCGGGACGTCACCGGCGCATCGCCAGAGCATTTCACCGGCGGCGGCACCTCGGACGCCCGCTTCATCTCGCCCTGGGGCGCCCAGACCGTGGAGATCGGACCGATCAATGCCTCGATCCACAAGATCGATGAACATGTCCGCATCGACGACCTGATGCCGCTGTCGCGGATCTACGAGGGCGTGCTGCGGCGCCTGCTGGCGACATGAACGACGGACTGCGTCCGTTCCGGCCCGCGCCCGGTCTCGGCAGCGCCTTCGTACAGTCAGTGCTGGCCAGCAAACGCCCGGCCCCCCGACTATGGCGTCGTGCCGGCATCGACCTCGATCGCGATACCGTGACGGAAGTGCTCGATTGCCGGGACGAGGCCGGACAAGCGGTCCGACTGCAGGGCTACCGCAGTGATCACGACGGCGCCCGCGTTCAGGTCGTACTGCTGCACGGCTGGGAGGGATCGCACCAGTCCAACTACCTCTATGGTGTTGGCTGTGCGCTCTATGCGGATGGCCATCACGTCTATCGACTGAACCTTCGCGACCATGGCGGTACGCATCACCTCAACCGCGACATGTTCCACTCGGCACGTCTGCGTGAAGTGGTGGACGCGCTGTCACAGGTGGCGGCGCGGCATCCGACGCTGCCGCTGGTGGTCCTGGGCTTCTCCCAGGGTGGCAACTTCGCGCTGCGGATCGGACTGCAAGGACCGGGCATGGGCCTGCAACCCCGCCTCTGCGCCGCCATCTCGCCGGTGATGCGGCCGGCCGCCACGCTGGCGGCCATCGACGGCGGCCCCCGCCTGATCCACCGCTACTTCATCGACAAGTGGCACCAGACCCTGCGCCGAAAGGCCGATGCCTGGCCAGGACAATTCGATTTTTCCGGGCTGTACGCGCAACACCGCTTTCTCGCCATCACCGAGGCCTTCGTCGACGCCCATACCGACTACCCGTCGATGGGCGCCTATCTGGATGCCTACACGCTGCAGCCCGAACAGCTGATCGAGAGCCCGACACCGCTGGCCATTCTGACCGCGGAAGATGACTCGGTAATCCCGATTGACGATTTCGCGGGACTGCGCCAGCACGGCAGCGTGATCCGTTACGACCGCACATCCAAAGGCGGTCACTGCGGATTTGTCGACCGATACAGCCTGCACAGCTGGGCGGAGGATTGGGCCCGCGCCCAGGTCATCGCCGCCCTGGATTGATCACCCCGGCGGCAACGTGACCGGTCGGCACCACCTCCGCGGCGGAATCGCAGTGCCGGGTCTGATCGTCGAAGAAAAAATCCGGTTCAAAGGCGCGCAGGAAGTGCCCCTTGTCGAGCCCGCCGAGAAACATGGCCTCATCCACTTCCAGCCCCCAGGCCATCAGGGTGCGGATGGCGCGTTCGTGCGCCGGCGCACTGCGCGCCGTCACCAGCGCGGTGCGCAGGCGCACCGGCACCGAAGTACCGGCGGCGCGCTGCAGGGTATGTAGCGCCTGCAGCAAGGGCTTGAAGGGGCCGGGTGGCAGTGGCCGGGCCGCTGCTTCCTGCTCGTGGCGGGTGAAGGCATCCAGCCCTTCGGACTGGAACACCCGCTCGGCCTCGTCGGAGAACAGCACGGCATCGCCGTCGAAGGCAATGCGGATTTCATCCGCATGGGCCTCCGATGCCCGCGCGGAGTGGGCAAATACCCGTGCCGCCGGATAGCCGGCGGCGAGTGCGCCGCGTACATCGTCTTCGTTCATCGACAGAAACAAGTGCGCCCGCAAGGCATCCAGATACCGAAACGGCGGTCGTCCCCGGGTAAACATGCCACGCTCGATGCTCAGGCCATGATGGGTGGCGGAACGAAAGGCGCGCATACCGGATACGGGGTCATTGCGGGACAGCAGCACCACTTCCACCCGGAGCTGCTCCGGCGCGTTGAAGGCGAGCAATTTCTTCACCAGTGGGAAGGCCACTCCCGGCCGCGCCGCCTGCTCCATGCGATCAAGCTGCAGCTTCATGTAGGCGTGGTCGTCCTCCGTCTCGAACAGGCGGTTCTCTTCCTCGAAATCGAACAGCGCACGCGAGGACAGCGCCACCACCAGCTTGCCGTCGAGGGTCACACCCATGTCAGGACAGCCGACTGCCGTTGGGGACCGGCCGATCGGGGCTGATCAGCACCACCTCACCCACGGCATCATGAAAGCCGGTCACCAGCACCTCCGACATGAACGGACCGATCTGTTTCGGCGGGAAATTCACCACGGCCACCACCTGACGCCCGACCAGCGACTCCGGAGTGTAGTGATGGGTGATCTGGGCGCTGGACTTGCGCAGGCCCCATGGCCCGAAGTCGATCTCCAGCTGATAGGCCGGCTTGCGGGCCTCCGGGAAAGGGCGCGCCGTCACGACCGTGCCGACACACAGGCCTACCCGTTCGAAATCCGACCATTCGATCCTGTCCACCGCGGAACCCTCCACAAGAAAGCCCGCGCGCCGTAACCGGCGCGCGGGCTTCGAGTGTAACGGCTACGCGTCGGCGCAGCCGCGACGTCCTTGTGGGGATCAGGCTGCCTTTTCGCGCTGCGTCGTCCACTCGCCCTTGGAGGCCAGACCGTTCATGCTGGCACGGTGCAGATGGGCAGCACGCGCCGCCGCCAGATTGTCCGCCTTGCCTCCCCAGGCCTTCAACGCGGCCGCCTGCAGTGCACGGCCGTAGCTGAACGTCAGGCTCCACGGAAGGTTGCCGATGCGGTTCATGGCGTCGAGATGAGCCGTGGCATCGACATCGCTCTGCCCCCCGGACAGGAACGCGATGCCGGGCACGGCGGCCGGCACGCGGCGACGCAGCACCCGCACGGTGCGCTCGGCCACTTCATCCACGCTCGCCTGTTGCGGGCACTTCTTGCCGGACACCACCATGTTGGGCTTGAGCACCATGCCTTCGAGCAGGATGTTCTGGGCCGACAGCTCAGCAAACACGGCATCCAGCACCAGGTCGGTCACTTCCTCACAGACGTCGATGCTGTGGTCGCCATCCATCAGCACTTCGGGCTCAACGATGGGCACGATGTCCTGTTCCTGACACAGCGCCGCATACCGGGCCAGCGCATGGGCGTTGACATGAATGGCGTAATCGGTGGGGGCGTTTTCGGTGATGTTGATCACCGCGCGCCACTTGGCGAAGCGGGCGCCCGCCGCTTTGTACTTCTCAAGCCGGCCACGCAGACCGTCGAGGCCTTCAGTGACGGTCTCATCGGCGTGCGCATTGGCCAGCGGCTGCGCGCCCTTGTCGACCTTGATGCCCGGAATGACACCCTTGGACGCCAGCAGCTCGGGGAACGGCACACCCGCGAGTGACTTCTGGAACAGGGTCTCTTCGAACAGGATGACGCCCGAGGTGTGCTGCTCGAAGCCCTCGGTGGTGAACAGCATGTCGCGATAGGTCTGGCGGTTGGCCTCGGTGTTGTCGACACCGATGGAGTCGAAGCGCTTCTTGATCGTGCCGGTGGACTCGTCCGCCGCAAGGATGCCGCGACCGGTGGCCACCATGGCATTCGCGGTCTGGTTGAGGGTTTCGGGATTCATCAGGACAGGGCTCCGAATCAGGGATGACATGGAATGGATCGGACCGGACGATCCGGGCCGATGGCGATACGTTTGGCGGAGAAGGAGGGATTCGAACCCCCGGAACCTTGCGGTTCAACGGTTTTCAAGACCGCCGCAATCGACCACTCTGCCACTTCTCCGAGCCCGTGAGTTTAGCATCAGCCCCGGATGATCGGCCGCCTTCCCTCACCTGCCATGCTGTGTCGGCACCCCGTAGATGGGGGTCATTCGTTGACCCCGGGAAGCCCGCCACGGCAGCCTCGCGGCCATGCCACTACCCCTGCGTCCCGAGTGGGCCGAAACGCCCGACCAGTTGCGTGCCCGAATCGCCCGGGATCTCCACGAAGATCTGGGCGCGCGGCTGCTCAATCAGCTGCACGGTGCCACCGATGACCAAACGGCGGCGTCCTCCCGCAACATGCTTGATGACGTACGGGCCCTGCTCGACACGCTCGACACCCGAGCCTGCACCCTCGAAGAGTGTCTCAACGAGTGGCGGTCGGCACTGACCGAGCGGCTGCAGGACACCACGGTCCACCTGCGCTTTCCCGACGGTGGCGACTGGCCGGGCCTCTGGCTGACCACGCTGGAGCGCGCCAACCCACGGCGCATCCTCATGGAATTCGCCGACAACGCCCTGCGCCACGCACACCCGACCGAACTCCAGGTCTCATTCGCGTTGCAGTTGCCCTTGATCACCCTGCGTATCAGCCATGACGGCCACGACAGTGCCGTCTCGGGTTGGCATGCGGCGCGCGGCCTGCGCAACCAGGCACTGCGTGCGCAGGACCTGCAGGCGGAACTCAGCTATGACGAAACCGACGACCGACTGACGATGACGCTACGCTTCGCTCTCACGCACGCCTTTGGAGTCGCGCATGCGCCACGGACTGATCGTTGAGGACTTGCCAGCACCAGCGCAATGGCTGGGGCTGATGTTGTCTGAAGCCTTTCCCGACATCGAGGTGAGCATCTGCGGCTCGCTGGCGGAGGCCCGGCGTCAGCTGGATCAGCAGTTGCCGGACATCGCCCTGATCGACCTCGGCCTGCCGGATGGTTCGGGTGTGGACCTGATCCGCGATCTGCATCAGCAGCACCCCGCCTGTCACTGCGTCGTCACCACCATCTATGCCGACGACCGACACCTGTTTCCCGCCCTGCGCGCGGGGGCGTCCGGCTACCTGCTGAAGGACCAGCCCCGCGAACGGGTGCTCAAGGCGTTGCGCGGGATCGCCGCCGGGGAGCCCCCGCTGTCACCGGCCATCGCACAACGTCTGCTGCGCGTCTTCGGCGAGGAGGGAGGCAATGACGACATGGGCGCAAAATTGTCCCCGCGCGAGCGCGAGACCCTTACGCTGATTGCCAAGGGCTTCCGCCTGCCCGAAGTGGCAGCGCAGCTGGGGGTTACCCGCAACACCGCCGCCGGCTTCATCAAGACGGTTTACCGCAAGCTGAACGTGACCAGCCGCGCCGAAGCCACGCTCCAGGCGGCACGCATGGGCCTGGTCAACCCCAACAGCTGAAGCGCGAAGGCGCGTCGTCTCAGCGCGAGCGCACCACCCGCAGTTCGGCCTTGCGTGGCGCCTCGGGCGTTGAGGGGCGGGCCGGCAGGGTGCGGCCCTCCAGCGTGGCGAGACAGGCGGCCAGGGTCTGGCTGATCAGCGTCTGGTTACGGATCATCTCGATGCGCGGCCAGGTCGCACGCTCCCCTTCGCGCACGAAACGCTCGATCGACTCGAGGCTGGGATTCGAGGTGACGTTGGCGTAGCGCCACAGACTGACCTCGGGGAAGATGTTGATGTTGCCGCGGTATTCCTGATCCAGCACGCTGGAGGCGATATCCAGCGACTTTCGCACCCGCCCGGCGCTGGGCATGGTCTTGCGCGCCAGGTCCACCACACTCTTGACGCTGCCACGGGCGCTGGAACGGGCGAAGTCGCGGGCCGAGTTGGCAAGGCCGTCGCGCCCCGGCTCGCGCTTGCTGATGAACGGCAGCACGTGTGGGTTGGTCTGACTGACGATGAAGTGATTGACGTTGTGCAGGCGCCGCAGGCGCAACGTCGGCAGATCCGACTTGAGGCTGCCATCGTTCCAGCGCAATAGCGGCATGTAGGGCACGCGACTGTCGTGCTCGTCCTGGGTCATCAGCATCACCGGCGGAAACAGCACCGGCACTGCGCAGGACGCCAGAATGGCCTCATGGAGATAGAGATAGGGGAATGTCAGGTAGTTCAGCAGACGCGGCGGCTGATTGAGGCCGGCCGGTGATACGGTGATATTGACGATCCGTCCTGACCGCTGATGCGCCTCGCCGAAGGTCAGGTCGGGAATATTCTTCTCCAGCGCCCGTCGGAGCTGGGACTGGTCCATGATGGCACCGCGCCGCAACCACATGCGCCAGGGCAGCACGCGCCAGAAACGGTGATAGACGTTTTCCGGGTTGAGCAGCTTTTCGGCCTCGTCAGGCTCGTGGGCTGCCACAGTGGCCGCCACGATGGAACCGGCACTGGAACCGGACAGCACGCTGGGCAACAGCCCTTCGAGGTACAGCGCCTTGACCACGCCCACGTGAAACAGCCCCAGGGTGGCGCCCCCCGACAGCATCAGGGCAGAACGTCCGAAGGACTGCTCCAGCTCACCGAAAAACTTGAGCTTGTCGGCATGCGAGAACCCCGGCTGGTCGGCACTCGCCACTTCCAGCAGCGCCTCCGAGATCTCCTGAACGTAGTCATGCACCAGCGCCTTGGTGCCTACCCGTGCGCGACCGTAGAGCAGCGGATTGCCGAGATTGCCGAGATTCCAGTGCAGACCCTGCCGGAGATGATGCCGCAGCTTGGCCCACTGACCGTCGGCACGCATCTGACGCACCTGTCTCAGGCGGGAGCGAATCAGTCGCCAGTCGAAGTCGTCGGAGGTATCGTCCTCCTTCCACTCATCGCGGCCCTCGCGTTGATCCAGGGCACTGGCCACTTCCCGCCAGGTGACATAGTCCTGGGCGGCGTCGAGTTCCCGGTGCAGATCGCGCAGGGATCGATCCATGGGCATGGCCTCCGTAATTGCCATTGAATGACGGTATGGTGACCGATGCGGATGTCAGGGGCAATCGATCCCTGGCACGCTCGCCCCCGGGAATCATGCCGTCCAGCCCCCCGCCGGCCGCGGCCATTGCGTAGACTCGAACAAAACCTTCTGATAGCTATCATGAATCGCCAACTGATCGAGGCGCTGGAGCGTCTCAACGAGATCGTGCTGGGCAAGTCCCAGGTCCTGCGCCTTGCGCTCAGCGGCCTGCTGGCGCGCGGGCATCTGCTGATCGAGGATGTCCCGGGCGTCGGCAAGACCACTCTCGCCCTGAGTCTGGCACGGGTGCTGGGGCTGGACTTCCAGCGCATCCAGTTCACTGCGGATCTGCTGCCGGCCGACATCGTCGGCGTCTCGGTGTTCGAAAGCGCGAATGGCGGCTTCCGCTTCCACGCAGGCCCGATCTTCGCCCAGTTGATTCTCGCTGACGAGGTCAATCGCGCCAGCCCGAAGACACAATCGGCCCTGCTGGAGGCCATGGAGGAACGGCAGGTCACTGTGGAAGGACAGACCCGCCCCCTGCCCGACCCGTTCTTCGTCATCGCCACCCAGAACCCCAACAGCCAGATCGGCGTGTTTCCACTGCCGGAAAGCCAGCTCGACCGCTTCCTCATGCGGTTGTCGATGGGCTACCCACCCCAGGCTGCCGAACGTGCCCTGCTGACCGAACGGGACCGCCGCGACCTGCTTCATGACCTGCCCGCCATTCTGTCCCCGGACGCCATGCAGTCGCTGCAGCGCGAAGTGGCAGCGGTCCAAACCCGCCCGGCCTTGATCGACTACCTGCTCGCCCTGATCCGCCACACCCGCGAGCACCCGGGATTGCGCCAGGGCCTGTCGCCGCGCGCCGGCCTCGGACTCAAACGTGCCGCCCAGGCCTGGGCGTATCTGGACGGCCGCGCCGGCGTGCTGCCGGAAGACGTTCAGGCCGTGTTCGCGGCCGTGGTCGAACATCGGCTGCTGCCCGGCAGCGGACAGGGTACGACCCCACCGACCGCCGCGGACATCCTGCAGGCGGTTGCCGTGCCCTGACATGCGCACGTTCCTGCGCCGTCCGCGTCCGCTGCAGGCGATACAACAGCGCGTGGATGCCTGGGTACTGCGGCGAGTACGCCGCAGTACCGAGCCAGTCACGGTTCCCCGGCAACGGGTCTACATCCTGCCCACCCGCTTCGGCTACGGCTTCGGCCTGCTCAGCTTCGTCATGCTGCTGGGCTCGATGAATTACACCAACAGCATGGGTTTCGCGCTGACCTTTATGCTGGGCGCGCTGGGGTTGGTGGCCATGCACCACACCCACGCCAACCTCGCCGGGGTGGAAGTACGCGGCGGCGGCGATGCGCCGGTGTTCGCCGGCGACCCCGCGCGCTTTGAACTGCAGCTGCGCGCCAACGGGCGACAGCCGCACTTTTCGGTCGAAGCAGGCTGGCCGCGGCAGGTTCACAGCACTCCGACCGACGTCACGCCCGAAGCGGACGCACGCCTGAGTCTGACCTTGCCCACCCACCAGCGGGGCTGGCTGGAAGCCCCCCCCTTCAGCATCGCCAGCACCTTCCCGATGGGCCTGTTCCGGGCCTGGACCTACCTGGCACTCACACACCGCGTCCTGGTCTACCCCGCGCCCACCGCCGCCGGTGGCCCGCCGCCGCCCTTCACCGCCCCCGCGCACAGTGGCATGCAGGGGGACGGCCGCAGCGGTCAGGATCAATTCGCCGGTTTGCGCGGCTACCAACGCGGCGATGCGCTCAACACCATCCACTGGAAAAGCCTGCCCAAGCTGCCGCAACCCGTGGTGAAGCAGTTCGAGGATCCGCGCGCGCCCGAGTGCTGGTTGCGCCTTCAGGACACGCCTGGACAGGACCTGGAGCAGCGGCTGTCCCAGCTGACCCGCTGGGTTCTGGACCTTGAGGCCCAGGGCAGTCGCTACGGCCTGCAACTGCCGGACGTCGAGGTGCCGATGGGCGCCGGCGAACACCATTTGCATCGTTGTCTGGCCGCGCTGGCGCTGCACGGTCGGGATGGGCGCACCGCATGAAGCCCGTGGACGACATCCTGCCCCGCCCCACACTGCTGCGCATGCTGCTTGCCCTGTTGCTGGTGTTGGCGCCCCATGCCCTGCGCCTGCCCATCTGGGAAAGCCTGCTGATCATCCTGTGTCTGGGCTGGCGCTACGGCGCCCTGCAACGCGGGTGGCCACTGCCACCCACGCTGCTGAGAACGGTGATGACCTTCGCCGCGTTCGGCGCCATCTACCTGAGCTTCGGGCGCATCAACGGTCAGCACTCGGGCACTGCCCTGCTGGTATTGATGACCGGGCTCAAGCTGCTGGAGATGCGCAGCCGCCGCGATGTACTGGTAGTGGTAACCCTGATGTACTTCCTGCTGCTCACCCATTTCCTGTTCTCGCAGGAGATCTGGACGCTGCTGTGGATGCTCGGCAGCATTGTGCTGATCACCGCACTGCTGATCGAGATTCAGCATCGACAAGCGGTTCTGCCCTTTCGCATGACCCTGCGGATGAGCCTGCGCCTTACCGCTCAGGCATTGCCGGTGATGCTGCTGATCTTTCTGTTGTTCCCCCGTATCCCGGGCCCACTCTGGGGTCTGCCGGCTGACGCCGGCGCCAGTCGATCCGGCATCCCCGACAGCATGTCGCCCGGTGACATTGCCGACCTGATCCTGTCAGAGGCGGTCGCTTTTCGCGTCCATTTCGAAGATGCCACGCCATCGCAGCGCGATCTGTACTGGCGGGGCCCGGTCTTCGATTTCTTCGATGGACGAAAATGGGAAACCGGCTTCCGGCGCAATGATGCGCCGCCGCCGCCGATGCAGTTCAGCGGACCCGCCCTTCCCTATGAAATGGTGCTGGAGCCGACCCGTACACACTGGCTGTTCGGCCTGGAGATGAGCGATCCACAGGCGCTGCCGCCTGAGAGCCGCCTCAACAGTGATGCCCAACTGGTTGCCCGCAAACGGGTGACCGAGCGTCGGCTCTATCGGGCTGTCGCGCACCCCGAGTACCAGTTGCAGCCCGAAGCGTTGAACCGTTGGACCCGCACCGCCAACCTGCGGCTGCCGGAAGACAGCGCACCGCGTACCCGAAGCCTGATCGCGGCATGGCGCGGCGAAGGACTCGACGATGCCGCCATGGTGGAGCGCGCGTTGACCACATTCCGGACAGAGTCGTTCCGGTACACCCTTCGCCCGCCTCTGCTGGGCGATCAGCCGATCGATGAGTTCCTCTTCGACACCCGCGCAGGTTTTTGCGAGCACTACGCCAGCAGCTTTGTCGTGATGATGCGTCTGGCCGGCATCCCGGCGCGCGTTGTAGTGGGCTATCAGGGCGGCGAACCCAATGCGGTTGGCGACTACTGGGTGGTGCGGCAGTCGGACGCCCATGCCTGGACCGAAGTCTGGCTGGAGGACGCCGGCTGGAAGCGCGTCGACCCCACCGCTGCGGTATCACCAGATCGCATTGAGCGCAGCTTCGACAACGTGATGGCGGGCGCCGCCGAACAGCGCCCGCTATGGACCGGCGGCGAACGCCTGTGGGGCGCGGCCGTTGCCCGCTGGGACTGGGTCAATGCGCAGTGGAATCGCTGGGTGCTGGCCTACGGGCCAGAGGTGCAACGCGACGTGCTCGGGCGCCTCGGGATCCACGACTGGGGAGCGATGGTGCTGTGGCTCACGGGGGGCGTCAGCCTGCTGCTGGTTGCCCTGAGCGTGCAGCTGTTCCGCAGCCGCCGCCCGGCACCGCCACCGGAGCGCGCCGCGCGCGAGTGGCAGCGTCTTCGACGCATTCTGCACGCCGCCGGACTGCCGTCCAGCGACAGCGAGGGCCCCCGCGACCTCGTCGCGCGCGCCGCACGGCGCTGGCCAGGCGAAGCCGACCTGCTGCACGACATCGGTGAGCAGTACTGCGCGCTCCGCTATCTGGGCGAACCGTCCCCTGAACGCGAGTCCAACTTGCGACAGGCAGTCACCCATTGCAAAGTGCGACTGAAGCACGCTGCTGCGGCTGCCTGAATCCCTCGCCTCCATCACGCCCCATGCGCTCTGCGCCGGACCACCAAACACTGCTTGACTTGACCGGCGTCGGTCGCTGGGCCTGGTTCGTCAACGCCGCACGCATCGAGGTCTCTCCCGCCTGGGAGGCGCTGTATGGCTATGCTGCGGGCAGCTTCAGTGGTCGATACGAGGACTGGCTGCGCCACCTGGCTACCGACGATCAACGCGCGCTGGAGGACATCACCGCACGCCTGCTGGATGGTCGCTCCTCCAGTGAAACCCTTGAATACCGGATTCGCACCCTGCAGGGGGACTGGCGGTGGGTGCATTCCCGTGTGGCGGTGGTTCATGGCGACGATTCGCGCATCGAACAGATCGTCGGACTGGCAATGGATGTCAGCAGCCTGCATCGCGCCCGCCACGAATCCGATCTGCTGCGGCGGCGTCTCGACCGGCTGTTCGAAGCCTCCCCCATCGGCATCGCCTTTCTTGATCTTGAGGGGCGCTTTCTTGATGCCAATCCGGCCTTCTGTGAACTCACCGGCTGGCCGGTGGATGCCTTGCGACAACGTAGCTACCGCGACCTCACGCCCACTGACGAGCTAGCCGCGGCAGACCGCGAGTTCTCGCAGCTGCGAGTGGACCACACCGCCGCCTACCGGCTGCGTCAGGGCTGCCATACTGCGGACGGCGGCGTCGTACCGATCGAGGTGTTTGGCAACGCCGTGATCGATGCCGACGGCCGACCGGAAGTGTTGATCGCCCAGGTGGTGGATCGCAGTCTGGATGCCGCAGCCATCGCCCGCCTGGAGGAGATGGCCGACCGGGACTGGGTGACCGGCCTGCACAACGCGCGATATCTGAAGCGGTCCCTGCAGGCGCAGCTACAGGGCGATATCCCGGCGTCCCGGGCGGCGCTGATTCAGGTCGATCTCTCCGGATTTCGGCAGGTCATCACACTGGCCGGTCACCCGGCCGGCGACCGGGTGCTGCGCGAAGTCGCGTACCTGCTGCTGCGTCCTCTGGCGGATGGCGACGAACTGATTCGCCTGGGCGGGGACCGCTTCATCGCCCTGTGCCACTTCGACGACCCCGAGGTGCCGATGCAGCGCGCCACGCAGATGGTAGCGGAAGTGGCGGCGCATCGATTCATGGTTGAGGGTATCGAGATGCGGCTACTGGCGACCGCAGGGGTCCGCCTCATCACCCAGCGGGATCAGGATCCGGATACCGTGATCGCTGATGTCGACGCAACCGCCCGTGAAGCCAAATCGCGGGAACGGGGCGGGGTCCGGCTGTTCACGCCGGCGGATCGCGCCATCATCCATGAGGCACGGCAGGCCTTTCAGCTCAAGCGTCTCAACGAGGCCGTGCGCCACGGTCAACTGGTACAAGTGCTCGAACCGCTGGTACATGCGCGACGCGGCGGCGTGGCCGGCTACGAAGTCCTGACCCGCATACACGCGCGTGATGGCGACCTGCAGTCGATCGGCCCCTACATGGCCGCAGCGGAAAGGGCCTATGCCATCGCCGAGATCGATCTCGGCATCGTCGCCGAAACACTGCCACGCCTGGCACGGCACTGCCGCGGCGCCAGTACCCCGCCCATGTTTACCATCAATCTCTCAGCGTACTCGTTGCAGGGGGATCGCTTCATCGAGCGCCTGCGCCAACTGCTGACGGCGCATCGCATGCCGCGCGGCAGCCTGTGCTTCGAGATCACCGAGACCGCGGCGGTCAACCATCTCGATAACCTTCAACGCGCCGCGCAGATGATTCGTGCGGAAGGCGCCCAACTGATCGTCGATGATTTCGGTTCCGGCTTCAGCTCGTTGGGCGCCCTGATGGCACTGCGCCCCGGGGGCCTCAAGATCGACCGCGCGCTGGTACAACAGGTGGTACCCGACCCGATCCAGCGGCGCGTGGTGCGGTCACTGGTACAGCTGGCCCACAGTCTGGGCGCCTTCGTGGTCCTCGAGGGGGTGGAAACCGTGGAGCACCTGCGGGTGGCACAGGAACTTGAGGCGGACTATCTGCAGGGCTACGCTTTCGGCAAGGCGCTGCCGCTCGACACCCTGCTCAGCTGATCCGCACGGATCAGCAGAATCCCACCAGCGACGAAGAACACCAGCAAGCTGAGGATCGCCAGTCTAGGGTTGCCCGATACCTGAGCGGTCACTCCCACGACCAGCGGCCCCAGTACGGCCGCGAACTTGCCAAGCATGTTGTAAATGCCGAAAAAGGTGCCCGCCTGAGCCGCCGGAATCAATCGCGAATAGTAGGCGCGCGACAGCGACTGGATTCCACCCTGAACGCAGCCAATGGCGGCGGCCATGGCATAGAACTGGGCTTCGGTCTCCAGCGTATAGGCCCAGATCGTGACCCCGATATACACCGCCAGTGCCACCAGCAGGGCGTTTCGGGTGCCCAGTCGTTCCCCGACCCGGCCGAAGATGATCGCGGCCGGAAAGCCGATGAACTGCACCAACAGGAGCGCCTTGATCAGGCTGTCCGAGGGCAGCCCCAGCTTCATGCCGAAATCCACCGCCATCACGATGATAGTGTCGACGCCGTCGATGTAGAGCCAGTACGCCAGCAGAAACATCCAGACCGCAGGCATGCCACGCACCAGCCGCAGCGTTGCCTTCACGCCCGGCCATTCCGTGGCCGCGGCATCACCCTCGCCCAGACTGGGCAGGGTCAGGAACAGCGGCATCGAGAACACCGCCCACCACAAGGCCACCGAAAGGAAGGCGACACGCGTGCCCCAGGCGGCATCCGGGAGGCCAAACCATTCCGGCTTCAGCGCCATCAGCACATTCACCGCAAACAGCACGCCACCGCCGAGATACCCCAGGCCGTAGCCGAGCGCGGAGACGCGGTCCCGCTGCGCAGGCGCGGCCACGCGGGTCAGCAGGGCGTCATAGAACCCCAGACCGCCGAAGAAGCCGATCCGCCCGAGCACGGACAACACCATCGCCCAGCCCCACTGCCCGCGTCCGACCAGAAACAGCGCGGCAGTGGTCACCACACCGAGCACGGTGAACGCCGCTAGCCATCGCACGTGCGTGCCGCGCCGGTCCGCCAGGGCGCCGAACCAGGGCGCCGTCAGCATCACGAACAAGCTGGCCAGCGTGGTGGTGATGCCCTGATAGAGCGTCTGGGTCTCTGGCGCGACATCGACCGCCCAGTACTGGTTGAAAAACAGGGGAAAGAATCCGGCCATCACAGTCGTGGCGAATGCCGAATTGGCCCAGTCGTAGAACGCCCATGACCATTGTCCACGTCGCTGTGGTGTCATCGCCGCCCCCCGATGTAAAGACTCAGGACACGCGCATCCTCACGCCCCTGCTCCGCCGGGTAATAGCCGGGCCGCACTCCGACCTGCACAAACCCGTAGGCAGCGTAGAGCGCAAGGGCGGCCAGGTTGGAACCGCGCACCTCGAGAAACAGCTGCTCGGTGTCGGCGTGCCGTGCGATATCGACCAGATGGTCCAGCAGATGGCGCGCCAGCCCCTGCCGCTGCCGCGACGGGTCGACACAGAGGTTGAGCAGGTGCGCCTCCCCCACCGCCATCGTCATGACGCCGTAGCCCAGCCCGCGCCCCACCGTATCGGTGGCCAGCCAGCAGCTGTAGCCAACGCGCAGGCAGTCCTCGAAGATGCCGCGCGTCCACGGAAACGGGTAGCCACGGCGCTCGATGGCCATCACCTCGTCGAGGTGCGAGGGATGCATCGGGCAAAGCCGCCAGCGAGGATGCAGCTGGGCGCTCATGCCGCGTCGTGAACAAACCGATGAATCTGCTTGAGGTCTTCCCAGCTCTTGGCCTTTTCACGCGGGCTGCGCAACAGGTAGGCCGGATGGTAGGTGATCATCAAGGGAATCTGCTGCGGGCCATAGTGATGCAAGGGGCCCCGCAACCGCGCCAGCGGCGCATCGGTCGCCAGCAGACGCTGCGCAGCCACGCGCCCCAACGCCACGATCAGGCGCGGCTTGACCAGGGCGATCTGCTGTTCGAGATAGGGCCGACAGGCCTCTGCCTCCGCCGGAGCCGGATCGCGGTTGCCAGGCGGACGGCACTTCACCACATTCGCGATGAACACGTTGTCCTGCCGCGTGTGGCCGATGGCCGCCAGCATCTGGTCCAACAGCTTGCCGGCACGCCCGACGAAGGGTTCGCCCTGGGCATCCTCGTCGGCGCCGGGCCCCTCACCCACCACCATGAGTGGCGCACGACGATCACCAACACCGAACACCGTGCGGGTGCGGGTCTCGCAGAGGCCGCAACGCCGGCAGGCGGCGACGTCCGCCTCCAGGCCCGGCCAATCGGTGGCCACCGGGGGCGCCGGCACGTCAGACGCCACGGGCGGCGTGGCCGCGCTGGGCGGCGGGGCGTCCTCCTGCGGTGGCGCCGACATTGCCACTCGCGCGGCTGGCCGCACAGGCGCCGGCACCGGCTCGACAGGCGGGACAGCCGCCGCCTTGCGATGCACGGTGCGCAACGTCCAGGTCTCGACGCCCATGCGGCGCAGGGTTTCGCGGGTGGATCGACTCATGCCCTATTGTGGCTGCCGCGCACCGGCGCCGCCAGTTCACCCGGCAAGCCGGTTCAATGCCGATACGATGGCCTTCAGAGAGGCGGTAACGATGTTGCCGTCCAACCCGACGCCAAACAACGTGCGCCCATCGCCCGCCTTCAGCTCGATGTAGGTGACGGCGCGGGCATCGGCACCACCGGTCAGCGCATGTTCGTGATAGTCCACCACGGTCACCGGCTCGCCCACCACGGTTGCCATCGCCTTGACGAAGGCATCAATGGGCCCGTTCCCCTCGCCTTTGAGCTTGCGGGACGCCCCCTGAACTGCGATTTCGCACCCCAGCTGGACGGCATCCTGGGTCGAGTCTTCCACCAGGTGATGCGCGCGATAGGCGTAGGGACCCGCCGGCTGCAGGTAGGTTCGCTCGAATATCGACCAGATCTCGGAGGCGCTGACCTCCTTGCCAGTGACGTCGGTAACGCCCTGGACCACCTGCGAGAACTCGATCTGCAGACGCCGCGGCAGGTTCAAGCCGTACTCGTGCTCCAGCAGGTAGCTGATCCCGCCCTTGCCAGACTGCGAGTTGACCCGGATCACCGCCTCGTAGGAGCGGCCGATATCCATGGGATCGATCGGCAGATAGGGCATTTCCCAGATATCGCCGGCCTGCCGCATGTCAAACGCCTTCTTGATCGCATCCTGATGCGACCCTGAGAACGAGGTGAACACCAGGTCGCCGACGTAGGGATGACGCGGATGTACCGGCAGCTGATTGCAGTACTCGACAGTACGTCGCACCTCGTCGATATCCGACAGGTCCAGCTGCGGGTGGACGCCTTGTGTATAGAGGTTCAGGGCCAGGTTGACCACATCAAAGTTGCCGGTGCGCTCGCCGTTGCCGAACAGGCAGCCCTCGATACGGTCGGCGCCCGCCATCAAGGCAAACTCGCCTGCGGCGATCCCGGTGCCACGGTCGTTATGCGGATGCACCGACAGAATCACCGCATCCCGTCGTGAGATGTTGCGGTGCATCCACTCGATCATGTCGGCGAAGATGTTCGGTGTGGAATGCTCCACCGTTGATGGCAGATTGATGATGATCGGCCGTTCCGGTGTTGCCCCCGACGCCTCCACCACGGCATCCACCACCCGCTTTGAAAACGCCAGCTCGGTGCCGGAAAACATCTCGGGGGAGTACTCGAAACGCCAGTCGGTTCCGGGGTTGGCTTCCGCCAGCTCGCGCGCCAGCCGGATATGCGACACCGCCAGCTCGACGATCTCGTCCTCGCTCATCTTGAACACGACGCGGCGCATGATCGGCGCCACTGCGTTGTACACGTGGACGATGGCCCGGGGCGCGCCTCTCAATGCTTCGAAAGTCCGTCGGATCAGTGTTTCGCGCGCCGGCGTCAGCACCTGGATGGTGACATCGTCCGGGATCAGACCGTTGTCGATCAGGTGGCGATGGAAATCGAACTCCGTCTGCGACGCCGACGGGAAGCCGACCTCGATCTCCTTGAATCCGGTCTTCACCAGCAACTCGAACATCCGCAGCTTGCGCTCTGCGTTCATCGGCTCGATCAGCGCCTGATTGCCATCGCGAAGGTCGGTGGACAACCAGATCGGCGGGCGCGTGATCACCGCGTCCGGCCAGGTACGATCACGCAGGCCGACCGGGGCAAACGGTCGATATTTCTTGGAGGGATCAGTCAACATAGCCATGGAACACCTCAGGTCTTCCGGCACGCGCCATGCGCGTTGCCGTGCGATACGGGGAAAAGCGGTTCAGGATGGCGCGGCTTGGGCCCCGCGCGGGCGCTGTTCGTCGTTCTGCCTTACGGCAGAAGGCGAAGCGTAAGTCGCAGCGCAGCACCGCGGCGGGTGGCCACGGAGAAGACCGGCTTGGCGTGCGACGTGTTCATGAAGCCGAATGATACTCCAATCGCTTGCGTGATCAAGCCGCCGCTGAGCGGCCGCGATACCGCCGCCATGCGGCCAGCACTGGTGCCGACATGGCATAGCCGAAGAACGCGACGAACAACACCAACGGCGGATTGGTGGCCACCAGTGCGATCAGCCCGACTGCGAGCAGCAGCTTGACGAACGGCACACGCTCGGCAAGTTTCACCTGCTTGAAGCTGGCATACCGGAAATTGCTGACCATCAGCAAACCGATGCTGATGGTCAGCAACGTCGCCGGCACCAGTAGCGCATCGCCCTCCCACCCGTTGCTGTGCGCTGTCCACACGAAAAAGGTGACCACCGCCGCCGCCGCCGGGCTCGGCAGCCCGAAGAAGTCCTTGTTGCTGCCGGCAATGGCTGCCAGCACATTGAACCGCGCCAGTCTCAAGGCAGCGCAGGCCGTGAAGAGGAACGCCGCCACCCATCCCAACTTGCCGCCCAGCCACTTGTATTCGGCCAGGTGGTGCAGACTGAAGGCATAGATCACCACCGACGACGCCACACCGAAGGCCACCATGTCGCAGAGCGAATCGTATTCCTTGCCGAAATCGGTCTGCGTATTGGTGAGCCGCGCGATACGGCCATCCAGCGCGTCCGCGATCATGGCCCCCAGAATGCCCGTGGCGGCCAACCCGAAATGGCCGTTCATCGCCGACACGATGGCGAAGAATCCGCCGAACAGCGTGCCGGTGGTGAAGAGGTTCGGCAGCAGGTAGATGCCCTTGCGCTGACGCGGCGATGGATCATGTTCATTCATGGCCCGCATGGTAGCGCAGCCCGCTGAGCGCCCCCAGCCCCGCAACGAAAAACGCCCTCCGAAGAGGGCGTTTCTGCGGGTGTCGGCAAACCCCTCCCGACGCCAGGATCCCCACGCTACTCGGGGTTTTAATTCTTGCTCTTGTCGACGAGTTTGTTTTTGGAGATCCAGGGCATCATGCCGCGCAGCTTGGCGCCGACTTCCTCGATCTGGTGCTCGGCGCCGAGACGGCGGCGGGCCTTGAGCATCGGCTGGCCAGCCTGGTTCTCCAGCACGAAGTCGCGGGCGAACTTACCGGTCTGGATGTCGGCCAGCACGCGCTTCATTTCCTGCTTGGTCTGCTCAGTGATGATGCGCGGGCCGGTCACGTAGTCGCCGTACTCGGCGGTGTTGGAGATCGAGTAGCGCATGGTCGAGATGCCGCCTTCATACATCAGGTCGACGATGAGCTTCAGTTCGTGCAGACACTCGAAGTAGGCCATCTCCGGAGCATAGCCGGCTTCCACCAGGGTCTCGAAGCCAGCCTGCACCAGCGCCGAGGCGCCACCGCAGAGCACCGCCTGCTCGCCGAACAGATCGGTTTCGGTCTCTTCGCGGAAGTTGGTCTCGATGATGCCGGCACGGCCACCGCCGTTGGCGGAGGCATAGGACAGTGCGATGTTCTTGGCCTGGCCGGAAGCATCCTGGTGGATGGCGATCAGGCTGGGCACGCCGCCGCCCTGCACGTAGGTGCCGCGAACCGTGTGCCCGGGCCCCTTCGGGGCCACCATGATGACGTCGAGGTCGGGGCGCGGCTCGATCAGCTGGAAGTGGATGTTGAAGCCGTGCGCGAACGCGAGCACGCCGCCCTGCTTGAGGTTGGGGGCCACGGACTCGTCATAGATCTTCTTCTGGTCCTGGTCGGGCGCCAGAATCATCACCAGGTCAGCCTGCTTCACCGCCTCGGCGACTTCCAGCACCTTGAGCCCGGCACCTTCGGCCTTGGCCCAGCTCTTGGAACCCTTGCGCAGAGCGACGGTCACGTCGACACCGGAGTCCTTCAGGTTCTGGGCGTGGGCATGGCCCTGCGAACCGTAGCCGAGGATGACGACCTTCTTGGACTGGATGATGGAAAGGTCGGCGTCTTTGTCGTAGTAGACGTTAATGCTCACGTGACACTCCGGGTCTTGGGCCCCAAGGCTTGGGGACAATCAGGGGGTTGAATCGTCTTCAGGCGCGGTCAGCGCTGCCGGGCCGCGTTCCAGCGCCGCAACGCCGCTGCGCACCAGCTCGATGATGGGGGCGACATCGGCCAACTCGGCCAGGAACGCATCGTTTTCGGCCACCGTACCGGTGCTCTGCACCGTGCGGGTGGTATCGGTCTCGTCCAGCATCACGGCGTGATGGCGACGGGCACAGTCGATCAGCCGGCGTGCCTGTTCGTCAGTGGCGGCCACTTTGACCAGCACCAGTTCCAGCTCAAGATGATCCCGTGCCGACAGGTCGATGATTTCGACCACATCGACCACCTTGCGCGTCTGCTGCAGGATCTGATGAATGACGGCGTCCGAACCACTGGTCACCAGGGTCAGTCGGGACACCGCAGGGTCATGGGTCGGCGCTACCGACAATGAGTCGATGTTGTAGCCCCGTGAGGAGAACATGCCGGCCACGCGGGCCAGCGCCCCCGCTTCGTTCTGCAGAAGAATGGCGATGATATGGCGCATAAGGGCGCGCACAATAAGGGGGTTTACCCCCCGGCGCAACCATGCCCGCAGCCCCGGGGCACTCGGGCCCCGGGACAGCAACCGGCACGCGCGATCTAACTTCCGACTTCGGCCTCGACCGGCACGAACAGGCGCATGAAACCAAGCAGCTCCAGGCGCCCCCCCTCGATCATCTCGAAGTCCCGTACCAGCGTGACGGCGGGCGACCGCAACTCGGCAAGCATTTCCTTGAAAGTCTGGGCGGGCACCCGCACCCGCAGCGCCGCACCCTCCAGGCCTCCAGGGAGCACCTCCGCCACGCCACGCCGAACGATCAAGGTACGCGTCTGCGCAAGGTCCGGAAACTCGAAGACCAGCGCGCTTTCCACCTCAGCCGCCGCCTCTGCATCCAGATTGACCACCAGCCCGTCGAAGAAAGTGGAAAGCGGCATCGCCGACAGCATCTCCGGCGAAGGCGTGACGATGCGATTGGGAACCACCAACTCACCCGCCACCTCGCGCGCATGCGTCAGGTACCAGTGACGGGCGTTGGGATTGGCCTCGTCGGCCGCCAGGCCCCGCAATGCGGCAACGCGAATCTCGCGCACCTCCTCGTCCTTGGGCGCCACCCGACGCAACCGGCTCGTCAGTTCGAGTGCCCATTGCAGCTCGCCGGCCTGCAGGGCCTCGCGCGCCTTGTCGCGCAGAGTGTCGGCACCGCCCGCCAAAGCCACCCAGCGACGCGCCTGCTCGTCGGGAGGCAACGGCGCAAGCTCGGCAGGATCACCCGAGTACCAGCCCAAGCGCCCGCCGAACAGACTGCGCGCCGACCACCCCGGCTTGCCATAGAAGGTTTGCAGGTATGGCGACGCCGCGAGGTGCGGTGGCAGGGCCAGGGTGGCGGCGATCTCATCTGCGGTCTCGCCGGCATTCATGCGCCGGGTGGTCTGGTCGTGCACGAAACGGATGGCGTCGCGATAGTCGGTCATCACCTGGGCGATCGTCGCTGCGTCCGTCAGCGGACGTCCATGGCTCGGCACCAGCACCTTCGGCTCAAGACGACGCATGGCATCGAGGCTCTGCGCCCACAGCTTGGGGTCCCGGAAGCTGGTGCCGCGCAGCGTGTACAGATTGGGGAACGCCTTGTAGAGGTTGTCGCCCGGCAGCAGGATGCCGCTGTCCGGTAGCCAGACGAAGATCTGATCCTCGGTCTCCCCGGGGGCATGCACCAGCTCGAAACGTCGCCCCGCCAGCGTGACATCCAGGCGATCCTCGAAGGTGACCGTTGGGCGCAGGATGCTGATATCGGCACCGGCCTCGAGCGCGAGGTGCGAGCCGATGCCGATATTGGTGCGCTCATCGTCCGCCAGCAGGCTGCCATACATCCGAAGCGACCGTCGCGTGATCACCGGCTGCAGTTCGCTGGCAATGCGGTCCATGTTGGCGGCGACGTCAACGTGGGCATAGATCGGCACTTCCGTGCCGGACGCCACGAAGGCTGCCGCCCCCTGCACATGGTCCGGGTGCGAATGGGTGTAGATGATGGCCACCACCGGCTTGTCGGTCAGTTCACGGAACGCCGCCATCACCTGCCGCGCGGCGTCCAGCGATTCCATGGTGTCGATGACCACCGCACTCTCATCGCCTTCGACCAGGATGGCGTTGGCAATACCGTATCCCACCGCGACGTGCACGCCGTCAGCCACCGTGATCACGGCCTGCTCGAACTCAGCGTCGTGCGCGTGCAGCGCCGCCGGTGTCACGGCGGCCGGTGCCGGCGGCGCGCTGCCGCCTCCGCAGCCGGCCAGCCCCAGCACAAGCATCACACCACCGACCACCCCCTTCACTTGGTGGCCATCCGCTGCACCGAACCCGTGGTGAAGTGCTCAAGCGCCCAGTCGGTTTCCTCGAACAGGGGCTCCTCGTTGGACAAGTCCATCACCAGATAGCGATTGGCCTGCAGGTCGTACACGGTACTGGCCGCGTACCCGACCGAGCGCATCCACGGCACCGTGATCAGGTGCCCCTCCTGCACCCGCCACAGGGCGTCGCGGCCGTCGTACACATCCACCGCAAGGATGCTCCAGGTGTCCTCATCGATGTAGTACGTCCGACGCTTGTACATGTGGGAGGTGCCCTGCCGCAGTTCGCTGTCGAGCACCCACACCCGCCGCCGCTCGTAGCGCGTCAGGCGCTGCTCGAGGTGCGATCGGTTCGCCATGTCCTTGTAGCGGACTGCGCTATCGGCAAGCTTGATGGCGTTGTAGGGCATGTACATCTCGCGCTTGCCGACAATCTTCCAGGTGTAGCGGTCGGTGGCGCCGTTGAACTGATCGAGCTGGTCATTGGTACGCAAACCGTCCGAGCCGTTGCCCGGATTGTCATAGGCCACATTCGGGGCCCGGCGGATGCGTCGCTGACCGGGGTTGTAGAGCCAGGCACGGCGAGCCTCCGCCACCTGATCCATGGTTTCATGCACCAACAGCACGCTGCCTGACTGGCGCGCCGGCGCGTAGGTGAACTGCAGGAAGTAGATGATCACGTTGTTCAGCGACGCCGGCGTCACGTTCGGCTGGTTGTACTGGAACCGAACATCCTCCCTCAGCTTGTAGGGTTGAAACGCCCCGTTGCTCTGGACCGCCAGCTGGGTGTTGTAGCGCCGCAGACTGGTGCCGCGATAGCGCAGCTTGTGGTTCCAGATCAGCTCCTTCCCCGACTGGGGGATCGGAAACGGGATGCCGGTGATGGCATCAACCAGCGACTCCCCGTCGTTCTCCAGATGGGCACTCAAGGCATTGCGGGCCGTCGCCTCGTAGACAAAGTCGGGAGCATTGCCGGTACGGCGAGTGGGGTACACCGGCATCGAATAGCTGTCGCTGAACTTGTCGAACAGCGCCTTCTGGCCGACGGTCAGCATGTCCGCATGCTCGGCGAGATTGGCCTGTGTAATGGTGAAGATCGGCGCATCATCATTCACCTCCTGATACCGCGAAGGCTTGCGTTCCTCCCCCGCCGGCGGACGCTCGAAAACCAGCCCGCCCTCCCAGACCGGGATGCTGCCATCCTCGTTGCCGGCGCGTTCAGCCCCGAGGGGTGTCAGCGTGTCACCGAGCCGGTCGGCCTGTGCCTGCGAAACACCCGCGTCCGCAAGCCCGCTGACGCTCATCGAGACCAGCAACCCCATCACCCACCGATGATCCACCTTCATGACTGACGCCTCCCAATGCACGGAATGTATGTTGTGTTATGCGTCGAGACTATCAGCCCCGGGGACCCAGGCAAACGGGAAAATGACCCCGGCCCGGCACCACGACCGGAACCGACCCGCCGCTCAAACGAAAAAGCCCCGGCCGAGGCCGGGGCTTTTTCATTCGGCGAACGGCTTACTTGATGGCCATCCGCTGCACCGAGCCGGTGCTGAAGTGGTCGATATCCCAGTCGACCTCTTCGATCATCGGCTCCTCGTTGGACAGTTCCATCACCAGATAGCGGTTGGCCTGGAGGTCGTACACCGTCGCGCCGGCCGGGCCGACCGCCTTCAGCCACGGCAGCATGATCGGGTGGTACTCCTGAACGCGCCACAACTGGTCACGACCATCGTAGATATCCACCGCCAGGATGCTCCAGGTGTCCTCGTCGATGTAGAAGGTCCGGCGCTTGTACTGGTGCGCGGTGCCTTCCTTGAGCTGTGAATCCAGCACCCACACCCGGCGACGCTCGTAGCGGGTCAGATCCTGGTTGAGGTGTCCGCGCTGGGCGATGTCGTCGTACTCCAGGGTGCTGTCCAGCAACTTGTAGGCGTTGTACGGCATGAACATCTCGCGCTTGCCGACAATATTCCAGGTGTAGCGGTCGGACGCGCCGTTGAACGAATCGAGCTGGTCGTTGGTGCGAAGCCCATCAGCACCGGTGCCCGGGTTGTCGTAGGCCACGCTGGGGGCACGACGGATGCGACGTTGACCCGGGTTGTACAACCAGGCGCGGCGGGCTTCCTTGACCTGATCCATGGTCTCGTGCACCAGCGTCACGTTGCCGGTCTGACGGGCAGGTGCCGTGGTGAACTGCAGAAAGTAGATGATGACGTTGTTGAGATTCGCCGCAGTGGCGCTGCGGAAGTTGTAGTGGAACCGCACGTCTTCACGAATCTTGTAGGGCTGGAAAGCCCCATTGGTCTGCACGGCCAGCTGGATGTTGTAGCGACGCAGGCCTTCGCCACGGAAGCGCACCTTGTGGTTCCAGATGACCTCCTTGCCCGATTTCGGAATCGGGAACGGAATGCCGATGGCAGCGTCCACCAGCGACTCCCCGTCATTTTCCAACGTCGCCGTCACCGCATTTTTTGCCGTGGCTTCGTAAACGAAATCGGGAGCGTTGCCGGTACGCCGGGTCGGATACACCGGCATCTTGTACGAATCGGCAAATTTCTCGATCAGCGTGATCTGCCCCGGAGTCAGATAGTCGCGATACTCCGCGAGGTTGTCCTTGGTGATGGTGAACAGCGGCTTGTCGTTGCTAACGGAGGGGTAGCTCGCCGGCAGGCGTTCCTGGCCGGCGGCCGGGCGCTCCTTGATCAGCCCGCCTTCCCACGCCGGGATACTGCCGTCTGCGTTCGCGGCCCGCTCCGCGCCCAGCGGGGTCAGGTCCTTCTGCAGACGCCCGGCCTCCTCGGCCGAAACCTTGGCGTGCAGCGGCGCCGTCATCGCGGCGGACAGGGCAAGGCCGAGGGCCCAGCGTGATTTGTGAAACATTCGCATTCCTCCCGGGAACGTTCGTGTAGATGTTGTGAAGACCCAGTGTCAGGGTCCTATGTTCAGTATTTCAGATGACCGGTATCTGAACCAGCCCGAACGGCGGCGCAGCGGGTGGGAAAATCACCCTGCCTGCCATTGGTCCAGGACCTCGCGCGTGCTATAAAGGCGTGTTTCAGATTCGCTTTTTCTGCACTCGACATCATGACGCCTTCGAAGAAACCGACCCATCCCCTTTCCGGCTCCAGTCTGAGCGGCGCCGAAATCGTCGTGCAGTTACTCGCCGACGAGGGGACGGATGTCGTCTTCGGCTACTCGGGTGGCGCCATTCTGCCGACCTATGACGCCATTTTTCGGTTCAACCGAGAGCACAAGCGCGCCGACGGCAGCGACCGCATGCCGCTGATCGTGCCGGCCAACGAGCAGGCCGCCGGCTTCATGGCCGCAGGCTACGCCCGCGCCTCCGGCAAGGTCGGCGTGTGCATGGTGACCTCCGGCCCCGGCGCCACCAATACCGTTACCCCGGTGCGCGACTGCATGGCGGACTCCATCCCCATCGTGGTGATCTGCGGCCAGGTGCCGACCGCCGCCATCGGCAGCGACGGCTTCCAGGAAGCCCCCATCAGCTCGATCATGGGGCCCTGCGCCAAACACGTGTTCCTGGTGACCGACCCGGCAAAGCTCGAGGCCACCGTCCGTACTGCCTTCGAGATTGCCCGTACCGGCCGCCCCGGACCGGTGGTGGTCGACATTCCCAAGGATGTTCAGAACGCCGCAGTGGCCTTCTATGGTGAGGGCCGCCTGCCGATGCCGGGCTATCGTGCGCGGCTTCGCGAAACCGAACGCCTGCAACTGAGCGACGCCGACTGCGATGGCTTCGCCGAACTGCTCGCGCAATCACGCCGCCCGCTGATCTACGCCGGCGGCGGCGTGCTTCACGGCGAGGCCTCCGAGGCGCTGCGCGGCTTCGCCCAGCGATTCGGCATCCCGGTCACCACCACGTTGATGGGGATCGGCTGCTACGACACCACCGAACCGCACTGCCTGCACATGCTGGGCATGCATGGCACCGCCTATGCCAACTACGCGGTGGACGACTGCGACTTCCTGATCGCCGTGGGCGCACGCTTTGACGACCGTGTGGCGGGCGTTCCGGCCAAGTTCGCGCCGCGGGCGAAGGCCATTGCCCACCTCGACATCGACGCCAGTGAGATCAACAAGGTCAAACAGGTGCACTGGCATCATCTGGGCAGGATGGACCGCGCACTGGACCGCCTGCGCAGCCACCTGGACGCAAAGGGCTTCGTACCGGATTACGCCGAGTGGCACGCCCATATCGCGGACCTGAAGGCGCGCTATGCGCTGAACTACGACCGCGCGTCCACCGCCATCCAGCCCTACGCCGTGATCGAGTCGATCAACCGCATCACCCGCGGCGAGGCCGTGGTTGCCACCGGTGTGGGCCAGCACCAGATGTGGGCAGCGCAATACTTCGACTTCAAGCATCCGCGCCTGTGGCTCACCTCCGGCTCCATGGGCACCATGGGGTTCGGCTTGCCGGCCGCCATCGGCGCCCAGTTCGCCCAGCCCGGGAAAGTGGTCATCGACATTGATGGCGATGCCTCCATCCGGATGAACCTGGGTGAGTTGGAGACCGTGACCACCTATAACCTCCCGGTGAAGGTGGTGGTGCTGAACAATTTCGGCGACGGCATGGTCAAGCAGTGGCAGCGGCTGTTCTTCGACAGCCGTTACTCGGCCTCCGACAAGAGCCTGCACCAGAAGGACTTCATCAAGGCCGCGGAAGCCGACGGTTACAAGTTCGCCGTGCGCGTGGATCGCAAGGAGGATCTTGACCGGGTGGTGGCGGATTTCGTCGCCTTCGAAGGTCCGGCGTTCCTCGAAGTGATCATCGATCCCGATGCGGGGGTGTACCCGATGGTGGGTCCGGGCATGAGCTATGACCAGATGATCACCGGCGACTGGATCCCCACTCGCGACAGCCAGGCACCGGTGGAAAAGGTCGACAAGGCCGATCTCTTCTGAGATGAAGCGAAGGCTGCCCAAGCTCTCAACGCTCGACAGCTTTCGCATCGCCGCCGCCGAGGGCAGTTTCAAGGCTGCCGCCGAGGTGCTGCATCTCACGCCCTCGGCGGTGAGTCACCAGATCCGGCGCCCGGAAACCGAGCTGGGCGTCACCCTGTTCGAGCGACGCGTGCGGCAGCTGCACCTGACCCCGGCAGGTCGCAGCTATGCCGACGCGATTGATCGCGCCTTCGCCCTCATCGCCGATGCCACCCGTCAGCTCCAGGCCGATCAGGGCCACGAGCGGCTGACCCTCACGCTCGGAAGCTTCGTGGCCGATGAGTGGGTCCTGCCGCACCTGGCCGCGTTCACCACGGCCCATCCCGAAATCGACCTCCGGCTGGACACGGCACAGAAGTCCCGCGACCTGCAGCGCGAGGATGTCGACGTTGCCCTGCGCTTTGGGCGGGGCCGCTGGCCGGGAGTCGCCGCCCTGCACCTGCTGGATGTGTTCGCGGTCCCGGTGGTCAGCCCCGGCCTGTATCGCGGCGGGCATGATCTCGCCAGCCTGGCGGCCTTGCCCCGCCTGCAGTCCACCGCCGTCCCCAACGCCTGGGATCAGTGGGCCCGACGGATGAACGTGACGCTGCCGGCCGCGCGCAGTGAAGTCTGGGTGGACAGCTATCTGGCGCTGCTCCAGGCAGCCCACCGCGGAGTGGGGGTTGCGCTGGGGCTGCGACCCTTGATCGACGCCTGGCTGGCCGATCAACGCCTCATCACCCCCTGGGAGGGCACGCGCGAGCCCGCTGCCGGCTACTGGCTGGTGCACCGGCCCGGCGAGGCAGATCGTCCCGGCATCATCGCCCTGCGGGCCTGGCTTCAGCAGCTGCTACCGCGCAATAGATGAATTTTAGTCACCTATAACTGCTGAAATCATCGTTTGTCGCCGCCGCACCTCATTCCTAGCATCAGCGCATCCTGCCCTGGCAAGGAGTGACGCCATGAACCGATGCCTCAACCTTCCCGCCTCCCCTGACCTGCCGCTGTTGCACGATGCCGTTGAACGTCGGCTGCTGCCCAGCCCCCTGGTCGAAACGCATGCCGTGCACTGCACTGATGGCCGCGTCCTGGATGCACGCGTGTTCCGCCCCCTGGGATCGCTTCACGGCGCCGTGTTGATCGGTGGCGCCACTGGCGTTCCACAACGCTTCTATGGCCCTTATGCCCGTTGGCTGGCCGCTCAGGGGTTGCTGACGCTGACGTTCGACTATCGCGGCATTCGCGGCTCCCGCATCACCCCCCTTCGCGACGATCCCGCCCGCATGCGCGACTGGGGGTCCCACGACCTCCCCGCCGCACTCGATCACCTGCACCAGCTCGCTCCGACCCTGCCCATCGGCTACATCGGCCACAGCGTGGGGGGCCAGATGCTGGGCCTGATGCCCAATCACGCCCTTATCCACCGCGCCGTCATGCTTGCCAGTGGTTTCGGCTACTGGGGCAACATGGCGCCGCTGTACGGCACCATGGTCCGTGCATTGGTCGGGGGACTGGGTCCGATGCTGTACCGCCGACTCGGCTATGCCCCCAACGCCCGTATCGGCTGGGGCGAGGATCTGCCGCGTGGCGTCGCCGCAGACTGGTTCAGCTGGTGCCAACGACCCGACTACTTCGCCGAACTGTTGCGGGAACAGGGCCGCGAGCGGTTTGACGATGTCCACCAGCCCATCCTGTCGCTGGGGTTCCGCGACGATCCCATCGCCACCGAACGCAACATCGATGCACAGCTGCAGTTGTACACCGCTGCGGACGTGACCCGCCGCATCCTGCATCCACGCGAAGTCGGCCTGCGACGCATCGGCCACCTTCATTTTTTCTCACCGCAGATGCCGGAACGGTTGTGGCGCCTGCCGCTGTCGTTCCTGCTGGAGTCCTGAACGGCCGGGAGGGGTAACCAGCAGTACACGCGACGCTGTGGCACCCTTGCGCATCGCGCCCCAAGCGCCATCCCTTTCCTATCCCGAGAGCCGCCCATGAGCGATATCCTGATCGAGCACGCCGACCGCGTGACCACCCTGCGTTTCAATCGACCCGACAAGAAGAATGCCCTCACCGGGCCGATGTACGACGCCCTGGCCGATGCCATCCGTGCCGCCAACGACAACCCCGATGTACGCGTGCTGCTGCTGGCCGGACAGCCGGAGTGTTTCACCGCCGGCAACGACATGGGCGACTTTCTCAATAACCCGCCCAGCAGCACCGATACGCCGGTGTCGCGCTTCATGCAGGCGTTGTTCGCGTTCGAGAAACCCGTGGTCGCCGCTCCCTGCGGCATCGCCGTCGGTGTTGGCGTCACCCTGCTCCTGCACTGTGACGTGGTGTACTGCGGCGAAAAAACCAAGCTCAGCATGCCCTTTGCATCCCTCGGATTCTGCCCGGAGTACGGCGCCACCTACCTGTTGCCGCGCATGATGGGCCACCAGCGTGCCGCTGAGCTGGTGATGACCGGCGAACCGTTCACCGCCCAGCATGCCCACGCTGTAGGCCTGGTCAATGCCGTGCTGCCGAACGCAGAGGTGGAAGCCCATGCCCGCTCCAAGGCGCTGCAGATGGCTGCACTGCCTCCCAATGCCATGAAGGTGACCAAGATGTTGATGCGCAAGTGGCGATATCCGCAGGTCGCCGAAGCCATCGAGGAAGAAGGCAGCCACTTCATGCCCATGCTGAAGATGCCGGAAGCGCGTGAGGCCTTCACGGCATTTGCAGAGAAGCGCAAGCCGGACTTCTCCCGGTTCTGAGCCGTCCAAAGCAGACGGGGTGGCGACACCCCGTCTGCGGCGCCCCGGCGCAAACACAGCGACCTCGCGACGCGATCGTCGCCGCTACACGGTCAGAAGCGCCGCGTCTCGACCGCAGTACGAAATGCCATGCCGGCCTGGGTGATGGCCTCTCCCATGTCCGCATACTGTCGCGAGAAGGGGGGCCAGCGATCCCCGAGCCTCAGCACATCGTTGATCACCAGAACCTGCCCGTCGCAGTCGGCGCCCGCGCCGATACCGATAGTGGGGACCGGTACGGCCTGCGTTACCGCCCGACCGACAGCGTCCGGAACATGTTCCAGGACGATCATGAAAGCACCTGCTGCGGCGATGGCCTCCGCGTCGGCGCGAATGCGACCTGCATCGTCAGGTGTCACCCCGACCTGCCGGAAGCTGGCAGCGGTCTGGGGCGTCAACCCGGTATGCCCCACCACGTCAACCCCCTCCGCCACGAGGTGGCGGATGACGTCCAACTTCGGACCTTCGAGCTTCACGCTGTCGGCGCCGGCCGCGAGCAGGCGGCGGGCACTGCGCAAGGCGCGGTCAGGATCTCGATCGCTGTCGAATGGCAGGTCGCCGATGATGTGCGTGCCCGGCGCACCGCGACGCACACCGCCGATGTGGTACTCCATATGCTCCAGCGTCACCTCACGGGTGCTGCTGAAGCCCATTTCAACCATCCCCACCGTATCCCCCACCAACAACACCGGCACCCCCGCCCGCTCCAGCCGTTGCGCCACAGGCGTGGTGTAGGCGGTCAACACCGCGATCGGGCAACGGAACTTTCGTTTTCGCAGTGCCGCTGCACTCAACTTCATGCCGAGTTCACTCCTGTGGAGGCCGAGCTTCAAGATAGGCCAGCGCCAACCGCGCGGATTGCGTGGGGGCACGCCAACAGTTTCGCCGCACGGCCCGCAGCACGCGCTTGCGCGCTCGTCGCCGCTGTTCGCTGAGATCGACGCCCGGCATCTCGCGCTGCAATCCGGCGAGAACCTGACGGACCAGCACTGCCAGCTGTCTTCCATCCCACGGTTCGGCGGCAAGCGTGCCATGGGTGAGGACGGTGCGCAGGGCCTCGGCAGCACGGTCATCCAAGGGGTGGTTCACCAGCCACTGTAGATACCGTCGTGCGATGGCCGCAGCGCTGGCTGCCTGCGCACGACGTCGCGACTGGCTCGCCTGCGCCGGATGAGCGCGATAGCGCAGTAACGCCTTGCGCACATTGGACAGCTGTCCGCCGTGCTGAACGATACGGCGCCAGAGATCGTAATCCTGTGCATAGCGGTACGCTTCGTCATACCCGCCGAGCCTGTGTAGCCACGCGCGCCGGATCATCGCCGCCGGATGCGGAATCGGACTGCCGCCAATCAGCTGCCACAGCACCTCGGGCCGCGAAACCGGCGGGTGCCACGCCCCGGTGCGTACCCCATCATGATCGATGAATTCGACCGCGGCACCGATCGCCGCCAGATGTGGCTGGCGCATCAACTGCTCCACCTGTTGCTCGAACCGGTTCGGCAAGCAGACATCATCGGCATCCATGCGCGCGATCAGGTCTCCGCGCGCCAGGGCAAGCGAACGATTGAGCGACCGGGTGAGCCCTTCGGCAACGGGCTGGCGCACGACGCGCACCCGCTCATCGCGTGCTGCGTAGTCCGCCAGCAGCGCGGCAGTTGCGTCCTGAGAACCATCATCGACCACGATCAACTCGAAATCGCCGAAACCCTGCTCCAGTACGCTTTCCATCGCTTGCGCAACGAAGGGTTCACCGTTGTGAACCGGCATGAGAACGGAGATGGCGGGGTGACGCACCATCGTCCAAGGGTAGCAGTCTGACCACAGGCCGTATCATCAGCCGATGCCCGTCGATCCTCTGCTGCCACTCTGGCTCAAGCTGGCCTACAGCGCCTTCATGCTGGTGCTCGTCCCGGTGTATTGGCGGGCCTACGGCTGGACCAACTTCCTGTACTTCTGTGACGTTGCACTGATGCTCACCTGGGTGAGCTTGTGGACCGAGCATCCCCTGCCGGCCTCCACTGCCGCCGTCGGCATCCTGGTGGCACAGGGATTCTGGTTGCTCGACTTCGGGGTTCAGCTGACGGGGCGCCGCCTGACCGGCATGACGGCCTACATGTTCGACCAACAGCGATCACGTTTTCTACGCGGGCTGTCCTTGTTTCACGGCTGGTTACCCGTATTGCTGGTGGTGCTGGTAATGCGCCTGGGATACGACGCGCGCGCCCTGCCCCTGTGGATCGCCATCGCCACCGTCCTGCTCCTGGTGAGCTACCGCTGGCTGCCGCCGCCCCCACCACGTGGCGATGGCCGCCCAGTCAACATCAACTACGTTCATGGCCTGTCCGAGCAGGCGGCGCAGACCTGGATGCCGCCGCGTCTGTGGCTGGCATTGACCATACTCGGCTTTCCGTTGCTGCTGTACTGGCCTGCCCATCTTCTCCTGCAGTGGATGACAGGGGCCTGATCGGACCAACCGTCAGGACGGCAGCGCCGGAAACGACGGCAGCTGGTCCAATTCGCGATCCCAACCCGCTCGACTGTCCGCGAAGAGATGCGCATCCGGGCGCAGCGCAAGGGTCGAGTCCAGGCACCCCGCCGGCACCACATAGAAACCGTCGGTGACATCCTGATAGGGCAGTGCCGACCCGCAGTGCCCGCAGAAACTGCGGACGTGGCGGGTTCCCGGCAGCGAAAAACGGCGCACCTGGTCGGCACCACTCAGCCACTGCAAATCACCAGTCGGCGCGAACAGATTGGCGGCATGCGCCGAGCCGGTGTCCTTGCGGCAATGACGGCAGTGGCAGAGGAAGAACCGGGCGAACGAGCCCTCGAAGACAAACCTCACCCGCTGGCACAGGCAGCTGCCCTGATGGGCCTCTCCCTTCACCGCCCCACCAGGCTGCGGGCGATCACTTCCTTCATGATTTCGTTGGTACCGCCATAGATGCGCTGTACACGGGCATCCACCCAATCACGGGAGATCGGATACTCGCGCATGTAGCCGTAGCCGCCAAACAACTGCAGACAGGCGTCCATCACCCGGTTCTCCATCTCGCTGGTGGCCAGCTTGATCATGGCGGCAGCCTCGACCGTGAGCTTGCCCTCGGCATAGAGGCGACAGCACTTTTCGTAGTAGGCCCGGGCAACCTCGATATCGGTTTTCACCTTGGCCAGTTCGAAGCGGGTGTTCTGAAAACTGGCGATCGCCTGGCCGAAGGCCTTGCGCTGCGTCACGTAGTCGATCGTGCGCTCAAGGGCGCCTTCCGCATGCCCGACAGCGGCGACCGCCAGCATCAGGCGCTCACGCGGCAGCTCGTCAATAAGGTGACCGAAGCCCCCGCCGATGCGGCCGAGCACGGCATCGGCCTTGAGCGGCACATCGTCAAAGAACAGTTCCGAGGTATCGGCCGCGTGCATACCGACCTTCTCCAGCTTGCGTCCCCGGCGAAAACCCGGGAGATCGGTGTCGACCAGGAACAGCGTCACCCCCTTGCCGCCCGCCTTGGGATCGGTCTTGGCGGCCACGATCACCACGTCGGCATGCTGGCCATTGGTGATGAAGGTCTTGGCACCGTTGAGACGGTAGCCGCCTTCGCCATCCGGCAGCGCACTGGTGCGAATCGCCTGCAGGTCGGAGCCGGTACCGGGTTCGGTCATCGCCAGTGCGCCAAAGCAGTCGCCGCTGATCATGCGCGGCAGGTAGCGCTGCTGCTGCGCCTCGGTGCCCAGATGCGCGATGTAGGGCGCGACGATGTCGGAGTGCATCATCACGTTGGTGACCAACGCCATGTACCCCATGCGCGCGGCCTCTTCTGCCACCGCGAAGGAAAACGCGATAGGGGCCTCGGCGCCCCCGAAGACACCGGGGGCATCGGCACAAAGCAGGCCAGCCTCGCCCATCCGGCGATACAGGTCGCGCGGAATCAGCGCCTCGCGCTCCCAGGCGTCGAAATGCGGCGCCACCTCATCTTCGAGGAAGCGGCGTACGGTGGCACGCCAGTCGGCGAGTTCGGATTCGGTCACATCAAACATGGCAGGACGCTCAGGAAATTTGGATACGGATATTGTGACAGCCTGTCGCGCGGTCCACCTCATCCAACCGCAGTGGCTTCAAGCTCGACTATGCTGGGCACATAACAATCATCATTGGGAGACGATCATGGCCACCACACCCCCCACTTCCGTCGGGCTGGGGCTGACCAACTTCAGTTTCAACGCCTTCGCCGGCCGACGGCTGGCTGGCGCGCTGTTCACACTCGCCTGGCTGGGCCTGTTGCTGGCGTCGATCGGGCTCGTCATCACCGGCATGTGGTTGATGGTGATCGTGGGGGGCTGGTGGTTTCTGGCGGGCGTGGGGCTCGCCTGTGTGGTGGCGCCGGTGGTCCTGATAGCCGGCCTGATGATCGTTCGCATGCTGCTGGAGGTCGGCGTGGCCATTATCGACGTGGCGGAACAGGGGCGCAGCTCGACATGAGCGACCCGGCACACGAGGCGGGCTGGCAGCGTCTGGAGCAGGTTCTGCGCGAGCCCCCACCCGAGGCCCTGCAGGCCCTGCAGGCTGAACAGCTCGATCAGCTGGCCACGTTGATCGAAACCGCGCGCCATCAGCAGCAGACGCAACTCAAGCGCGCGCTCGAGCGCGCCCTGCGGCACGTTCCCGGCCTGGCGCGCGGCACGGTACGACGGGTGTTGTTCCCGGAGGGGCTGTCATGAGTCGCCTCGCGCATCAGGCCGAGCTGCTCAAGCTGTCGCGCCTGCTGGACCTGTCGCCAGCGGAACTGCCCATGCTCGCCACCATGCCGCCCGCGGCGATCCGGCAGCTGCGGGAGCAGGCCACCCAGGCGGCCTTCGCCGACGACGACGCATTCTTCAAGCGCGTCGTCGCCGCGTCCCGCTTGCTGCCGGTACCCGTGCTCGCGCTGGTGGCGGAGCATGCCCTGGGGCCCCTGCTGGCCGCCCGGGTGGCCGGACAGATGGATGTGAAGCGCGGTGTCGGCATCGCCCAGCGCCTGCCTGCCGCCTTCCTCGCAGAGGTGTGCCTGCACCTGGACCCGCATCGGACGCGCGAGCTGATCCGCGCCATTGATATCGACCTGATCGTCGATGTGGCCCTCCACCTCGCCGAACTCGACGAGCACGTCACCATGGGACGCTTCGTCGACATCATCACCGATGAGGCGATCACCGCGGTCATCGCCGCACTGGAGGACGATGCCGACCTGCTGCACACCGCCTTCCTGGCGGAAAACAAGGCAAGACTCGACACCGTGGTCGAGCAGCTCCCCGAAACGCGGGTGCTGTCGCTGATCCGCACTGCGGCCTCCGGCGACGATCTGTGGCCGGAGACGCTGGGACTGATGCAGCATCTCAGCCCTGAGGTGCGCGGCCGCCTCGCTGACCTGGCGGCGCGCCAGGAGGAAGACATCCTGACCAGCATGGTGCGGTCGGTGCAAACGCATGATCTTTGGGGCGAGGTACTGCCACTGCTGGCTGACATGGGAGACGACGCCCGGGCACGATTCGCCAATCTGCCCGCACTGCAGACCCCGGAGATGCTGACCGAGGTTCTGCGTGTGGCGGGACGCGACGGGGTCTGGGGCGAACTGCTGCCGCTGATCCGCCTGATGGATGACGCCGGCCGTGCCCGGTGTGCCGCCGTCGCCGCGGAACTGGATGGCGAGCAGCTGCTGCAGATCGCAGAAGCCGCCGCCGATCATCACTGCTGGCCGGAGGTGATCGACCTGCTGCAGCGGATGGATGCCGCGCCGCAAACCGATGTCATCGCACTGATCGGCCTGGCCCCCAACCGGGTGGCCGAAACCCTGGTGACCGCCGTTGAAGACGCTCAGGCCTGGGCGCTGGTCAATCAGGCCTGGTCGCGCATGAGTCAGAGCGCCCAGGCGCGCCTGCAGAGCGCGGCCGATGCACAGGGGCTCGGAGACCGCATCCGTCCCGGCGCCGGCGGCCGAGGCCCCGACCGCCGGGCCGCGGCGGCGCAAGCGCCGTCCGCAAAGAATGCCGTGGCCGTCGCTCCCGTCGGCTCAGCTGCCGACCCCGCCGTGATCACCGCCCTGGACGCCGTGCACCATCAGTTGCGCCGTCAGACGGCTGCCGTCGAGCAACTGCGCGAAGACCTGGCGATGGCGCAGGCCGATCAGCGCGGACTCCGCGGCACCCTGACGGCGCTCACCCTGGTCTCCGGCATCGCGATGGTGCTGATGGTGGCCGCCATCGCGATCCTGATCATGCTGCGGGTGCAGGGCGCCTGATCAGCCGCCCCAGCCCTCGGTGGCCTCCCACATGCGCAGATAGCTCTCCACCGACGAGAACAGTGAACGCAGCGCGGTGTCGATTTCCTCGCGCGTGCGATCGTCGGTGAAGCGTTGCATGTCGGCGATCTGATCGGGATACAGGCCGTAGTGGGCCACGCCGCGTCCCTCGTAGAGGTTGAAGACGTGATCACCGGTGACCTGTGCGTCAAATTTCACGCGGCCGTCCACCGACGTGAAAGGATACAGCGGAGTCTCCGGGTCACCACTGTTGCCTGGCAATGAGGCGATGCCGTTGACGTCCGAGGCCATTCCGGTGGTGACGAGATCGCCGGTGTGGTGTCTGGCCGGCCGCTGCTCGGCGCGCAACAGCTTGTCGACCCAGTTTGCGCGGAAGCTGGCAAAACGACTGATGGTCCCGCCCTGCGACACCAGACGATCCAGCAGTTCCTCGGAGTACAGCCAGTCGTGGCTGCTGGTGATGCCGGGATAGCCGTTGCTGGCCGCCGTCTCCAGGATGCGGTCGATCACCGAGCGGGCACTGTGGTCCACCTCGATGATCATGTTGCGGCGCATCAGCTCCTGCACCAGGAACTGGCCCAGTTCGGTGATGCCCTGCTGGTTGCACAGACCGTACTCGCTGGCAGGCACCAGCGGCGGCACCGGCAGGGCCTGACTCAGCTGACCATTGATGTACTCCAGCTGGCGCAGCAACTGATCGAAGATGCCCAGCCGGCTGGGAGCCTCCGGGGTGCCGGCGGAGTCGTCCGCGAAACTTTCAGGGCACTGCTCGTAAAGCAGCGGCGTGCCGGTTTCGGCAATGTTGCCGACATACAGCACGGTGCCGATCCCCAGCCCCTCGTCAGGCACCACGCCGCCGAAGGCATTGTCGAACTTGTGAATCGGGAAGATGTGACGGACCCCCAGCGCGTAGGCCGCGTCGAGCCGTTCCACCACGTCCTCCGGCGTGCATTCGGGAATCCCCAGAAACTCACCACAATTGAACAGCTTGGAGATCTCGATGCCCTGCACCACCGCGAGCTTGCCATCGGCGATCACACGTCGGGCTTCGGCAGGATCCTCGACGATGCGGAACCAGCCTTCGCCGGGCCCGCCGCTCTGCGCATCGATGTAGTCCTGCATTTCCCGCAGGCGCAGCGCCTGCAAGCGCCAGTTCTCCTCGAAATCGCAGGCATTCTGCTTCTGGGGGTTGAGCTGGCACAGCACTTCGTTGCCGGTGTAGTGGTTCACCAGCAAGCGCAGCCCCCCCAGATAGGCCCGTTCGATCCAACGGTAGTAACTCTGATGATGCTGCAGCGAATTGTGCCGAGGCCAGTACGGAAAATTCGGCCAGCCTTCCGTCTGATGCACCGGCGAGCCGCCGGTGGTCACCGTCTCGACCAGCCCCAGCGCCCCCATGGGACCGTGGTTTTCCGCGCAGTCATGCAGCGCATGGTCCACGCCGAACTTGTGGAAGGGGTCGCCATAGTTCACCCGCCCGCCGATGAACTCATAGGCGGTGATGTGCGAGTGGGCATCGATATAGCCGAAGACATCATCATTGCCGTAACTGCCGGGCGCCTGCTGAAACAGCGGCACATCGCGCAGCCGCGTGGCCGGACCGCGCTTGTCAACAACTTCGGCGTTGAGCGGCGCCTCGGGATAGGGATCGCAGCCTTCAGCCGGCTGGATCACGAACTCGGTCTCAAGGCCGGCGCTGCTCGACGCGGTCAGACCCAGCACGCCCTGGGCCGTTGCCAGCCGCTGGCCGGTCACGGCGGAGGTCAGCGTAAAACGCCCCTGACCACCCTGCAGCAGGTTCCATTCGGCAAGATCGTTGGCATCGTCGACCATCCCCAGCCGCGGCCGGACATTGATGCCACCGACGACGTCACCGACATCGCCGATGGTGTCGCCGACATCGCGGATCGGACCGCTGCCCGGATCAACGAGGTCAAGCACGACCTGGGTGATGTCACCCACGCCCGCAACCAGGTACCCGACCTCCCCCACGAAGTTGCCGAGCCCATCGAGAAACTCGCCGGCGGGATCGGTGATGCCCAGCAAGGCCTTGTGGCCATAGTCGCCCGGGGCCCGCTCGTAGTCGGACAGCATGAGATACGAGCCCAAGCGGGTGGCCTGAAAGTAGAACGGCACGGCATCGTCATGGCGGTCGACCAGGGTGTAGTCCCCTCCATCCGGCGTCAGACCGATGGCGCCGCCGTCCGCGTGCAGGGTGTAGCAGTGGCCCGCCAGACTGTAGATCGACTTGGGGGCTGCGCTTCCCGGACCGGAGAGCGAGTCAGTGCCGCCACAGGCGGCGAGCATCAGCGTGGAGCTGAGCGCGGTCAGGCTGAAATAACGCAGCAACATCGGCATTCGTCCCTTCTTCTGAGTCCAGGCCATCGCTGGCGGCAGCCGGCACCATAGAGACATTGCAGCGGCATGACATCGGTAAATCCGACCTAGGGAATCCGTCAGCCAAAAAAAGGGCGGCCCTTGCGGGCCGCCCCTCAAGCCACGGGCCGGAACCCTCAGTGCACGCGCTCGAGCACTGTCGCCACGCCCTGCCCCATGCCGATACACATGGTCGCCACACCGAACTGCCCGCCCTGCTCATTGAGCACATGGGCCAGCGCACCGGTGATGCGCGCACCCGAGCAGCCCAGCGGGTGACCCAGGGCGATGGCGCCGCCCTTGAGGTTGATGCGGTCCATCCGCTCGGTGAGCTTGAGGTCCTTGATCACCGCCAGTGACTGCGCGGCGAAAGCCTCGTTGAGCTCGAAGTAGTCGATGTTGTCGATCGACAGTCCGGCCCGCTTGAGCGCCTTCTGCGTCGCCGGCACCGGTCCGATACCCATGATCGACGGATTGCAGCCGGCTGCCGCCACCGACACGATGCGCGCCATCGGCTTCAGGCCCAGTGCCTTGGCCTTGTCGGCGCTCATCACCAGCACGCAGGACGCACCATCGGAGATGGCGGAGCTGTTGCCGGCAGTCACCGAGCCCTTGGGGTTGAACGCCGGGCGCAGGCCGCCCAGGCCTTCCAGGCTGGCATCAGCACGGGCAACCTCGTCCCAGTCCACCAGCACCGGCGCGCCATCGGCATCGTGCCCGGCGATCGGCAGGATCTCGTTCCTGGTCTTGCCATCCTTGTAGGCCTGCACGGCCTTCTGGTGGCTGGCCAGCGCGAATTCGTCCTGCGCCTGGCGATTGATGCCATGGGTCTGCGTCAGCATCTCGGCGGTGAGGCCCATCATCGCCGCCGCCTTGGCGCTGACCAGGCTCATCGCCGGGTTGCCGTCAAAGCCGTGGGTCATGGCCACGTGCCCCATGTGCTCGACACCGCCACAGATGTAGGTATCACCCACACCGGCCTGGATGCTGGCGAACGCGATATGCAGCGCACTCATCGAGGAGCCGCACAGGCGGTTCACGGTCTGCCCCGGCACCGTCTGCGGCAGGCCGGCCAGCAGGGCGGCGTTGCGGGCGATGTTGAAGCCCTGCTCCAGGGTCTGCTGCACGCAGCCCCAGACCACGTCCTCGACATCGGCCGGCTTGAGGGCTTCATTGCGGGCAAGAATGCCGCGGATCAGGCTGGCCGACAGGTCTTCGGCCCGGACGTTGCGAAACACGCCACCCTTGGAACGGCCCATCGGGGTGCGGATCGCATCAACGATTACGACTTCGGTCGTCATGTGAGAAATCTCCAGAATTCAGTGGGGGCGACTTACTTCTTGTAGTAAGTCGCGCCGTCGGCAGCCATTTTCTTCATCGACTCGGTGGGCTCATAGAGCTTGCCGAGATGTGCGTACTTGGCGGCCTTTTCGAGCAGGGTCTTCATGCCCACGGTGTCGGCGTACTTGAGGGCCCCACCACGGAACGGCGGGAAGCCGATGCCGAGGATCAGGCCCATGTCGGCTTCCTGCGGCGAGCCGACAATGCCTTCGTCGAGGCAGCGCACGGTTTCGATGATCATCGGCAGCATCAGCCGGTCGATCACCTCTTCCTCACTGAACTCCTTGCGGCCTTCGGGCTGCACCTTGCCGATCATGTCGTAGGTATCGGGGGCCGGCTCCTTCTTCGGCTTGCCCTTGGGGTCGGTGGTGTACTTGTAGAAGCCGATCCCGTTCTTCTGCCCATAGCGCTTGGCTTCGTACATCACGTCGAGCGCCGTCTCGAAGGTCTTGGACATGCGGTCGGGGTAGCCCTCGGCCAGCACATCGCCAACATGGTGGGAGGTGTCGATACCGACCACGTCCTGCAGATAGGCCGGCCCCATGGGCCAACCGAATTTCTCCATGATCTTGTCGACCGCCACGAAGTCGCCACCGTCACGCATCAGGGCCAGCCAGCCGCCGAAATACGGGAACAGGATGCGGTTGACCAGGAAGCCCGGGCAGTTCTTCACGACGATGGGGGTCTTGCCCATCTTGGTGGCCAGCGACACGGTGGTGGCAATGGCCTCCTTGGAGGTCTTCTCGCCGTAGATCACCTCGACCAGCGGCATGCGATGCACCGGGTTGAAGAAGTGCATGCCGAGGAAGTTTTCCGGATGCTTGACGGCACCGGCGAGGTCATCAATCGAGATCGACGAGGTGTTGGAGGCGATGATGGTGCCGGGCTTGACCAGCCCCTCGGTTTCCGCGAGCACCGCCTTCTTGATCTTCGGGTTCTCGACCACCGCCTCGATGACGATGTCGACGTTGGCGAAGTCGCCATAGTTCAGCGTCGGCCGGATGGTGGACAGGATCGCGCCCGCCTTCTCCGGGGTCAGCTTCTTGCGCTGCACCTGCTTGGAGAGCAGCTTGTTGGCCTCACCCATGCCCAGGTCCAGCGCCTTGTCGGCGATGTCCTTCATGATGATGGGCGTGCCCTTGACCGCGCTCTGATAGGCAATGCCACCGCCCATGATGCCGGCGCCCAGCACCGCCGCCTGCTGGATATCGGCCGCGCCCTTCATCTGGGCCTTGGCCGTCTTCTTGAGGAACTGGTCGTTGAGGAACAGACCGATCAGGGCATCCGCCACCGTGGTCTTGGCCAGCTTGGCAAACGCCGCAGCTTCGATCTTCAGCGCCTCGTCACGCCCCTTGCTGGCCGCCTTCTGGATGGCCTTGACCGCCGCGACCGGCGCCGGGTAATTCTTGCCGGCCTTGCCGGCGATGAACGCCTCGGCGGTGGAGAAGGTCATCATCTGCTCGATCATGTCGAGCTTGAGCGGACCCGTCTTCTGGGCGCGACGCCCCTGCCAGTCGTACTTTCCGTCGTTGGCCTGCTGGATCAGGTTGATCGCGGCATCAAACAGCTTCTCCGGCTTGACCACGGCATCCACCGCGCGTACCGCCAGTGCCGCCGGCGCCTTGTTGTGCGCGCCACCGGCAATCCACTCGATGGCGTTGTCGGCGCCGATCAGGCGCGCCAGACGGACGGTGCCCCCGAATCCCGGGATGATGCCCAGCTTGGTTTCCGGCAGACCGACCACGGCGGTTTCGCTCATCACGCGATAGTCGGTCGCCAGCGCCATCTCCAGACCACCCCCCAGGGCGATGCCGTTGACGGCGCTCACACTCGGCACCGGCAGGTCTTCCAGGGCGTTGAAGATCTGGTTGGCTTCCAGCGACCAGCCGGCGATTTCCTCTTCCGGCTTCTGGAAACTGGCGCCGAACTCAGTGATGTCGGCGCCCACGATGAAGACATCCTTGCCGGACGTCACCACCAGGCCCTTGAGGTCCTCGGTGGCCTTGAGCTGATCGGCGACGGCGCGCAGTTCCTCAAGGGTCTGACGGTCGAACTTGTTGACGGACTCGCCCTGACGGTCGAAACACAGCACTGCAATGCCGTCGTCCCGCTTCGTCAGGCGAATGGACTTTCCTTCGTACATGAAATGACCTCGGCCAAATAAAGAAAGGGTTTCCAGCACCCACCGCCGGATTGGTGCAACTACTACCAGGATCGGGGGCGCCACCAAATAGTGCGTAGCCTCGGGATGATACCGGCTGGCGCCAAAACCAGCCAAAAGGCCGCCCCCGAGCACAGCACCGATCTTTGACAGGCGCATGGCGGCTTCCTATGCTCGCGCTATCACATAAAGAGAGCTTGTCAAGGGCCTCCGGGACATGGGGCCGCCGCAGTCGCTGTGTTTCGCCGTTTCCACAAGCGTTAGCGCTGTCTGAATCAGGGAGAGTAGAGCCGATGCCCGCCGCAAAATCCGCTTCCAAGAGCCGCAGTCCACTCGCAGCGATCAAAAAAGCCGCAGAGTCGGTCGCCAAGCGGGCACGGGGGATGACCCCGGCCAAGCCGGCGCCCAAATCGACTGCCAAGACCGCCAGCAAGCCTGCGTCAAAGCCCGCCGCGAAAGCCGCCGCCAAGCCCAGGACGGCGCCCAAGTCAAAGCCCGCCGCCCGGGCAGCCAAACCCACCCGACCGACCAAGCCCGCGAAACCGGCGAAGGCCGCCGTGAAGAAGCCTTCCACCACCAAGGCGAAGGCCAAGCCGGCGCCCAAGGGGAAAGCCGTCGCGGCCGCCAAGGGCAGCAAGGGGAGTCCCGCCAAGACCCCGAAAGCCTCGAAACCCGCAGCCAAGCCCGGCACCGCAAAGTCGACCGCAAAGGGCAAGCCGGCGCCCAAAGCCAAAGCCGTGGCCAAAGCCAAACCAGCTGCCAAGACCGCCCCCGCCAAATCGGCGCCGAAGAAGTCAGCGCCCGCACTGAAGGCGGCACCAGCGGCCGCGCGCAAGGCCGTCACCGACCTCAAGGCGCGTGCCGGCAGCGCCCGCAAACAGGCGGAGGGTGCCGTCGCCAACGCCCGTACCCAGGCCAAGGCAACCGCAAGCAAGGCCAAGGCCAGCGCCGAAAAGCGTGTCGCCGATGCGCGCCTGGCAATGAAGAAGGAGGCCGCCGAGGCACAGGCACAAGCCCGTCAAATGGCGGACAAGGTCAAGGCCAGAGCCAAGGAGACGGTCACCGCCGTGCAATCGCTACGGCCCAATCTCGAGTCCAGAGCGTTCCTGGCCACCAGTCGAGGCAAGCGCAAGCGGGCGGCCGAGGCCCCCGCCCCGCCACCGGAAGGCGGCGCTGGCTGATCGCTCCCTGATCACGATTTGCGTCCCGCCGGGCGGCCGGAGACAATCCGGCCGCCATGGCGCTGTCGCTCCAACAAAGTACCGAACTCTGCCAACTGCTGGGTGATCCCAGCCGACTGCGGCTCCTGCTGCTGCTCGAAGCCTTCGAGTTGACCATGGCCGAGCTGACCGAGGTCACCGGTCTGGCGCAGTCGCGCATCTCCACGCACCTTTCCCGTCTTCGCCGTGCGGGCCTCGTGCAGGACAAGCGCACGGCGGGCGCCGCGCTCTACTTCGCCAGCCGTGAGGGCGATGCCCTGCCGCTTTGGGAGCTGCTCCGCAGCGACCTGGACGATGGTCAGACGCGGCTGGACCGGGAACGTGCCGAGGAGTGCATCCGCGCCCGCAAGCACGGACGCACCTGGGCGGAGACGGTGGCCGGCCGCATGGAGCTGCACTACTCCCCGGGCCGCACCTGGGAAGCCACGGCCCGTGCGCTGATCGGCTTGACCCACCCCGGCCACGTGCTGGACTTGGCCTCGGGTGATGGTGTGCTGGCGGAACTGCTGGCGGAGCAGGCGGCGTCGGTCACCTGTGTCGACATCAGCCGCACCGTCATCGACGCCGCAGAGCGCCGGCTGTCACGCTTCAAGCACGTACGCTTTCACCAGGGTGACATGCATGCCCTGCCGTTCGACGCAGACCGCTTCGATACCGTGTTCGCACTTCACGCGCTGAGCTACACCACGACACCTGAGCGTTTGCTGGCCGAGGCCGCGCGCCTGCTCAAGCCCGGCGGGCAGCTGGTGGTGGCAGCCCTCAAGGCGCATCGGCATGAGGCGGCCATGGCGGCCTACGATCACCTCAACCTGGGCACCACGGCGGACACGCTGAAACGCCAGTTGCAGGCACAGCAGCTCAAGGTGGCGCATTGCCGCGTGACCTCACGCGAGGTGCGCCCGCCGTACTTCGAGGTGATCACCGCCCAGGCCGTCAAACCGACGCGGCGCTGACGTTCACTCACCCTGCTGCCGGCCCTGCCCGCAGATCGTCCTCCCACAGGCAGCGTCCCTTCTTGCCAATGGCCTGAAGGCGTGCCTGATGTTCCGCCCACTCTTCCGCACTGGCCGCCTGCACCACCAACGGCCCGTCGGGCGGGTCCAGCAGATCGACAAAGCGGGAACGCCCGCCGCCACTGCCTTCCTGCTCGTCCAGCGCGAGCCGGGATTGCCCCCCGGTCATCGCCAGATAGACATCCGCCAGGAGGCGCGCGTCCAGCAGTGCACCGTGGAAGTCACGCGTGGAATTGTCGACGCCGTAGCGCTTGCACAGCGCGTCGAGACTGACCCGCTGCCCCGGCAACAGCTTGCGGGCCATCGCCACGGTATCGGTGATGGTGCAGATATCTTCCAGCTTCTGTTCGAACCCGGCGCGGGCGAACTCGACATTGAGAAAGCCGACGTCGAAGGGCGCGTTGTGGATGATCAACTCGGCCCCTTCCAGATAGCGCCAGAGTTCCGGCGCCATCTCGGTAAACCTCGGCTTGTCACTGAGAAAGGCGTTGGTGATGCCGTGCACATCCACTGCGCCGGCTTCGATCTCCCGATCGGGATTGACGTAGTGATGAAAGTCGTTCCGGGTGAGCCGTCGCCGGTGCAGCTCGACACAGCCGATCTCGATCACACGGTGCCCCTGCTCCACCTCCAGACCGGTGGTTTCGGTATCGAGCACAATCTGACGGTGCGTGGGAATGGGCATGACGATCCTGCCTTACGAGTGGGCGCCGTCGCGCGCTTCGCGCATGCCGCGGTTGGCGAGTTGATCGGCTTCCTCGTTGCCCGGGTCGCCGTTGTGTCCTTTGACCCAACGCCACTGGACCTGATGACGTGCCTGCGCGGCGTCGAGTCGCTGCCACAGGTCCTGATTCTTTACCGGCTGCTTGCTGGCGGTGCGCCAGCCGCGTGCCTTCCAGCCCGCCAGCCACTCGGTGATGCCTTTCATCACGTACTGGGAATCGGTGTGCAGCACGACCTCGCAGGGCTGTTTCAGCCCCTCAAGCGCCTGGATGGCCGCCATCATCTCCATCCGGTTGTTGGTCGTGGCGGGCTCACCGCCACACAGGCGGCGAACATGATCGCCGTAGACCATGCGCACGCCCCACCCGCCCGGCCCCGGGTTGCCGCTGCAGGCTCCATCGGTATGAATCACCACCGTCTTGCTCATGCTGCGGGCTCGTCCCCCGGCGTGAACCGGGCGTCGCGATGCGCCACCGGCGCCGTTCCCAGGCGCGGACGCACGGGCATTCTCGGCGCACGCGGCAACAGGTTCATCGGCACCCGCCGCTTGCGCGCACTCAGCAGATACACTTCCTGAAACGGTTGGGCCAGCCAACGCCACCAGGCCTGACCATCATTGCCGCGTCGCAGCCAGGGAAAGCCGGCACTGAAGCGATGCACTTCGGTGACTTCGAAATCCAGCAAGGCCAGCCAGTCCTCCAGTCGGCCAACGCTGGTGAAGCGCGTGCCGTCCGGGGGCCGCTGCGCCGGCCAACGCACCCGGCTGCGCCAGGCGCTGGCGCCCCAGGGGTTGAAGCCAAGCACGAACAGCCTGCCGCGATCGTTCAGCACACGGTCGACCTCCCGCAGCACCTGGTGGGGCGAAACACAGAATTCCAGCGTATGCGGCAACAACACGCCGTCCACACAAGCCGAAGGCAATGGCAGCGATTCCGGCAACGCCCACGCCTGGGCACCCGCCGACATCGGCGCACCGATCACCGCGCGATGCAAGGTGGCGGCGGCATCGAGCATCACATGCCCTCCCCAGCACCCGATCTGAATCAGCTCGCGGCCGAACACATCCGGCAGCCGCTCGGCCAGCGCCTGCTGCGACAGCCGCACCACCCGCTGCGCGCGCGGCGAGGCCCACCAGCGCATCACTGCACTGCGGTTCCAGGGGCGGGGATGACGGTAGGACGACCGGGACATGGGTATCTGGATGTCGGGGGGCGGCCGACGCCGGGGTTTCCGAGGGCGCCGTTCGCCGCCATCATACCCCCATGATTGCCGAGCCGATTCCCATTCTGAGTGACAACTACGTCTGGTGCCTGCGCAGCGGTGCCGACGCTGCCGAGGCCCTGGTGGTGGACCCCGGGGACGCCGCGCCCGTCGCCGCCTGGCTGCATCGGGCAGGATTGCAACTGGCCGGTGTTCTGGTGACCCACTGGCACCCGGATCACATCGAGGGCATCGCGGCGCTGCGCGCCGAGGCGGGACCGGTTCCGGTCTATGGCCCAGCGGCGGAGGCTGCACGCATCCCGCTCCTCACCCACCCCCTGGATGGCAACGAGGTACTCGATCTGCCGGTCGGCCAGGCTCGCGTCATGGCACTCCCCGGCCACACTCTTGGGCACATCGGCTACGTCATCAACGGCTGGGCCTTCTGTGGTGACACGCTGTTCTCGGCCGGCTGCGGTCGCCTGTTCGAGGGCACCCCCGCCCAGATGCATGCCAGCCTGCAGGGACTCGCAGCCCTGCCCGACGACACCCGTGTCGCCTGCACACACGAATACACACTGGCCAACCTGGCCTTCGCGGCGGCGGTGGAGCCCGACAATCCGGCCGTGCAGGCACGGATCGATCACGTCAAGGCGTTGCGTGCAGCGGGGCGCCCCAGCCTGCCCACCACTGTTGCCGAGGAACGCCAGTTCAATCCCTTTCTGCGCTGCCATGTCGCAGCGGTCCGCGCGGCTGCGGCGCACCTCAGTGAGACGCCGCTGGACGACGACACCGCCACCTTCGCCGCCCTGCGCAAATGGAAGGACCATTTCCGGGCCACCTGAGCTTGCCGTCACATGACCGCTTGGTTACCGTTGGGCGCATGACAACAAACAAGGGATGGGCCGGGGGATTGCTGGCGGCCCTGCTGTGGTGTGGCGCGGCGCTGGCCGGCACGACAGCGAGTACCGAAGACACCATCTGGACGCGCATCAGCGCGGGCATGCGCATGGTCGACCCGGAGCACCCCGAAGTGATCCGCTGGGCCCGTCACTATGCGCGCCACCCGCATCATTTCTCGCAGATGCTGGCGCGTTCGGAGCCGTTTCTCTGGTACATCGTCGAAGCGGTGGAGCTGCGAGACATGCCGCTGGAGATCGCCTTGCTGCCCGCGGTGGAATCCGGCTTCGACGCCCGTGCCACCAGCGCTCGCAAAGCCGGCGGACTCTGGCAGTTCGTGCCCACCACCAGCCAGGCCATGGGCCTGACCAGTGGCGCCCACTACGACGCCCGCGGCGATGTCATTGCCAGCACGCGTGCAGCGCTGACCTACCTCTACACCCTGCACGACAGCTTCGACAACTGGCTGCTGGCCCTCGCCGCCTATAACGTCGGGCGAGGCAACCTGTTGCAGGCCATCCGCGCCGCGGACAGCCGCAGCTTCTGGGACCTCGAGCTTCCCCGCGAAACCCGCGAGCATGTGCCGCGCCTGCTTGGCCTTGCGCTGCTGATTCAGCAACCGCAGCGCTTTGGCGTCACCCTGCCCGCCATTGCCAACCGCCAGGCTGGGCGCTCCCTGGCACTGAAACGGCCAATTGACCTCGAAGCCGCCGCCCGCGCGGCGGGTATCTCGGTGGCAGAACTGCGACGCTACAACCCGGGGCTGCGCTACCTGCGTGACACCACCGGCAAGGGATTCGTGCTGGTGGCGGACACTGACGCCGATGCCCTGGAGGCCGTGCTCGATACCACCCACTTTCCACCGCAGCCGCCGCCGGGGCGCAAGGTGGTGGTGGTGGCCCCAGGCGACTCGCTGTGGCTGATTGCGCGCCGTCATCAGGTCAGTGTCGCCGCTCTGTGTGCCTGGAATCGCATCAAGCCCGACAGCATCTTGCGCCCCGGACGCGAGCTGGTCATCGAGATCTAGGGCTCCGCCGCAGACGCCGACGGAACGTCCGCGACAGGGCGCCCTGGCAGTTCCCCGACCGGGATCGAGGGGGTTGTTCCCGGGTGGCTCGACCTTACCCGCCGGCCTCGCGCGAGGTTGCCTGCGCTGCCGCGTCGTTGAGTGCGCGACCCTCGCGTTTCGGCGTGGTCAGCGGCATCGGTACCGGCGCGTTGCCCAACAACAGATCGCGACCGGCGCCAATGCCACCCGTCACCTCCATGGAAAGCCGCTCTGCATCCCGGCGGCGCACGTCGGCGGCAATCTCCGCCGCCTCTTCGGGGGGAACGCCCAAAGCCTTCAAGGTGGCCTCACCGAAGGCCATCGCCGATCCCAGCGTCTCACGCACTTGAAAGTCCACGCCCTCGCGGATGAGCGCCAGGGCGTGCGACCGGTCGTAGGCGCGCACCAGCAGCTTGGCCTGACTGAAACTGTGTTGGGCGAGATGGGCGATCTGCGTCGCCGCCGCCCGGTCATTGACACACACCGCGATGGCCGCAGCCCGCTCGGCGCCGCAGGCCTTCAATACATCCAGCCGCGTACCGTCCCCGAAGTACACCTTGAAACCGAAGCGTGCGGCATTACGGATACGGTCGGTATCAATATCGATGATGGTGACATCGATCCCCCGCGCCAGCAGCGACTGGCTGGCCACCTGACCGAAGCGCCCGAACCCGATGAGCAACACCGCCCCTTCCAGACCGTCTGCCACCTCCACACCGTCCATGGAAGGCCGCTCGCGTCGTCGCATCAGTCTCAGGCTCAGCATGCCAATCGGCGTCAGGGCCATCGAGAGGATGACGATCGCCGTCAGACGCGCCTGAAGCACCGGGTCGAACAACCCCACAGCCGTGGCAGCGGCAAACAGCACGAAGGCAAACTCGCCGCCCTGCGACATCGTCAGCGCGCGGTGCAGGGCGTCGCCGTGGGTGCTGCGGGTCAGCCGCGCCACCGTATACACCGTGCCTCCCTTCAACAGTTTGAAGGCGACCACCCCGGCCAGCAGCAGCGGCCAGTCGCGGGCGAATACCGCAAGGTCGAGCGCCATGCCGACCCCGAGGAAAAACAGTCCGAGCAGGATGCCGCGAAAGGGCTCGATATCCGCTTCCAGTTGGTGCCGAAAGCTGGACTCCGACAGCATCACCCCGGCCAGGAACGCACCCATCGCCATCGACAGACCGCCCCACTGCATCAACAGCGCGGCGCCCAGCACCACCAGCAACGCCGCCGCCGTCATCACCTCCCGCGCGCGCGCAGCAGCCAGCACCGCGAACAGCGGACTGAGCAACCAGCGCCCCGCAACGATCAGGCTCGCCACCGCCGCCACAGCGAGACCAATGGCGACCCAGCGATCACCGGCCCCCGCACTCTGGGCATCCGGCGCCAGCAGCGCCACCAGGGCCAGCAGCGGCACGATCGCCAGGTCCTCGAGCAGCAGCACGGAAACGATGGACTGCCCTGCGGGGGTTGCGCTCTCGCCGCGTTCGTCCAGCAGCTGCATGACCATCGCGGTCGACGACAGCGTCAGCCCCATCGCCCCCACCAGCGCGGTGGCGGGCGCAATCCCCAACCCGATCCCGATGCTGGTCAGCAGGGCCCCACAGACCCCCACCTGAAACAGGCCAAGGCCGAATATCTGACGCCGCAACGTCCACAGCCTGGACGGCTGCATCTCCAGCCCGATGATGAAGAGAAACATCACCACGCCGATCTCGGCGAAATGGAGGATGGATTCGGGGTCATCAAACAAGCCGAGCCCGAAGGGCCCGATCACCAGCCCTGCGGCCAGATACCCCAATACCGACCCCAGCCCCAACCGCCGGAACAGCGGCACCGCCACCACGCCAGCTCCGAGCAATGTCACTGCCTTGAGCAGATCCCCCCCCGCCGCTTCCGCCGCCATCCCCATCTCCGGATTGTCGTCACGGCGAGTGTACGCCGGTCAGGCCTCACCTCATGCAGGCGCCCGGGGCAGATAACACTTGCTGGCCACCCGGTTGCGTCCGGACGCCTTGGCGGCATACAGCGCGGCATCAGCGGAGGCCAAGGCCAGATCAAGCGATTGGCCTTCGTCGGGCACCAGTTGGGCCAAGCCGATACTGACCGTCATCGGGATGCGCTGGTTGTCGAACATCAATGGGGTGCTGGCAATGGTGTCCCGCAGTTGCGAGGCCAGCGCCTGCCCCTCCTCCGGCCCACAGTCGAACCAGAGCACGGCAAACTCTTCACCCCCCAGCCGGCAGGCCAGGTCCAGCGGTCGCCGCGAAAATACCTGCACCTGATCGGCCAGGGCCCGGATGGCGGCATCGCCTGCCGCGTGGCCGTAGCGGTCATTGATCATCTTGAAATGATCGGCGTCCACCATCGCCACGGTCAGCGGCCGGCGGTCGCGGTGAGCCTGCGCGTAGATGCGCTCGGCCTGCACCGCCCAACCGCGGCGGTTGAGCAGTCCACTGAGCGGATCGGTCAGCGCCGCCTGCCGGGTCTGATCGAGCACCGCATCGGCCGATGCCGCGGACTGCCGCTGCAGTCGCAGCACCAGGGCCACCGCCAGCAACAGGGTGAAGGCCCACAGGGCTGCCTGCATCGCGGCAGCCGGGGAGTCTGCGGCGACATACGCCAGGACCACCAGCAGACCGGAAGCGACGGCCATCACCCGCAAGCCCGGCCCGGCGGCGCGAAAGTCACCCAGCACCACACCCGCCACCACCGAAATGGCGATCAACTCGGCAGCGAAATCGGCGTGCCCGGCCTGCGGTAGCGCATGCGCCAGCGTGCCCACCCCGGCGAGGCTCAGCAAGGACCACAGGTAGAGACGATCCCGCGCCGACGATGGGGCCAGCAGCAGGCCGAGCAGCGACAACAGACCGCATCCCGCCGTCACCCGCACCAGGGTGTCAGCAGCGTCGGCACCGGTGGCGAACAGCGCGGCCAGCGCCAGCACCCACGCCGATGCCAGATACAAGGCACGCGCCGGCGTGCGCCACAGCACCGGGAATCGGATGGGCAGTGCGCGCGAACCAGCCGTGGAGGAATTCATGCGAGTGTTCATCGTGCCTCTCCGCTGTTGTTCTTGATTCGGATACCGCAAGCGGGGGGCCGCGTCGCGTCCGGTCACTGTCCTTATATCGGCCCCTGCCGACCGCCGGCGTCCACAGCCGCCATGGGGCGGGGAAATCCCGACAGATGGCGGCCGTCGGATTTCCGACAGCGCCCGCCACCCCCCACGGACCGCCGGCCCGCGCTAGACTCGGAGGCAACCGCTCACGCCGGAGATGCCGTCAGGCGGCGTTCCGCTCCCATGAAAGGCCCCCTCGCCTCGATGTCACCCCCCAGATCCGAGCGCTTTTTCAGCAGTGGCCTTGGCACCATCGCGCTGGTCCTGATCGCCATCCTGCTCATCGGATCGCTGACCTTCACACTGCAACGTGAGCGGCAACGTGCACTGCAAGAGGCCGAGGCCACGCTGACGCAGGCCACCGACGCCTTGACGCGGCAGCTTGAGAGCACCCTCGGGTATCGGCGCAGCACCATCCGCTTCCTGGCCGACGTTCCTCCGATCACCGGCATCCAGCGCGCCATCCAGAATGACGGCTTCGACGAGATCGAGCAGACCCCTCTGCCGCTATGGCGCGACCGTCTGGAACGCATCTTCACCGGATTCCTCGAATCGAACCCCGACATTTTTCAGGTTCGCTACATCGGTGTGGCCGACCAGGGCCGGGAGCTGGTGCGGGTCGATCGACGCGACGACCGTATCGAGACCGTGCCCCCCGAAGCCCTGCAGCGCAAAGGCCAGCGCGATTATTTTGAAGAGGCCCTCGCGCTGCCCAAGGGCGAGGTCTTCATTTCCGATATCGACCTGAACCGCGAGCATGGCCGCATTCAGACCCCGCACGTGCCGACCGCCCGTGTGGCGATTGCCGTCCACGACGCTCAGGGACAACCGTTCGGCATCGTGATCATCAATGTCGACCTGCGCACCCATCTGGCGCGGCTGCAAACGGCGACGCCACCGGATGTGACGCTGTTCGCCACCAATCTCGATGGCGACTATCTCATCCATCCTGATCCCGCCAAAACCTTCGGCTTCGACCTCGGCCAGCGCCATCGATGGCAGGACGACTTCGTGGCGCGCACCGAAACCCCAGGGACGAGCGCATCGCTGCAGCCGTACGACAGTGCCGCCGGCGTGGTGTATGCCACCGAGGAAACCGTGGCGCGAACCGAGGGTGACCTCAGTCGCGGACTGCGGCTGATCGCGACCATGAACGAGGACGCGGTGTTCGCACACGTCGGCGCCGCCACCGCGCGCGTTGCCGCACTGAGCGCCGCGGGCGCGGCCGTGCTGCTGCTGATCCTCTATCTGTACTGGCTTTCCCAGCAGCGCAGTCATCAGGCGCGTTTCGACCGCAACCGCCTGGCCGCCATCGTGGACCACTCGCCCGAGACGATCATCAGCCTCGATCTGAGGGGCTTGGTCACCAGCTGGAACCGGGCAGCCGAGCAACTGTTCGGTCTTCAGGAACGGGAGGCACTGGGGCAGCGCATCGATACCCTCATCGGCGACCCGCCCCATCTCGATAGCGAAGAGCTTGATGCGCTTCCGCGCATCGCCGCAGGCGGCAACCGCCCCACCCTGCAGACCCGGCGACGCCATCGCGATGGCACCCTGCTGGATGTTGCCATCACCCTGTCGCCGGTTCGCGATGACCAGGGCACAGTCACCGGAGCGGCGCTGATGATCCGGGACATCCGCGAGGAAAAGGCCGCCGAGGCCAAGATTCTCAAGCTCAACGCCACCCTGGAACAGCAGGTACGTGACCGTACCGCACAGCTGGAGGCCAGCTCGGCGCTGCAGCGCGCGATTCTGGAACACGCTGGCTACGCCATGATCGCCACCGACGCGAACGGCACGATCAACCTCTTCAACCCCGCCGCCGAAGCCATGCTGGGGTATACCGCAGCGGAGATGCTGGGACGCCCCCCGCCCGACAACATGCATCTGGCCAGCGAAATCGTCGCACGGGCACAGGCGCTGTCGGAAGTGCTCGGCCGACCGGTGGAGCCGGGGCTGGAAGTGCTGCTGGCCAAGGCGCGGCGCGATGATGTCGACGAAAACGACTGGACCTACCGCCGCAAGGACGGCACCAAGGTCCCGGTACGTCTGCAAGTCAGCGCCCTGCGCAATGCCGCGGGCGCGATCACGGGTTTTCTTGGCATCGCGGTGGATCAGACCGAGATCCGCCAACGCGAGCAGACCCTGCGGGACGCGCAGCGGGCCGCGGAACAGGCCAATCAGGCCAAGAGCCAGTTCCTGGCCAACATGAGCCATGAGATCCGCACACCGATGAATGCGGTGCTGGGCATGCTGCAGCTGCTGCGCCGCACGCCGCTGGACTTTTCGCAGGCGGACTACGCGGCTCGCGCCGAATCTGCTGCGAAAACCCTGCTGACCATCCTCAACGACATCCTCGACCTCTCCAAGATCGAGGCGGGGAAGCTCAGCCTCGATCCGCAGCCCTTCCTGGTCGATGCCCTGCTGCGGGAGGTCGGCACCATCCTGTCCGCCAACGTCGGCCGAAAGGAGGTCGAAGTGTTGTTCGACATCGACCCGCAGATCCCGCAACGCCTGACCGGCGATGCCTTGCGACTGCAGCAGGTGCTGCTGAACCTCGCCGGCAACGCGGTCAAGTTCACCGAGCGGGGCGAAGTCATTCTGCGGGTGGCCCTCGAGCAACGGACCACCGATGGCGTGGTGCTGGCCTTCCGCGTCGAAGACACCGGCATCGGCATGACAGCCGAGCAGCTGCAACGCATCTTCGAGAGCTTTGAACAGGCCGAGAGCTCGGTCACCCGCCGTTTCGGCGGCACCGGCCTCGGCCTGTCCATCTGCCGCCACCTGGTGGCGCTGATGGGCGGCACCATCAGCGTCGACAGCACGCCCGGTCAGGGCAGCGTCTTCCAGTTCACCGTCACCCTGGAGGAGGCTGCAAACCGGTCGTCACCCCGGGCACCGGCCATCGCCGACCGCCCCCACGAACTGGACCTGCACGACCTGCGCGTGCTGGTGGTCGACGACAACCCCAGCGCCCGCGACATCATTGCCGGCATCACCCGCTCCTTCGGCTGGCACACCGATGTCGCAGCGGACGGCGCCAGCGCCTTGGCATTGCTCGCGGACGATGCAACGAAGGATCACCCCTACGACGTCATCTTCATCGATTGGCGGATGCCCGCCATGGACGGCTGGACGGTGAGCGAGCGGATCCGCGCGCGGCATGCGGCCGACAGCCCACCACTGATCATCATGGCCACCGCCTACGGCCGCGAGGCGCTGGCACGGCGCCTGGAGGACAACCGCAGCCTGCTCGACGGCTTCGTGGTGAAGCCCGTCACCGCCTCCATGCTGTTCGACGCCGTGGCGGACGCACGCGCCGGGCATGGCAGCGCGTGGCGTCAGCCCGTCACGCTCGACGCAGCGCCGTCACGCCTGAAGGGGTTGCGGGTCCTGCTGGTCGAGGACAACGTCACCAACCAGCAGGTCGCGCGGGAGCTGCTCGGGGCCGAGGGCGCGCTGGTGACCGTGGCCGGCGGCGGCGAGACCGGCGTCGACGCCGTGCGCACAGCGGACCCCGCCTTCGATGTGGTCCTGATGGATATCCAGATGCCCGATATCGACGGTTATGAAGCCACGCGCCGCATCCGCCACGAACTCGCGGAAACCCGACTCCCCATCATCGCCATGACGGCCAACGCGATGCCGTCTGACCGGGCCGCCTGTCTCGCGGCGGGCATGAACGACCATGTCGCCAAGCCGTTCCACATCGACACGCTGGTCAAGTGCATCCTCCACCATACTCGCGGCGCCGATGCCGCCGGGACGACGGGCGATGCGCCCGACAGCGCCGAGGCATCATCCGCCAGGCGGGACGCCTTTGACTTCGAGAGCGCCCAGGCACGCATGGGCCACAACCTACGCCTGTTTGCCGGGCTGGCCCAGGCCTTCGCCAACGATGGCGCGCAAACCATGAAGGACATCGAGGCCGCCGTTGCGGAGGGCAATGCGGACGCGGCGCTGCTCGGGCTTCACAGCCTCAAGGGTGCCGCCGCCACACTTGGCGCCAATGCGCTGGCGGACACCGCCGCAACGCAGGAAGCCGCACTCCGACAGCATGGTCGACTGCCGGAGCCGGCCGACCTGCAGGCACTGCGCACGCAACTGGCCACCGCCACCACGGCACTGTCCACGTTCGCTGCCGCCGAGACGTCTTCCCCTGCGACATCGGCGGCAACGGATGCTGCCGCCCCCGACGCGATGCGGGCATCACTGATCTCGCTGCTGAGCCTGCTGAAAGACCACAACCTCGCAGCGCTGAAGGCAGCCGAGACGCTGGATGCCCGCCTGCGCGAGCGCTTTCCCGACGAGTGGGGGCACTTCATGACGGCCCTGCAAAAACTCGACTTCGCCAGCGCCCATGCCGTGGGCGAAACGCTGCTCCACCGACTGCCCGCATGACCGCCCCCGACACCCTCCCCCCCCGAACCGCCCTGTTGCTGGTCGACGATCAGCCGCTGAACATCCAGGTGCTGCACCAGATCTTCCAGGCGGAACACGATCTCTACATGGCCACCGACGGTCAGACCGCGCTGGACACTGCCCGGCGGGTCCAGCCCGACCTGATCCTGCTCGATGTGATGATGCCGGTCATGGATGGCCTGACCGTCTGTCGGACCCTCCAGGCCGATCCCGTAACCCGCGACATTCCGGTGATCTTCGTCACCGGCCAGAACGCCCCGGAGGAGGAGACCGCCGGTTTCGAGGCCGGCGCCGTGGATTTCATCAGCAAGCCGATCAATCCCGCCACGGTCCGCGCCCGGGTGCGCACCCACCTCACGCTCAAGGCACAGGCCGACCAGCTGCGGGCACTGGCCCTGAACGACGGCCTCACCGGCGTCGCCAACCGGCGCCATTTCGACGACCGCCTGCAGCGCGACTGGCGCAACTGCCGGCGGCGGCAGGTGCCGCTGGGCCTGATCCTGATCGACGTCGACCACTTCAAGCCCTACAACGACCATCACGGGCACCAAGCCGGCGACACCGCCCTGCAGCGGGTGGCCGCCGCCCTGCGCGATGCCCTGCGGCGGCCGGAGGATCTGCTGGCGCGCTACGGCGGCGAGGAGTTCGTCTGCCTGGTGCCGGGCGCCGACCTCGAGGCCACCCGCCAGACCGCCGAACACCTGCGGGAAGCGGTGGCCCGTGAACACATCCCCCATGACGCCTCCCCTGTCGGACCGCAGGTCAGCATCAGCCTCGGCGTCGCCGCCAGCGTCCCCGCCGCCGATGCCGACGATCCGGCGCCGCTGCTGAAGGCGGCCGACCGCCACCTCTATGCCGCCAAACAGGCAGGCCGCAACCGGGTGGCCGTCACGGCAGCATGAGCCGGGGGCTCAGGGGCAGTCGCCGCCCCCGGCCGCCACTGCGGCCTGCAAGGGCAGGCTGCGCGATGAATCCCCGACGCCGATGCGGTAACAGCCGGGCGCCAACGCCCAGTCGCCCGCCGCGATATCGCGATAGCGGAAGTCCCTCGGCGACAGTGACAACGACAGCGTCCACCGCTCCCCCGGCGCCAGCCAGCGCTTGGCAACCCCCTTGAGCGCCCAGGGCGGCTGCGGCACCGTGGCCGAGGGTGCCGGCAAACCGGCATAGACCTGGGGCACCGCCCAGCCGCCGCGGTCGCCGTCGTTGGACACGGTGAGCTGGATGTCGAGCCCCGCCTGCGGCGACCCGCTCATGGTCAGATCGTGGAAGCCGAAGCGGGTATAGGACAGGCCGAAGCCGAAGGGGAAGGCCGGCGTCACACCCTCGGCATCGAACCAGCGATAGCCGATGAACACGCCTTCGTCATGGCGTGCCTGATTGGCGATGCCGGGATACCGGGCGGGCTGCCCCGCCACCGGGGTATCGGACTCCGCATCCGGAAAGCTGATCGGCAGGCGCCCTCCGGGGTCGGTGTCGCCGAACAGCACCCGCGCCAGACCGTCGCCGGCCTCCTGCCCCGAATACCAGGCGGCCAGCACGGCCGCCACGTCCTCGCGCCAGGGGGTCAACACCGCACCGGAGGTCTGGAGGATCACCACGGTGGCGGGATTGGCGGCGGCCACCGCGCGGATCAGTCCCTCCTGATCCCGGTGTGACACCGGCAATACCGGCGCCCCGAGAATGATCGGGCCGAACACGCGATCCAGGATCGGCGCCACCGGTGAGCCGGCAATCACCGGGTCCAGCACCAGATCCAGCAGGTCCGGCGCCCCGCCCTGCAGGGCATTGAGCAGCAGGCTGTCCGGCACGTCGGCCAGTGTGCAATCCAGCGACAGGCAGAGCTTGTCCACGCCCTCGGTGGCGACATCGGCGGCGAACACCAGGGCGAGATCAGCCCCCGCCGCCAGCGCGGCGGCCCCCTCGGCATCGTCGCCGGGGTCGTACACCACTTCCACGGCAGGCCCTGCCCGCGCGATCAGCGCTTCCAGCGGGGGAATGAAGCGGAACGGCGTCACGTTCGAGGAGCCGCCGCCGCTGGGGCGCTCGGTCGCCGACACACCGATGACCGCGATGCGCCGCACGGCCGGATCAATCGGCAGCACGCCCTCGTTGCGCAGCAGCACCACGCCCTGCTCCACCACGCTCCGTGCCACGGCCGCGTGCGCGACCTGATCGATCAGCGCGTCGTTGCGGACATGGCGCGGGCGATCAAAGAAGCCGAAACGGAACAGCGTGCGCAGGATGTCGCCGACACGGGCATCCAGCGTGTCGACGCCGATCTGCCCGCTCAGCACCGCCGCCTGCACCAGCAGCGGCTGGTAGAACAGGCCAAAGGGCATCTCGATGATGGCGCCGGCGTTGATCGAGCCCGCAGTGTCCTTGACCGCCAGAATGTAATCGGACACCAGAAAGCCATCGAAACCCCATTCGTCACGCAGCACATCCTGCTGCAGGGCACGACTGCCGCAGGCCGGCTCGCCGTTGACGAAGTTGTAGGCGCACATGAGGGTGGCGGCATCCGCCTCGCGCACCGCCGCCTCGAACGGCGCGAGGTACAACTCGTGCAGGCTGCGTTCATCCACCACCGCGTTGACGGTGTGCCGGCCGCCCACCAGAGACAACAGCGGCGGCACGCCGACAATGCCCTCCTGGGTGTTCATCAGAAAATGCTTGGGATTGGCCAGCACACCCTCCGACTGCGCCCCTCTCACCCACTCCACGGTCATGCGGGTGGCAAGCCAGGGGTCCTCCCCGAAGGTCTCGAAGGTGCGTCCCGCCAGGGGATTACGCACCAGATCGCCGACCGGGCCGTGGATCAGGTCGTTGCCCTTGTGGCGCACCTCGTTGGCGATGGTGGCGCCCGTGGCGTAAGCCAGCGCCGGGTCGAAGGTGGCCGCCAGCGCCAGCGGAATGGGCATCGCCGTGGTGGGGCTGCCGCGCACTCCGACCGGGCCATCGGACATGCGCAGATCGGGAATGCCCAGCTCGGGAATCCCCTCGGAGATGCCGACGTAGGGATCACCGGACGCCACCGACAGCGGGTCATCGCCGGACAGCAGGTCAATCTTCTGCATCATCGTCATCGCCGCCAGCAGCGCCTCGGTGCGCGCTTCGGGGGTCAGCCCCGGGTCACACCAGGGGCGGGTCTGTACCTCGCCGCAGGTCTCGACGACCCGGGCGCTGCCGGGCATGTCCAAGGGCGCGGAACCACCGCAGCCGGCCAGCATGATCGCGAACACCAGGCTCGCGCCCTTCATTTTTAATGTCATGTTCAACCCCTCCCATCGAAGAGGCTAAAGGCCCGTGACCGGCCGGGAATCCCCGATTTGGACGAGCGCCGGCCATCCCGGATGGGGCGCTGGCCGTTTACAACAATTTTCTGTCCCCCCCGCAGCATGCCCCTGACGGGGCAAAGCACTAGTCTTGCGTCAAATCAGACAAGAGGAGAGACACCATGCAGACTGCTGCCCAGACCGCCCCCGTGAAGGTGGATGCCCTCGTCATCGGCGCCGGCTTTGCCGGCCTCTACGCGATACACCGACTGCGCAAGCTCGGGCTCGGCGTGCAGGGTCTGGAGGCCGGCAGCGGCGTCGGCGGCACCTGGTACTGGAACCGCTATCCCGGCGCACGCACTGATTCCGAGTCGGAGGTCTACCAGTACTGGTTCTCTGACGAACTGCTGGCGGAATGGGACTGGCAGGAGCGCTTCCCGCCGCAGCCGGAAACCGAGCGCTATCTCAATTTTGTGGCCGACCGGCTCGACCTCCGCAGCGCCTACCAGTTCAACACCCGGGTCACCGCCGCCCACTGGGATGAGCACCGCCAGCGCTGGACAGTGACCACCGACACCGGCGACACCTTCGAATGTCAGTTTCTGCTGGCCTGCCTCGGCCCCCTCTCCGACCCCAAGGATCCGGCCTTTCCCGGCCGTGAGCAGTACAGCGGCACGGTGCTGCATACCGCGCGCTGGCCGCGTGAGAGCGTCGACCTCAAGGGCAAGCGGGTGGGCGTTATCGGCACCGGCGCCACCGGCATTCAGGTGATCCAGACCATCGCCTCCGAGGTTGGCGAGCTCTACGTCTTCCAGCGCACCGCCAACTACACGATTCCCATGCGCAATCCGCGTCTGACCGATGCCGACCGCGCCGCCATGCGCACGCGCTATCCCGAGCATCGCAAGGGCGTGTTCAACACCTTCGTCGGCTTTCAGTTCGATCTCGACCCGCGCGATTGGGACCAGGTGCCCGCGGCCGAGCGCCGCAAGACCCTGGAGTCGCTGTGGGAGAAAGGATCGCTGCAGTTCTGGGGCTCCAACTTCCTCAAGGTGATCATCGACCCGGCGGCCAATGCCGAGGTGTCGGATTTCGTTCGGGAGAAGATGCGGGCACGCATCACCCGACCTGAAGTGGCCGACAAGCTGATGCCGTCCACCCACGGCTTCGGCACCCGCCGTACGCCGCTCGACAATGGCTACCTGGAAGCCTTCAACCGCGACAACGTACATCTGGTGGATGTGCGCAGCGACCCGATCGAGCGTTTCACGGAAGCCGGCCTGCAAACCGCCGCAGCGCGATACGACCTCGATGTGATCATCCTCGCCACCGGGTTCGATGCCAGCACCGGCGCCTTCACCCGCATCGATTTCCGCGGGCGCGACGGACTGTCGCTGAAAGCCGAATGGCAGCGGGAAATCCGCTCGGCGCTGGGGATGCAGAAGCCCGGCTTCCCCAATCTGTTCATGACTTCGGCGCCCCTGGCCCCGTCGGCCGCCTTCTGCAACGTTCCGACCTGCCTGCAGCAGCAGGTGGAGTGGATCACCGACTGCATTGCCTATGCCCGAGACCAGGGACACCAGGTGGTGGAAGCCACACCCGAGCTTGAGGACCGCTGGGTGCGTCATCACGACGAGGTGACCACTGCCACCCTCATTGCCCGCACGCCCTCATGGTGGATGGGCAGCAACATCGAAGGAAAACCGCAGCGGGTGCTGTCCTACATGGGCGCCGGCAACTACCGGATGGCCTGCGACGAGGTGGCGTCCAAGGGCTATGAGGGCTTTTCGCTGCGGTAACGCCAACACCATGCCCTGCCGTGGCCGCCTCCCGGCGAACACCTGCCTGCCGCCTGTTCGGTCGAAAATCAGTAGGCTTGGCGCAGGCTCCCGGGGGCGGCTCGCATGAAGTGGACCGAAGAACGTGAAATCCTGCTGAACAGCGAATGGTTCCGGCCCCTGCCGGACGCCATCGTTGCGCAGCTGGCCGCCATGACGGTGCGGCGCACCCTGCCCGATGGCGCCCTGCTGTTCGCAAAGGGAGATGCGCCTGACGGCCTGTACGGCGTGCTCAAGGGCGGCATCCGCACGTCCACCGCCTCCAGCGAGGGCAAGGAACTGCTGCTGATGCAGTTTGCCCCCGGCAGCTGGTTCGGCGAGATCTCCATGTTCGATGGACTGGGACGCACACACGATGGCATCGCCATGGGCGAGACCGAGATCCTGATGCTGCCCCGGGACCGCTTTCTCGCCCTGCTGGCTCAGGAACCCTCGCTGTACCCCCACTTCATGAAGATGCTCTGTCGCAAGCTGCGGCTCGCCTTTGCCTATATAGAAGACGCCCAGTTTGAGCCCCTGAACGTGCGCCTCGCGCGCCGTCTGCTCGACCTGGTCGCCCTGTACGGTCGTGATCGCAAGGACGGCATCGACATCGACATTCATCTGCCGCAGGAAGACCTCGCACGCAGCCTGGGTGCCTCGCGGCAAGGCATCAGCCGCGAGCTCAAACAGTGGGAGGCCCGCGGCTGGCTGGCCCTGGACTACGGCCGACTGCGCATTCTCAATACCGAAGCCCTGAGCCGCATTGCCGACGGCCACGCCACAGGCCGCTGAAGCAGCCTCAGCGCTTGTGAAAAAATCGAACGCAGCAGGCGGGCGATTCTTTCACATGCTCTCAGAACACCGTCATCAGAAAGCCGGCCAGCAACACCAGGAAGCCGCCGATCTCGCCCACCATCAGGGCAGCCATGTAGGCACCGATGAGCGCTCGTGGCAGGGTACGGCGCCCGAGCCGGTGCGGCGTCTGCAGCTGATTGTCGGTATCCCGCAGGATGCCGTGGGTGATGTAGGTGACGATCGCCGACGCAAAGAACAGCAAGGGGATCCCGACGGCCCAGGCCGTGCCCATCGGACCCAGCGGCGAGTACGGCACGAACTCCCGCAACAGCAGCGCCGAGAACGCGTACATCAGACTGGTCCGGTGCGAAATGTCCACGTAGTACGGCGCCTGCGCCTCCGGCGAGGTGACCATGCAGCGGTACTTCCAGACCCCGGTAAGCAGCGCCGACAGAAAGAAGATGCCCGCCGCCAGCAGGCACAGGGTTTCAGCCGTCATGACAATGTACTCGCGTTATGCAGCCCGGCCATCCGGCCGTGCTGCCGATAGTAGGCACGCCCACAGACGTTCTGGTGGTGCCAATAAGCCCGGATCAAGGGATGCAGGTCCGGGATCCAGAAACGTGCTTCCAGGGGAACGAGCGGCTCGACTGTCTCCAGCCGGACATCCGCCACCACAACCCCGGGACCCTCCTGCGCCCGGCGCGACACCAGCACCTGTCCATGGGCATCCACGATCTGTGTCGCCCCGACATATTCGGTGTGATAGGAGAGCCCCTGTCGCAGGCCCGGCATCACCATGAACCGGGTGTGGAAATGGCCGCAGTGCGAGGCCTGCAGCACGGGTGCGCCCAACCGTTTGGCAAATGCTGCGGGCGCCCCTTCCGACATTGCGGCGTTGTCGCGTGACAGGTCCGCCAGCGCCCAGTCGACCGGTGCACCCCAATTGGAAGGGAGCGTCCACCAGTGCGTACCGGTCATCGCGAGCACCACTCCACCCCGCCGCAAGCGGCGCACGGTGGCGGTACGGATCAGCTCCCAGCAGACAGCCGCGCCCACACGACCGATCGGGGTTTCAAAGACGCCGTCATCATGCCCCGGGCCATAGAAGGCGTTCTCCCACATGGTGGGCAGATCCTTGTCGTGCCGGTACACGACGCCCTCCGGCGACACCAAGTGATAGCGATTGAACACCGCATCGCCATCCGCCACCAGCATCGAGCCGCCGATCCAGCATCGATCGCGCGCGGCCCAGGCCTTGAGTGCATCCAGCGCCTGGTTGTCCAGCGGCAGCACCGCCTCATGCACGCCGGCGTCGAAAGGAATACGGGACGTGAAGAACTCGGGAATGGCAATCAGCTCGGCGCCCTGCGCCGCAGCGTCCGCCACAAGCCGGTCCAGCCTACGCAGGTTCTCTGCGACGTCCCCCACCACCGCTTCCAACTGCACCGCGGCGGCGCGACGCATCGGTCCCCGGTCGTTCATCTCTTCTCCTGCAGGCGCCCTTGGGGCGAGCCGCATATGCTGCGCCAGTTGGTCGCCCGGCGCATTGACCAAAATCAAGAATGCCGCACTCAGCGCTCGTGAAAAAATCGAACACCGTCGCGAGACCTTCGCCGGGCGTCTCCGGCAAGGCGTCCTGGGCGAAACCCAAGGCGTTTACTGAGGTCAATGACGCTGGATTTCGCGAAGGACAACGCCGCAGGGCGCGGGCGATTTTTTTACATGCGCTCAGCGTCCGCGGGCCCGCAGCCGGCTCAGGGACTCGGGTGTGATCCCCAGATAGGAGGCAATGTGCAGCGCAGGTGTCAGCCGGATGATGTCCGGCTCCATCTCTTCCAGAAACACCCGATAGCGGTCCTCGGCGCGTCCCGCCTGCAACATTCGCACACGGCGCTGCATCGCCATGAAATGCCGCTCGGCGAGCACCCGCTGCAGGTCGGCCGCCATCATCCCGGGGTGCGCAGCGCAGTAGGCACGAAAGCGGATGCGAAAGCCGCGCACATCCGTGATCGCCTCCAGCGCCTCGTCTGCGGGCGTCGACAGCAGGTAGCTGTGATACGGCAGCGCCGCAGAGGGCGCCGTCAGCAGTCGCAGGTTCCGGTCCCGCCCCCTGCCGCTCTGAAAAACCCGAACCAGCCCTTCGGTGAGAAACACGATGTCATCCGCCGGGTCACCGATACGGAACAGGGCCTCGCCGCGCCGATACCGACAGGGTGTGAGGAAGCCGGCGATGGTCTCGGCCGCCGTCGCATCCACGGTGACCCAACGGCCCAGGTACGTCGCCACATCCGGCTGCTCGATCCGCATGTCGTGCTGCCGCTCCCGCGCTACAGCAGCCCCTGCGCGAGCATGGCATCGGCGACCTTGATGAAGCCCCCGATGTTGGCACCGGCCACGTAGTCGACGTAGTCCTCCTGATGCCCATGCTGGACGCAGGTGGCGTGGATGTTGACCATGATCATGCGCAGGCGGGCGTCAACATCGCCGCGTGACCAGCTGTCACGCAAGGCGTTCTGCGACATCTCAAGGCCACTGACCGCAACCCCTCCCGCGTTGGAAGCCTTACCGGGGGCATAGAGAATGCGTGCCGCCTGGAAGCGGTGTACCGCCTCCAGTGTGGCGGGCATGTTGGCTCCCTCGGCGACGCAGAAGCAGCCGCCATCCAGCAAGGCCTGCGCGTCGTCACCATCCAGCTCATTCTGTGTGGCGCAAGGCAAGGCGACGTCACACGCGATCCTCCAGGGACGCTGTCCCGGCAGATAGGTGTACCCGGGTTCATCGGCAAAGGCCTCAAGGCGTGCACCGCGGGTCCGCTTGAGCGCCGCCACCGCTTCCAGCTGCGGCAGCGAGAAACCGGCGGCGCAATGCAGTACACCATGCGAGTCAGACAGCGTGACGACACGCCCACCACATTCCAGCGCCTTCTCGGCCGCATGCAGCGCCACGTTGCCCGCCCCCGAAACAGCCACCCGCAGGCCCTCCAGCTTGCGCTTGCGCGTGGACAACATCTGCTCGACGAAATAGATCAGCCCGTAGCCTGTCGCTTCCGGCCGCATCAGGCTGCCGCCAAAACTCAATCCCTTGCCGGTAAACGCCCCGTCCATCCGGTTCTGCAGTTTCCGGTACATCCCATAGAGGTATCCGATCTCGCGTGCACCAACACCAATATCGCCCGCAGGCACATCCGTATCGGGACCGATATGCCGGTGCAGCTCCAGCATGAACGCCTGGCAGAAGCGCATCACCTCGGCATCGCTGCGTCCCTTCGGGTTGAAATCCGCGCCGCCCTTGCCGCCGCCCAGCGGCAGCGACGTCAGTGCGTTCTTGAAGGTCTGCTCGAAGGCAAGAAACTTCAGCGTGCCCAGCGACACCGAGGGGTGAAACCGGATGCCGCCCTTGTAAGGGCCGATGGCGCTGTTCATCTGCACGCGATAGCCGCGATTGACCTGCACCCGACCCGCGTCATCCATCCATGGCACCCGGAACATCAGCACCCGCTCCGGCTCCAGCAACCGGGGCAGCAGGCCGGCGCTTGCATACCGTGGTTGCGACTCGATGAAACCGCTGGTGCTTTCGATGAACTCCTGCACCGCCTGATGGAACTCCGGCTCACCCGGATCCCGGGCCCGCACGGACTGCACGATGTCGACCGCCAGATTTTTCATGGCGCCGATGATACCGACTTGCCCTGAACACGCGATTTTCGACGGCTGACACCCGGATCATCTTTCAGGACCCGGCACTTTGGTGACCGCTTGTCTCCTCTGCACTGCCGTTCACGGTCAGCTTCTCGTTTTCCTACGCCGGTGTCGGAACGTCGCCCTAGCTCGGGCCTGGCGCCCTCCCAAGAATCGCTCCGCGTCCGCCGGACGAGCCGTTCAAAACCAACTCAAAGGGACCCACCCGTGACTGACACCCTCCTCGCGCGGCGCGCTGCCGCACCCTGCCTGCTACTGCTCTCCCTCGCCCTGAGTGCCTGCAGCAGCGGCGGACAGGACGGCGCACTACCGCCCGACAGCGAACCGAAGAATCTCGCCTGTACCGAGCACGCCCCTCCGGGCACCACGGCGACCCCGGTTCGTGAAGGTTTGCTGTGCACGCTGCTCAGCGGCCTGGTCTGCAGCGTCAACGACGCCGCACGCGCGGTTGATGACGATGTCGACACTGCCGCTCAGGTGGTCTACCGCGTCGGCCTGCTGGACTTCCTGCTCGGGGGCGCCGCCGGCATTCGTGCCACCCTGCCGGGTCCGGTGCCGGCCGGCCGCCTGGCCGCGTTTGACCTGGACCTGGGCGCGGGTGTGCTCGACGTCGCCCTCGGCCGCAACGTCACCCTCTCCACCTGGCGCAACGGCGAAAAACAGGAAGAGCGTGGCACCGGCACCTTGATCGCGCTCGACCTGCTCGGCCGCAACCTCACCGGCAACGAAAGCCGAGGTCTGGTCGGCTTCGTCAACACCCTCCCCTACGATGAGGTCCAGGTGACCATCAGTGCCGACGTGCTGGCGGTTGACCTGTCTCAAGGCGCCCGCATCCATGAGCTGTGCCTCTATGGCCGCCCGACGGAATAAGGCCCGACACATGTACGCCCGGACCTGCCGACGCCGCTCGGCCCAGCCCATCCTTGCGCTCGCGCTGCTGAGTGCAGGCCTGATGACAATCAGCCCGAAGGTGATCGCCACCGAGCCCGGCTGGTACGCCAGCCTCGGCGGTCGCTACCAGCAGATCGAAGACGCCGACGCCCTCACCCACACGCCGGCCAGCCCGGGCACTCCCGGCAGTCCCGCCGACAACCAGTGCCTGCTGGCCAACCTGCTGGGTCTGGGCGCACTGCTGGAGGCACTGGGCGCCATCGGCGCCGAAGGGTGTCTGCTGGGACTGTTGGGCCCCGGCAACCCCGGGACCGACCCCACCGCCCCCGGGGTTGCCCAGACCCTGCCGACCCACATCCGTTACCGCGGTGGCATCGCCGTGGCCGGAAGCGCGGGCTATGCCTTCGAAGGGGGATTCCGTCCCGAGCTGAGCCTCGCCATCAGCCACAACGACTGGGATACGGTGCAGCTGGCCCTCCCCGGAGGTGTCAGCCCTCCAAGCCGGTCGCGCAACGCGCTGAGCAGCATCGGGCTGCTGGCCAACCTCTGGTATGACCTCCCGCTCGGCGACACCGTGACCCCCTACGTCGGTGGCGGACTGGGGTTCCAGCGGCTGGCCATCTCCGGCGAGCTGGACGCTGACGACACCGGTCTCGCCTACCAGCTCGGTGCCGGCCTGGCCGTGCCACTCAACCCCCGGCTACAGGTCAGCCTCGACTATCGCTACCAGGTCCAGGAGGACCCGCGATTCCATACCAACGACGGCGGCAGACTGGACACCGAACATGTCGCCCAACAGCTCGGACTCGGACTCCGCTATGCCTTCGGTGGCGGCACCGTTACCGACACCGATGGTGATGGCGTGCCCGACCTGCGCGATCACTGCCCCGGAACCCCGGCCACACTGCCGGTGGACACCCGCGGCTGTCCGCTCGATCACGATGGTGACGGTGTCGCGGATCCGCACGACCAATGCCCCAACACGCCGCCCAACACCCCGGTGAACGCACAGGGCTGCGCGCTGGATGGCGACGCCGATGGTGTGCCCGACGCTCTGGACCGCTGCCCGAACACCCCCCAGGGCCTTGAAGTGAATGCGCAGGGCTGCCCGTTGGACAGTGACAGCGATGGCGTCCCCGATGCCCGCGATGAATGCCCGGGCACCCCGCCCGGCATCGATGTCGACGCCCGGGGCTGCCCGGCTGCCGATCGCGACGGCGATGGCATTGCCGATTTTCGCGACCTCTGCCCCGACACCCCGCCCGGCCTTGCAGTATCGGCTGACGGTTGCCCGCTGGATCGTGATGGAGACGGTATTCCGGATCACCGCGATGAATGCCCCACCTCGCCCGCAGGCGCCCAGGTGTTGCCCAATGGCTGCGCACTGAAGGGCGATTGCCGACCGCCCCGCCCCGGCGAAGCCCAGGACCGCAATGGCTGCGCCGTGGCCGACAACTTCATCCTGCGGGGGGTGAAGTTCGAGTTCGACTCCGCAGTACTCACCGAGACTGCACGGAAGATCCTCGACCAGGTGGGCAACACGCTCAATGCCTACCCGGACATCGATGTCAGCCTCGACGGTCACACCGACAACATTGGCACCGCCGCCTACAACCTGGGTCTTTCCGAACGGCGGGCCATTGCGGTTCGTGAATACCTCGTGGGTCGCGGCGTGGCAGCGTCGCGCATGGCCGCCAACGGCTATGGCGTGACCCGCCCGCTCGCTGACAACCGCGACGAAGCCGGCCGCGAGGAGAACCGCCGGGTGGAGTTGAATGTCCGGGAGGACTAGGGCCTGGTCGCCCGGAGGGTGAAATGTCACGGGCTCAGTAGACCGGGACGGAACGACCGGTCCTCCGCCACAACGGGGGACCGGTTCGCCGGGTACAACAGGCCTTCGCAGAACCGATCGTATGAAAAACCGCATTCGCCAACGCTTCCTGCATCCGCGCGACCCAAGCTTCCTCCGCTGTCTCGCGGAAGCCACCATCGAACCGCTACGCCGGCAATCGGACCGCGCCACCTGGGCGTACTACCTCAATGAACACCGGCACGGCTATCGTCATCATGCAGTTCGCCTGATCAACTCCACCGTGGTCGAACACCTGCAAACACCCTTGAGCTTCGCCGACGTGGCACCGTGGAAACTGTGGCTGGGAACAGCGTCAATTCCCGTGATGCTCGACACGCCGGTCCGCGACGATGGCGAAATCGTCACCGTCTCGCTGTTCGGAGAAGGGGCAACCGTTCGGGTCGAGTGGTGCCCATGCCGGCCGCCAGGTACGGATGCCCTGGGCGCGTTTATGGACTTTCTGACCAGCCGGGAACCGCGCAGTCTGCGCAGCCCGTATCGTGCCCGGTCCTCCCACGGGTCCGTTCCCGGCCCCGGTTGACGCGCGTCCCCTCCCACGACTGCAGGGCGGCGCTTGTAGGAAATTCCCGCAATCGCAATCGAGCCCCCCTCCGGTGCTTGACCCGGGGCGTGGGTGACGATATTTTCTCCAAAATCGACAAATGTCATTTAATGAATCCGGCACCGCCCGCCCGCTGCCGACCCTGGAGAGAACGTCATGTCGACAACCCCCTCGCGCGCGCTGCTTGCCTTCCTGATGACGGCCTGCGGTGCCGTCATGCTGACGGCCTGTGCGGATGACCTGCTGGCGCCTCCTTCACAGGGTGTGCCCTCGCAATCGGACACCCCCTCACCTGAGGATCCCCTGTCCTATCCCCTGCTCGACGAGGGTCATCGAGGCGGCCACACCTGGGCACGTTACTGCGCGACCCGTGACGATGCCGCGGTCCTGCCAGCCGACGCGCGAACCCTGGTGCAGCCCGGCATCAGCGACGGACGCGCAGTGCACTTCAATGTGTTCTGGGAGGAATGCCGCTCCAAGGTGGACATGGACTACCGCAATCCCCAGACCTGCGGCGAGTACCGCGACTGGGTGCAGCAGGGCGCCACCCTGATTGAAGGCAAGGGTGCGATCGGCAGCGGCAGCATCGTCGGGGGCAGCGGCGGTGAGACCGGCCTGGGCCTCGATGCGGAGGCCTACAATTCGCTGTGGCAACTGTGGGGATTGCCGGGCCGGCCGGCTGACTTCGACCAGCTCGTGGCCGAACGGTGGGGCTTCGCCCTGCCCGATGACGCCAATCCCTACCCCCTTCCCGGCGAGGATCCGAACCAGACCGATGGCGGCAGCGGCACCCTGCCCATGGGGCTGACGCAACTGCGAACCGCCGACGGCACGTGGACCGGCAAGATGGGCGTGACCTGCCATGTCTGCCACAGCGCACGCATCGGGTCGCCGGAGGACGGCGCGGGTCTGGGTGCGGTTTATGGCACCGCCGGACAGGGCGATCTTGGCGCCTTCATCAGCGACTTCGGCAATGGCTTCGGCCGCCTGCTGCCGATCACCGTCAACCGGGTCCGCGGCACCGGCAACGTCACCAACTATCAGCTGCTGGTGATGCTGTGGCTGATCGGGGATGCCGCCGCACGACCGGGCATCGACCTCGACTCCTTCATCTTCGCGCCCGCCACCGCCACCGAGGATTCCCCCATCTGGTGGAACATCGGCCACCGCCCCGCCAAGTTCTACAGCGGTGCCATGCCCTCCGACGCCACCCGCATCATGCTGCAGGCCTACATGCCCTTGCTCGGCGAGAATGGCTACGACTGGGATGAGATCACCCGGTGGACCGACGCTCACGATCGTCAGGCGGAAGCCTGGATCGGTGCCCTGCAGGCACCCCGTTGGCCGGACAGCACCCTCGGCCCCGTTGATACGCAACTGGCGGAAGCTGGCGCGGTACTGTTCCACAGCAAGGACCTGTGGGCTGCCAATCTCGACAATCCGGTGCCACGTCCGGCCGAGGGCAATGGCTCCTGCGCCTCCTGTCACGGTGCCTACGCCCCGCGCTACACGCATGACAAGGCCTTCCTGGCATCCCCCGAACTGGCCGGCCAGGCCGCGTTCCGCGTGCCCAACGACATCATCGAAACCGATACGGCGTATACCCTGGCGCAGAACCAGGGGGTGACCGACTACTTCAAGTACAGCTGGCTGTTCTACCCTCGCACACCGGGCGAAGTGGGCGCCTGCTACGGATCCGACAACTATCAGGACTACCAGGGCTACCTGGCCCCGCCGCTGTACGGCGTCTGGGCGTCGGCGCCCTACTTCCACAACGGATCGGTACCCAGCGTCTGGGGCGTATTGAAGTCGGAAACCCGCCCCGACATCTGGCGCCGCGTCTCCACCCCCTCGGCGGGGCAGCCGGAGCGCGCCCTGATGGGCTTCGATACCGACCTGCAACGCGCCTACAACCCCGAGCACCTCGGCTGGCAGTACGAGGAGGTCCGTTGCGGAACCCCTGGCGCGCTGCCGCTGGTGGACTGCAACCAACTGCCGGGGGTCGACCAAACCGTGGTCCAGCAGTTGCAGTCGGTGCTCTACCGCGCCATCGGCCTCACCTGGAATCTGGACATTCCGGTGATGACCCGCCAGCAGATCGAGAACCGGAAGATCTACAACACCGGCGCCTACAGTCAGCACAACGGAGGACACCGCTTCACGGACGTGCTCACTGACAACGAACGCCGGGCGCTCATCGAATACCTGAAGACCTTGTAAGGCTGTCCGGCCCCCTTCACATTCCTCTGAAAATGCCTCCCACCATGCGGTATCCAAGACCCACCCGCCGGCAGGTTGCCGGGCTTCTGGCGGCATCGTCCGCTCTGCTGTCCGGCTGTGGGAACGACCCGCTTGACCCGGGTGCCACCCCCTACGACCGGCCAGCGTGTCAGGTGATCACTGCGGCCGAAGGTGACGGGGCCGCTGCGGGCCCTGCTCTCGACGTGGAGGTCGTGGTCGAGGGCGTCGAGATTCCCTGGGGCCTGGCATGGCTCCCCAATGGCGACCTGCTGTTCACGGAGCGAGACAAAGGCGTACTGCGCATCGTGAAACAGGGCGCACTGCAGTCCGGCGCCGTGGCGGAGGTGGACGTTGCCGAAATCTCCTGGGTTGAGGAGATCGGCGATCTGGGCAGCGAGGGAGGGCTGCTGGGCGTGCTGCTGCACCCCGGCTACGCCGACAACCGTCAGCTCTACATGTACTGGACCGCCCGCGACGCCAACGAGGTGCTGATCAACCGGCTGGGGCTGTTCCGCATGTCCGCTGACCAGACCAGCGCCCAACTCGAACGTGTACTCCTCGACGACATTCCCGGTGGCATCCACCATCAGGGGGGCGCATGCGCATCGGGCCCGATGGAAAGCTCTACGTCGGCGTGGGCGCTTATGAGGCCCATCTGGCCCAGGCACCCGACTCGGTGGCGGGCAAGTTACTGCGCATGAACCTGGACGGCAGCGTCCCCGACGACAACCCCTCGCCGGGAAGCTATGTGTTCCTTTCCGGCATCCGCAACACGCAGGGCTTCGACTGGTTCGACAACGAACACCTGCTGGTCATGGAACATGGCCCCACCTTCAATGATGATGGCGGTCCACCCGCCCGCGGCTGGGACCGCTTCAGCGTGCTCAAGGCGGGCCAGAACGCCGGATGGCCTGACGTCTATCGCTGCGATACGGCCCCCGGTATCAGCGAGCCGGTCATCGTCTGGGAGCGCGCCTTCCCGCCGGGCGGCGGCACCCGCTATCGCGGTAGCGCCATCCCCGAGTGGACCGGCAGCTTCTTCACCGCAACGCTGGGCCTGCCGACCTTCCCCGACGAAGGCCAGCATCTGCACCGCATTCAGCTGAACCCGGACAACCCCTACGTCGTCGAGCGGCGGGAGGTGTTCCTGAAACGCCAGTACGGCCGCCTCCGCACCGTGGCCGAAGGCCCCGACGGCTACCTCTATGTGACGACAAGTAACTGCGACGTGCGCGGACGGGTGGCATTTCCCAATCGCTGCCGTCGGAGCGGCGACCAGATCCTGCGCATCAAGGGGTTTCAGTAGCTGATCGCAGCGGCACGGCGCGATACCACGGCGCCTGCAGGCCCATCGTGTTTCTTTCGATCATAAAAGATATGTTATAACGTTAATCATCATACTCATTCCGAGGCCGGTCCCCGGCCACCATCAGGAGTCCCCATGCTGAGTTCCGCTGCCACGGCCACCATCAGGAGTCCCCATGCTGAGTTCCGCTGCCACGGCCATTCGCTTCGTGCTTCCGGGCGTTGTCGCTTCGTTGTCTGTTCTGACCGCCTGCTCGGACCACAACGGCACACCGCGGCTGCCGGATGTGTCAGGCCTCGTTGGCACGATCGCCTTTGTCTGCGAATTCGATGACGGCGACAACGACGAGCTCTGCCTGATGAATGCAGACGGTACCGATGTGCGCCGCATCACCGACAACCCCGGCCCTGACCGCGCGCCCTTCTGGCACCCCGCTGGTACCCACCTGACCTTCAACAGCCGGCGGGGCGACCATACCGACCGCCCGCAGATCTACAGTTACGAGATTGCCAACGGCGACATCCGGCGCCTCTCGACCGGCGACCTTGAAGACCACCGCCCCTCCTGGGCACCCAATGGCGACGAAGTGGTGTTTCAGCGTGGCAACTTTTCGCTGGGTTTCGAACTGTTCGCTCAATCGGTCGCGGGAGGGCCACCGCAGCAGCTCACCAGCAATCCCGGCCGCCTGAATGTCGCGGGAACCTATTCGCCCGATGGCAGCACGCTGGCGTTGCAGTCCAACCGTGACGAGACCGAGTTGTTCCCGTTCTCCACCTATGTCGTCGATACCGCCACAGGCGGCGTGACCCGCCTGGCAACGACCGTGACGGCCTCGCATGACGGCCCCCGGTGGTCGCCATCAGGCGACCGTATCGCGTTTTCTGCAGGCGGCAATCTATACATCGTCACGGTCGATATTGGCGCTGTCAGCGTGGTGACCGAAGATGCATTCTCGGACAGTGCGCCCGCGTGGTCACCCGACGGTCAGATGCTGGTGTTTCAATCAGACCGGATCGACGAGAACCTGACGTCGCTCCACGTCATCGATCTGGAGAGCAAGGAGATCGGCGATCTCGGCGAAGGCCGCACACCGGTGTGGACCGCCGCCACCTACTGACACGTCGCCCCGGGGCGGCTCGCCTTCAGCCCTGGTCGCGGCAGTTTCGGCACACGCCGGGCACTTCGAAGATGGGTCGCTCCGGCTTGAAGCCGTTTGCCTTGGCCGCCTCCCCGACGATCTGCAACAAGCGTGTGCACTCCATCTCGTGCGCCTGCCCACAACGGGAACAGACCAGATAGAGGCAGTCATGGGGATGCTCCGGATGCGTACAGGCAACGTAGGCCGCGACCGAAGCCAGTTTATGCACCAGCCCCACCCGAAGCAGAAACTCCAATTGCCGATAGATGGTGAGTGGCGCCAGTTTTCGCCCCTCGTCCTGCTCGATCAAGGCGAGTAGCTCATAGGCCGATATCGGTCGCGACTGCGACCACAACAGCGTATAGGCCCTGCTTCGTCCCGGCGTCAGCCGCTCGCCCGCAAGGGCGCATATCCGCTCGGCCTGTTGGCGGACGGCAGCGGGAAGCGCTCGACCCCGCTCGGCCGCATCAGCATGTTTCTGGGTGTTCATGCCGGAAGCATACCGTCCCGGGCGAACGATACCGGGATATCCCTGCGGCCGGCCGGGGCACTCCAACCGGAGCGCACTCACCCCGTACTGTCGAGGACTTTCTGTCGTTCGATTTCGGCGGAGACGAACTTCACCCAGT